>Ga0255765_1000206_pt1 | contig 79143 bp, 43 predicted proteins | sample 041ome_8_FD_179965 | JGI IMG/M metagenome (GOLD analysis project Ga0255765, IMG submission 179965) | Coastal salt marsh microbial communities from the Groves Creek Marsh, Skidaway Island, Georgia - 041407BS metaG (version 2) | ecosystem: Environmental > Aquatic > Marine > Intertidal zone > Salt...
ATGGCGCTGGTCCCAAACTTCACCCGCGCGTTCCCTCCGTCCGAGCTTTCTTTCTCTTTGACCGGTTGCGAGAGGTACGCGCCCATTATTTTTTGTTGTCGTTACTATTCTGTTTCGTGGTTCTTCGCCCGGGTCGTCGTCTTCTTTATTTCTTCGACACGAATCTGAAACCAACTGTTTCCCGAGACGCAGAAGAGAAGAGAGATCGTTTTTTTTTCTTCTTCGGGGGATTCACAATCTCTTTGCTTTGCGCCGCAAGGGGAGAAGGAGAGGAAGAAGAAGAAGAGGACCCCTTTTCTGTACGCGACAGACGAAAGCGTTCGATCGTTCGACCGAGACGAAGAAGAGTAAAAGCGCGCGCGCCGAGAGAGGAAAGAGAGAGAGAGAGAGAGAGTGGAATCTGAGTTTCTTCTCCTCGTGCGCGTGCAATTCAAAATGACGACGACGACAAAAATAAAAGAAAACGTGTGCAAAAAAGAAGAAGAACGTATTAATTTTTCTCAAAAGCAGCGCCCACCAGAGAGAGACGAAGAGAGAGAGGAGTTTTTTTTTCTCGACCATTTACGAGTCGATTGCTTGCTCGCGCAATCGAGCGGATGATGTTAGTGTTAGTACGTTTAGCATTACAAATTATCCGGCCCGTTCGCTCTGCGCACGATGGAGGCGCCGGAGATGTTGGTGAAACCGGCTCCGCCGCCGCCGCCGTCCGCGTTGTTTCCGACGCCGTCGTTAGTACTACCGCCGTTTCGAGCGTCGTTGCCGTGATCGTCGTCGACGTCGTCGTCGTCGTCTTCCCCGGCGTTGCCTTGATAATACGGGATGTACGGTAAGCGTTCGTCGTCGTCGTCGTCGTCGGGGTGGTGGTCGTCGTCGTCGTCGAATTGGTCGTTCCAGTAGTCGTTGGCGCTCGCGCCTCCGCCGCGCTCGTCGACGCCGCGCGCGGACGGTTCGCTTTTCTTCGATTTGAAACGGTCGGCGTAGTCTTGCGAGTACAAGTTCGCGCCTCCGGGGAAGGCATCGGCACCCTCTGCTTCGCCGTCGATGAAAGTGCCACCACCACCACCGCCGCCGCCGCCACCACCCGATCGTCTCTCCGCCATGATTCGTTCCGCTTTTTCGCCCAAGGTTAAACTCGTGTTTTCTTGAATGACATCTTTTCTGGTCATGACACCGACGACTAGAGGTTTATCAGGAGTTACGTACAAGTGTCGTAAACCCATGGTTCGGAAAATGCGGTAGGCTCTGGACACTCTCGCATCTGCGTGGGTGATGAATGGGTGACGTTGCATCAACCGCGAAACGTCAATCCACGCGGAGTCCATCTCTACGGAAGATAGAGACGCGGCAACTTCAGCGACGTGTGGAGATTTGAACGGAATTTGTTTCAACTTATCGAGTAAATCGTCTCTGTCTTTGGCGGTGGTGTAGCCGTAAACGTCCGCCGGTCGAGACTCTGGGTTCCCATCGAAGAAACCGATTCTGTGCGTGATCATTTTTAACAACCGATTTCGAGTAATCGTGCCGTGTAACTCGAAAGGCTCTCCCGGTTTCGTAGGTGGATTTTCCGTCACTGGGAATGCGCCGTGATCGTTCGAGGCCAAGATGCCGATCAAATCTCTCACGCGCATGCGCGGTTTGATCGTAACCATAGTTTTTGCCATGACTTCGTTGACGCGTAATTTATCCCCTGTTGGACCGGCTAATTCGGGTTCTTCTAAGAACGGCGCGCCTCTAATTTTGATGTGCGTGTCGTAAATCCCGTGAGAGAACCGATCGCCGACTGCTTTGGCACAGAAAATAGTCAACATTAACGGGATGATTAATTGCATTGATCCGGTCGTTTCCATGACCAAAACGGTAATGCTTATGGTCATTCGAGTTGCTCCACCTAAACTCGCGGCGGCGCCGATGACCGCGTACGCGTGTAAATCTATTTGCACGTCTGTTAAAATCCATCCGCTCATCGTGTTGACGATTCTCCCACAAATTTGACCCAAGGCCGAGCCTACCGCTAACGATGGGACAAACAAACCCGTCGGTGCACCAACTCCGTACGTCACCGTCATCAACGAAAACATCGCTAAGAAGTAAAACACTAATAAATCAAATCGAAACAAAAACTCGTGCGCTTGCCCGTTCTCGCCAACTTCGCCCAGGTGCAAGAGAAATTTGAACGATTGAGAGAGAGGAACGAAGAATAACTGACCGTAAGAGCTGTAAAATCCCTCTGGACAATACATCTTAGAGAAGAAATCCGTTCGAATTTCCTCTTTACTCGCCTCCCCGTACTCGAACCTGTCCAACTCGTTGGCTAAATTTGTGTGTCCGTCTCGCAACGGTGCCGGGATTTCTAAACAAGGACTCGCTGCCATGAAAACAAACATTACCGTAAACGTCAACGCAGCGACCGCGATGACTTCTAAAAACCTTCTGAACTTATTATTAACTGGGATGTGTTTCGCTCGCCACGCGGTTACTCGTACATTCAAGTTGACAAACAACGCGCCGATGTAGCCTCCCAAACATCCAACCATCGCAAAGATTGGCACCTCCCAAAAGTACCACCAGTACTGTTTGGAGTAGTTTGCCTCGTCGTCCGTGTATAGACCAAAATCTCTGTGAGTCCCGAACTTCGCTCTCGCAAAATCCGTGGCGTCGAAATCTAACTGCTCTAACCAATGCGAGGTCAACACGCCGACGCACGTAGCCAAGAAACCTCGCCACAACATGGACGAGTTGTAAAACGACGTCCCTTCCTCTACAGTAAACAACATTCCACCGATGGGGGCGCCAAAAGCGACTGCGACACCCGTCGCGGTACCAATAGCCACGAAATCTCGCTTATCTCTATCGTTTCTAAAATGGTTCGGTCTTCTGGTTTTGAATCCGAGCGAGTGCGAACCGAACGAACACAAACCGCCGCCGACCAAACCGCCACCGTGCACGAACGGTCCTTCCTTACCGGCAATTAAACCAGCACCAATACTAAACGCCACACCACCTAATTTTGCCAAAAGCGTTTTCAATCGCAATAATCCTTTCAAGTGCACGCCGTTCAAATACGTCTTCAACTCTGGAATCCCGCTCCCGGCTGCCAACGGTTCCACGTAACTCACCAACCCTCCAGCCACGGCGGCTAAGCAGCACGTCACAAACAGCGAACTGATATACGCATAAAATTTCGACGCGTCTTGGCTTTCCCCGTCCCCGACGACTAATCTCATCGCCATGCCAAAACGAAACGAGTTCAACTTATCCACCAATCCGTCCACGACAAACGCGACGAAACCCATCACGACGCCGATGATGGCCGATAACGTCCACTTCCACCACTCCTCGTTTTGATATTCCGCTCGCTTTCGGCTTCTCAACTGTTCTTCTTCGATGTCGCAATCGATTGGATCGTAATCGTGCGACTCGAACGCCGTCATTCTTCTCAAGCGTAAACTCGCCATGTTCTTCTCTCGGTCCGAAACGGTCGCACCAAACACCACCGCAGGGGCGGATTCTCTCGGACTGTTAGAACTCGTCCGGTTATCTAAAGTACCCGCCGCCGTCGCAGCGATGGCCTGGAACGTCTCTCGAGGGTTTCTAAAACCACCTCTCGTTGTTGTTCGAGGCGAAGAAGACGACGTCGCGTTTCGCCCTCGCGCGGAGTTTCGCGCGAACGCTGACAATCCGCTCGCATTTTGATTCGACGACGACGACGATAAACGCGGAGGTCGATTGGCGTTTAGATTTGATCTCGCGTCGCTGCCGCCGCCGCCGCGGTCCTCGCTGTTCCCCCGAGAAGACGACGAAGGAATCAATGTTTCCTCGTCGTTCATCATCTTCGAACGATATCGATCGGTCGATATCGATGGCGTTTTGGTTTGGGCGTGTGTCAAATTTGACGAAAAGTTTGGTGTGCCTCATCAAACAAACGGAAAAAAAAACAAGAAGTCAGTCAGTGAGAAAAGAGAGACCCTCCGGGCGGGCGGGCGGACGCGACGCGACGGACGATAATATACTGCAATCTATAATAATATTTAAAATTACTCTTTTCTCTTTTTCTAGTGCACAAGCGCACGCGTGCGCATGATATATATATATGTGTGTGTGTGTGTGTGTGTGCGTGTGCGTATGTATAGAGCACTGACTCACGGTAAGTTGTAGTACGAAACGTATTCATTCTCCTCGTCTTCCGGGAACGTGAAGGTTTGCAAAAATCTGTACAAGACTCTGGCGGACATGCCGATATCTTCCGGCGACGTGTACTCGTCGGGCGAGTGTGATTTGCCGTCTTTTGATCGAACGAAGAGCATGGCGACGGGCATGGCGTCGGCCATGGCGAGCGCGTCGTGGCCGGCGCCGGAAACCAAAGTTGGTGGACGCGTGATGACTGGTTCTCGCGTGAAACCTCCTCGGTCGTTTCTGTTTCGTTTGTTGTTGTTTCGACGGCGTTGCTTTGAGCTCATTTTTCTCTTTTGCGCGTCGGAGTAGTAAAACAAATCATCGCTTTGGTCTTCGTCTCGCATTTCTTCGCCGTCGAAATCGTTGTAGTCGCCGTAGTCGTCGTTGTAGTCATCGCTGTAGTCGTCGTCTTCTTCGCGTTGGAGACGCTGTTGTTCCATGTAGAGATCGTAGGCGCGGCGGTGCATTTCTTCCGTCGTTCGATCGCACGCGTCTTCGAGTTGTTTCGTGAGTCTTCGATCCATGGTCACGCCAGAGGCTTCGTGTGTTCGCTGAACTTTGCATTCTAAACCTCGCGCGCGGCAAATCAGTTGGACCTTTCTCGTGACGTCTTGGACGACGTTTTTACGAACGCGATCGGATTGCGCTCTGATATCCACCGAGAACGTTGTTCGAGAACCGATGACGTTGGTCGCGCCTGGAAAGATTTGAAATTCACCGACGGTACACACGAGCATGACTTCTGGCAACGCTTCGCCGACGCCGCCTTTTTTACATCTCTTTTCGATTTCAAGGACAGCTTCAGCCGCGGCTGGAGTTGAATCGCGTCTGGCAACCATCGGCGTCGTCCCTGCATGTCCTTGAACGCCGTTGATTATGACTTTCAATCTAGTTTGCCCTGCGATGCCAGCGACGGCAGCGATGGGGAAACCTCCGAGTTCGAGCACTTTACCTTGTTCGATGTGCACTTCCACGTACGCTCCGAACGATTGTTTTGGTAACCTCGCCTCTTTGATAGATTCCTTCGTTCCCGGTAAACCTGCATTCCTTAACGCTTGCAGAAAAGTTGCGCCTTGTTTATCGACGACGTCGTACACATCGTCTGGCAACGTGCCGACAATCGCTCGCGATCCGAGGAAAGTGGATCCGAAACGAACACCTTCTTCGTCTGAGAAACCGATGATGTGAATATTATACTCTCTTACCGGGTTTGTTCGTCTCAAAGCTTTCGCCGCAGCGATGGCCACTACAACCCCCAGCGCACCGTCAAACTTACCCCCGTCGATGACCGTATCTAAATGCGACCCAACAAACATCTCTTTACGAATCATCTTTTCACCGTGCTCGTCTAACGCCGGCGGTGTCGTTGCGTCCAACACGCCATGAATGTTCCCCGCGGCGTCCGTAAATACCCTCAAGCCGGCATCCGCCATCCACTCTTTAATCTTTGAATGCGCCTCCATGGATGCTTTGGACAAGAATTGTCTCTCTAAATGTCCAGCAGCGTCTGAGAACGTACCCAGAACGTTTAAGCGTCTCACCGGTTGGTCCTCTAACACGTGGTCTAAGTATTCCTCCAACTGCTTCCTTTCCGGCGTCGGAAGTTGTTTCTTTTCCTTCGCCTGCTGCGCTTGCTGCTGTTGCTCTAAGCGCCGTTTTTTTCCTTTTACTTCTTTTTCTTCATAATCGTCTTCGTCTTCTTGGTGCTGTTGCTGCTGCTGCTGCTGCTGTCGCGGAGGCGGTCCGCGCTTCATAGTCGGCGGCGGTTGTTGTCGTTGTCGTTGCTGCTGCTCCTGCTGCTGCAGTTTGGGCGGAGGCGGCTGTTGCTGTTGCTGCTGTTGTGGATCATCCGGGAATGCCTCCGCGTCTCCGTCATCAACAGTATCAGCATCGGCATCAGTAGGTGGCGGTTGTCGTTGCCTCGGTGGCGTTTGCTGCTGCTGTTGCGGCGGCGGCGGCGGCGCGAAGGCACCTTCCTCTTCTCCCAATTCTAACTCTAATCCCTCTTCTTCCATCATCGGCGGTGGCATTCTTTGCTGCTGATGATGATTCTGCGCGTGCGGCGGCGGCATCTGTCCGTGCTGGTGATCGTCTGCGTGTGGAGGTGGTGGTGGCGGAGGAGTAACTTGATGATGTCCTCGCGGTGGCATCACCCCCATCATGTGCGGAACGTGCACTCCCGATTCTCTCGCCGCGATTTCCTCCTCCGTCAACGATTCCTCCGTTCCGTGACGACGACGATGATTATCGTCGCGCTCCCCTCCATCCCGCGCGTTCGCGCTACCGAAAACGATGAAAATCGCAGACAGGAAGAGGAGAAGAACGAGACGAGGAGGTCTCGCAACGATAGCTTTCATCTTCTTTCTCTGTCTCGTCCGTCTCTCTGTCTCTCTTTCTCTCTCTCTCTATATATATATGAAGTGCGTGTGTGTTTTTGCGGAAAGTTTGTGTGGAAGAGCAGATTTTTGTGGGAAAAAATTTGTCTTTTTCTCTCTTCATTTACATCGTTTTTGTGTGATGTGTGTGTGTGTGTGTGTCTCTCTCTCTCTCTCAATCTTTGAGTGTGTCTCTCTGTCTCTCTCTCTCTCTCAATCTCTCTCTCAATCTCAATCTCTCTTCATTCCTTTTCCTTTCCCTTCTCCTCCTCCTTCTCGTCATCTTGAACGCGAATTTGAGCCTTCGCGACGGCCAATCGCGCGCCGAGAACGCGAAACGCGGAGCACGAGACGGCGTCGATATTGTTGCGAACGAAAAACTCGATGGACTTTGGTTCGGCGGCTTGTTCGCCGCACGCCGAGTATCGAACGGCGCGACCGGCGGTTTCGTCGAGGGCGATTTTGATGAGCCTACCGACGCCGTCGACGTCTAAAACTTCGAACGGGTCGACGAGGGCGACCTTTTCTCGTTCATAGGCTTGGAAGAATTGGCTGTCGTCGCGGGAATATCCGAAAACCATTTGAGTCAAATCGTTCGTGCCGAAGGAGAAGAACGACGCTCGAAGAGGGAAGTTTTCTTGACCGGCATCTTCGATGCCAATTAAGTTCTTCGCGATTAAGCACGATCGAGGCGTTTCGAGCATGCATCCGACTTCAAACGGATGGTAATCGAGCTCGAATTCGCGTTCTTTCGCCAATCGACTCTCAAAGTGATCTTTAGCGAAGCGAAGCGTGTGCCTTCTCGCCAAGTACGCCGCGTGCATCTCGCGATCGATGATGTGCACTTGTTGGAGATATTCGCTGACCGTAGCGACGAGTGGAATCATGATTTTCACTACGGGTTGGATACCCGTTTTCTCGTGCGCGTCGTAGTACGCGTGCGCGATAGCGCGCGTCGTCATAGCGGTGATCTCCGGATACGAAATCCCCAGACGACAGCCTCTATTTCCCAGCATCGGGTTCGTTTCGCGTAATTTTGAGATTTTCGCGCGCAACGTCGTCTCGGAGACGTCGCAATACTTTGTGATTTCTTCCAAGATCTCCGGGTCGTCTAACTCTGCATCTTTCGGTAGAAATTCATGCACGGGCGGGTCCAACAACCGAATCGTTATGGGCTTTTCGTGACCCACTGCGTGGAAAAGGTTGGTGAAGTCGTATCGCAGTATCGGTTCGATAGCCTCCAATGCCTTTGAGCGCGCGTCTTCGTCCTTCGCGAGGAAAAGCTGACGCACACATCGAACGCGATCGGGAGATGCTAAGAACATGTGCTCCGTGCGACACAATCCGATACCGGATGCGCCAAAAGTTTCCATCGCGAACCTTATTTCTTTCTCCGTATCGCAGTTCGCGTACACCTGCGTCTTAGACGGAATATTGTCGACCCATTCCATGAAATCCATCAACGCTTTGTTATCTTTCACGGCGGTTCCCAGAGGTTCTAACTCTTTTTCGCCTTCGATGACTTCACCTCGCGTGCCGTCGATGGATATGAAATCACCTTTGCGGAACGAAACGTCTGGGTATTCCTCGAACACGACCGAGCGTTCGACGATAGTTCGTGAACTCGTCGTATTGGCTGGTTCGAGCGCGTCGCGATGAGTTGTCACATCAATATGCTCCACTCGTGGGTGCGGAGCGACGTGATACTCGTGATCGACAAAGTGCATTGACTTTGTTCCCGCGACGCACGGTTTTCCCCAACCTCGCGCCACAACTGCCGCGTGCGACGTCATCCCGCCTCGCGCGGTTAAAAAACCATCGCTTGCGTGCATACCGCCAACATCTTCTGCGCTCGTTTCTTCTCGGACGAGGATAACTTTCTGGCCAAATTTGTGCATTTTGATAGCATCCGCGGATGTGAACGCGATGCGTCCAGACGCACACCCCGGGCTCGCTGCTAAGCCTTCCGCCAGGACGTTCCAAGAAGAGTTGCCGAAAGAGGTAAACGCTGGGCGACGAAACGTCGGGTGGATGACTTGTTCGATGTGTTCGACGTTGACGTACTTCGCGACGGCATCTCGCGGAGAGATTAACTTATCCTTTTCGACGAGATCGGTTGCGATTTTAAGCGCGGCGATTCCGGTTCGTTTACCAACGCGACACTGTAAAATATACAACACGTTGTCTTCCACGGTGAACTCTACGTCCATCATGTTCTTATACGCTTTCTCAAGGACGTCGCAAGCCTCTTTCAACTCCTCCAAAGCGTCGCCGAATCCGAATTTTGCCATATCTGCGATTTGCTCCGGCGTTCGAATACCGGCGACGACGTCTTCACCTTGCGAAGATTGCAACCACTCTCCGTAAATCATATCGTCTCCAGTCGCCGGGGATCTAGTGAAACACACTCCGGACAAACTCTTTTCGTTCAAGTTTCCGTACACCATCGCTTGAATGTTTACGGCAGTCCCGGCTAACCCGGTTGTTTTTGTCACTTCGCGATACACTCGCGCACGCGGATTATTCCACGACTTAAACACCGCTTCGATGGTTAAGATCAACTGTTCTTCCGGGTCTTCCGGAAACTTCTTATCGTGCGCGTCGTAGACGTCTTTATACGCTTCGCACAAGCTTTGTAAATCATCCGCTTTCAAATCGACGTCGTTTTCCACGTTCCTCAGCTCTTTCAACTTTTTCAGCTTCCTCTCGAAATCTTCGTGCGGAATACAAAACACGACGTCACCGAACAAATCCAACAATCGGCGATACGCGTCGTATATGAACCGTCTCTCGGATTCCTCCTTGAACGAAGTTCGCGTCAACGCGTCCACGACTCGATCGTTCAATCCTAAATTCAACACCGTATCCATCATCCCCGGCATGCTCGCCTCGGCTCCAGATCGCACGGACAACAACAAAGGCAACTCTTCGCCGACGAAATCGGTGCTCTTTCTCCAAAACATCTTCGAAACCTGCTCCCCGATCACATCCACCGCTTCGAAAATCAAATCCTCCAAACCTTTCAACGTCTCCGGTCCTTTCTCGAGATACTCTCGGCACATGTTCACCGATAAAGTCGCACCCGGTGGTACTTTCAATCCGAGATTGGTCATCGCCGCTAATCCGGCGCCTTTCCCGCCCAATACTTTCGCCATCGTCGCGTCGCCATCGCATCGCGAGCGCGTGAACAGGTACACTTTTTTGTTCTGTTGTTGTTGTTGTTGTTGTCGTCGTCGTCGTCGTCCTTCGATCTCCCCGCCTCCGCTCACGTCGTTGTCGTCGTCGTCGTCGTCGTCGTCGTCGTCGCTCTTCCCTCTCGCGGAGGAGGATGATACCGACGAATACGCGAAGACTTTTTTACCGATCGCGCGCAACATTCTCTCGCGTTCGCGTTTCTTCTTTGCGAAAAGTAAAGCGCGAGGTGCGGTGAACGCGCGTCCTCCCGAGTGCGCACCGACGCTCGATGGTGCCATTTGAGGTTTTTTCCGCGTATTTTATCGTATTTTAGATACAAAAAAAAATCGACAGAAAATCAAAGACGCGCGCAAGCAAACACATTCGTAAACGCACGACGACTCGAACAACTCGCGCGCGCGCGAAAAAAGATGGATAAAATGATGAACAGCGCGCTCGACTTGGTCGAAGAACAAATCGTCAACAGGCTCGAAAATACCGGGTTGGTGACGTTCGACGACGAAGAGAACACCATTAGTGGTGGTGGTGGTGGTGGTAAGATGACCGAGAGAGGGAAAGACGTCGTGCGCAAGTTGAAGCAGATTCGAACGCGGAAAGCGCGCGAGAAGAGCGCGAGCGAGAAGAAACGCGAGGCAAAAGAGGAAGAGAAGGCGAAGAAAAAAAAGGAGGATAAGGAAGCGGATTTGAAATTGATGGAGATTGTCAAGAGGGCGCAGAAACCGCCGGCGCAAACAACTGATGGTGATGGTGCATCGACGGACGTGAAGGAAACGAACAAGGAGAAAGACGCGCTGGTGAAGGCGCTGCTGAAAGAGGTGCAACGTTTGCGCGAACGAGTGAAGACGAGTTACGAAGACGATGAAAAGGAAGGAGAGAATGCTTCGTCGACGTCATCGACGGGAGAAGGAGAAGAGGAGGAAGAAGATTCCATCTTGATCTCGGCGATTGAAGAAATAGAAGCTACGTTTGCGTTGCGAAGCGAGTTGGACGTGTCTCTTCGACAGTTGGAAAAGAGCAAGCAAAGCACGGTGGATTCTGAATTGTTAGAGAAAGAGCGAGAAGGTTTCGAAGAGCGCTTGACTCGGGAAGTGGAGAAGAAGACTAAAACGTTGGAGGTTCGAAAAACAGCGGCGGAAAACGCGGCGGATCAAGCGAGGAAGAAATTCGCCGAGGCGGAGCAAAATTTACGAGAGTTGAGGAAGAGACACGATGAGGCACAGAGTCGCATTTTTGATTTAGAAAATAACGAAATGGAGATGAAATCGACGTTAGCAAAAGATCGAGAGAGTTTGAAGCTCGAAGTTGAGAAATTGCAGAAGCGGGAGGAGGAATTCGTGAATAAGACAAACAACGGAGGTGTGATGATGAGGAATAATAGTAACAGTCTCCCAGAACTCGGCATCGCGGCTTTGGAGGAGAAATTACAAGTGAAAGAAAGGATGATTGCCAAACTAGCAGAAGACGTGGAAGAGATGGAGAAGGCATCGGTGGAGAAGGCGAAAGAGGCGGAAAAGAACGTCGCGAGTTTAACGAAACAATTGACGGAGACGAAGTTGAAGTTGGAAGAAACGAAGAGAGAACTTATGAAGGAACAGAGCAATGCGGAAATGAGTGGGGCGAAAGTTGTCGAGGAATTAAAAGAACGCGTGCGAGTTTTGCAAGCGCTGGTGGATTCTGAAGATGGCGACGTGGCCGAAGCTATGGCAATTAGGGGTAGCGACGATACCAACGAAAAAGGCGAAGGAGAGGAAGAAGAAGGCAACGGCGGCAAAGCGCTCATAGCCGTGCGAGATAAAAACAGAAGATTAGCCGCAGAGATTGCCGTCGCGAAACGCGCAAAGGATGATGCAAATAAGGAAAAAGAAGTAGCCATCGAAAGAGCGGTCGCGGCGGAGACGAAATTGATGCAAGCGGCGGAAACTATTTCAGTTTTAGAGGATGACTTAGCGAAGCGCACGACATCGACACCGTCCGCCGCAACAGATGATGCATCATCATCTTCGGCAACGACGACAGGAACAACGTCAAACTCAGATGCTGATATGATTGCAATCTTAGCTTCACAAAGAGACCGATTCAAACGGCGAGTTTCTGAACTCGACGAGGAGAAAGCTCGCGTAACGACTGAACTCTCCTCGACGAGCGCTAAAGTTGCAAAACTCGAAGAAGACAACGTTAAACTTTTCGAAAAGATTAGGTACGTGCAAAAATACTACGCTTCGAAGTTATCGGGTGGTGCCTCCGCGGCGGTCAAAATTCTTCGCGTTGACGAATCCGGCGTGCCTTTGAGCGACTCCTTAGAATCGGAAAAATCAGCCAACAAAAGCGCTAGGTATTCGTGCGGCGTCGGGGGCGTGACGATTGGTGTGGACCGTTTGGCGATTTCAGACGGCATGCGAAAACGCGCGCAGCGATACGGGTGTGGTTTTGGCGGCGGACACGGAGATTTGGAAAGCGCTAGTTTAGGCGGGGACGAAGGCGGCGTCGTGGGTAGATACCGCGAGCGTTATCTGGCGCGCCTGAATCCGTTCAACGCGTTCAAACGCACGGAAAGCGAGGATGGAGGTGCATCCAATTTAGCCACGCACGATCGATTGGCCATGGCTGGAGGGAAAGCGTTGTTATCGAGCAGAGGTTTCCGCAGCTTCTTTGCGCTGTATTTCCTCGCTATGCATCTGTTTTTAGCGATGGTGCTATATTCCCACAGAGCAAAGTTCTCGCTCGATTGAAATGCAGTAGAAGTTTTTTTGCCCCCGGCTCGCGTAGAAAAAAATAGCACGTAGTGGTAATGGATTTGTTAGATCGATGACGATATTTACTGGTACAACACAACTAAAATTATGAAACTCAACTTACTCGCTTACTTGCGGAGCTTTAAAAACGCTCTCGACGATCGGGTTATCGCACGACAATATCAAATGCTTCACAATCTCGTAAGTGGCAAAGGAAACTGCGCTCATCGGCATACAACGCGTCGCGGCTACCTTTGCACCTTTGTACAAACTCCCAATACCTCTATTCATCGCCATTAACCAGAACGTATCGTGAAATGTTAAAGAAAATCTATTCGTCGCCGCTTTTCTCGCGATCAACTCCATCGGAAACGCCGCTAACTGCCCGGTAGTCGCTGAAATTGCGCCCACGCACATGGAAACGTGCGGCTCGACGTACTCTTTGTTAAACGTGTCTTTGTACCATTCGGCAATAATATCGTACGTCCCGAACGTCAGCGCTGCTTCCGGTGCAATCGCCAGCAACGCTGGCGTCAATCCGCGCATTAAACCACCGAAGCCTTCGTTCTTCACCACGTGATGGATTCCCAACCCGACCGAAAACGGCCCCGTAAAATTCTCCGAAATCTTTCCCGCCGCTTTTCTCGTCGCATACGCGTCGAGAGGATACAACAACAAACACGCGCTCACCCCACACAACGCCCCAGCGAGCATTTTAATCGAAATCTCCGAGTCTTTTTTCTTCTCCACTTCTACTTCTTCTTTACGCTTTCTCCTTCTATTGTTATGATTACCGCCATGATTACTCGTAGTAGTAAACGTTTCCGTCGCTCTTTTCTTCTCTCTCCTTTTTTCTACAAACGCGTGTAAATTCGAGTTGAAGAAGTGAAACGTGGCAAAATTTAATCCTTTACTCGGTCCGTACCTCAACATCATCGTGGTGTTGCCGGCAAACAAAGCCTTGATGCCTTCATTTTTCGCGATTTTCACGAGCGACGGCACCAGTTTGCACTGATTCGTCAGCTGGTTGGTCATTTTTCGCACCTGAACGACATTCAACGGCGACGTGACCGTCCTCGATAACGCGCCGCCGCAAAAGCCGGCGACTAAGTGCGTCATGAACGTCGCCTGCTCACGTTCGGTTTTCTTCGTCTCTTCCTCCTTCTCGTTCTTTTTCTTGCTCTCGTTCTTCTTCTTCTTCTTCTTTTCCAATAAAAGCGTCTCTTCGGAGCGAACCGATAAGCTGCTCACGGATTGATTTCTTCTCCCTCTTCTCCCTCTTCCGACGCAATCATCATCATCGAGCAAAACTTTTGAAGTCGACGACGAAGACGAAGACGACGAAGACAAAGACCCGAAAAAGACGACGTTTTTCTGGCGGTGGTGTTTTTGCTGCGCGGCCGCGCGCTCTCGAGGATGATGCGCGCTCATAGTAGGGGTGGACATTTTATTTTTTTTGCGGAATATTCCCGAGATGTGACATATTTTTACAAAATGGCATCAAAAACTATCGTATTAAAATGCTACGCTTTTACTACGTTACGGCTCTGTTATTGCTACTACTAGGTACTATTAATCTCACTTTATGTTGTTTATGTTTATGTTGTTGTGGTGGTGGTGTTCATCTTGACTTCCTCAGCCGCTCGTCTCGGCGTTTACACGCGTGCGTGTGCGCGCTGAGGTACGCGCGCGTCGTCGTCGTCAGCCGTCTTCTTCTTTCGTAGACGACGAGATACTTTGCTTTACGTTACTTACTTTTTTTCAAAACCTTTGGCACCGACTGACTCTAAAGCCGCGCTCGCGCACGAGTTTATGACTTTGAACCTTTGCGGTCCTAAGTGGGTTCCGCCGAACCACCGCGTCACGGCGACGAAGACGTTTTCGCTCCCTCGCAGACGCAAAACGTTGGCTAAGTTTTTCCCGGCGCCGGTCTCGCCGTCGTCGTTGAAATCGTCGTCGTTCGGTATTCGGTACGCGAAAATTCTCGGGTGCGTGGCAGTTTGGACTTTCGGGTCGAGCAAGATGAGCTTCAGCGCTATTTTGATTTCTTTGATGGTTTGGACGTCGGTCACCGTGTGCGCTTGAAAACGACATTTTTCAAAACACACGATGTCGTGCGATTTGAACCGTTTCCGAACGTCGTCGGCTAGCTCCGTCTCTAACAACGGCGTCACGTTCGGGTCGCCCTCGTGTTTCCAACTCACCAGATGATCTTTAAATATTGCCGCTTTCGTCTTTGCATCTTCTTCGCTCATGCGTTTCTGCTTCTCTCTCCGTTCTCGCGCGCTTCGCTCGTTCTCCTCTCTCTCTTTCTCCTCTCGTCTCTTCGCCTCCGCTTCTTCTCGTTCGAACATTTCTTTGTATTTCTCGATGAATTCAAACGCGAAGACTTCGTTCTCATGCATCGCATCCTTCGTCTTTCTCACGAGCTTCTCGAAATCCCAGTCAAAGTTATCTGGCGTTTTCATCTCTTCGATCGCGAACGGCGCGCGCGACGGGTACGCGGCGGCATCCATGCACAAGACGAGACGCGATTTCGTTCCAAAATTCACGCTCACGCGAAACGCGTTTGTTTTTTTTCCTTCTGATTCTTTATCGACTTCTTCTTCTTCTTCTCGAATTTTAACGACGACGACTGCATTATTCGTCGTCGCGTTTTCGTCTTCTTTTTCTTCGCCGCATCCCCCGCGGTGGTCGATCATCTCGTCGTCATCATCATCGTTGATGTTATATATCGCTTTCAGAGCTTCGATTTCGTCTCGAATCTTACCCGCGTTTTCTTCTTCTTCTTCTTCTCGCTTCGACATTCTCTCTCTGTATCTTTTAATTCAGTCTCTCCGCATAAAAGACCACCGCGCGATCGAGCGTTTGAACGCTCACGATAAACAAAAAACGCGCGTTAAATAGAGTATTTTAAAAGAGAGAGTTTATGAAATGAAGCAAATCCCCTAAAATTAGATATTACACACTTTCGGATGATACGCGCGCGCACATGCGCATCATCTCTATTCTCTCTTCTCAATTCCCAAACGTCGTTGTCGTCGCAGTTTCACCTTCCCCGACTTTAGCATCAATCAGTTTTTGTAATTTCAACCGCCGGTGCCTCCAATAATGTCGTTTCGGGGACTTTACTCTTCTTCGCTTCGAGCGCTCTGACATATGCTTCCTCTGCCGCTTTCGCCGGGTCGTACTGACTTCCCGGTAAAATATATCTCGGTTCGCCGTTCGGTGGCGGGTTCGTGCACGGGGTGATGAGGTTACACTCGACGGCGGCGTAGGCGGCTGAAGAAAAAGACGCAGAGGTGAGAAAGAGCGCGGCGGCGGTGGTGGCGGTGGTAAGACGCGCGGCGTTGTTCTTCGTCGTCGATATCTTCTCGTCGTTGTCGTTATCCGAAACGGCAGCGCGGGGAGTTGAATAATGCATTCTCCTCTTCGAAGAAGAAGAGGAAGAAGAAGAGAGGGAGAGGAGAACTCTCGTCGTCGTCGTCGCGGTGGTCGTCGCAGAAGCAAACATATCAGTTATATGCGTATCAAACGAGCGGGAAGGATCGATCGATCGATGATGTACTTTATTAGGCGCGTAAATTTGAGCAAATGAAGTAAGGGATGAATTTCCCTAACAAAGCGTATCTGGATATCTTCAATACGCGAGCACGCCCAGAGAAAAAAGAAGAAGAAGCGACAACAACAACAATATAAATGAGTCGCGTTCTGGTGGAACACAAAACGCTTTTCGCGACAAACGACGTGTGCGTGATCACCATCTCCGACGTTCAAAGTCGAAACTCGTTAACGGAACTTTCGTTGAAAGCGTTGGCGAAAGCCATCGGAAAGGCGTCTTCTTCGTCGGAAGAAGACGCCTTTCCGACGCGATGCGTGATACTCACGGGCGATGGAGAAGACGCGTTTTCGTCTGGAATTAACTTATCGGCCGCGAAGAGCGTGTTTCGAATGTCCGAAGAAGACTACGAGTCCGACCCGGTGCACGCGATGGAAACGTCTCGAGTGCCAATAATATGCGTGGTGAACGGCGCGGCGATAAACGCGGGGTTTGAGATCGCGTTAGCAGCGGACGTGATATTAGTGACGAAAAACGCGCGATTTATGGACGTGCACATGGAGTTAGGTTTGATGCCGTCGTGGGGGTTATCTTCGAAACTGAGCAGAGCGATTGGGATAAACAACGCGAAGTTGTTCAGCGCGTTTGGAGACACGCTCACGGGGGATGAAGCGGTGCGATTAGGATTGGCGCAGAAGAAGGTATTTGACAGCAAGAGCGATGCGATGGAAGAGGCTATTCGTCTCGCTGGGAAGATGATTGAGAAGAGTAGGAGTAAAGAGAGAGCTCGCGTCGCTTTGGAAATAATCGATGAAGGATGGAAGAAAGCGTACGGCGAGGCGAGACGAATAGAACGCGAAAAAGCGTTTGCGCAATACAGATCGCTCCCTCTCGAGGATATGTTCAAAAGTCGTCGAAGGGACAAAAGTGGTGGAGGAGGAGAATTGCGCTCAAAACTTTAGAACATAACCCCGTGGTAGTTTTTTAGCAACGCATAGCCTCGTAGAAGCGTAGTTTTATGTAGAGATTTAGACCAGCAAGCGCTTTGCGCAAAAATTATTTCGCGAATCGATTCTTTTGTTACATATGCGCTCGCGCACGCGTCGGAATTAGCTAGTACCATCATAGCATCGCTCGCTACTAATATTTCGTGTTGCTACTGTTTTTTTTGCGATGAAACTACGGTCGAGCGCCGTCGTCGCAATTGATTCGCCAACTCTTCCATCATCATCATTTGCGCGCTCCCTCCTCTCGAGGCGTTGGCAGTTTTCGCTTTATCTCCTTCGGCAGCCGAGTTATCGGTGGTGTCATCAACGCCACTCGCATTCGACGCGCGAGGCGCATCTCGCTCCGTAGAAACGCTAACTTTTCTCAATTTAGCACCTCTTCGAATAGCTTCCATTAGGGCGCCTCGTCCACCGTCGTCCGCGGCAGGGGAAGGCACTTCTTGCCTCGAGTTGTTCGAAGCCGGAGGTGGCGGAGGTGGCGGAGAAGGCGATGATGACGGTGCCTGCCTGTTGATAGCGATGATGCTATTGTTGCTACTTCTAACGCTACTTTTTTGACTCGTCGGCGTGGAACTTTTTTTCTTTTTCCTCGACGATGGAGCTTTCTTCTTCTGAGGATTGCGTAGAAACGCGCTCGGACTGTACGGATTCTCGGACGTTAGCGTAAACTCGTACACATCAGACCCACCAAAGCCTTCTTTTCTTTGCTCTCCGGTTGCACTCTTCGACGCAGATGGTATCGGCGACGGAAGTGTTCCAGGAAAGACGACAACGGGGGCTTCTGAAGCCTTTGGTCGAAAACTGAACACGCTTTCTAACGACTTTTTCGCGCTCACGACGTTCGCGTCTCCGCCATCATCGTTCTCGCCCGAGGTTGAAGTGTTTGTATTCACGTCGGCATCCGGCATCCGCACGCTTCGAACGATTTCCGGAGGTACGATTGATTTCGGCGGCGGCGAAGAAAGCAAAAGTTTTTTCGCAAAACCGTCGCTCAGATCTTCCACTTTTTCATTACCGTCCCTGCTGACTTCTTCTTCTTCTTCGTTCTCTCCGTCGCCGTCTTTTGCTTTCCCTCTAAAACGCAACGCTTCGCAATCGTAAAACGCCGTCTTTGCTGGCATCACGTCCGCCAAAGATCCTTTTCGATTCATGAGCCTAACATGCGCTCTATTACCTCCCAGTTTCCTCGAACTTGCGTTATCTTCGCGATCTAATCTTTCGTGGTCCGCCTCGCTTTCCCCTAACGCCGACTTCCCGTCGCCTTTCATTAAAGACCGCGCCAACGCTCTCGCGCTCTCACCGTAGCATCTCGCGCGCATCGCCATATTCTCCACGTCTTTAAACGCCCTCCTCTTTGGCCTGTTTTCGTTCGCTCTTTGAATCGCGTTTCGTACCTCATCGTCGTAATACATCATCCTTCTCGTCGTCGTCCGCTGCTTCGCTCCGTCCTCCTCGTCGTCCGCGACGACGACGTACTTCCTCGACGACTCCAACACCAGCAAATCTTCTTCTCCTCCTTCTCCACCAACATTACCACTATTATTATTATTATTACAATCGTAATACTTCCTCTGCGCTTCCGCTATTTTCCGTTCGCACCGCCTCACTCTCCCGTCCATCTCCAGCGCTTTCGAAACCAACCGGTCGATTTCCTTTTCCACGTTCCCAAAAATCTCGTCCGACGCGTCCGCGACCGCGCGCAGCGACTGTAAAATAGATTCGTAACTATCGTTACTATGAACAGAATCATTCGTTTTCGAGCCTGCGCCTGCGCCGCTACTCGCGGAGAAGACGACCGAGGCTAACGGTATCTCAAACGTCTTTTTCTCTTCCTTTCCCCGCTGCTGTTGTTGTTGTTGTTGCGAATTCATTTTCGATGTTCACGTCTCCTCCTCCTCCTCCTTTTCGTCTTCTCGATTCAAAAGCTGAAAAGATGAAACGCACTCAACCGAGACACCGCATTCGTCTTCCGTCTTTCTTTCTCTCTCTCTCTCTTTCGCGCGTCTTCTTCGTATCGCGAGTGTCGCACGTGTGATACACGTGTTTATGAGTTTTACAAATGAAGAAATTTTCTCCAAAAACGCAAAAGACAAAAAAAAGGATGTTGAGAAGACTGACCACGAAGCGCTCCAATAACGACGTCTTCGCCGCGCGTCCCATGCATTCCTCCTCTTCTCTCTCACTTTTAAACGTGGAGGAGTGCTTCGCGCATTTTCGAGCGGGCGAAAAGAAGAACAACAACAACAACAACGACGCGTTTTCGAACGTTCGCGTCGAGAGATATCGAGAAAGACAGTTACGCGATGACGACGAGGAGGTGGTGGTCGTGCGCAACGCGGCGACCGGTGCCGCGATCGCGACGGTGACGAGCGAGCTAAAAGGCGAAAAAGAGTCGTCGTCGTCGTCGTCGTCGTCTTCTTCGAGACGGATAAAAGATGAGTGCGCGCGAAAGGTGGCGTTTTTAGCGGAACACTTTTATAACACCAAAAGTTCGACCAAACGCGAGAGCAATGTAGGAGGAAGATGGAAATCGCAAACGGCTCGACACAGAGCTAACGTTCTGAGAAAATGGCACGAGAACATCGAGAGAGAGAAAGAGACGCTGGCGAAACTGATGACGTTTGAAAACGGGAAACCGAGGAGCGAAGCGTTGGGGGAGGTGGCGTACGCGAACTCATTCGTGCAGTGGTTTTCGGAGGAGGCGAGCAGGGCGTACGGGAGAAACATGGCGTCGTCGACGTCGACATCGAGTCGGTGTTCGGTGATCAAACAACCCGTTGGTGTGGTTGGGTTAATTGCACCGTGGAATTTTCCGGCGGCGATGGTGACGAGGAAAGTCGCGGCGGCGCTCGCGAGCGGGTGCTCGGTGTTGTTGAAACCGAGCGAAGTGACGCCGTTGTGCGCGTTGAAGTTAGTAGAATTAGCGTACGAGGCGGGAGTCCCGCAAAGTGCGCTACAAGTTATAGTGACGAACGAAAGCGAGCAAATTGGGGAAGCGATGACGGAACTGGACGCGGTGAAAAAGATTAGTTTTACCGGGTCGACGAGAGTCGGGAAATGGTTGGCCAATCGAGGAGGTTTGAAAAAGATGTCTCTGGAACTCGGAGGGAACGCACCTTTCATCGTATTCGAGGACGCGGATATCGATAGCGCGGTTTCCGGCGCAATGATGGCAAAGTTTCGGAACGCCGGGCAGACGTGCGTGAGTCCTCAACGGTTCATCGTTCACGAGAGTGTGTTTGATGAATTTTTCGAGAAGTTTAGCGAGCGCGCCGGGAAATTAACCGTCGGTGACAACACGAAAACGTATCCAAAAGGCCAATTTTCTTTGGGACCTTTGATCAACGCGAAAGCAAAGGAGAAAATTATGCGAGCGTGCGAAGATTTTTACGGAGGTGCGGATAAAATTACGACGCCGTGGTGGTCGACGGACGATTTGGATTCTAATTTCGTGTATCCGCAAATTTTGCGAATGGACAAAGATATCAAACGCAAACGCATCGTCGCCGATGGAGAAGATGAAAAAAAGGCTTTGGTATGGAGAGAAGAATTATTTGGACCGATTGCAGTCGTGACCGATTTTGAAACCGAGAAGGAAGCGTACGAGTTGGCCAACGATACGAGCGCCGGTTTGTGCGCGTACGCGTACACGAAAGATATATCGAAAGCAACCAGAGCTTCGGAAAGTTTAAATTTCGGCATCATCGGTATAAATACCGGGGCCATATCCGCGCCCGAGGCGCCGTTTGGAGGTATGAACGATTCTGGTTATGGACGCGAAGGCGCGATAGAAGGCATGGAAGCATTTTTAGAAACGAAATACGTAGCGTTAGGAGGTGTTTAATAATAGTAAGTTGTTTGTGTGACCATTTGGTCCAGTGTAGTTTACATCGGTGCTTTTTGCATCTTTAAGTTAAGTTATATGTTATTATCCGCGATACTTTTCGTACTCCTTATCCGCGTTAAATGGCGTCCAGATAATCTTCTTCGCGTCTACTCTCACTCCTGGTCCTCCTGCATTTTTCAAATGCTTCTGAATTAAATCCGGAGCCGCGCAAATCACGTACGCGCCTTTCTGATACGCCAACAAGTTTAAGTGTTGCAACGTCGTGATGATATCTTCCGTTTTAATCATCGTTAAATCTGATAAATCTTTAATCGACACAAACTGTCTGTTTGGATCCGCCAACAACGCCAACAACTCTCTCGTCCAATACCCACGGTAGGAAACTAACCCAAGATCGGACAAAGGCCGCTCCGGCGTACCGACTTTCCCTTCCTTCTTTGATAACTCGTACGAAAATGCAATCAGTAACTTTCCGTAGCCTTTCCGTTGGTACGGCGGTAGCGTCAAAATACACGCCAAATTATACCCTTCCTCCGAACACTTCTCCTTGGAAAAGTATCCGACGACGTGGTAACCTCTCTCGTCCCATTCACACAAGACGTAAAACAAAAACAAATCCACGTCGTAATACAAAGTCTTGTGATCCAAAAACAACTTTGCCAAGTAACACAAATTCTGACAAAACATCTTGTGCTTTTTCCCGTCGATTTCAAAGAAGGAAATTTTGCCGTTTCGGTAGATTTCCTCCCCCGGCGGGTGTTGCACCTTGCACTTCTTTAAATGTCTTTGCAATTGCTCTTTCCGCTTAAAAAATGCCAAAGTGTACTCGCAAAAGTACAACTTTTTGGTTCCGTTGTACTCCGGAGGAAACGGCGAGAAATACCACGTGTCCATCTCGTGATTCCCAAGCTCGATGCTTAAAATATTCCTGACTTTTGTAAACTCCTCGTGTTCTTGCAACGCCCTCGGATCAAACTCGGCGTGCTCCGGGTCCGGATGCGCGTTCCCGTGGCCGCCCCCGTGGCCTTTCATCTTGTTCTCCGCCGCGACTCCATCGTTTTCTACTTTCACATCGTTTTTATCGTTATCTCTCTTCTGTTTCTTTTTCTTCGGATCCTTCTCCCCGTCGTCTTTGCTCGGCTGAGTCTCCGCCGCTTCCTTCGTTCTCGGTTTCTCCAGCGTCCCTAAATCAAAATCCATCAAGCTCACCCACGTGTCCAAGCGTCTGTTGAACGCTTCGTAGTGCACGTAATATTCCACGTGTTTCGCGTCTCCCGGTTTCTCCTGACTCTCTCGCTTTTCGATGATTTTCACCATGTAAAACTCCTCGCCCGAGCGAAATCGGCACATCAGTCGCGAGTGCACGTCTAAAGGCAACGACACGTCCCGGGGGACGACCACATCGTCGTTCGATTTGGGGCGTTTCTTGTTGGTGTCGTCCTGCTTCGTAGTCGTCGTCGTTGTTTTTGTAATAATAATAATAAGAATAACAATAAGAATAAGAATATAAGGTCAGTCGTTTGTGAGCGTTTCCGCGCGGTTTTACCGCGAATCGCAACTACGACGAGGGCGTGTGCGCGCTAAAACACGAGAGTAAAATTCGATCACGAGCGAAGACTGTGGGCGGGTGGGGAATTTACCCCCCGCCCATCGTACTACTAAAAGGAAAAGAGTATTCCAGAAAACTCTCTCTCTCTCTCTTCTCGATGACGAACACGATGTCAATATGGGATAATCGATTTTTACCTTTGTTTTGACCATGATGATGTGGTCGTCTCTTGGTTTGTTCTCTTTCTAAAAGCGCACGCCTGAGCGCAAAGCAGAGTGTGCGGAGCCTTTTGCGTTGGAACGAATTTTGCCGCCAAAACGGCGTGGTTTTAGGGTTTCATTTGGTAGGTGGTTTCTAAACACAGGAGTTGGTTGCATTACATACCTCTCTTTCTCTCTCTCTCTCTCACTCTCTCACGCTCGGTTTTTTACGGGCGCGTTTCGCGATCATTCGTAAAATCAGATTTTTATTTCACCAATCACTCGGTTGCTCCCTTCGAACAGCTTCTCTTGGACGTTCATCAATCTGTTTTCCGCGCGCATTCTAAACCGTTTCGCGAGTAGTCGGAGTTTTCGAAGGGCGTGACTCGCCGCGTTCGCGCGGTGGCCGATGGAGGCGGACGCGGCTACGCGTCCTTTTTTGAGCGATCGTTTGAGACCCAATCGGTAAGCTTTGAGTCGCATGCGGACGGATTCTTCTTTTGTCAGTTCAATTTTGCGTTGTTTTTCTTCGTCTTCGTGATCTTCTTCTTCTTCGCCGTCGCGTTCCTTTTCAAAGTCAGATCCGCTCTCGCTGTCATCGTAAGAGTCGCTTTCAGCGCCTTCTTTGCCCGAAAGCGGGCGGAGAAAGTACGATTTTTCAAGAAACTCGGCTTGTTCTAAAAGACACACGAGCAAGACGAAATCCGGAAAATCGATGGCTATTTTCGAACGTTCGCTCTCGTCGTCGTCTTGGATTTGCTGTTCGAGACTTTCGGAGAAGGAGATGTGATAGGGACTGCGAACGGCGTTGTCATCCGTTCTTCTCGGGCTCAACTGTATCGTGTTCTTTCCTTCTCCTCGAATGGATCGTAATTTTTGAAATTTGCCTTCTTTCAAATTATATACCGTGTTTTCCCAGCGGGTATTATGAAATTTGGTGACTATTTTTTGTGCGATTGCGTTCCTATTCTGAGCGCTCCACACTTGAATCACGCGTCGCAAATATCCGGGCTTATGCTCGACTTGTACCTTTGTCAAAAGCTCCTCGACGTGCGAAAGGTTCATCTTTTTGTGACCTTCCCAGTTCATCAAATGATACGTCTCTTCTAAATCATGTTTTTTTTGTATCCCGACATCGAAGTGTTCTCTGATAGCATCGATTCTTCGTTTCAGGTTGATTTGACCGATCATGGAAGCCGTGGCTTCTTGCATACCGTTGACGATGACCCCGATGAACACGGAAACAAACACCAAAGCGTTGATAATCACAAACGAGAAGAAATACACGAACGCGGTGATTCGATTTACTTTCGGATTGTCGCACGGATATGGAGGTTCTTCTTCCATTTCTTGCAAGTTATGATAGAAAAATCCATTGTCTTTGACGCCAAATTTATCAACGTTGCAGCCGAACATGTTCACCCATAACACGTTAGTCCAGTCTTCCAACATGGACACTTGAAACAACGTCACAGCAGAAACCGGAACCGTTCGAAAATTGAACGGGTCGTTCAGTGAAAATAATACCACACCGATGATGGAGTAGGCATAAAATACAAACATCATCAAAACGAGCACGTAAATCAGAGAAAGCATTCCGAGCCATAACGATTGAATGATAATGTTCAATTGCGGGACCATGCGCATGACTTTCACCAGTCGCGCTAAACGCAGCGCTCGAACGACTCTCGTGAAAGATGATAACGATTGCGCCTGATCGAAAGCACGCTCAGCAATCTCACCGGCTAAACCTACCATAACGGTGACTAAATCGAATATGTTCCAAAACTTTTGCCTCCCCGTGAAAAAAGTCATCACCGGCGGATCCCAGTACACGATGAACTTTATTGAAACTTCAAACAAGAAGAGATATATGAAAGTCGACTCGACGTCTCTGATCCAAGTTGGGTAGTCCTTTTTCATTTCATGATCGTCGCTGTATCCCATGAACTTCGTGGAGTATCCACTCAAAACAGCCGATGCAAGTATTGCGAGCATGATCAGAGATTCGAACCATTTCGTGTCGACTATATTTCTCGCCATCCAGCTTTGTATTTGTACCATTCTCGAATCTGGAGTACCAAATTGATCCTTCTCCTCGTCGTCCATTTTACCTGAAAACAAATGCAAATAAGACATGACTTTGTTGTATTGGTACAAAGGCAAAGCATCGTCTAAAGCTTTGCGCGATTTCCAAATAGCACCAACCGTTCTCGAGGCAAACTTTTTCTTCTTTTCGTTTCTCAACTCGTCGACGCGCTCGTTCGCTTCATCCATTTTTGCGGTGATGATACCGATAACTAAGGACATCATGATGTTTCCGATTATTAAAATCATGGAAATAAAATAAATGCCAGCAACGAGTGGTTGCCCCGGGGCGTAAACTTTCGTTTCTCCATCGTCGGCTAACAAATACGGGCACTTGTCCAAATAATCGTCCTCGGTGTATCCGAAATGCTCGCATCCGTACATGGTCGTCAGTAAATATGTCCGCCAATCGTTCATAGTGGCTATGTTTGCGGCAGATAGGAACGACGTGGATAAATCTCGAAAGTGCATCGGGTCGTTCACTGAAAATAAAGTGGCGCCTAACACTGCATACACGTACATGACGACGAGAAGTAAAATAACCACCCATCCCATACCTTTGATTCCGGCGGCAATACCGGATAAAATTACAGAAAACGATCTGAAGGAATAGAAGAACTTCAACACGCGAATCATTCTCAACAATCGAAACGCGGTGATTCTCCCGGGATTGAACCACCCATCGTCGAGGCCGCATTCGTCTATTATATACCCGTAAATGATTAAAATGTTCACCGTAAAATCGTAAATGTTGCCCAAATTGAAAAAATACGACCACGGTTCCCATCTCGCTAATCGATACGTCACCTCGGTCTTTTCCACAGCTTCTTTAAGATCGTCATTGTAAACCATTTCGGTGTGCGTAAGTCTTACCACCGGTCCGGCGCCACCGATTTTTATAGTCGCTTCAATCAGAAACGTGATGTTGATCATGATCTGTACGGCGTTGAAAAACGCCAAGCGCCATCCGCCAACCTCTTTTACCGTTGCAATTCCGTTCCAGTTATCTATGCCTTCCGAGAGGACGTACAAAAAAACCATCGTCGCGATCCATCTCGAAAAGAATCTCGTCTGCGAAAACTCAAAAAATCTTGTACCTCGCACCCAGCCGCTGTCGTCCATTCTTACGTTCGAGTCGTTGCGTCTTCGTTTGCTCTCAATGTTCAAAACGTCCATGGTCCATTTAACCTGTTTCTTTCGCACACCGCTCGAGTCTTTCCCTATCCGCGTGTCCGATTTTGTCACTTTCTTTGCGACTTCGTTTAAAACGTTCTTGAACGCTTTGTTGACGATATCTAAGGACGGATACCACGTGTTCTCTGGGTTTGGTAACTGGTACCGGCTCGCTTTCGTTTGCGTGCGTTCAATCTTCATTTTATTTCCGTATTCGTAGCCATCATCAAGAAACGAGTCTACGAAATCGAAATCCGATCGACTGTTCATTTGACTTTTACTTCGTTGTAATTCTTTCCTGTAGCTAGCATCGTCGGAAGTGGTATTCGTGTCATTCCTGGTCGCGGCTACGGACGTTTTCGTTCTTCTCATGTACGGTTGGCTTCTCTTCGCGTGGTGATCGTTGTTTTCGCCCAATAAATCGTCGAACGAATCCTCCATCAAAACACCTAATTCCTCCTTTCTATCTAAAGCCATCTCATACTCTTCTTCTTCGTCTTCGTTTTCCGTCGCTCCGTCCGCTTTCGCGCTCTTCGCGCTACGGAACGTCAACGTTCGCATAGTTCCGGGTTTCTTGTGATTTTTAACTTGAATCGTACTCGAGGAGGTTTCTTCCTCATCTCTCGTCCCATTCTCTGTGAACGACGGCGAAGTGAGTCGTCTTCTTCGCGTAAAAAAACCGCCCTCTTTTCTTTCCTCGTTATCCTCCTCTTGCACCAAAGCTGCACCAGACTCATTCCTCGCGCGTTCAGCGATCGCGACGGCAGCGCCCACTTGTCGAGCGCGAAATTGCGACATGATCGACGCGCGCGGATACCGTTTGCTCTCCGTCTCTCTACTTTTACGCGTAATAAATACACCCTCTGCGTCTCTGTCTACCAGAAAGAAAGAAAAGAAGAGAAGTTCCGCGCGTCTTCTCCGCGCGCTCTTTAATTAAATCTCTCTCTCTCTCTCTGTGTCTGTCTGTGTGTCTGTCTCTCGGCCTTCTCAACCACCACCACCGAGGAGGTTTTTGCGCGGGCGCTCGCGCGTGTGCGTGGATAAATATCACGCAACTTCGAGAGGGTGATTGATTGCTTTCTTGCGGGCGACGACGACGATAAATTTTCGAAAAGAGGGAAAGAGGACTCGTATAATAAAGGTAATCGCCGAGCGCGCGCGCGACGGACGACATCAAGGCGTTTAAACACGACGTCACGCTAAATACTCGTAAACTTATCATATCATTATTCATACACGTGTGATGCTACAAAACTTCTCTCTCTCTCTCTCTCTCACTTTCTCTGGCGTCTCTCTTCTTCTTCTTCTCTCTCGAGACAGACGCTCCTCGAAAGAGAGTTCAGCCTCTTTTCTTCCTCCTCCACCTCTCAAAATCAGCTCATGTTGTTGGGTTTTTCTTCTATTCTACTTTCAATCTACTTGGAATCTCTCATGATGTTAATCCTGGCTAAACTCTTCCCCTCGAACGCTTCGGTGTACTTCTCCACGAGCTCTTTGCAGTTCTCGAAGTGGTTCACGCCTTCGTTTCGGTAGCACTCTCTCAGCTGTTCTCGGATCAGTTTTGCTTTTTCGATGTCGATCATGCGCTCTCGCGTCTCGTGTTCTCTTTGTTGAATGAACGCGACTGGGTCGGAATACGGCGCGGCTTTGTCAAAGTTTGAAGGCGGAGAGGATGGGAACGACGCGGCTTCGCCGGCGAAGGATTTTGAAGAGGACATTTCTCTCTCTCTCTCTCTCTCTGTTTGTGTTTCTTCCTTTTAAAAACGCGTGGTATTGTAATAATAGCGAGTTGCGCGCGAGTTGTGAGGTTTTGCTCTCCTCCATTTCCGAGGAAACAAGAAGAGCGGAACGACAAAGGAGGGGAGACGCGAGCGGATCAGAGAGAGAAACAAACAAACTATCACGCGCGCATCATCGACGCGTGCTCTTTTCGTTATTATCGTTGTTGTTGTTGTTGTTACAAAGCTAATTCACCTAAGAATACCTTCCCGTCCGCACCCGCGCTAGCTAATATAGGTTCAAACGGATGAAACGCGACGGATAAACAACTGCCTTTGTGACCCGGAAGTTTGTATTTAATCTTTCCGGATTTTTGATCCCAGACAAAGACGTTGCCACACGCGGAACCGGAGGATACATACGTTGGTTTCGATGATGCGTTCGATGAGATTGAAGGAGAACTTGTGGCGCACTTAATCACGCGCTTTTCGAAATCGGTTTGGACGCCTTTGTACGTCTTTTCGATTCTCGTCTCCGCGTTCTCTCGGAAAGGTTTCAAGTCGAACAAGTTACACTTGCCGTCCATTCCAACCGAGGCGAGCTCGAATCCATCTGGTTGCGAGTACGCGAGACCAGTGACGATGTCTGCGTGTCCGTTTTTCATCGTAAGCGTTGTCATTTTCGTATCTAAGCTCAATAAATCCTTCGTCAACTGCGCGCGATCCTCCTCCTTCGCGGTGTCGTGATACTTGGTCGCGTTTCGTAAATCCCACGTTCTCACGATCCCGTCCGCCCCGGACGTGGCGCATTCCAGACCGTCTTGCCTCACCGCGCACGACACGACTGGAAACTTGTGCTTCAGCCGCATCACTTCTTTCTTCGCCACTCTCACGTCAAAAACCTTCGAGTACCCGTCGTCCGACGCGGAGACGATTAAACTCGTCCCTCGTTCGTTTGCGCTCGCGCAGTTTATCGCTCTCGAGTGACTCTTATCGTACTTCTTCACCTGCGCTCCGTATTCCACGTCCCAGACTCGAATCGTCTTATCCGCGCTCGCCGAGGCTATCGTAAACTGGTCCGAAAGAAAAGCGAGACTTAACACCGCGTTTTTATGCCCTCTTAAAATCGATCCGTTCGTAATCGTCGCCGGCGAAACTTCTCCTCTTCTTTCGCCGGCGCCGTCCTCCTCCTCCTCCTTTCCGAAATCAAACGACCACAACCGAACGCACTGATCGTTTCCTCCGGTCGCGATTAACTTCCCGTCCGTGGAAAACGCGACGTCGTTCACCGCACCTTCGTGGCCTTCCAAGAGCACGATTGGCGCTTGCAAAGACGACGCGCGGCCGGAAGCGTACACTTTCCCGTCGCCGATGCTTCTTAAAGACGTCGATGGGACTAAAACGTTCCTCTCTTCGTTTTCTTCGTTTTTGCTCGTCTTTTGTTTCTTCTTTTCTTGTTGCACGGCGGCCACCGCCACGGCCTTTCCGTCGTCCACGTTTTCTTCTTCCGGAGGAGTTTTCGATCGCGATCGCTTCTTCTTTGGCGGCATCGTTGTTTCTTTCTTCGTCGTTGGCTGCTTCGTTTTGCGCAAAGCGAGCGGCGCAACTTTTGAGGGGAAAAGTGCGTTTTCTAGGGGAAAATGTGAGAAAACCCTAAATATCACGTTGGGTGATGAGAGAAGCACCGCGCTCACTGGAGGCGATAAAACCACGGCGCCGCTCTCTCTCTCTCTCTCTCTCACGCACGATGGGCAAGTCCGGAGGAAAGAAGAAGAAGAAGAGCGATGGTACCACTACCACCACCACTAATACTACTAATAACAATAATAATAACAACAACAGAGGTAGCAACAATCAACAACAGAAGAAAAATAATCATCGAAAGAATAACAACTCTCACTACAATAACAACAACAACAAAGAGACGCCGTCGGAGGACATGGCCGTCCTCCGAGAACAACTCGACCGGGTGAACTTGGCGCTCAAAGACGTTTCCGCGGATGGGAACTGTTTCTTTCGCGCGATATGCGATCAGAGAGATGGGTCGGAGATTCACCACTTGGATTTACGACACGAGGTGTGTGAGTACATGGAAAAACACGAGGAAGACTTCCGACCGTTCGTGGAAGACGACGAGGAATGGTCGGCGTATTTAGCGCGAATGAGGAAAGATGGGTCGTGGGCGGGAAACATGGAAGTTCAAGCGTGCGCGAGATTGTTAAAAATGCGGATATGCGTACATCGGGCCGGGCAGCCGAGATGGGTGTTGTCGCCGTATTTCAACGACGGCGAAAGTAGTAATGGTGAAAAGAAGAAGAACGCGAACAACAACAACAACGAGGAAATCATGGACGAAGATTGCGCGTATCACTTAGCTTACGACGCCGATCGAGGGTGCGAACACTATAATAGCGCGAGGATGGTTGGCACCATAGATTCAGATTTTCCAGGCGGGCCGATTTCGTTGAGGCTGATTACGGACGCGGAGAGCGAGATTTTTGAGATTGCCCAAAAGACCGGGTTCGCGCGAGATATAGGAAGAGTTCGGAGACATTTCAAGAAAGCAATCGAGGAAGGGAGGAAGTTGGAGAATATGAGTCACGAGGAAGTCATCGATTTTGCGTGCGAGAGTTTGATGGCAGAGTTAGAAAAGGAGAGGAAAGAGAGGGACAGTTTGTCATTCGGAGGAGGAGGAGGAGAAAACGAAGACGCGACTGAGAAAAATGCGCAGTACGCGAACGAGTTTGAAGATGATTTTGGCGGCGGCGGTGGATGGGAGAGAGCGAAAACGAAACGCGAGAAGAGGAGAGGGAAGAATAAGAGCCTGTTAGCGGAAGAATACGAAGCGCTCACGCTTTAGTTTTAGGCGACGATGATACTCTTTAGAAGAAGAAAATTACGTAGAATACACGAGAATGCATCGTTTTCAAATAATGTAAAATAAGACAGAACACACGCGAGAGAGAAAGAGCGATACTATAATAATATACTTTCGATTGGTCATACATTTTCTCAGCTATTACTAATTTGTCTACTCGCTACTGCTTCGATGGCTTCGACCGCTCGCGAAACTTCCTCCTCGGTGGTGTGTCTTCCCACGGACAATCTCAGAGTGCCTCTGGCTAAACTTTCTTCTAAACGCATGGCGAGTAAAACGCCAGAGATTGCTCCTCCGCCGTCTTCGCTCGAATGACACGCAGCGCCTGCGCTCGCCGCTAATTGGTCTTTTAATTCTACTAACAAGGCACCGGCGTTGATTCCTTTAATGGCAACGGAAAGCGTGTTTGGTAAACGTTTCGATTCATCTTTAGGCCCGTTGGCGAACACTCGATCACCGATTTTTGCAGAACCTTTCAGTTTGTCAAAGACCAAGTTCCGCATACGCCTCGTGTGCGCCACGAATGCGTCAAACTCTTCATCCGCTATCTCGCACGCTTTCCCTAAACCGACGATATGAAGGACATTTTCGGTACCAGCCCGTTTTCCTCCTTCTTGACCGCCACCTTTAAAGAACGAACAGTACGGATCAACGCGAGATTTACCATCATTCTCTTTCATTCTTTCGGCGAGAAAAGTCTCTCTCAAATACAACGCGGCGATACCTTTCGGCGCGCCAATTTTATGTCCGACGATAGTAATCGCGTCCACTTTCAAATCATCCGCGTTCAACTTCACTTTCCCGAAAGACTGAGCAGCGTCTGTGTGCACTAAAATCTTTGGATTCATTTCTTTCGCTAAATCCGCGAATTCGCGCACCGGTTGCACGGCGCCTGTTTCGTTATTCGCTTGCATAATCGAGACGCAACACGTTCGCTCCTTGAACTCTTCCAACTGTTTCTTATACTGCTCGATATCTGCCACGCCTTCCTCGTCCACGGGAACTAACGAATACGTCAATCGTTTTTTCTCCCGTTCGCTCTCTAAATACACGAGAACCGCGGGATGTTCCACCGCGGTCGATATCACGTGCGGAAGTAATGCAGAAGTTGAGCGCAAAGCAGCGTCGTCAACGAACAACGCGCAGGCGACATCGATCGCTCTGTTATCACTCTCCGTCCCGCAACTCGTAAATATCACCTCCGCATCCTTCTCCGCGCCGATGGCTTTCCTCACGCGCGCTCTGCTCAAACCTATCGCGTCCGAGCACGGCTTCGCGTACGCGTGTATGGACGACGGGTTCCCGAAATGTCGAGCGAGAAACGGAAGCATCTCGTCGGCGACTTCGGGAAAGATGGGCGTCGTCGCGTTGTAATCGAGGTACGCGCACGACGGGAGCATTTGCGGCAGCGGAGTGCCGAGAAGCGATGCGGTGGTGGTGGTGGTCATCGTCTTCTTTTTTGTCGTCGGTGTTCTATCGAGAGGAGGAGAACGGCGACGATAACCGTGGAACGCAGAGAAAGGTGCGCCGAGACTCTTCGCCGCCGAGAGGTGCATGCTTTTCTGTGACGATGAACGAAAAGAGAGAAGAGAAGAAGAAAAATATTCGGACGACGACGAGAACTCTCAGTGCTCTGAAACGGCGCGTACTCGGACGGGTTGGCGGATTGAATACATGATACATACACGTGGTCGTACAAACGCACTACTTGCTCGTCATCTAATCATCTCTCTGTCTTCTCATTTAGAAACAAATGTAAGCGAGCGCGGCGCGCGAATACTACTTTAGTTTTTTGCGGAGACGGGCGCTCGAGAAATCAGTTGAAGTTGAACCACCGGCTCTTCTTCTTTTCCTCGGGTTTCTTCTCCTCCTTCCTTCGGACTTCGCCGTCGTCCATGCTGACCTCGTACTCTTCGTCCTCGCTGCCGAAACCCTTGAAAATTTTATACGAAGTCCACGCTAATCGGGGCTTTTCGCCGAGTTGTAACCACGCGTCTCGGATTCGCTTTTTCAATCTCCCGACTAAGGATTTACCTTTCAACGCTTCGTTCGGATCGAGACCTAAGCGGCCGTAGCGCTCTTCGCCGCGGCGAATCATCTGATTCGCGACGTCGAAAGGGTCGTCGACTCGCACGGAGCCGGACATCATGGATGCGACGGAGGTGCGTTCGCACTTCGTCATCGCGTATTCTAAAATCGGAAGGTTGTTTTCTTTCACAAAGTGGATGCAATCGACTGGGCACGATTCGATGGCGATGTTTATATCTTCTTCATCGTCGTCCCACTGGGCAAAAACGCGCGCGCGACCATACTGGTCATCCATGGCAAACGTTTTCGGCGCCGAATGGCAACATTGCTTGCACCCGATGCACTGACACTCGTTGACGAATACCGCTCTCGGGTACCCCATCGCCGGATCTTTGCCTTTGAATACCGAGAGAGGCTCTCCGGTGTACCCGTTTTGTTCTTCCTCTTCGTCGTCGCCGGCGCCTCGTTTCATAAACTCTTGCGTCATGCGCTCCAGCTCTTTCATCTCTGCGTCGTACGCCGCTCTCGCGTTATCGTTCATCAAAACATCGTACGCCTCGTTCAAAATAATACACACGTCTGAGCCCGCTTCTCCCGCGATGTCCGGGTGACACGCTTTCTGCAATCTCCGGTATGCCTTCTTAATCTCTGCCGGCGACGCGTCTCTTGGCACTTGAATCAAGGAATAAAAATCACCAGGAATCGCCTTCTTCACCGCGCTCATGTCGATATCCTCTCCGAACGAGTCCACGAGCTGACCGTCTTCGTCGAATTCAAACTCATCCATGGACTCGTCCCACGTGCTCGAAATTTCAATCTCCAACCGATCTCGTTCCAACTCTGTCGTCGCTTTCGCGTTCACGTTCAAACACACTCCGCCCCTCCTTTTATGCTTCCTGCTGCTCTCCTTCGTCTCAAAGTCCTTGACGACGCGCGCTCTCTCCGTCGTTTTTTTGGGACCTCGAAGAAGTTCTTTGTAGTCGTCTCCGCGCGCGTTCGCGAAAGAAGCGCTCGTCGTCGTCCTCTTCTCTCCGTATCTTTTTTTCCAATCCGTGTTTTTGTGCGTCGCTCTTCCGCGGCGCAACGAACAACCACCGTAACTACTACCACTGGTGGACGCCAGTCCTCCTCGCTGCCGCGCGACGACGACGAGCCGCATCTTTTTTTGTACTTCTCTTTTGAACGCGTGGATCTGCTCCCAAAGACTTTAGAGCAGTTAACCGCGCGCACTTTCGTTTAATTGCAATTTTCTGTTTTCTTTTTCCCGAAACGTCGTGGTTTCCAACGATTCAACCACGTCCCGTCTGTAACCCTAAACAGTGTAAAACCCTAAACGATTTTTTATCCAGTTTTTTGGGTTTTGGAAAAGCCAAAAAAGAAAGAAAGTCGGCATTCTCTTGAACGCTTGAGAGTTTGGGATAGATAGAGATAGAGATTAAAAAGTAGAGAGCGAGAGAGACAGAGTAGAAGAAGAAGAAGAAGAAGAAGAAGAGAGACAGAGAGAAGATATATAAAATATGAGCGCCTCTGCCTCTCGTTCTTTTCCCGCGGCGTTGTCCTGGAGAAAGAATGGGACGATGACGGGGAAAACGACGACGAAGGCATCGCCATCATCATCATCAAAATCATCGAAAGCGACGACGCGTGTTAACAACAAGAAACGCGGGTCTCTTTGTCGACCTTCTGCACTCGTCGGAGCGGCGCAAGCGCAACAAGCGGCGGCGTTCCCTCGCGGCACCGACGCCGGATGGAAAGTGCACAAGTTTGGCGGGACGTGCGTTGGTTCTTCGGAGAGAATATCCGGCGTCTGCGACTTGCTCATCGACAGCGCGAAAAGCGGGAACCAAACGTTTGCGGTGGTGTCGGCGATGGGCGTGATCACAAAGTCGGAACCGAAAGTGACGGATTGCTTGATAAACGCGACGACGATGGCGGCGGCGAGGAAAAGCGAATACAAGGAGGAGTTGGAAAAGTTGCGAGAGAAACACACGAGGACGGCGACGGATTTGTTGACGGACAAGGCGGAGTACGAAAAATTTATGACGGCGTTTACCTCGGAGTTGGATGACTTAGGGTCGATGTTGAAAGCGATTTCTATCGCCGGGTGTTCGACGGAAACGTTTGGAGATTTCGTGGTTGGTCACGGGGAGTTGTGGACGGCGCGATTAACCGCGGCGGCGATTCGATGTAAAGGAGGGAAAGCGTTTTGGCTCGACGCCAGGGAGGTGTTGGTGGTGACCGAAGCCGAAGACGGAGGCGTGGACGTGGATTACGAAAAGTCGAACGAGCGATTGGACAGTTGGCACGCTAGTCTCGGAGGCGTCGATAAAGATACCATTATCATTTGTACTGGTTTCATCGCGTCGACGCCAGATGGGTTCCCGACGACGTTGAAACGAAACGGTAGCGATTATTCCGCGACTATCTTTGGCGCGTTAGTCGTCGCGGACGACATCACCATTTGGACCGATGTCGATGGCGTGTACTCCTCTGATCCAAGACGCGTGAAAGACGCCGTGTGCTTGGAACGATTGTCCTACAACGAGGCGTGGGAGTTGGCGTATTTTGGCGCAAACGTCTTGCACCCGAGAACGACGTTACCGGCGATGAAATATTCCATCCCGATTTGCATCAGGAACTACTTCAACCAAGAAGCGCCGGGGACGTTGATCGCGGCGAGATGCGAAATTCCGGCGGACCAATCCGAAAAAGGCACGAAAAATGTCGGCAGTCGCGTGTCCACCGCGGGTGAGTTGATCAAAGGTATCACCACCATCGACGACGTGTGCTTAGTCACCGTGGAAGGAACCGGTCTCGTCGGTGTTCCAGGTTTTGCTTCGGCGGTTTTCAGTACCGTTCGTGATGCCAACTGTAACGTGGTTATGATTTCGCAAGCGTCCTCGGAACACTCGATTTGTTTTGCGGTTCGCCAAAACGAAGCCAGCCGCTGCGTGGCGGCTTTGAACCAGCGATTCGAGAAAGCAATCGCGGCCGGGAGAGTCTCTCGAGTCGTTGCTTTGGACAACTGCTCCATCTTATCTGCGGTTGGCCAAAACATGGCGAATGTCCCGGGCGTTTCGGCGATGTTGTTCACTGCCTTGGCGTCCGCCGCAGTAAACGTCATCGCCATATCCCAGGGCGCGAGTGAATACAACATCACCGTCGTGATTAAGAAATCAGATTGCATCAAAGCGGTCAATGCCGTGCATTCTAGATTCTACGCCTCGCGAACTCCGTTATCGGTTGGGATCGTCGGTCCTGGCTTGGTTGGCAAGACTTTGTTGGCGCAAATGCAAGAGCAAAGACAAACTTTACTCGACAAATTTGGCGTTGATTTACGCGTCGTCGCCATTTCGGGTGGTAGCAAAATGCACTTGGCCGAAGCCGGCGGTTTCATCGACTTGGACGACTGGGAGAACAAATACGCCAACGAAAGCGAAGCGGCGGATTTTGAAAAGTTTACCAACCACGTAGAAGAATCGAACTCGCCGAATCAAGTCATCATTGATTGCTCAGCTTCGGGCGACGTCGCGTTGCAATACAAAGGATGGCTCAGCAGAGGTATTCACGTTGTCACGCCGAACAAGAAAGCCAACTCGGGACCGTACGAGTACTATAAATCCTTGAGAAACATTCAAAGGGATTCTTACACGCACTACTTTTATGAAGCCACCGTTGGTGCCGGTTTACCGATTATTTCTACCGTGAAATCATTAGAAGATGCCGGTGATGATATTAAAATGATTCAAGGCATCTTCTCCGGGACGTTGAGTTACATCTTTAATACTTTAACGCCGGATAAGAAATTCTCCGACGTCGTCGCCGAGGCGAAAGCGAACGGATACACGGAACCGGATCCGAGAGACGATTTGTCCGGCGTCGATGTGGCGAGAAAAGTGACGATTTTGGCGCGCGAATGCGGCTTATCCTTGGAATTGAGCGACATCCCGATTGAATCTTTGGTTCCGGAACCGTTGCAAAACGTCGAGTCTGTGGATGAGTTCATGCAAAAGCTCCCGGAATACGATCACGAAATCGCGGCCAAAATGGCCGCCGCTGAAGCAAACGGGAATAAGCTCATTTTCGTCGGCGTCGTCGACGTTGAGAACAAAAAAGGTTCGGTGCAATTAAAAGAGTACCCGAAAGATCATCCGTTCGCGCAGTTGAAGGGTTCGGACAACATCATCTCGTACATTTCTAAGCGATACACGGAGGCTGGACCGTTGGTCGTTCGCGGCCCGGGTGCCGGCGCTGAAGTCACCGCCGGGGGCGTTTTCGCCGACGTTTTGAGAGTGTGCGCGCACTTAGGCGCCCCGTCGTAATACACACGCGCGATCACTGGATGAAGAGAAGAAGCTTCGGCGCGCGTGGTGGTACGAATACGCGAGAGAACAAGACATGACGAACTAATACAAAAGAAAGTGATAAAAAAAGAAAGCTATTTTATTGACAATATAAAAACATCCTACGAACACTCATACATTATACAAACGCACTTCAATAAGGTCTACGCTATGCCGCTGCTACTATATTTCGTTGCCCCCCGAATCTCCCATACTTTTACGCGCTCCTCGCGAAAAGTTCTTTCTTTTTAAAAGTTCATCCCCTCTTTTGTGCTGTACAACGCGTTGTGTTAACTCATTTTTATTTCTTCTTCTTCTTCGTATTCTCGCTCCAACCACCGACTACGCGCGCGTCTTTCATCCCAAATATCGCGGCGAGTGCGCCGACGATCGCGGCAAACCAGTAAAAATAGCCCAGGTAGTGCCGCAGAGGACACGCCATCGTTGCGCGCGTGCGTTCGTGAAATGTTAGTTAGCGAGGGGGCGAGAGCTCTCTGAAAAAAAAATGAAGAAGAATGAGAAAAAAAACGCTCGATTTTCACGAGCGGGAAAAAAAAAAGAATGGATGATTCCAAATACATCGTTCTCGATCCTCGTCATCAGCAGCGAGAGAGCGTTGAAAACGCGCACGACGACGACCAGGAACAAGACATCATCAACGTGATTCTCATTCCTCAGGCTGGTTTGGGCGCGTGGTGTTTTCACGGAGACAAATGGAACGAGCTTTGCGCGTGCGTGAAAGGTAAGAAAATGCGTTTGCTTCCGATTGAAATGAAAGGAAGAAATACGCGGTATCACGAAAAGCCTTTGGAGAGCGTGAACGAGGTCGTGGACGAAATGATATCGGAACTGGATTTTCTCTTTTCGAAGGCATCGACAAAGCAGCGATACGTTTTATTCGGCTTTTCTTTGGGCGCGTGGATTGCGTTTGAGTTAGCGAGACGCCTGGAAAAAGATGAACGATACAACAATCCAAGTTTGGTGGCGTGTTGCGGAAACCGTCCGAATCACTTGTGCTCGGAATACTACGACCCGGATATCGTGGCGCCACGAATCGCTCAAATCGCAGATGCGAAGTTGTTTTGGAAGGCTTTCGAGCGAAGGTACGGTGAAAATCCGGAGATGACTGAGGAGGTGAAAGAAAGGGTATTAAAGAACATTCGAATCGATTTTCTCCAAGTGGAGACGTACGATTACAAGGCAACGATGGAAAAGTACGATTTGAAGGAACGATTGGAGTCACCGATGTTATGCGTCGGCGCTAAAAACGATAAGAGGTACCACGCTATGGATTTTGAACGTTGGCCTGAGTTATGTTCGAACGCGAGCAAATTTGGTTGCACGAAGAAATGGATTCGAGGCGTCAATCCCAATTTATACAGCGACGAACTCGTCGAGGGAACCGGCATCGCTAAAGAGTATTGGGGAACGCCGCACAGGCTCATCGTCGATTATCCAGATGAATTAATTGCTGAGTTACAAAACGCTTTGCGCGAGATCTTTTAAAAACGATGTTTTCTTAAATCGTACGCATAACTTACAACGGATAATCTTTCGTTTATTTTTTCTTCGCTTGTTTCCTAGGATTCTTGGTATTCGGAGCGGTACACGAAGCGATTTCTCTCTTGTTACTTCTCCCTCCAGTTGCTCTGTTCTTTGGCCCCCAATTTTCCTCTGGATTGGTTGGAAATCGCGTCTCTCCAGCCATTTGGGCTTTACTAAACGCCCCGTTCACACGCGTCCATTTCGCTTTTACCACTGGTTCTTTCTTTAAAATCGAAGCGCCCGGAGACCTGCCATTCTTGAAATCCTCCTGCGCCGGGTGCTCTTTTTCCCAGCACCTCATGATGTCCCACAACACGCTCGACGGGGCGTTCGTTTTCACGGCCAATTGGTTGCAGTGCACTCCGCTGACTTTATACCCGGCGTTAATAATCGCCGATCGAAACAGTGCCAACGTTGGCGGTGTAATTTTTAACGTACCCGCCATGGCGTGTAGGCAATAATGCAATGGCGTATCAGTTAACTCTTCCGAACAATTCGTTAACAACGCTCGAACTTTTTCTTTCCCTGGGTATCGTTCGTCCGAACTCTCTTTGACATCTTTAAGAACGCTCTCGACCCACTCTTTATCGTGCACCGGCGCAGACCAAATCGGTCCGCCAATGTTCATCCCCCAACCGCAGTTGTGACACTTGCGATCGCCGTGCTCGTTGTGTTCCACCGCGGCGGAAAGCTTCCCGGGCATAAACTTTGTGTACGTTTTCCCAGTTCGTTCGTGCGATCTTTCTTCGACTCTTCCTAAAGGTTGCAATTCGAACGAGTCGCACCCAACGCATTGAAGCACGTACGACAAATTTGACGCCGCCGCCTTGCAGTTCACCGCCGAAGAGTACACTCTGACGTACACGCGAGCGTAAAAATCAATCTGCGTAGAAAGTACCGGGACAATATATCGTCTGTTTTTTACCGCGGCAGATTGGATAGCCGCTAACAAAATTCTCGTCGACTGTTCGTGGCAATATTTCGCTTTTAAAGGGTAGCTCCCGTATTTCGTCCAACCGACTTCGGCGTTGTTCCCGCACAGAACCGACATGTCCGTCGCGGTAACGCAAAGCAGACCACCTTCTACCGGCGCTAAAACCGCCGACTCTAATTGTTGCGATGGCGTACCGTACGGATCTAAGTCGACGACGTCGAAGCACTTCTCGTGTTGCAACGCAACAACGCGAACGTCGCCGCAGTTGGTTACGATTTTGTCTACGCGGCGTTTCACCTCTTCGGATTCTCGCGCGTTGTATTGTTTATTATTTTCCACGGCAAACGCAGCAGTCGGATCTAAATCGTTCGCGACGATGCACTTGACGTCGTCCAATTCTCTCGCGTACCTAATCGCTCTCAACCCAGTCGCGCACATGCCTTCTAAAATAGTGATTGGTTCTAACGGGGGTTTTTCCGCTTTCACTTCCTCTTCCTCTTCTTTCGGTTTCTTCTCTTCCTCTTCTTCTACTTTCGCCGCCGCCGGCGCTTCTTTCTCCTCCGCCCCAACCACTTGCCACCGGAACGTCCCTGGTTTCACTTCTACCCACTCTTTTTGTTTCGTCCCGTCGTCTTCGTCGTCGTCGTCATTCGCGTTCGACGATGCCGGTTTTTGTTTCGTCGGCTCTTTCGTCGCGAACATGTATTCCAGCTCTCGCTCGCTCACCAACCGTTCGATAATCTTGCTCTCTTTCGGCACTTTATTATACATGCCTTTCCCTCTCCGCGTCTTTTGATACGTGTCGTTGTCGTGCTCTGTTTTCCTTCTCTTTTGAAACTCTCGTATCATCGCCAACGACAAGTCTCGATTGACCACCTGCGGTCGGTTATAAAACACCTCGTTTTCTCGTTGCAACACTTTCCCTTGGCCTTCGACGACGACTTCGTCGTACCCGTCGGGAGGCGGAAGCGCCGGCGGCTGCGAGACGCCCATTCGGAAACTTTCAGCTTTTGCCGACGCCGGCGGTGAAAAGTTCTCGTCGCTTTCCCTCTCGGACTCCGAGGAAAAGAACGCGACGCGCGAAGGGGGGGGCGAACTTCTTCTTCTTTTTCTTTCGCTGGTTCCCGCGGTGCCAAAGCGCCCCTCCCTCGCCGCCGTCGCCGACGACGATGAATTCCGAAAACCGAAGAAGTGGAAACCAACACCGGTTTCAAAAGTGCTCGTATTCGAACGCTGCCGCTGCTGCTGCTGCTGCTGCTGACAGAAGTAAGAATAACTCTCTCTTCTTACTATTATTCGTTGTTGTTGCCGCTGTTGCAACGACAGAGACGATAGAAGCGAGAGCAGTGATGATGCAACGCCTTGTCGCTGCTTTCCTCCTCCTCGCATGTGATGAGAAGCACAACGCGAACGAAAAAAAATTCCCCTAAAACTCACCTTTTTTTTCTAAACCCTAAACTAAACCCTAAACTATTTTTTTTTTCTTTTTGTGGCACCTTTGTATTTTGGCGCCGGCGCATTGCATCAGACAAAACACGCTATTTCATAACAACAACGACGACGACAAGAAAAGAAAGGATGGGAGATGCGGCGGCGAAAGAGTTCACGAAAGAAGAGCGCGCGTTGCTCAAGTTTCAGAAGAAGCAACAGCACGGACAGGTTTGTTTAGTATTAGTATTATAGTATCATGTATTTTTTTTTTCTCTCGATTCCAATAATTTTGGAGGAGAGGATCGAATTCGTACGCGCGTATTATTAAGCGACTGACTTTCTCTCTCTCTCTCTCTCTCTCTCTCTCTCTCTCTCTCGCACGAACACAGATCGAAGCGAGACGAAAAGAAGTCTCGGATTTAGAGCGCCAACTGGCGATCGAGAAGAAAAAATCGGAGCTGTTTGCAAAGACGGTCGCCGCGATATCGAGCGAATGGAACGAATTGCAATCGGCGTTCGAGACGCTTCTCGACGGCGGAGAAGGGAACAACGGGAGCGCTGCCGTCGCATCGAACGAGGATAACAGCGAGAATAAAAAGAGAAGAAATCGAGGAGTCGTCTTTGACGCGTTTCGAAAACTGTTGCTTCGAAATGTGAGCGAAGAAGACGAGAAGGCGTTGGAGTTGGAGTTCAATCCGCCGGCGCCGAAGAAGAGGAAACGCGGAGGCGAAGACGGCGGCGATACCGCGACGAATGAAGACGAGACGATGGAAGAAGACGACGAAGGCGAGAGTGACGACGAAGAGATGAACTCGAGCGAAGAGGCAAAGTTTTTGGCCGACTTGAAGAGTCGAGCGGCGAAGACGAAGGAGAGGTTCGCGAGCGCGATTGTCGCGGTGAGGAAGAATCCAAACGCGACGGCGAATGAGAAGAAAGCGGATTTCTTAGCAGCGGATGCGCTGAGAGCGAAGCGAATCGCGAACGCTTTGAGAGCGACGAAAGCGAAAATGGAAGAAAAATTGAAGGAGAACGAAGAGATGTTGGAAACTAGACGTTTGGACGTGATGCATTTGAGAAGGAGAATTGAGATTTTGCAATACGAAGGCGCCAACCCGGGCGAGGTGGACAAAGATTTGGGCATCAAGTTAGCGACGAAAGAAGATGCAAAGTTGGCCGGAGCCAAAGCACAAATGAAAGCGAGCGAGAAAGCTGGCGGTCCCTCCGCGACAACCGGTGCAGGTGCTGCTGCTACTGCGACGACGACGAAGCCGTCGTCGAATAGCGAAGTCGATAACAAACAGCTCGGACAACTTAAAGCAGATTTAGGCGAAGCCGTGGCGAGATTTAAAATGTCCGAAAAGCTCCTCGCGGAAATGCGCGAGAAGAACGCTAAACTTGAATCCGACTTCAAAACTCTCAAAGATCAAGGCAAAAACGGGGCCAGCGAAGCTGTGGTCGTCCAGTCTCCTTTATATACGGCATTATCTCAGCAGCTGGAGATATTGAAAACCGAATCGACGAAATTCGACACGAGACTCGAACAGACGAAGAAAGAGAACGACCAGATTAAAACAAGAAATTTAAAATTGGAAATCGCCAATCGAGACGCGCAAGCCCAAGAAGAAAAACTGAAAGCGGCGGAAAATTACTCGAGAGAGTTGAAGTCTTTTCTCGAAAGAGCTAACAAGGAAAGAGACGAGGCGGAGAAGAAAATTTCGGAGACGGTAGGCGCGGAGAAAGGTAAAGGTAAAGATACGGAAGAGTCCGCGCAGGCTTTATTGAAAATCGTGCAGCAACAAATGGAAGCGTTTAAGAACGAAAACGAAAAGTTGAAGAAAGCGCGAACAGAGTGCGACGATGCGAAAGAGCAAAACCGTACGTTCGAAGCGCAAGTCAAATCTCTCGAAGCGAAAGTCGATGCGCTAGAAAAGAAAGCGGCGTCAAAATCGAAAACGTTAGAGAAAGATTTAGCAGCGGTTACGGCTGAATTGAAACAAGAAAAAGAAAACAGAGAAAAATTAGAAAAGGAAACGAAAGAGAAATCTGATGAGCTCGATCAGTTAGCCGAGGAGATTGGCGGTTTGGCCTCAATGGCAGACGAAGCGACTGAGTATGGCGAAACGATTTTACAAAAATTGTCGGACAAGGAAGATGAAGTGAACAAAATGAAGAAAGAAGCCGCCGCGGCACAAAGAGAGGCAAAAAAGTACTACGACGATTACGAACAAGTTAGAATGAGTAACGAGAAAGATAAAGTTGACGCGAAAGCGGCGATGGAGAAAGCGCAAAAGTTAGAGTTGGACGTGGAAAAGTTGACGAAAGAGTTGGAAACGGCGAAAGCCGAGGCGCGCGGCGCTTCCGGTGCGGGATCGAGCGACAAGTTGAAAATTGAACAACTGGAAACCGAATTGACGAAACTCAAGTCACAGTTGAGCATCGTTGAAGGTCGATGCAATCAACTGAGCTCGGGCGAGGCCAAGTTGCAGAAAGAGATTAAAAAATTGGAGAAGGAGAGAGACGATTTGAAAATTGAAAACGCCGGCGTGAAGAAAAAATGCGACCGATTATCGCGAGAGGGCGGTGCGGGGGCGTTGCAAGAAGAAATTGACGCGTATAAAACAATGATGGGGTGCAATGTGTGTAAGCAAAGAGATAAAGCGTGCGTGATTACGAAGTGTTACCACATGTTTTGCAGAGAGTGCATCGATACAAGAATCGCAACGAGGCAGAGAAAGTGTCCGGGATGCGCGTTGGCGTTTTCAGAGAACGACGTTCAGAATATCTATTTTTAATGCATTAAGCAAACAATAAGAGCTATAGGTTTATCATAATAAGCACCCGTACAATCGATCGGCGTTTTCTCTCGTAATTCGCGCAGTTTCCTTCACGGACCAGCCTTTCGCTTTCGCGATAAACGCTACGATTTTGCGCAACTCGTTTTCTACGTTTTCGCAACTCACCAAATCAGATTCGACGACGATGCGATCGGCAGGACACTTTCGTACGTTTTCGAGTGTTTTCTTCCATCCTCGCAAGTTCACCACCGATGAAAACCCAAAATACACGTGCTCACCTTTGTTTTGCTTCATTTCGACGAGTTGTCGCATCCATTCCGAGGAGCCACTGTACGAGTGCAACAACACGGCGCGCGGCATTTGCTTGCTTTCGAATAACGCGCTTTGGATATCCGACGTCGCTTTCACGCAGTGCACAGCTATGGGCTTATTCAGCTTTCGAGCGAGTTCGAGTTGTTTCGTAAACGCTTCGAGTTGGAACGGGTAATCTGGAGGTGTAACTCCGTCGAGCGGTACTGCTATTTTATCTAAACCGATCTCGCCGATTATCGATAGTGGCGTTGCCGAGGCGAGCGTTTCGAGTTCTTCGATCCAAGCATGAAAAGTGGATTTGTTTCCGTGAATCCACCATGGATGGGCGCCTAAAGCGATGGGATAGTTCAATGTCTTCGATATCTTGAGCGCCTTTTGCCAATCGGAGGGTTGCGTGCACGTTAAAGCCATTTTATACACCTCTTTACCCAACGCCTCAATTTCGCTGTCGTCGCTATGCAAGTGCCAGTGACAATGCGCATCGAAAATCTCGTTCAAGTTGAGGTTATCTTTCGAGGCATCGCGAAGGACGTCCTCACCAATGAACTCCGTAAGCGATTCGTCGTCCACTTGTATTTGGTTGCCCATAGGCGTTGGTATCGTTTTCGCCTCGTCTGTTTTGTTCTCGGTAGATTCATCCGCTTTTCGCGCTTGTGCATCTTCTCCTCCTCCTCCTCCTCCTCCTCCTCCGTCGGACGATGTCCACACCTTACTTTGCCATCCACTCTTGAACGGCTGACCAATCTTCTCTCTCTGCGCATCCGTTCTCGCAAGCACATCCACGACTACCTTACTCGCCGCTGCTAACCCTATCGCTCCAGTTACAAATGCCGCCGATCCCGAGCTTCCATCGGCGCAATTAATCTTCCCTCCGGACGGCACGCCTCCGACGCTATCGCTACTACTAGCACTACTATTCTTCACCGCGAAATTCTCGTTAAGCTCCTTTGCGTACACCGCTATCACCTTGAATTTCCTCTCTTTAAATGTTTCTGGTTTTTTACCATCTCCAGCAACCACATCGTCGCTCTTCATTCTTTTTCCGTTGGGGAATTTCTTCACGCCTCTCGGAAACGCGTACTTGTCCCGCAACGTCTTCCTCGCGCTCGCCAACAATCGATTGAACGTCGCTTTTTGCAAATCTTCGACCGCGACACCACTCGGAGGAAAATTCGTCATTCCAGCCGCACCACCGGTGGTCATCACGGGCACGTTATGTTTAACGCAATACGCGATGATTGCCGCTTTATCTTGTTCGTTGTCTGTGCAATCGACGACGTATTCAACCTTCCGTCCTTCGCCGCAACCAACTAGGGGTTTTAAAATCTCTTCCACGTTTTCTTTATTCACAAAATCTTCGACGCAATTCACCTTCGCGTCTTTATTCAGGTCCAATATCCTTCTCTTCATCGCTAAAGCTTTCGATTCTCCGACCGTCGATTCCGCCGCCATCGCCTGTCGGTTGATATTCGTCACGCAGATAAAATCCAAATCGATTAAAGTAAACTCGCCAATCGATGTTCGCGCTAACGCTTCCGCGACCCACGAACCGATGCCACCTATACCAACCACAACCACGTGCGCGTTGCGGAGCTTCGTGAGGTTGGATGCGCCGTATAACTTTTCCGTTCCTACGAACGCGTATTGTTTCGCGTCCAACGCGCAACTGTTTTCTTCTTCTTCTTCCCGAGAAGAGGCGAACGAAGATGCGCGCGGAGAATGAAAACGGCGCGCTTTACTACCACTCGCCGCTCTCTCGAAACGAACGAGTCTGTCAGAGTGATGGTTGTTGTTACGTTTATAGGCGCTCGCAAACTGAATGGTGTGAGAAGAGGAAAAATAATAACAGCACGAAGACGCCATTATTAGTGGCGGATTTAGGTTTGTTTCCAAAAGGTCGGGGGGACATTTTCCACTCGCGGACAAAAAAAATCGTACTCATTGCAATGACAATGTTCTCATAAATAGAAGTTCAGTAGTTTTTTAATCGTATCCACTATCTTTGTACCGCTCTCTTGCGGGCCCTCCCGCGCCGGGGCCTTTGTAATCACCTCGCAAAGGACGCACGCCTTCCGGGCGACTGACGCGTCTGCGGTACCGTTTTTGTTCCTCTTCGGGTTCCTCTTCGTCTGAAAAGTTCCCGTCATCGCCTGAATCATCGTCGTCGTCGTCGTCTTCGTCGTTCGGAGCAGATCCTCCTCCTCTGCTTCCTCCGCCACCTTTCTTCAAGGGCAAGCGATGCGCTACGACGATGACGTCTGGCTTTTTATTGCAATAGGATCGACAGGCGTAGCGTACAGCCCGAGCAACTGTTCTTTCAACCGCGGCGAGTTTGGAATCGTAGTTCATCCCGGCACAACTATTAATCGCGGCTTCCTTCAGGTGTCGCAAAAGGCGTCCGTTATCGGTCCACATCCCACGGCTCGTGACTCGCGCTCTCGAGTCCATCGCGTGTCCGGCGGTCTCAATCACTTCAAAATCAACCACAACGACGCCTTCGGTGGCAATGCGCATCCTTTCTTCGATGGCTAAATCTTCCGCTGTACCAGAGCCTTTTCCACCATCGTTAAACATCGTTTGTAATCTCGCCGATCCGATTCGATGGAAATTGCCCAACGTGCCGTGTGCTTTCTTATTCTTCAAAGGCGTGACGCCAAGTAAGGTTCCGTTTCCTATGACTGAGGTGTGAACAACCCCGGTTTCTCTGGCTAATCGTTCGTGTTCTTTTAAAAAGGCGTATTCTCCGTGAACTGGTAGAAAGTGTTCCGGTTTGATGAGTTTCAAAACTTCGTCCAACTCTTCCCGATGCGCGTGACCAGAGGAGTGCAATCCGTCGTCGCGTTTCATGGTGATAGTTGGACCAATTTTCGCGATCGCATTCATCATCCGCATCACTTTCTTCTCGTTGCCAGGAATCATTTTCGCCGAGTATAATAATAAATCTTCTTTTCGCAATGTGAGTAATGGGGAAGCGCCGCACGCGGCACGAGCCAATTGGGCGTTTGGTTCACCCTGTGATCCGGTGGTTACAATTAACAACTTTGAAGGGTCGTACGAGTCAATATCTTCGGCAGGAACCAACTTTTCCGGATCAAACGGCGCCATTCCAGCTTTTTTAGCTGCTTCCAAGTACGTATTCAAAGATTGTCCAACAAACGCAATCGATCTCCCGGTCGCTTGCGCCGCGTCGCGAATGCCATATAAACGATGTATATTCGACGCGAACTGGGTGGATATAATCCGTCCTTTATGTCCGAGCACTTTTTGCATGATTGCCTCTCTCACTTCAGACTCTGAAGTTGTCCGCCCTGGCGACAGAACGTTCGTCGAATCCGACATCATCAACGTCACCCCTTCCTTCCCGACTTGCTCCCACGCTGTTCGATCGAAGATTTGATTGTCCACGGGATCCTCGTCGATTTTCCAATCTCCGGTGTGTACAATCGTCCCGTGCTCGCTTCTAAAAATCAACCCACAACAATCCGGAATCGAGTGCGTCACTCTCACCGCTTCAATTTCGAACGGTCCCGCCATGAACCGTTGGCCCATTTCCATAACTTTAAACCGGTCCGGATTCCAAAGGTTAAACTCTTGCATGCGTCGGGAGACGAGTTGCATGGTGAAAATACCCGCGTATACCGGCGTGTTCGGGTCGAGCGCGGGAATCGCCCACGGTAACGCTCCGATGTGATCTTCGTGTCCGTGCGTAATCACCACGGCTTCGATTTTATCTCTCCACCTTTTCAAAAAACTGACGTCTGGCAACACTTTTTGTATCCCGAGCTCCTCGTGGTCTGGAAACATCAACCCGGCGTCCAACAAAATGTACCTATCGTCCACACCAACGAGCATGCAATTCATCCCAATCTCACCTAACCCTCCGAGCGGTAAAATCTTAATCGGCGGGTCGTCTATCAAATCGTCGTTATATTCCTGTGAACCTCCTCCTCCTCCTCTCGGTTTTTCGTCGTACACGCTCGGAAACGCCTTGTCTTCCGTATACTCCAACGAGGATCCGAGATGCGATTTGCCGTCCGAAGACTTGCGCACGCCTCGACCTCGACCTCGACCTCGGCCTCGACCGCCACTGCGACCGCCGCTCGACGCTTGTCTCCCGCCGCCTCTGCCGCCTGACGCGTTGAGAGAAAAATAATATATTATTTTTTTGTAACTGTCAGCGAAGAAAAAGGTTGAAAAACGAGGTTTTCTGCTGCCGCCTTTCCCTGGGAAACACGCGTAACGAACGAGAAGAGAAACGAAAACAAAACCAAAACTCGCGCGTACCTCGACCACCTCGACCGCCTCCTCCTCGTCCTCCTCCTCCTCTGTTGTTGTTCTCTCGAAACGCCGGCGGCTCCTCGCCGTACGTCGCCGCGTTCTGCACGAGCGTTGCGCCTCTTTTTTTTTTCGCCGTTCGTGAAGCCGTTAAACGCATTTTCGTCGTCGTCCTTCCCTCTCTCTCTGAACAACAACTCCCCGCCGCCGCCGCGAGGAAGGAAATTCCAACGCCGCCACAGACAGACGGCCGATGATTCTGACGATGTCTTCTCGTCGTCGTCGTCGTCGTCGTCGTCCTCATCCTCATCATCATCGCTTTTGCTGCCGTCGTCGTCGTCGTCGTCATTTTCGATGAAGAAGAAAAAAATAAAAATTTGCGAAAGAAAAAACAAGCAGCATGTTTAGGGTTTAGGGTTTAAACAACAAATCTTCTTTCTTTGTCCCCATTTTTTGTTTTGGAACGATTTGTCATCTTCAAAAGAAATTCTTCTTCGTACGCACTGTACGCACGACACGCGCGAGAAAAGAGCCCACTCACTTCGAAAAAGCAGAAGTAGGAAGGCTCGAAGGATCTCTCTCTCTCTCTCTCTCTCTTTTGTCTGATTACACAAACACACACAGAGAGAGAGAGAGAAAGATGTTGTCTTTGCAACAATGCGCGATTGGATTACGACCTTCTTCTTCGTCGTCGTCGTCGTCGTCGAGTAATTCGCGCGGACGACTCGGCCGAACGAACAGCGGGCGCTTCGTTCTTCTTTCGCGCCGCGCTTTGAAGGGCAACGAGGAGAAGAGAAGCGATGATCTTCTTTTGTCGTCGTCTTCATTGGTCGGGAGAAGAGGCGAGTGGAGGTTCGCCGGCGTCAGAAGAAGCAGTTCGGTCGCGTCAGAGCAACGAGAAACGAGGACGAGCGAGGATGAGGAAGAAGAGGAGAATTCGCTTTTGAGCGGCGCGGCGATGAAGCGAATCGCGGGAGGAGATGGCATCGTCGCCTCTTCGACGACGCTCTCGACGGATGAAATAAAAGAGAAGAAGCGCGAGGCTCGAAAGAAAACGAAAGAGACGGTGGAATTCGACGCGAACTTTTGCAACGTCGTGACGCGATACGACCCGGAGGCTATTCGGAAAGAAGCGCTGAAAAGACCCGCGGCGCTGGCGAAACGAGTGCTGTTTTTGACGCAAAAGTTTTCAAAGTTGAACGCGAAGAAGAAACAGTTGGAACGAATCGATCGAGAGACGGCAGAGAAGAGCGCGGATGGGGAGACGAACGATAGATTGTGGGCGAAAGAAGTGAAGACGACGTTGACGAGCTTGGGACCGCTGTTCGTGAAGCTTGGACAGAATTTAGCAAACAGGCCGGATTTGGTACCAGAAGACGTGATGGAGGAGTTGACGACTTTGCAGGATAAAGTACCCGCATTTCCTACGTCCGAAGCGAGAGAGATCATGGAATCGCAGTGGGGTCAGAAAATAGACGACGTATTTGAGACGCTGACGAAAGAGCCAGTCGCCGCGGCGAGCATCGGACAAGTGTACCGAGGAACTCTAAAGAATGATAAACGAGACGTGGCGATTAAAGTTTTGAGACCAAACACGAGAGACTCGGTAATTTTGGACTTGTTCATATTGAGAGGGGCGGCGAAACAGCTGTTTGATGATTTCTGTTTGACAAACGTCGGGTGCCCGGCGACGCTTTTAGTGGATGAATTCGCGGAGAAATTATTGGAAGAGCTCGATTTCATCCAAGAAGGGAGAAACTTGAGAGATTTTCGGAACAATTTCGCTGACGATCCGTCCGTGCACATACCTGCAGTTGTCCCAGAACTCTCCGGTCCGAAAGTGTTAGTCATGGATTGGCAAGAAGGCGTTCGGTGTACCGCGCCAAACGCGTTTAGTAGCGACGAGGCGAAACGCATCTTTCTTCAAAACGGAGTCGAAAGTGGCTTGAGACAACTGTTAGATTTTGGTTTGTTTCACGGTGATCCACACCCGGGAAATGTGCTAGCATTGAAAGACGGTGATATCGCGTACGTAGATTTTGGTAACGTCGCAGAAATTTCGAGATCTAATCAAGAATCCTTGATTGATGCCGTCGTGCACACGATGAATCGAGATTACATGCAACTCTCGGAGACGCTGCAAACGCTGGGATTCTTAGATAAGAACAAAGCGGACATTGCGGAAGTCGCCATGGGGTTACAAGAGGTTTGGGGTGAAGATGCGTTGGAGCAGCTGGCAGGTACGAACGGATTTTCGTTTCGTGGGTTGACGAAAGAGTTCAACAAGTTATTGTTCAAGTACCCGATTCGAGTTCCCGAACGGTTTTCGTTGGTCATTCGATCGTTGTTGACGCAAGAATCGATTTGCTTGACGTTAGACCCAGACTTCAACTTTTTAGATGCCGCGTTTCCATACGTCGCCAGAAGGTTATTGACCGACCCCGATCCGGCGTTACGTTTAAGACTGCTCAAAGTCATCATCGTCGACGGTCGATTCGAATGGGAACGGTTAACCGCCATGATTGAGTTGGCGCAAGTCGGCGCGAAAGGCGGCGTTAAGTTACCAATGTTTAGCATGGCTGCAGACGCGGCAATCATGCTGACGAAAGATAAAACGTTGCGCACAGAATTGGCAAAAGGATTACGCTCGGTACCGGTGACTGAACACATCAAACATTCGTTCGATTTTGCACAAGTGATTGTAAAATTGGTCATCGCACAAATCGCGGGCAAAGCTTTTCGAGGATTTACGTTTGCGTTTGGCGGGATTTTCGGCTTACCGAAAATTTTGTTTAAGTTCGCGTTTGGGAAAAGACGAAAGTTACGAACTGTTCAAGGATGTTCACTCACCGAACCCGAGGAAGGATTCTCGAGCTTTGGCGACTGGGTTGAGTTTGAACGCTCTCAAGAGAGCGGCGACGAGAACGCTGCTGCTCCCTCCGCAGCCGCTTGATGATGTTAAACGAGAAGATAATTATAGAAAACGAAATGTTGTTGTATCACTATATTTTAAATCGCGCTGTTATAAAAACATTGATCTACATATAAAAGCCAAACTCTTCCACGTCCAAGCCAAACTTGCCAACCTGTGCCTCCTCTCCTCTTAAAATCATCAAGCCTAATTCGGTCATTTCCTTCACATTCAGCGGACCGCGTTCGATCGGTCTTCCCATTCTCTCGCCTTTCTTGAAACATTTGTCGAATGGGAACAATTTCACTTCCCAATCGTCTCCGACTGTAAACGCGCTTTTAAAATTCGCAAAATTCCTCGAACACTCCGCATCTTTCGCTAGCAATAAAAACTGTTTACTCTCGTCTCTTTCTTTCATCGCCGCTTTGCATTTCAAATACACGCCTTTGTATTCGCTTGCATCCACGTTTGGCAACGCTCTTCTCACCGAGGCGAAACCGCCGTTATTTTCTAATCGAATGGTCCCCGCAAATCTGCTGGATCCAGGCATGTTTGGAGATGGAGGCATCATCGCAGACTGGGAGACACCACCCATGACACCATCGTTGACGACTCGCCAAGCGTTCGCTTTCGTCGCCGAGTCCAATCGGTCGATTAAAAACAACTCGTTGTACGAGTCGTTCTTGCCTTCGTTCACAACTACGACCATTTCTTCCGCGGGAGACGAAGAAGAGTTTCCTTTAGCCTTGAAAATCTGCGAGAACGATTGAGTATTGTTCCCTAAAAAGTACCCTATGCCAACTGCCAGCGTCAAGGAGAGCGTCGTGCCGATGTTTTTGCGTATGATTTCTTTTGCAGGCGTTTGCGACGTCGATGGAATTGAAATCTGTTTGCTTTTACTATTATTACTACTCCTGCTGTTACTCCTATTCGACGACGGTTTCAAAGATTTGCCGACGTTTTTCTTGTTATTGTTTTTATCTGTGCTTTTTTGTTGCGCGGCGACGATCGTTCTGTTGTTCACGGCAGCAAATACGCGCGTCGTTAACAACGGCATTGGATAAAGCGTGTGAAAATACTCGCGCGTGTGAAAAAGTGAAGAGTCCGAGGGCGGGCGGGCGGTAAGAAAGATTTCAGTTTATTCAAGTTATCAGCTCTGCACCTCTGCTATGTTTTTAGATTACAATTTGTTGATTTTTCCTTCTCTCTTTATTATTTAGCGGCTTCGTAGTCGGCTAAGATGGAGTCGACATCGTCATCTCCGCCGATGTTGTCCAAGACCGAATCGTCTTTGCTGGCCACTGCGCTCGAGTCCTCATCTGCTTTCTCTTCTTTATCGGCTTTGGAAGATTTGATGTCGTCGCCCCAGGGGTCTTTCTTCGCTTTCTTCGACGATTTCTTGGACTTTTTGGAGGACTTGTCGTCGTCATCGTCGTCGTCGTTCAAGCCGCCCATGATTATATCCATGTCTGAAAGTTTCTTCGGCTTTTTCTCCTTCTTCGCTGGTTTCTCCTTGACGACTTCGCCAGTTGGAACAGCGGCTTCTACAGCGGGTTCTTCGGTAGTCGGAGTCACGGCAGTCGCAGCAGTAGTCACTGGAACAGCAACTGCGGCTGGCTGAGTAGCCATTACGGGCTGACCAGTCGAAGGATCGACCAATGTAGCGACAGGTTGTTGTTGCTGTGCTTGTTGCGTTGCGACGGGCACTTGCTGAGCTTGCTGTTGTTGCTGCGGCACAACCGCCGCACCCGCCGCGTCTGGTACGACAGCAGCAGTGGCAGTTGGTACCACGGAATCAGACGAAGACGTCAAGTCCGCGCCGTTGCCACCAAGCAACATCGCCTTGACCTTATCTGCTGCGCTTTGCACATCCGTCGTCAACGAAGTAGTAGAAGCGGTCGGTTGTGTTTCCGTTTGCTGCATAGCTTGAAAGTCCGCATCCATATCCTTCGTCGCCTCGTTCGTTTTCCACGAGTCAAGTTTTTCCTTCAACTGCTGCTCAGCCGTCAACACTTGTTTCTGCGCGGCCGCTTGCTTCTCTTCAATCGACTGCGCAACGACTTGTGCGACTTCCTTCCTCAACGCCTCCAAGTCTGGCTCTTCGTCCGCTCCACCAGTTTCTCTTTTGTTAGACAAGACGTCGTCGTCGTCGTCGAGAGAAATATCGTCAAGATTTGAAGGCATGTCATCGTCGCCGCGGGCCGAGGGTGAAACCTTCGCGCGCGCGTAGGCTGAGGCAGAAGATGTCGACGGAGAAGGTTGATCCTTCTCCTTCATCTTGCTTTCAAACAAAGCCTCCATGCGTTGGATGGCGTCCTCCGTGCGATCTTTCTCCGTGTGCCCAGGGATCTCTTGCGGTTGCTGTTGGACGTATGGTTGCGGCGCAGTCACTACTAGACGGCCGAACTGGTCGTACAAGACCGGCTGAGGTTGGTAACCGTACGGTTGTTGAACCATGGGAATGCCCATTTGCGGTTGCATCTGCTGATTCCCGTTGAACTGTCCAAAGGTGTTTGCGTACAATTTGTTTTCAATACCTGCAACAGCCTTTTGCACCCGCTTCTCGATGCGACTCGCTTTCTTACCCTTCCTAAACGGCGCTAAATTATCTTCCTCGTCATCGTCGTCGTCGTTATTAAGACCCATCTTATCGAATTTCTCCGCGATGATTTGCTCGAGTTTTTCCTCCATCTTCGTATCCTTTTCTCTCTTTGCTATGTCTTCGATGCCCAACTTCTTCAACGTCCGCTCGACTATTTGGTTCATTTCAAGCTGAGTCGGTTCTAAGTACGGTTTATCTTCGACAATATCCGGGTCCATGAGACTTAACTTTTGCTTAATCATCTCGCCCATTCGAGCATCATCTTCGCGTCGCTGCTTCTCGGCGATGGCATCCTCGACGCCCAAGTCGCGCATTTTCTGGTTCAGTCGTTCTTCAGTACTCATTGGTTCACCTAAAGTTTGTCTATCTTCTCTCCTTCGATAGTCGCGTTCGTCGTAATCATAGTCGTCGCGTCGTCGGTCGTCTCTCCTTCGCCTTCGATCTCTTTCATCTCTTTCGTCGTAGTCGTAGTCGTCATCGTAGTCGTACCTTCTTCGCGAGGACCTTCTCTCTTTGTTTTCTTCTTCTTTATCGTTCAGAATACGCGCAATAGACTCAGTTAATCGATCCATGGGTGACAAAGAGCGCTCGACGGCTTTTGGACCAGCACGAGCTGCATTTGCTGCGTTGTCAAGTTTCCCGACAAACGCGTCCACAACGTTCCCAACGGCATTCGCCGAAGCCTCCTCCATCTTTTCCTCTAGATCTTCTTGAGAGACGCCCAAGGATTGCTGCTGTTGCAGCTGACCATTGCTGTTCTTTCGTCTTGAAGACTTTTGCTTCGGTATGATGATTTTCGGTTGGAAGTTAATCGGTTGCTGCTGTTGCGGTTGATAAAACTGTTGTTGTTGCAACTGTTGTTGCGGCAACTGCTGTTGCTGTTGCATCTCAACCTGCTGCTGTTGTTGCTGTTGCATCTCAACCTGCTGCTGTTGTTGCTGTTGCTCCTGTTGCTGCTGTTCTGGTGCTGGTTGCTCAGCAGGGGCCGGCTCTTCTACCGCGGGAACCTCTTGCACAACGGCCTCTTCTTGTTCTGTGGGAGCCGACTCTTCATCTGCCGCGCTTTCCGAATCATCATCATCTGCTACAACTATATCTTCTTCGTCGTCTACGTGACCTCTCGCACGGTCTTCTTCTTCTTCATCCTCGTCTTCTTGATCAGAGGACACTCGACCGGAAGGATCGTCAACGTCAAGGTTGACGTCGTCGTCTGGCAACACATCCATGCTCGATAAATCCGGTCCAGATGAAGAAGTTTCATCCGTCGTCGTTGTCGTCGATGCACTCGAATCAACGACCATCGGCGGTCGCGGTGGCACAACACCGTTAGAAAAGGAAGATGACGTGATTATGGGAGGCTCGGGAGTTGGAAGAGTTGCTGAAGAAGACTGTTGAGGCTCTAACGTTACAGTCGGCTGTTGCGACTGGAACGCATCCGCTGTTGTAGCCGCCGATGCCGCCGCCAACGTTCCAGCACTCGGCGTTGCAACGTTATCATCCAATATCAAACCTATATCTTGCGATAATGCATCTTCGGTATCGTTCGGAGCGTCGTTGACGAGTAAAGAACTCGCGTCTTGCCCTTCTCTCGCTAAAATATCCGCCGCCGATAACGTCGTCGAAGTTGGGATTTTCGACAACATATCCGTAGAATCGTACGGTTGCGGTTTTTCCGGAACGGCTTCTTTCTGCGTTTCTTGCTTCTCCTCATTGTCGCTCTTCTTCTCTTCCTTCTTCTTCGAGGATTCTTTCTTCTTTTTATCCTCTTTTTTCGGCTTCTCGACAACCTTCGGTTTCGGCTTTGGCTTCTCTACTTTCTTCTTCGGCGGATTCTTCAACAACGAATCGAAACCAATATCATCTTCTATCTTACTTTTGCCTCCGAGAGATGCTACTCCGGAAGACGTGATATCTTTCTTATTGTTCTTCGAAACGCCTTGTTTGGAACCTCGAGACGCGCCGAGGCTCGGTAGCCGAGAAGAGGACGAGGACGAAGACGCGTCGTTCCCACTTCTGCTCCGTTCTCGCTCACCTTCGTCGTCTTCTCCTGCAACTTCATCCTCCTCGTCGTCATCTTCGGCGCGAGAAGAAGAAGAAGAAGAAGAATGCATCATCAAGTTTTTTATCTTCTTCTTCATATCGAGCGAGGGGAAATCTCGCTTCTCCCAAAGACTACTTCGTGTTTTTTTCCAGTCAAACTTCGGCATCAAAGTGCTCATCGCCGCGGACGACGACGACGACGATGCAATCTCGCTGCCGTCCCGAACGACGTCCATCTCGGACGCAGCACCAGCGGACGAATCTCGATCCACGTTATTTTCATTCAATCCGCCGTTATTATTATTGGTGTCATTCGGCGACGGTGGTTTGATATCGTCCACGCTCCCCAAAATTTCGTGCCGCGGGCCCGCCGCTGGTCCACCTCGCAAAGTCTTCTCGGTGGTCTTTCGCACGACCGCTAACGACGCCATCGCGGCGACGGAAAGAATCGCGACGCGCGTCGCGATCGTTCGGTTGCTATCTCGTTTATAATAGTGTTGCGGTTTGTTGTTCAAGTGGTATCTAGACGACGACGACGACGACGATAACGACGACGTCGCGCGACGATGATGATGTTCGTCTCGAGAGGCCATTTGGCTCTCCACATCTCTCCCCAAAGACGCGTCGTCGTTATCGTTTACCGTCCCGTATCCACTTTTACTGCCACCGCTTCCGCGCATATTGTTAGGCTCGTCTGAGCGCGCTCGCGTGCTTCGAAAGATTTCACCCGAGCAACAAACGCCGACCAACAAACAACGCGCGCGCGTGTTTTTTATGAGCAACGCTGAGCGCCCCCACTTGAGTTTTTTTACCGAGCGACATTTTTTATGAAAACCCTAAACTTACAAAAAGTGACTAAACCCTAAACGATTTTTTTTGAACGGAGAGAGGACAGCTTTTCTACTATTTCTGAGCACTTTCGACCGCGCGCGCTCGCGTTTTGGAGAAAGACGCGGACGCGAAGACACACGCATAAAAGAAGACAGAGACGCATGGGTTTCGTATCGCCTTTCGGCGAGACTTTGGGTTCTTCTCATCGCGATGCGTACGATGGTGGTAAAAAACAACAGAACGTTCATCTTCAAAAACATCGACCTCTCGCGAACGAAAACCAACCTCCGACTGCGACGATGACGACATCGACAACGACGACGGTCGCGAATGAGAACCACTGCTCGGGACAGAAGAAGAAGGAAACGAAGAAGAAATACAGCTACTGGCGGTGCCTGTTTGCCAAGCGCAAAGCGACGCAAGTGAAGCGGAAAACGTTAAAGTTTGAGGACGGATGTTTGCGAGTGGATGGAGACACGAACGAATCGGTCTTGTACAACGAGAAAGGCGAGAAGAAGGCGAAAGGGAAACCCGGGACGATCGTGGAAGGCACGGAGTGTTCTCTGCAACAGTACGAGATTGAAATCGAAGGCGAGATATCCGAGGAAGAATTCGCGAGCGGGATGGCGTTCGCGAACATTGACGTTGGTGTTCTCGACGACGACGACGACGAAAACGCGGCGCAGAGGAAGAAGCCGAAAACTACGTCTACGACGAGCGGTTTTCGACCAGTCGTTGGTGCCGCTGCTCTGAACAATAACGCAGCGATGCCCGTAGCAGCGAATACTACGCATATGCATAGTAATACCGTACCCGCGAATATGATTGTGCCGGTATATTCAGTCGATGCGCCGAACGCAGTCGTGCTGTACGATGGCGGGAAACCAAACACCATTGGTCCGATCCCGCTCGTCCTCGATCCTTCCATCGCGCGATTCATTCGCCCACACCAAAAGAGAGGCATCAAGTTCATGCTCGAAAGTTGTTTAAACATCACGTCGGAAACGAGGAGTGGTTGCTTGTTATCGCACGACGTCGGTTTGGGAAAAACGCTTCAAGTAATAGCGTTAGTGTGGACGTTGTTGAAACAATCGCCGAGACCGAGTCGCAACGTTCGAAGAGACATTCGAAGTTCGATAACGAAAGCGATCATCGCGGTACCCGCGACGTTAGTCGGTAACTGGAAGAACGAGTTCAAAAAGTGGTTAGATCTGAAAATTGAAGTCGAGGCGATTGATGGAAGCAACACCTCCGACGCGGCAAAGAAACAGTTGCTAAAAGAATGGGCGTTGGAAAACCAAAAGAGAAGGTTGGTATTGATTTGCTCGTACGAAACTTTGCGCGCGAACGCGCATTTGTTGGAAAACAAAGCAGAGTTGTTGGTGTGCGACGAAGCGCACAGACTGAAAGCGAAAGACGGGTCGAAGACTCTCGACGGGTTGAAGAAGCTCAACTGTAAAATGCGAGTTTTGCTTTCGGGCACCGCGGTGCAAAACAATCTCGCGGAGTTTTACGCGCTGATGGATTTTGCCAACCCAGGCGTTTTGAACGATTACGCGACGTTTAGGAAAGTGTACCAGTTACCGGCAGAGCGAGCGAACGATTCAAAAGCGACCGAGGAAGAGAAAATGATTGGTAAAGCGCGAGCGAAGACTATTTTCGAAAAGACGGCCATTTTTATCGATCGGTGCGCCAAAGCAGACATTCAAATCGATGGCTTACCGCCGAAGACGGAATATTGCTTGTTCTTATCGTTAACGGAAGCGCAACAGAAAAGTTACAAAGCTGTGTGCGATCAGGTGATCATGAAACGTGTGGACAATCCTCTCGTGGCGTGTGGTGTTTTGCAGAAAGTGTGCAACGGCATCGGCATGTTGTCCTCGTCTTCGTCGTCATCGAACGAATTGCAACTCGCCATCCAGGAAGCGAGCAAAGTGACGACCACCACGGACGCGTTTGAGACGAGCGTAAAACTGCGCGTGTTGAAAAATATTGTCGACTTATCGCAAAAAATGAACGACCGCGTTGTCATTGTCTCTGGATGGACTTCCACGCTGGACGTCATCGAAAAAGCGCTCTCGTCCGCCTCGCCGGGATTACGATTCACGCGATTAGACGGCACGACTCCGTCGCACAAACGAACGCAACTCGTGACTTCGTTTAATAACGGACACGGGGGATCCGTGTTCTTACTCTCGAGAAAAGCCGGAGGAGTAGGTTTGAACTTAATCGGTGCCAATCGACTCGTCCTTTTCGATTGCGACTGGAATCCGGCGAACGATTTACAAGCGACTGCGCGAATTCATCGCGACGGTCAGACGAAGAACGCGTTCATTTACCGATTACTGACTGCATTCACGTTGGAAGAGAAAATATTTCAACGACAATGTCAAAAAGGCGCGTTGGCGCGATCAATGGGTTTCGCCTGCGTCGAAAATACCACGAATACGAATATGGGCGACGAGGATGACGACAAAATCAACGACCCGAAGACGTTCTCTTCGGAGGAATTGAGAAAGCTGTTCAAGTTTGAATACGCGCGGAAAACCGCCATGAACGAACCGTGCGAAATGGCAAGAGTAGAAAGCTGCCAGTCTTGGATGAACGACTGCCGGTTTTCTGGAACTTTGAACGACGACGTGTTACGACAGATGGATGAACGAGCTGCGGGAAATGAGGACGTGCGATTTTACGCCAAGCTTTCGTAAAAAGCAGTTTCACGATGTACTTTTAGTAGCAACAGTATAGTAGAAAGTAGCGGCCTCACACACGAAGAGACGGAGAGAGGCAAAGATAGAGGGACACACAAAACACATACGCAATACAGCTGAAATATGCACGCAAATACGCAAAACTAATCACCATTCTAGGATTTCAAAAATGTCACCATCTCGTTGGCAATCTTTTCCACCGCTTCTCGGTCGCCGATGCGCACGCCGCTCAATCGATTCATCACCGGGTTCATCTTCGCGTACTTGTCTAAATCTAACATCACCGGAGATAAATGGTCCCCGGGTATCTCCACGCTATTCGTTCTCACTTCGCCATCCGCCAACGCCTCGCGCAAACTCGAGCACTGATCCAACTCGTCGTTCGTAAACGACAACAGCGTGACTTTATCGGATTTGAACTTTCCGTTCGCCACGCCGTTTAACGTCTCCAATGCGTTCGGCGCAAACTCTAACCCCGCCGCCTTCGCCGCCACTTCCGCGAACGGAACTAATCGATCGAAAATAGCGTCAAATTGCGAACTCGCCGCGTCGCCACCACCTTCGCGTTTGCTCAACAACTCTTTTGCAAACTTTTCTAAAATCTTCACCGAATCGGTCGCCGACGCGTTGTTAAACGCGACGAGGAAGTGTTGCTTACTATAACTACCACTATCTGTGCTCTCGCTCGCGCCTTCTTCGTCGTATCCGTCAAAGTTCGCCACCGCGTGCAACTTAGCCCCTAAACTGTGCCCAACGTAAAACACGGGCACGTTCTTCCCGTCCAACCCGTCTCTCTCTTGCACCGCCGCGCGCGCCTTCTCGAACGCCCTCTTACACCTCTTCGCCATCTTCCCGTGTTTCGTCCCGAGTTCATACGGCGTCGCGACGACCGTCACTCCCGTACTTTCACTCACCGAGCTTAAGAATTCATCGTAACACACCTGCGGGAACTGACCTAAGACGGCTCCGCCGAGAAAGTGCACGAATCCCCACGTCGTCGACCGCGACTTTGGTTCGTACACGTACGCCGTTTGGTCGTTGAAAATATCTTTCCAGTTGTTTTCTGGACTGTTGTTTTGTTTGTTTATACACACAGAGAATGCACAGAGTCGTCAGCGACAGAGAGAGAGAGAGAGAGAGAAGAAAAGGAAGCGTTCGGTGCGCGTGTATACACGCATAGAATCAACGCACCTCGTCCGCGCTGCCAACGCGACTTCTTGCAACTTGGAGCGCAGCTCGATGGCGGAATTTAACGAGTTTAACGGCGCTTTATTTTTGTCGTCGTCGTCGTCGTCAGAGGAAGAAGAAGAAGAAGACGCTCTCGCGCATACACCGCGCGAAAAATACCCTCTTCTTCTGCTCCTCTTCGTCGTTTTCTTCTTCCCTCGCGAAGTGATGAAGCCGCCAGCGCGGGGAAGAAGAGTTTGGGTAAAAGTGGCTTCCATTTTCTCTGCTTTTGGGGAAAAAAATGGCGCAAAAGTCCGCAGAAAAAAGAAGAGAGAGAGTTTTTGTAAACCTTCTCGCGGCGTGATATATTTCGCGCCTGCAAAGAGATTCATATCATGCCTCTCTCCGCGAACCGCTCGGATTTAGGCGACTCGAACTTCTCCGGATGCGAAATCGCGAACCACGGCGGCGACGTGAGAACGGCTTTGCTCAAAGCGAAGAAAATCGGTTTCGATTTCATAGCGTGCCCGTTGCAAAATTCCAATCCGTTTTACAAAAGTCGTCATTACTCTTGCGAAGACGAGGACAGCGGAGGATGCGAATTAACGACAGAGGGAGAAGAAAAAGAAGAAGAAGTCGCGCGTCCGAATGATTTTCAACTCTCCGCGGAGAGTTGGTCGACGCAAGTCGTTGGAATATGCGCGTTTGGATGCCCGAGCGACTATTACGAGTTTTTTTACAAATCCGGAAGAAGAGGAAGAGATGGTTTCGACGATGATAAAGAAAGACGAGATGAGGTGAAGTTCGGGTCGTGTGAACGAATGTGTCGACAGTTGGAGGAGGATTTGAGCTTCGCGTCGCATTTGAATTTACACGCGGTTATTATTCGGACGTATAGGCCGAGGTTCGACGACGACCGGAGACGCGCCGGGGAAACGTTCGGGAGGAGGGAGTTATTGTCTCCAGAGTCTAGAAATGCCGAGGAATTGATCAATGAGTTTCGAGAGCACGCGCTGATGAAGTGCGCGAGTGTCGTGAACGCGCATTTGGAAGATTCGATGGTAAATTCGACGAGGGTGTGGTTAGAATTTGACTCCGTAGATGACGCTTCGTACGCAATTTGGCAAAAGTTTCGGGCGGCGTGCAACGGGCACGAAAATTTAGGGATTTGCATACGAAACGCGGGGGTTTACGAGCCAGATATTTCAGGTTTCGAGAGGCCTTTCTCGAGGCCCGTTCCTGGCGATCAAGCAGAAATTGCCGCGAGACGCGAGAGAGAAAAGATCGCGTTAGATGTTGCCGGTACCTTTGGAAAGACGTGCGTGTGCAGAATGAAACCACGAGACGATGCCACTTGGGATTATTCGAAATGGTTCGCGGAGCCGGTGAAGTGCGTGTGCGTGGATATGCTTTGCTTTACGCTCAACAGATACGAATACTCCGTACTTCCGAGAAAAATGCAAGAATTTCTCTCCGAGTGTTTCAAGCGCGACATACAGATTATTTTGGCATCTGAAAGCGAGTACGTTTATAATGCAAACGTGGATCGAGATACTCCCGTCGAGGACATACGGTTTCACGAAAGTACGCGTGGTAACGATTCATATTATTCTATAGATTGGGACACGGAAAATCATCCCATGAAAGACTATTTGCGATACGTGGCGAAGAAAGTGTTTGAAAACGTGACGCCTCTTTCTGAACAAGAGGTCATCGAACGCGATTACCGGGACAAGGTGCAAGCGCCTTTACAACCGCTGGCGGATAATTTGGAAAGCGCTACGTACGAAGTTTTCGAAAAGGATAATTCAAAGTACGACGCTTACGAAGATGCCATCGAATTGGCGCTGCTAGATATCAAGGAAACCTTGAACGATACAATTCGCGTTGCTGTTGTTGGTGCTGGTAGAGGACCTCTCGTCAAAGCAACCATAAACGCCGCCGTAAAAGCTTCCGTCTCGAATCGATTAAAAGTTTACGTGGTTGAGAAAAATCCAAACGCGGTGCACACTTTACGCCACCGAGCGAAAAGCGAAAACTGGGCTGCCGTTGACGCGGAAATTTTTCACAGCGATGGCAGAACGTGGGAAGCGCCCGAAAAGTGCGACATACTCGTTTCTGAACTTTTAGGATCCTTTGGCGATAACGAGCTTTCGCCAGAATGTTTAGACGGCGCGCAGCGGTGTTTGAAACCAGACACGGGGATTTCCATACCGCAAGAGTACACGAGCTACCTCGCGCCCATGACGGGCGCTGCCGTCCACCAAGCGTGCTCGTCGACTGTTTCTCGCGATTTAGATTTGAAGGCAAAGGAAACGCCGCACGTGGTGAAGTTATACCGGCACCATCTTCTGGATGAAGCGCAAAAGGTGTTCACCTTCAAACACCCGAGACGGATATCGTCGATAGAAAAGACGCGAGCGCACTCCCCAAACGACCGCCACGCGGTCATCACGTTTACCGTGAAGGAAAAATGCGCAACGCTCCACGGATTCGCGGGCTATTTCGACGCGCTCCTCTATGAGAGCCCGTTGACAAAAAAATCCGTCAACTGCTCCATTCATCTCCCGACGCACACGAGAAACAAAGACACGAACGAACTCATGTTCAGTTGGTTCCCGATCTTCTTCCCGATCGACGTTCCCATCGACATGAGGAGATCCTCCAACAAAGACGACCAAACCGATTCTTCTCCTCATGAAATCATTCTTCGCGTGTGGCGTCGCGTCAGTTCGAGCGCGGTATGGTACGAGTGGCAGTGTGAATGCGGCTGCCAATCGACGAGAGTGTTCAACGCCAACGGAAGGAGTTCGAAAGTTGGTCTTTACTAGTCGAGAGAAATCCCTCACACGCATATAGAAACAGTAGAAAAGTAGCGGCAATAATTACAACTTAGACACTTAGAGAGCAAACATGTCCTCGCAAACAGCAGTTACTACCAGAGCGGCCGTCACCTCGTGCCGCTCGCCTTCTTCTTCGCACGCGTCCACGTCGAAATCGAGCAAACTTTCTCGCGCAAACGTCGTTCGCGTTTCCATTCCATCCGTGCTCTTTTCGTCGTCCGCGAGATTTTCCCCTAACAGTAAAGCGGCGGAAGAGCTCATGAAGCACAACGAACAGGCGTCGAATTTTTACCAAGACTGGCCGAACGCGCAACCTTCGGATATCATTCGGTACGTTGAAGCGAATGCGACGAGGGGTAATCCGAAATCGGTCTTGAAAGCTATGGATGAGTTTTGGAGCTTCTACCCGACGTACAACTTGGGGAAGATAAAGCAGCAGATTTTACGAGACGTTGAGGCGGAGTGTAAACCAATTAAATTGATCGAGTTTGGGACATTTCTGGGGTATTCTGCGATTGCAACCATGGACGAGAGCAAAGAAAATGGAACGTTGGAGGATCCGGAGTTCTTGTTGGTGTGCGTGGAAGCGGAGCCGTTGCACGCGGAAGTGGCGGTTGCGTTGTTGGAATACGCCGGATTCGACGAGTCGAAGGTGAAAGTTATCACCGGGAGCGCGAACGCGAGCATTCCGGAAGTGAAGAGGCTGTTGAAAGGACAAGTTGCAGATCAGGTGTTCATGGACCACTGTAAACCGTGTTTGAAGCCAGATTTAGTGAGTTTAGAGGAAGCTGGGATGATTCAGAAAGGCACGGTGGTTGTCGCCGATAACGTCATCTACCCAGGTGCGCCTGATTTTTTAGCCTATTTAGACACGAACGGGTACACGACTGAGTTGAAAGAAGCGCCGTTTGAGTACGATCGAAGCGTATGGGACAAATCGTGGACGAAGAAAGACGATGCGGTGAGCGTGAGCGTAAAGTTGTGATATTAATGATGATGATGAAAGAATTGCAGTATGTAGATTTGGTACTTGCTCGTATGTATTCCCAATTTGTTGTTTTGGTGCTTTGTTCCTGTTATTCGTCGCGGCTTGTGAGACGTCAAAAAAAATGCTCACGTGGTACGCCGCGCTTCGCGTTATGTCAGCTATCGAAAGCGCTCGGCTATAGAAATAAGCGCAAACTTTACTATATATTGTCAATCGCAGTTCTTAGAAGTTGAAGCCGCCTTGTGGCGCCGCAGGGCCACCGCCAAACGCGAATTGCGTACCACTGGCATCCATCCCCGGCGCTAAATTTTGATCCTCTTCGTCCTCCAACCCAAAGTACTGTTCGAGAATTCGCATCGCTTTTTCGTAAATGTCATTATTAGTGTGGTTTTGCAACGCTTCAATCTTTTCCAACCCATCCGCTTCGTCAATCAACGCCGCGAACAAGTTGCTTCCTTCCTCTTCCTTCGTCACTTCGCCAACTTTCAAAATGTTTTCCAAACCTTCCAAGGCGACGGTGACGATTCTCGCGTCCGAGCACGAAATCAAATCGCACAAAGGTTTGATGCACCCTTCGTTGACCAACAAGCGAGTTTGCTGGTGCGTCCCTCCGCTGGTGGCGTTCGAAATAGCCCACGCAGCTTCTTTTTTGATGTCAAACTCGGCGTGGCCGAGCAAATAAATCAGAGGTGGGATCAACTTGTCGTCGATGACGGCTTGGATTTGATCTTTGTTACCGGCGGTGATGTTTGAAACCGTCCAACACGCCTCTTTCTTAATGGATTTTTTGTGTTCCCCGGTTAATAAATCCAACAAGCACGGTAACGCTCTGCAATTGATGATGATTTGTGTCTGGTAATCGTCCCCGGTGACGATATTCCCAACCGTTCTCAACGCCGGAATCAACACCGCGCCGGACTGAGAAGACAATAACTCCACCAACCTTCTGCATACACCAGCCTCAATCACAGCTTGAATCTTATCGTTCACCCCGTCGCTCAAATAACTCAACGCCCAGCACGCGTCGGTTAAAATTTCTTCGTCCGTCGAGTGCACCAACTTTGCCAACGCCGGCAACGCATCTTTCAACAACTCAAACTGTGGCTGCGGCTTCCCTCTGCAAAAGTTACTCAAAGTCCACGTCGCGTTTCTCAACATGGTCAGTTTCGAGTGCTCGTTCAAATGCGACAGCAGCGGGTGCAAGGCTCCGTGCGACAACACCAAATCTCTGCACTTGGTGCTATCACCGGCAATGTTCCCTAACGCCCACACCGCTTGCTCTCTCACGTCCTCGCTCGGCGAGGACAACAACTGCACGAAAATTGGCACCGCTCCCGAGTTGATTACCGTCGCCGTATCCTCCGATGTCCCACTCGCCACGTTCGTCAACGCCCACGCGGCTTCAAACTGCAACTGCGGAAAATCCACTCTCTGTAAAAACTCCACAAACTTCCCGACCACGCCGGTCGCCACGACTTCCTTAATCGGCGGATTACGCTCGATGGAGAGCAATTTACGAAATCGAGTCGTCGCGTCCAATTGCACCGCCGGGTCTGGACTGTTCACCCCGTCCACCATTTGCGGCAGAGATTCCAACTGCGCGTCATAACGTATGAGAAAGAACAAAAAAAGGTGAGTATTCAGAGTTTATGCACTTAACATCGACGAGATTAACGCCGTACACACAGAAAGACACACACACACAGAGAGAGAGAGAATGAAACGACGCGTTGCGAGTATTACGAAAACAAAAAGTGCAATCGCTCGCGCTCGCGGGAAATTTTTTTGTCTCTCTCCCTTTTGCTTTTGAAGGGTAAAGCCCCCTTTTTTAGGGCAAACACCACGCACACGAAGAGGAGATCTCTGCGCGTATACACTAAAACAATAATAATACCTTTGCATTCGTCCTTTGCTCGTGCGTCATCGCCGTCGAATCGCTCGCGTCGAACACGTTCGGGTTAATCTCCCCACCCATGGATTGTTGCGAAGACGACCCTCCTCCTCCGACGTTTATGCGCTTCTTCGCCATCGCCTCCTCTCTCTTCTCTTTCCGAATGGCGATCATCTGGTCTTCGCGTTTGCGTCGAGATTCCTCCGCGTCGGCGGATTTCTTGAAGGATTTCTTCCGCGAGTCTTGGCGAGAGGCGGAGGGACGCAACATCGCTCGTTCTGCTTTTCGTAAAAACTGTGTTTTATGTGTGTGTATATGTATGTATATATCGCGTGGCGTGCGTTGCGCTCTCGCGTTCTTTCTCACGGGAGAGAGAGTTTGCGCCCGAAAAGTGTCGACTTTTCGAGAATGTAAAAGGGAAAAAATTTGAAAAAAATGTTTGCTATTACTCTTTACTCTAAGTTCTGCCGCTACTAAACTACTACTACTACTACTACTGCTCTCTGTTATTATTCTAACTTTGCGCGAACGAAACGAATGCCTCTGCCGTGGTCGCTGTAGGACAACGTGAGCTCGTAGTTGTTGCTGCGACGAGGACAGGGAGAAGCGACGACGATTTCCATGTGCGGGTACGTGACCATCTCGCCTTCTTTTCGTCCTCGCGCGGTTTCGACGTCGAGGAGTTTGCGGAAAGGCGCGAGGCCGTTTCCGTCCGGGTTGACGCCGTCGCTTATTTGGACGACGAGGTTACCTCGTTGGCGGACTCTGTACGGGTGGTCGTTGTGCGCGAGGAGGATTTGGGTTTGGTGCGGTATCGATATCGCGTGGAGCTTGGCGTTGGGCATTTTGAGGAAATCGTCGCGGTGGTGGTGGTGATGATGTTGGTGGTTGTGGTGCTTCGATGGCGTCGATGCTCTCACCGGGAACGGTTTTCCCCACTCCGTCTTTTTCTCGTCGAATAAACTCGCGTACACTCTCGGTCGCGTCGCTCGGAAGAATTGGACGATTTTCGAATTGGACGAAACGATGGCACCTTCCAAGAGCCGATCGATCTCCGGCGCTTTTCGATGCGCGTCCTCGTGCCGAACGGCGCGCGTACCCAACGGATGCCATGATTTCCCGTTATCCTTGGAGTGCAACGTTCTCGGTCCATCTTTTGCGTTCATCTCGCTTGCGCAGGCGCTCTTGATGCCGTTGGCGCCCACTCGAGGTTTTTGCGTCCAGTACGGTAAGAGAAGGTGCGATGAAGCGGAAGTCGCGTTTTTTTCAGCGCCTCCCAATTTTGTTCGAATTGGAGGACTCGCGACAACTTTTGGCGAGTTCCCACCTTTCGTCGGATCTTTCTCCTTTTCTTTTAATATCAGTTTCGGTTTCGACCACGTCTTGCCGAAATCTTTCGAAGTGGTTTCGTAAAGGTTCCCTCCGGCGCGGTATTCTTTCGCGTCCGAAACGCAGGTATTTCTGTGTCTGCAAAAGAAACACGTTTCACTTTGCGAGTAATACAAACGCAGCAGAGGTATCTTCTTCTTTTTATCTTTCTTCCTACCGACGCTTTCTTCTTCTTCCTCTTTAAACAACGCCGGACCCCACTGCGCTTCAACTTTCGCATCCTCCTTCTCTCCGCTAAAACTACTCCTACCACCTTCTACAACTAACGCGTTCAGCTTCTTCGCGTTCGACGAATCGAAAGTTTTCCCTCCATCTTCCGACCGCACCAAATATATCCTCTGATTCGCCTGGCCTTCACTTCTCTTCGCGCCTTGAAACGCTAAAAGCACCATCGAGCCGTGCGTCACGTGCGTCGGCATGTGCGCGTATTGCAACGACGAAGACGCTTTAAACGCCCACGCTTGCCTCGTTTTCGTCGCTTTCGTGATGAAACCGGCGCTGCGTTCGTCTTCCTCCGACGATGCGCACGACGAAGACAGCATTTGCTCCCCTTCGCTCGTCGAAGTCATTTTCTCTTCATCGTCATCACTATCATCTTCATCGTCGTCTTCTTTTGTCGTCTGTTTCATCATCTCAAAAGCGGTTCGTCCTCCACCCTCTAACTCGTCCTCGTTCCCATCGATCATCTCCGATAAATACTCGACGCTAGGCATCGTCGTCGTCGTCATCCTCGCGTCGTTAAACGAAGAACCATTATTCTCGTCAAAAATGCCCGCTCCTTCTCCGCTCTCTCGGTAGAAGAAGAAGAGAAACAACGCCGCGAAGACGACGAGAAAGACAACTCGACGACATCTGATGCGCGAAGAAGACGACGACGCAAAGCGAGAGGAGGAGGAGGAAAAGGAGGAAAAGGAGGAGGAAAAGAAGCTCTTAACGACCTCGCGTTCGCGACCACCACCGCCGAAAAAACTGCCGCTCGTTTCCATCGTCGTCGTCGTCCTAAAATGTTTATCACATAAATACACGCTTTGCGCGTCAGAACGTGGCGACATTTTCCCCTAGTTTTTAAACGCTTTCTCTCGCGCGCATAATATATATAATGAGATAGAAAAATGACGACGGGAGAAGATGCGAGAGGTTCAGAACCAACAACAGCGAAAGTAAAATCGACGTTATACGTGGATTACATGTCCCAACCTTCGCGCGCGTGCGCGTATTTCATCAGGTGAGTGATTTCCCCTAAATTTCATTTCACGCATCGATGCGCGCCCGCGTTTTAACGAACTCACCACAGCGACTTCTTCTTCTTCTTCTTCCGGACGACGACGACGACGATGACGATAACGACGATCGGGGGCCAACAGGATCTCCAACCTCCCGGTAGCGATAAAACTGATAAAACTAGGCAAACGAGAGCACAAAACGGAAGCTTTTTTACGCCTGAACAAGCACGGGCAAGTTCCCGTTCTCGTGGAAGAAGAACGAGAAGACGGAAAAGAAAACGAAGCGAAGATGTTCTTCGTCCTTTCGGAAAGCTCGGCGATACTCAAATATCTGAGCGAAAAGCACCACGAAAAGACAAGACTGTACGCCGCGTACGATTTAAAAGATAAAGCGAAGATATGGTCCGCCATGGATTGGTACCAGACGACGATACGTTCATCGGCGGCTGGAGTGTGTTGGAACGCGTTCGTCGCGGCGAACATGGGCGGAGAGGTTTCGCTGGCGTTGGCGAAACATTACGAGTCGCGTTTGAAGACGGCGTTGGAGGTTTTAGAGACGAAGTGGTTGGGAGATAGAACGCCGTTTTTGAACGAGCGCGAACATCCGTCCATCGCGGATTTGCTCGTCGTGGAGGATATCGTCAACTTGGTGTTGCTGAAAGGGTCGCCTTTTCGCGATGAACTTTCTTCGCTTTCGCGATTGTTGGAAAACTTACCTCGCACGCGGCGGTGGATAGACGCGGTGCGGCAAATCAACCCGCCGGTTTGGGACGAGTTGCATCGCGTGATTGAAAATGTGGCGGAGAACGCGGCGAGGAAGTTGGACGGTGTTCGTGGTAGTGGTGAGAATAACAGTAGTCGTGTTGGTAGTAATAACACTTTGTCGTCGCGTTTGTAATAAGTTGGACGGTGTTCGTGGTAGTGCTGAGAATAACAGTAGTCGTGTTGGTAGTAATAGCACTTTGTCGTCGCGTTTGTAATTGACATTCCGATTAAAATGTTTTGAGAGAGACTTTAAGAGAGAGAGAGAAGAGAATCGAAAATCGAATTCCCCACTTTTATACACGTAAATACTTCTCGACGACTCGCGCGAGAACAGCTCACATCGAGAAGAAGAAAAGAAGGACGGACAGAGTAGAGAATATGCGCGTTCATCATGTCTTCTCTTTCTTCTTCTTCGTCCTCTTTCTCTCCGCGAGTTGTTGTTATGGTAAAGAAGATAACAACAACAACAACAACAACAAACGCGCATTTTCCATCGGTTTCCCCACCGTCTCGGACGCCGAGCACCAATCGAACGAGAACAAACTCGAGAGAACGCTGACGAAAAATCCGTCGAGGAAAACGTTGAACATCGCGTTGGTCACGTGCGAGTTCGACGGGCCGACGAACAACGGTGGGATTGGCACGCAGTTTACCGCGCTGGCGAAATTGTACGCCAAAAATGGGCACCGGGTGACCGTGGTGTTCACCGAAGGCGAGAGGTAATAACATTTTACACTCGCATATGCACACTTCGTTATCGCACGTTTGCGTATTATCACGGACGCGCGCGCGCGTTTATCAATTTTCAATCTTCTTTTTCTTCCTTTTATGTCTGTGCTTTCGTCTGACCTCGTGTTCTTCTCGTCCCGTTCTGTCTGACATTCGCGTCCTCGTCGTCGTCTCGTCGTCAATGTTTTCAAATACGCAGGAGTCAAAACAAACCGTTCTCGTATTGGGAGCAATTTTACCGCGAGGAGCACGATATCACGTTAGTTGGTTTGTATCGTCCGAATAAGAACTACATCGGTCGTCACCTATTGGAATCGCACGAGGTGTACAAGTATTTGAAAACGCACGAGCACGTGTTTGACATCGCGCATTTTCATGATTACAGAGGCGCGGCGTATTATTCGCTGTTGGCCAAGACACAAGGATTGTTTCTTAGGAATTTGTTGGTCGTGGTTCAAACCCATGGGAATAACAAATGGGCAAAAGTTGTGGGGAACAACGAGGTTTTAGGAGACGTCGGCGAGTTGGAGATGGATTTTATGGAGCGAAGGGCGGTTAAGTTGGCCGATTACTTGGTTTCGCCGTCGAGGTATTTGTTGGAGTGGATGCGAAGAGAGTCGTGGGCGGAAAATACAAACGGAGAAGCGATTGTGCACCCAAACTTGCTACCCGAGGAAAGTAGAGGAATTGGGAATAGTAGAAGTTCTAGTAGCGATAGTAGTAGTCACGAAGATAGTCACGAAGAAGTAGTTGACAACGAGACGAGGAGAGGCGCAGTAATGGTGGACGAGTTGGTCTTTTTTGGACGCCTCGAGACGCGTAAAGGCGTAGTTGAGTTTTGCGATGCCGTAGACATTTTGCTCGAAAACGAAACGACTGCATTGATGATTAGTAAAATTACATTTTTAGGGCGCGCAGCATCTGTGTTAGGTCAAAACGGTCTCGATTACGTAAGGGAGAGGGCGAAGAAATGGACGAACACGCCGTGGCGAATTGAAACCAGATTTGGAAGTAAAGAGGCGAAAGAGTATTTGAGCACTCCGGCGAATAGACGAACGAATAAGAGAAAGTTAGCGGTGCTGCCATCTCTGATTGAAAATTCCCCGTACGCGGTGTACGAATGCGCGGAACTTGGGATTCCATTCTTAGCGAGCGATGCAGGGGGCACGCGCGATTTGTTGCGCGAAGAAGATCGAGCAATGTCGCTCATTGGCTATTCGGAGGAAGACGCGTACCACGAAAAAATGGCCATGACGGGCGAGTTATTAGCGAGTAGAATTCAAGAGGTTTTAGAGAACGGTGCGTTTAGTGCGCGGCCGAGATACGATGCGGTTGAAAACGACGAGAAGTGGTTGCGATGGACAACGCGCGTCGTAGCCGAATACAAAACAGAACGGGGCGGTCCAAACGTAGCGAGTAATTATCGAGATGATGACTCTGCGGTTTCCATAAAAGGCGCGAAAGTTGAAAACGCGGACCTTCCATTCGTATCTATCGTCATGACGCACTACGAGCGGCCTCGGTTGTGTAAAGTCGCCATTCAAAGCGTCATCGATCAAGACTACCCGCACGATAAATTTGAGTTCATTCTTGTGGACGATAAATCGCCTTCTGACGACGCGCGACGCTTCCTAGATTCACTGGAGGCTGATTTCAAAGTCCGCAACTGGAAAATCGTTCGGAACGAGGAAAACTTGTACCTCGGAGGCGCCAGAAACGTCGGCTTCAAGCACGCGAAAGGAAAGTACGTCATGTTCATGGACGACGATAACTACGCGAAACCTTACGAGTTGCGCACCTTCGTCGTCGCCATGGAAAATGGCAACGCGGACGTGTTGACCTCCTTAGTTCAATTTTTTTGGAGCCATGATAATCCACTGAAAGCGAAGGAAATCGTAGACGACGAACCGTCGTATTTGTTCCTCGGCGGAGACGCTGAAACAGGCGCGTTCAAAAATTGCTTCGGCGACGCCAACTGTTGCGTCCGCGCGACTTCGTTTGAGAAAATCGGCGGGTACACTGAAGATAAGCAGATTGGTTTTGAAGACTGGGAAATGTACGCCAATGCGTCCATGCGTGGTTTTCAAGTTGACATCGTCCCGGAATCCGTGTATTATTACCGTTTTTCCCAAGGCTCGATGCAACGCACGACGGATTATTTAATAAACCGAAAACGCTCGTTGCGTCCGTATTTGAGAACGTTACCGAAAGCCATGCACTCAAACTTATTAAAAGCCGCGTTCCCGAGATCATCTTCCAAGGGCAAAAGACGTGGCAATGATGGTACCGCAAAACCATCCGGCATGATGGCGCAAGGCGACGCCCGCTTCCACGGCATCGACGAGGATACCATGATTCGCGAAGGACGAGAAGGAAACGGAGGAAGCGGAGCGAGACGCCAGGAAGAAAACTTTGGCCGCGTGGAGCTTTAATACCACTTCGAAAAAGAAATCGAAACGCGCGCGCGTATTAGAACGCGAATTCTTAGCCAGTGCACGCGAGAGAAACTTGTTGTATTTTAGACGAGACGCGACGATGTGTAAAAAGATACATACGTATAAAAAAAACCGCGCGAGCGGCTGCGCACGTAATATTTAATAAAACAGCACACAGTTCTTCTTTCTCGCATCACGCACGAGAAGACATCAATCACGACGCATAAAGCACGGGAATTTTTTTCGAAAAAAGAAAAGGTGAAAAGAAGAGGATTCAATTTGAACATTTGGACACGTCTCCATTATTTCTCGTCCCCGTGTCCGTCCGCGTGGCTCTCGCCGCGTGGCGAAAAGTATTCGTAAACGAACACGCCTCGCAACAAAAAAAAAGTCGTTGCTCTCTGCCGGCGATTACTCCAAATTCACACACCACGCAGAGCACCACACGCGCGCGAAGAAGAAGAAGAAGAAGAAGAAGAAGAAGAAGAAGAAACACGCGCGCGCGGTATATACGCGTCGCGGATCTCGGAGAAGGAGGAAGAGAGAGAGAGAGATCATGCCGTGCATGTGCTTCCCGAAGTACGTGCCGGAGACGCAGGCGAACAAAGATTTGCTGTCGAATCACTACGCACCACCGGTGGTGTTGACTTCGTCGGAGGCGTCGTCGTCGAACGCGGCTGGATCGATGACGACGACGACGTCCGCGGAGAATAAGAAGAAGAACAAGAAGAATAAGAAAAAGAGCGGCGCTGGGGAAGAAGAAGAGGGCATCCACATCACGGAGGAGCATCAAGAGTGCGCGGTGTGTTACGACGATTTGTGTTCGCACCGAACGGCTGTTTTCGTGAAAAGCGACGGGAAAACGAGGACGTGTAAGCACTATTTCCACGCGGCGTGCGCGAGAGAGTTGTTGGAACACGCGAACCAGGAAATGATGATTAATCAACGGGGGGAGTTTGAAGAGGAGTTGGACGAAGAAGGCGCGGAAACGAGGAACATTAGTGAAGGAAGTCGTGGTAATACCGACGGTAACAATAATAATAATAATAACGAAAATGGAAGAAACGATAACGAACAAAATAGAATATCAGCGACGTGTCCTATATGTCGAGTGCCAGTGTATGGATCAGTGAACGTGCCGTCGTGCTCGACGAATCCGAATTTATGGTTTGATATCGTCGACATCGATGCCGACGGAAAAGTCTCGCCGACGGATTTGGTGACCATTTTGCGGGCGCAATTTTTAGTCGATTGGAGAACGATCGAGAAGAAGTTAACCGGAGAGATTTGGCCGAAATACGACGTGAATAATGAAGGGTTTATCAGTCGAGATGAGTTGTTAAAACCGGACGGATTGTTAGATTATTTGTTGAAGACGTTTGAAACGCCAAAGAGACGGTTTCGAAACTGTCCGAACTTGGAGATGCAACCGAGGAAATGGTTCGAATATTGGGACGAGGATCACTCTGGAACGCTAGATTCGGAAGAGTTAATCAGAGCTTTGGTAAAAACGTTTAATTTGAACGCCGAAGTGAGGTCATTACGGGCCATGGCGGAAAGTGTGAGATCGGTCTGGGGCGCCTTCGACCAGGAAGACAAAGGCGAGATTTCGTTGGACGAGTTCATAGCTCCAGAAGGGTTGGCTCAGAGCATTGTTGCGACCATGCGTTGGTCAGACAGCGTGCCAAGCTCCAGAGAACATTCAAGGGTGAGCGGCCAGGATGGCTCTGATTTGCGAACAAACTCATCCGACGCAAAACCCAGCGGGAAACCAAAGCGGGTCGGCATTCTTGGTTTCTCGCGACTTAGAGTTTCGGCTGACGAGAAAGACATACCAGACTCGCCGAGAGACCAACGCTTGGCGTTTTTGAACAACTTCCGAATGACACCGAGGGGTAGTTTCGAGGATGTAGAGTTAGTGTCTACGAAGGAGGAGGACAAAGCTTCGGAGCAAAAGAACGAAACAACATAAAGAAGGAGAAAGAGAGAGAGAGAGAGAGAGAGAGAGAGAGAGAGAGAGAGAGAGAGAGAGAGAGAGAGAGAGAGAGAAAAAAAAAAAACATGAATTCAGTAGAGTAAAACATCGTATAGCCATATGTACCCAAGGTACCATACCCTTTGTATTTAAATATAGTGCGTGGTACATTGTCGGACTGTAACAAATTCATACATGTATACGTGCGTACGGTAGATGACATGAAAATCATTATTATTCTTTCTTTATTTTGCAAACATGGCGTAAACGTCTTCCGCGCTCGCTTCGCCCGATTTTACCGCCTCCATTTTCTCGGCAGCTTCAATATCTCTCACTTGTTCGGTTTGCGGCGACGGCGCTTTAACGTTTACCTTAGCCGACGGTGAAGGGGCGCCGCTTCCGCCACCACCACTCAACACAACAAATAAAAGCGCACCTGCACCTAAGATACCTACCACGGTAGCTGCAACTGCCGCGCCCGCGCCGCCGAGAGGGTTGGACGCTGCGGATCGCAGCGATCTCGCCGCAGCCGCAGCTTCTTCCGCTTGCGCTCTGGCTTTGGCCGCGTTCTTTTCCGCCCCTGGCTTCAAAAAGAACAACAGGCTGGTGACGGGAGAGTTGATGAACTTTTCCGCCGCGTCCGCTCTCGTTTCCAATCTGGCCACGATCGCGTCCGCTTTGTCGCACAATTCCAACTTTTCTTCTTGCGTCAAGCCTTCGAAATCCTCCACCGAAGGGAACCCTTGCGGCAAACCACCGACGGCGTTCGGTGGTCGAACCTTTTGCGTCAAGGCCAACGACGGTTTTTGCGCCATCGATTTCGATTTATTCGAAAACGTCTTCACTTTACGCTGCATTGCAATAGTTTTCGCTGGGACTACTTGCGTCGTCGCCGCCTCCGGTTTTCTCATTTCGGTCAAAGCGGATAAAAAGTTCTTGCCTTCTCTCTCGGGCTCGGAGGCTTTTTTCACAGACACCGATTTTCTTTGCGTTCTGGCCTCTTTAGCCGCCGCTGCTTTTGCCTCCATCTCCGCTCGTCTTTGCGCTCTTTTTTCCGCCGCCTCTTCCGCTTTCAACGCTCTCGTCCTCGCTTGCTCTTCTTTTCGTTCCGCCGCTTCCGCTTGCTTCTGTTTGCGAATCATTTCTTGTTGTCTTCTCTTCTCTTCTTGCTCAGCGCGTTGTTCCTCTCGTCGCTGTGCAGCCTCCAGTTTTTTCTCCTCTCTTCTCGCTTCCGCTTCGGCTCGTTTTTGCTCTCTCTCTGCCTCGCGCATTTCTCGTTCCATCTCTCTCTCCGCGGCTCCTTGGTCTTCCTCGTACGATTCGTCCAACGCGTCGTCGATTTCGCCCGAGGAGTTGCTCTCGTCTTCCTCGATAAAATTAAACGACGCTTCCGACCTCTTCGGAAACGATTTTCGCGGCATATCCGGAGGCAAAGGGTTGCCTCCCATCGACGCGAACGGATTTGGCATCTCCGGCATTTCAATTTTCGGCGGTTCAATCTGCGGGACTTCAATCTTTGGCGGGGTAAACGCCGGCGCCGCTTTCTTCTCTTCCTCTTTCGCTTCGACGACTTTTTTCGGCTTCTTCATGATTTGCGTTTTCGGCTGCTCCTCTTCTTCCTCGCGCCTCTCCACCAACGGCCCGCCAATCAATTTGCTCGCGCCAAACGCAAAACCACCCAAAGCCAACGGCGCGACGATAACGATTGGATTAAATCCGTCTTCCTCTTTCGCTTTCGATTCGAGAGGACTCGCCATCTTCGGCGTCGGCGCTTTCTTTGGCTTCTCCGCTTTCTTCGCCGGTTTCTTCTCCTCTTTCTTCTTGGAATCACCACCGCCAAACAAATTAAAACCGCCGCCGCTGCCTTGATCTTTACTCTTCGGCGCTTTCGACGGCACGCCTTTATTCACCAACGCCTTCGCTTTATCCGAGTTCCCTCCGGTTCGCGTCATCGCGTCGTACGCCGAAGTGTCCAAGTCCATGTTCAACGTAAACGCCGGTTTTGAAGAAGGTTCCTCCGCGATAACCGACGGAGACGGTGCTTCCACGGAAGAAGAAACATTCTCAGGAGTGGTGCTTTCCGTCACCACCATCGACTCCTCCGCGACGACCGCCGAGGAGTCGCCTTCTTCGGCCCAAGCAACGGCGTTGAAAGAAGAAGTGGTAAAAGGGGCAGACGCCACCGCCGCGGTCGTCGTCGCGCTCAAAAGAGCGGCGACGAGCACTTTGCGCTCGCCGCTGCGAGAAGAAGAATCGCTCTTCTCTTCTTTTCCATCGTCGTTTTCTTCTGCTTCTGAAGAAGAAGAGAACGCTCGAACGACGACCAAAGCTTCGCGTCGCTTTTGCTGACGATGATGATATCGCGATGCGGTTTTTGAGGAAGACGGCGTGTTGTTCACCTCGTCGTTGTTGCTGTTCGTCTTAACGCTCAAAAGATGGCGCAAAGCGGTAGACGCGGTCATCGTGTTTCTCTCTCTCTCGGTTTTGTGCGGGGGTGCGCGTGCTTTAGTAAGTTTTGAGTGAGGAGGTTTAAAGATATCGCGCGCGCGATTTCTTTTTTTTTATCCTGAGTGTGATGTGCTCGCTTTTTTCTTGTTTAGGGTTTAGGGTTTAGGGTTACAGTTTGTGTTCTTGGAAAAAAAAACGAGAGAGAGAGAAAAGAGAAGACAACGCGCCAGAGAGCAAAGCACGGTAGGCGATACGCGCGATACATAATAAACTCGAGATCGAGAGTTTTCGAACGTACAAAGCTCCTCGTTACGTTCTGTTTTACAATTATTTCACGCGCGCGCGTTTGCATATATTTGAAAGTGTACTTTTGGAAAGGATGACGACGACGACGACGACGACGACGACGATGCGAAGATGTGAATCATCTTTCACGTCTTCTTCTTCTTCTTCTTCATCGAATGCGAAGAACGCTTCTTCTCGCGCGGCGGCGCTGTTATCCAGAAAAGGAGGAGTTCAAAGAAGAAGAAGAAGAAGAAGTGATGCGTTCGATTTTGTGCCGTCTTCTTCGGCGAGTGCCGATGAAAACAGAGTCACTAACGCTGCTTCGAGTAGTACTCAAAAGGTTTCAACTTCTTCTTCTTCGTCGTCTGGAGGAAAATCCGCGTACCGGCCGGTGTGGGAAAACGACATCGACGCCGAGTTCCGGAGGAAAGAGCGGTTTGAAAAAGAGAAACAGAAAGAGCGAGAGAAAGTAGCGGCCTCGGGTTTAGGTTTTGGACGGGTGAACATGTTGGACGACATGTCGGTGGACGTCGGCGCGCAGGTGAAGGAAATAGAGCGGAGGAAGAAGGAAGAGGCGGAGGCGAAGAAGACGCGCGGGAAAAAGTTGAACGCGTTAGATTTAGCGACGACGGATAAAGGAGATTCGAAATATAACTTAGACGGTTGGAATTACGCGCCGACGAAAGCGGAGAGATCGAGGTGGGCGAACGAGTGGGCGAAAGCGGAACGGGCGAAAGCGGCGAAGAATCCGAGTTATCGACCGATGTCGAGGCAGATGTTGAACAGGACGATTAAAGATTCGGATTGGAAAATGAGAAACGAAGCCGATAAGAAGGCACAAGAAACGCCAACCGAGTTACAAATGAGACGAAGAAAAGAAGACCAAATGCGCTTGGAACAGTCGAAACGCGATTTATTCACCGGAACTTTCGGTTTGTGCGTCGCCGGCGGCGTCGGCGCCACGTTCGCCGGTTCCAGTTCGAGCGTATTAGCCAGTTGGGTTTTGGGTTCGTTCGGAAGTTTACTCTACGTCCGTTTGCTCTCCCAAAAAGCAGACTCCCAAGGCGGTCAAGGCGGACCACCGACGATTCTGGTCCCCGTCGTTCTCTTCATGGCGTTGAATCGATTCAACGCGCTCGGCGGCACCGATCTCACCGGTCTCACGCTCTCGCCCATCCCGATGCTCTTGGCCTTTTTTTCCTACAAACCGGCTTCGCTGTTCCAAGGCATTCGTGATTTAGTCGAAGAAGAAAACGAAAAGACGTATTCCGAACAATAACGATAACTACTTTGAGTGTGTGTACACAAACGAGTTGTTCTAAAGCGCAGTCATAATAAAACTCTTTACACACACATATCGCCGGTTTAAACCATATCATCGCCCCGGCTTCGAGTGCGCTAACTCCTCGCTCTAACTCCTCCTGGTGCTTTTTCATCAGTAAAATTAATTGTGTGCACACGCATTTTCTCCTTTTCTTGACTGTTTGACACGTTTTGGTGTCTGAAAGTGTTTGAAAAATATCTCTCCTCTCGCTGACCATTTCCTCCGTTAGCGCACGTCACAACCAACGCACACCTGGAAGAAGCGTCACGATGCGCAAAAGACCCAGAACGTTCTCCGAGACGGACGACGACGATGTCACTCTTCTTCGTCCATCTCCTTTGTGGCGACTCATCACCGACCATCCGATGCTTTTTTCCGCGAACATCCTTCCGAAATTGGACAAGCCGTCCGTGAAATTATTTTACGAGA
>Ga0255765_1000210_pt1 | contig 78829 bp, 56 predicted proteins | sample 041ome_8_FD_179965 | JGI IMG/M metagenome (GOLD analysis project Ga0255765, IMG submission 179965) | Coastal salt marsh microbial communities from the Groves Creek Marsh, Skidaway Island, Georgia - 041407BS metaG (version 2) | ecosystem: Environmental > Aquatic > Marine > Intertidal zone > Salt...
AGCGACCTTCCAGGAGGCGGCCAACTAATCTGTCAGTACGCGAGCGAAGGCAACGTCATCAAGTTGCGCGCACTTCTTGACGGGCCGTACGCGCAGACACCGGAAGATTCAAGCGCGCGGGCGATTCGTATCGCACAGCTACGCACCGCGGCGCAGCGTGCGATGGCTTGTAACCAAGTCGTGGCTTTAAAGACACTCATCGACTTTGGAGCAGACTTGAACTTTACCATGGGGAACGGACGATTGGTCGCCGTCGAAGCGTGCGCCGCGGGTCGGGCTGAGATTGCGCACGTGCTGTTCGACGCGGGCGTATCTACTGAAGTGGTGAACGGTTACGGTCGAACGGCGCTGTTGGAGGCTTCGTTGGCGGGACACGTCGACTGCGTTGACGTGTGCCTTAAGGCTGGCGCAAACGTTAACTTTGCAACGAAGAACCAGGGCACCACAGCCGCGCACCTCGCGGCGACGAATGGGCATATGCCCGTTCTCGTTCAGCTCAGAGAAGCTGGTGCGGATATGACGATAGAAAGACTAGGAGATGGTAAGACGGCGTTGCAAATACAGCGCGAGCATGTCAAGCGCCAACTCTCCAATTTTTAGAAAGGGCACCGGTAGTGAATTCTTATCCTTAGCATGTAGTAGATTTAATAGAGCCCGCGATAATACATAATCATCAGGCGCGAGGCGCGTTCACGGCGTCATGCAGCGCAGTCATAGCGCACCGTACGCGACGCCGTAGCAGAGGTGTGTTAATTTACGTCTAAAGTGTTTTCAAGCTAAATAAGTCTATAACTCCATGCCATCTTGCGCTGAAGAGAATCCGATCAATCCCAGATAGTCATCCTTGATCGTTGCAATGCAGAAGATATCGTTCGCGTCGATGCGCATACCGACGATACGAACGCGCACTTCGCAGTCCCGCTGGATTCTAATCTGTTGATCATCACTCACGTAACAATTCTCCCCTGAACTATCAAATTTCATGTCCTCTGTAATCAAGGCATTGGACACAAACAATTGCAATGGCCCAGCTTCGGCAAAGAAGCCAAATTTATTCACCTGTGTCACCACCGCATCCAGCACTTCGCCTTTGAACGGCCTGAACGCAATGCAATCGTACTTGATATGGAACGTCGCCCGTGCCGTACCATCCGTCGTAATTTTCCCTTCACCGACGCTCGCCAAACGCGTTACTAGTACGATAAACCCATGCCGACCCGTGCAACTCCCTTCCACCTGTCGTCGTACGTTTCGTTCGTCAGTGTCGTGATCATCATCTTAGGGTTGGTGATTCGCCCCTCCCCACTCGGAGAACCTCAACGACGTCGACGCGAATTCGCGCTCGAAGCACGAACGCGCACGCATCACATACCTCGTGTTTCAACTTTGCTTCTAATACTTCGCGCATGCGAGCGCCAAAGTGCTTTGGTTCGAGCGTAATGTTTCGCTCCAGCTGCAAGTGGAAAAACATTTTGTGACTGATCTATCGACGACGACGGCGACGACGGCGCGAGTGAACGCCGAGTTCGACGCGGCGAACGACGAAGATTTTACTCACGCTGTGGGATTGACGTTCGCGCCGAGTGCGGGCGAAAGTGCACGGGCGCTCGAAAGCGCGAGGACCGAAGTGACGTTCGAGCGCCAATTCTGTCCCGAGATCTTGGCTCGGCAGCCGAACCAAGCCGAGCGCGCGAAACAATGTGGTGCCAATTTGTACTGTACTCGTAATATGTTCATTAAATACACAACGGATTATATTATGTTGTTACTCGTCATCGTCGCCATCGATGGCGTTTTCGAGCCTCTTCGCTTCAGGGAAGAGCGCGGCGTACTCTGGGTTGTCTTGCACACGATACGATGGCAAACCCGCCAAAGCGTCGTCGGCAAAAGCCTCGTTGTTGAGAAGTTTTTCCCGGGCCGTGGTGAAACTGTTGAATTGCACGGGTGCGGTCCATTCGTCGTTCAGATATTTCGAGCACCCGAGCAGCATCAGCGCCGAGTAACCAACGGTTTGGAGGATAGCCTTGACGATCAAATACAGCGTGTAAGCCGTGAGCGGTATGAGCTGGATGAGTCCGTTGGCGCGATAGAATCGCGCCTCAATATCGAGTTGCTGGTACTTGGTCATGGTCGCACGAACCTCCCAAAACGTCGATTCTTGTTGCGAAGTGATGTACGATTTGTCCCAAGACGTGAGGCTTTCCAAAAAGTACGTCGGGACGTCCCATTGTGAGAACGTCCAGAAACCAAACGCAAAATGGCAGATGCAGGCGACTGGGGCGTAGAATAAGAACTGTCTCGCCAACTTGTGATCATATAGCGCCGGATAACGCGCATACCGGAGTAAAAAAACTTTGTCACACCAGTACGCGAGGAATAGATACAAGGACGTCGCGGGAATAACAATTGGCGCCGCTGAGCTCAAACTCACCGAGATGAACACAACCGCCATGCACTGACCGTAGCGTTCAGCGAGCGTGAACGCCTCTCGAGCGTACATTTTATTAAGCTGATACTGCGTTGAGCATCGTCCGCCAAAGCACGCGCGATTTAATTGACTTAACCACGCAACAATAAGACGAGAGGGACCGAACCAGCACGCATTAATGAAGACCGCAATCATGAGCGTCTTCAACACCGATTGGTACCAGTCAATTGTAGTATCGTCATAACTCCCTTGGAACAAAATTGGAAAGCCTGTTAATCCAAGAATGTTGACGTTGACGAGTAAAGGAAGCACCAGTGTATTCGTCGTGAGCGTGAAAAACGCAAATCGACTCGTTGTTTGCTCGGTCGACGAAACCGTTTTGTGGCGTTCGAACAACGCAAATTTGGCCGCGGACCACAAGAGAATAATAGACGTAAGAGACTGTACCGATAATCGGCCAAATTCGAGCCCAAAAATGAGCAATTGCTCTTTGTAGTAGTCTCTACAAATCGGCGTGATGGAACCTGACAGGAGGTTGGCTCCACACATGCATTGGTAACAGACTTTGGCCGCGCACTCGTCGGCTAATGTGCTTGCATCCAAACCACCTTCCCACTCTCCTTCAGAATCGAAGCCTTGCACCGCAGCTTGAGCCGCAGTGAGCCCTGAGTAGGCACCAAGTGCATTTGTATACGGCGCGTACGTCGACATATTTACCGTGAAGAGGGTGCTTTCAAGAAAGCCGACGCAGTCAGCGACACCGACTCTATCACGATAGTTTTTGTTTGAAATAGCGACGACATCCGAAACGTCCATATTTTTGTCCAAGTTCCAGATTGCAGGACAGTTGAGGTTCTCGCTATCGCTACTAGAGTAGACAACATTGCAATCGGCGAGCAAGCTGCCGTCGGAATTGATCGCGGACGTCGCGAACACGACGAGCAGAATGTTACCGATAAGCAATACGAAAATAGCGAGAGCGGTGAAAACTCTCCTCGCGGTCCACTGCTTCCAGCCTACGGTGTTCATGTTTTCCCACTTGATGTCAGACGCCTCTGATGATTGTTTTACTCGTAAGTAGTGAAATCTTTCTTTGCCGCGTTCATCCTTACTGACGCGAAACTTCGTACGATCAGCTCTAAAGATGGAGAAATACGCAGCGTAGTCATCCTTACACGTTAGCTTGTCCGATTCTTGATCAAAAGTAACGTACGCGTACACCACTTTGAATGGCTTGAGCATTCTCTGGTCGATTTCAGTCTTCAAATCAAGTATTCGCTGGCGAGTGTCGCAGAATTTGTCCCACGTGCGCTTATAGTAGTAATCATCTTCGACATTCTTGCCCGCCTTTTTGCATTTGTGTCGAATGGCGCTGAGCTCAAACTTCAACTGCTCGGCGTTTTGAAAGAGTTTGGAGCGCTTTATTCGAAGACGAAGAACAGAACCATACGAACGGGCAATAACAACATCGGCGACAGGGCCGACTTGCTCAAAATGCTCTCGTACTTCATCCTCTGTGGCGTCAATGGGTAAACCGCTCACTTGGACTGAAAAATCAGCGAGCGTCAGCAAAGCTTCATCGACGCGAATGACGTATGATCGCATCCGTCTAGCCATCATGGCGATGACTGCCATAAATAACAACACAGTTACAGCGTCCAAGGTTGAGAAAAACGCCATGACGGTGCGAATGTCCACGCCATACGTAGAGGCGACCAACGCCGCCGTCGTCGTTCCAAGAGTGGTTTTGATTTCTTCATCGATGTCCAGAGTGGCCTTATTCGCCATGCTGACGTAGTGCGCAATAGCAAGAGCCGCAAAACATGATATCACAGTGAAAAATCGCCACATACCCTTTACTTGCGCAAACCATAAACCAATTCCTGGCCCGAGCACTTCGATGTCGCGCGCAGTTGTTTTTATCACAGCCATTTGTTTTCCATCCTTGTCCAGAATTGCCGTCTCAAGATTTTCCAAGCGCGCGATATACTTTTTCGGCTTCTTGTACGCGGGAATGCGGTCACTCATGACCGCTTCGTAGTACGAATCTTCCTCGAGAACTTTCTTCACCGACTTCCCGCCGACAGACACCGACAGCATCCCAGCCTCGTTTGTTGGCGCATTTATGGTATTAATCCTCGACAATGCCTTTGCCGATGCCGTCGGTGCACCGTTACGATACACTGCATTTTCTTGCGCAACCTCCTCTGCGATTTCAGCTGCTCTACGCTCTATCGTCGACGTCCAAGATAACGTCCTTTGCCCTTCAGCGTCGCTCTCCAACTCAATCTCCCCCACCCGTCGTTGCAACGTCGCCGTCCAAGTATATACCGGCACGTTGGTATTCTCCTCCGAAGCCTTTGCCGCGAACGCTGCATCGTCCTCATCTTCGTCACTCGCCTCGGCTTCCTCCATCTCACGCTCCTGCGCGATTTCTTGAAGCACCTCCGCTCGAGACTTGGCTTCTGCGTCCCGGCGCACCGCCTCCGCATCCAACTTTAACGGCGTCGTATCCAACGCCGCTTCGCGCGTCGTCGGCGATCGCGCCAGACCCAGCGGTATGATCCCTCGAGGCGCCGGCGCGTCATCGCTGCGATCGTTCGCGCCGGTGATCGTGCGCGTCACCGTCGTCGCCACGCGCGACAATGCGCGACCGAATGCGCCGATGACCGATTCATCACTCTCGCCGGCTCTCGGCGTCGGCGGCGTCGACATCGGCGTGATAGCGGCGCGAGCGCACGCAAAAGCTCGCGTGTGATGCGCGTGCGCGTCGCGCGCGTACGTGTGTCGGCGCGGGGCGTCGGCGTATGACGGCAGCGTCACAGGGAGATATTTTGTTGGTTGGGTTGGGTGTTCGGCGCTGGCCACAGATGTTTCATTCGAGGCGCGCGCGGGCGTTTCGTGTTGGTTTGCGCGCGGCGCGTGTGGTTATAGTGTAGATTGGTATGTAATTACATGGGTTACGCCCGAGCGCGACGGATGGTGGAGTCGTCGTTTTCGTGGTCCCAGGGCGCGTCGCCGGTTTCGTAGCCGCCGGCGCGGTAGGAACGCAGATAATCGATGACGTAACCGTCGAGGACGTTCGGTTCGATGCCGAGCTCGGCGAAACCGAGCGAGTTCGGTTGCTTGACGTAATCACGCGTCTGAGCGTCGATGTACGAGCGTGTCAAACCCACCGGAGTTGGCATCGGGAACGGTACGCGTCTGAGAAGACTTTCGTGAGCGCACGCGATGGATTTCATGATAAATGACGGCACGTACGCAGTCTTCTTGCGCGTGCGGATGGTTCGGATGACCAACTGCGCAAGTTCATCGGTCGTATACACGCGATCACCCGCGAGTTCGTACGTTTGACCACTTGTAAGCTCGTCGTGAACGATTCTACGGATGGCGACGGCGACATCGTCGACGAACACCGGTTGGTGCAACGTGTCTCCGCCGTCAGTGATTGGAATCGCAGGGTACTTGCGCGAATGCTCGGCAAATACATTTAAAAATCGATCTTCCACGCCAATCATCTTCGCCGGTCGCACAATCGTCGCTGAAGGGAACGCTTCTTTCACCGCCTCTTCGCCGAGCGCCTTGGTTCTGAAATACGCGCTTGGATGATCCACCGACGCTCCGAGCGCGCTGACGTGAATCAATCGACGCACCCCTACTTCTGCCGAAATTTCCGCAACCTTTTTCGCAAAATTCACGTTGACATCGTCAAATGAAAAGTTGCGCGTCTCCCACTCCCGCCCGACTAAGTTGATCACCACGTTGCTTCGCTCCACCGCGAACCGAATCGCCTCTTCATCTCTGATGCTGTAATCTAACTGCACAATCTGCCCGAGGTCACCCATCACCTTCAAATGCTGACGTTCGTTCTCGCCGCACCGCGTGGGCAAGATCATCCGAGAGCCGCTCTTGGCGACGTGGTGGGTAACGTATCGACCCAAAAACCCCGTCGCGCCAAACACCGTGCACGTAATACCACTGCGCATACGGAAAGGCCCCGCACGACGATGGATTGTCAGTCAAATAGTCATCTTCACGCGCTCACGCCCGCGCGTTACGCGACACCACGCACTAGAGAGAGAGAGAGAGAGAAGACAACGCCGACGAGCGCGCAAACCTCGCAAACCGATCGAACGATCGAACGCGAACCGCGCGCACAACGCTCGCGCGCGCGCGTCGAATCTCGTGCGATGCGGGACAACGAACCAATCGCGACGACTTGACGCATACCTCGATGACGAGCGTCCACCCGTGCCGGCGGCGTTGGCGGTCACCGGTGGTGGGGGCACTTTAAAATCTTTCGGGACGCCACTCGACGCGAACGCACGCGCCGACGCGCACGCCGCGGCGGGCGCTCGCGCGCTCGCGGCTGCGAACGCATCGCGCGCGACCCGTCTAAGGATGGCGGAGGACATCGCGCGAGACGACAGACGCGCGTCGCGGTCAGTCACGCGTGCGCGCTTGTGAAGACTTTCAGCCGAGCGCGCCGCCGGTTCAGCCGAGTTTCGCGTGCGCTTTATTCAAAGGAGTCATTCATAATAAAAAATCAATACACTAGTAGTATCCTACGCACTGTCGCTATCGACATTTCATCACCGCATCGTTCGCGCGCTTCAACGCCGCGCTAAACGCCGCGCGACGCTCGACTGGCAGCGACACGAGCCTCGTCTCCAAAACCGACGCCAAATTCTCCAACGTAAACGTTGCGCACTCCACGAGCGCGGCTTCTGCGCCGACGCCACCACGCATACCACTCGCACTCGCCGACGGTGCGGCGAACGCGCCGTATTGCCGACGCTCGGCTTCTCTCGCGCGTTGCCTCTCCTCCCACCCCGACGGCAGCGCGCCTCCTCCATCGCCCTCTCCCGCTGCCGCCTCCGCGCGTTCGGCGTCAATCTTCGCCAACCAAAACGCCGCCACCTCATCCGACGTCTTGTACGACGCGTCTTCCCCATACGCGCTCGTCGCCGCGCGCTCGAGCTCGCCTTTCGAACTAAACTTGCCCGCAGCGACGCCACCGAGTTTGATGTCCTTCTCGCTCATCGCGTTCGTGCGCGACTCCCAGCCGTAAGGCAGGCCAGTGGATGGATCCATGACGCGCACCGATCGCTCGCGCCCACCGTGCACCGATCGCTCGCGCCGATCGCTCGCGGGCGACGCGGTCTCACGCCTGTCGCTCGGTGTCGGTGGCGCGTGCTGACACGGCACACTCAACCGAATCGTCACTCGTCGACGCCACGTCGTCGCGCGACACGCCTTTCGCCACGTCGACGGCGCGCGTACATCGCTCAACGCCCTCGAGCACGCGCTCGCGAACGACGCGCACGAACGACGCGTTTGTGCGCCGTAGCCCGACGATCACATTCTGAGTGGCGCATTCCATGTCCACGAGGAGCTCGCACGAACGTTCGCGCCGCGCCACGGCGGCGAACGCATCGATGAGCGGCGGCGATGGCGCACAGCGCGCGTCCGGTGGGTCGTCCTTCGCGGACTCGTCCGTGCATTCGGCGAGCGCGGATGCGGGCGGAGACGTGTTCCCGACGCGCTTCGCGTGGGCCTACGGCGGGGGGTCGGTGCACCTGTGCGGGTCGTTTACGAATTGGCTAGAAACCGTGCCCATGGCGCGGGATGACGGGGCGACGAGTGGGGATGGCACGCGCACGTTTACCGTGGTGTGTGACTTACCGCCTGGGTATCATCAGTATAAATTTATCGTGGACGGGCAGTGGAGGCACGACGAGAATCAGGCGTTTATTCAGGACCCGTTGGGAAACGTAAATAATTGGTTGTACGTGAAACCGACGATTGGGGGTGGGACGCCCGTGGCGCCGACGCGTGCGGAACCTACGCCGCGTTCGGCACCGGTGCCGGTGCCGATGTCGAGCGTGCCTGCACCGAGTGGAGAGAGCGGAGGGATGGATTGGACGGACCACGCCGCCGCGGCGTCGACGCGCGACCGCGCGGGACAAGTCAAGTCGAGACGGACAAGTATGGAGATTAGTCGCGAAGCACGAGAGATGGCTATGACAAGTGGCGATGTAGAGAGCGCGGTGAGACCAGCGACGGGGGGCTTGGGTGCCATAGGTGAGGGCGACACGAGCAGCGCTCGTGTGTTGGAATTTTTGCAAGAGCACACGGCGTACGAGCTCATACCTGAAAGTAACAAGGTTGTCGTCCTCGACACCGCGTTACCCGTGCGTCAAGCGTTCCATGCGTTCTACGATCAGGGCATCTATGCCGCGCCGTTGTGGGACGAATCCAAGCAGAATTTCGTCGGGTTGCTCAGCGCCGGAGACTTTATTGACATTATGCGACGGTTAACTCAAGCGTTGGCGGATCGCGACGACTTGTCTGACGCAGATTTGGACGCGTACACCATCCAGCTCGTGCGCGATGAGTACGAAAAAGAAGGCTTGAAACAGAGGCCGCTGATTAATGTGCGTCCAGAAGACTCGCTGCATCACGTGGCGTTGACTATGCTTGAGGCTGGAGTACACAACGTTCCAGTGTTGTCGTACGGCTCGGTGTGCCCAGCCGGTGGCTCGGCATCTTGCTCGAACACGAGCGGCACCCCGCAATTGCTGCACGTCACGAATCTTGCCGAGATCTTGGCGTGCTTGAACCGACACTTTAGAGGTATTCCAAGCGCGCTACCTCTATTTTCTCAACCAATAGGAGCGTTACCCATCGGTACGTGGACGGAACGTTTCGGCGGTTCGCGATCGAAACCAATCCCTCCGATGGGCACGGGCATAGACGAGAGATATTTAGTTCGACAGCTGTATCCCATTCGCGCGGTGACGCCGGATGCTTCGATCGAGGTTGTCTTTGATGTCTTGCACGGTATTTCGGCGCTGCCGATCGTCAACGAGCACGGCGTACTGATGGATTTGTACGCTCGTGGTGACGTCATTCGCTTAGCCGCCAATAGCGCATACAGATCGATTCCGCTCAAGAATTTGTCTGTCGCACAAGCTCTCGGTGCCGCGCGTCCGACGACATTAACCGAGCAAAACGATCCGTCGTCGACGCACTACGGTCGATTCAGCACGTGCGTTCGCGGCGATACCCTTCGCACCGCGCTCGAAATGTTATCCTTGCCAAATATCCGTCGCTTGATCGTCGTCGATCCGACCACCAAGCACGTCGAAGGCGTCGTCTCGCTATCCGACGTCTTCAGTTTTCTCATAGATCATTCCTAGAGTTCTTCTTGTAAATGAAAGACGTCCCAACCAGTTGTAAAACGCTCACGCGCGCGCTCAAACATGACTCGCCTCCACTGCGCCACGCCCCATCCAGCGCGCGCGAGAGAGAGAGAGAGTCATGGCGACGTACGCATCGCTCCGTCGCGCGCTCCTGCTCACGTCGTTCAGCGCGTCGACGAGCGACGCCGTCGAGAATGACGGCGCCGGCACCGATGTCAGCGCAGCCGCCAGCCCGGCGGCGCGCGGCGTCACGGACGCCATCGCGCGCGGCGCCTACGTCGACGCGCTGTGCCATGACATCGTGTGCAACGTGCTCGACGTCGACGCGCGCGCGGGCGCCGATGCGCGGGCGTATTACGCCGCAGTCGCCGCGAAAGCGCGCGAGGTGGCGGCGAATCGAAGCGAGCGCGGCGACGAAGCGCGTTTTGTCGTGCTCGCCGCGGGCGTCGCGGCGCTTTACGCGTTCATGCAAGCCACGGTGACTGGTCCGAGGGATAGTCGCGCGCCGCGCGCGCCGTTACGCGGACGTTCGGGCGCGGATGACGATGAGACGTGGGACGCGTACGCGCGGTTGGCGTTGTCGTTGGATGGCGAAGACTTGGTCGGGCGATGTGATTTACCGCAATATTTACTTCTCGCGCGCGTCTTGCTCGTCGATGTCGTGGATGAGACGTTGGATTGGGTGCGAGCGCTCGATGTGCCGGCGTTAACGCTGCACGGGGCGCGTGCGGCGCTTCCATTGGATGAAATATCGACGCGAGACGCACACGAATCAGCCGTCGCGTGGTGGGCGGCGCGCGTAGCCATCGCGCATCAGCGTGCGTTAGCGGGGCAATCACCGACGTTGCGAGGGACGTTGCTTGGTTTGCACGCGCGCACGTTAGCGACGTATGCGCCGCGTGATGATGACAGAGGACGAAAGAGTCGAGAAGATGCGATATTTGAGTCGATGGCGCGATTGGAGGCGTCGCTCATGGAACATCAATACGGGCACGTGGATAGCGCGAATTTGCTACAGCGCGGTGCGGCGTCGGTGTTTGGATTGCGATACGATATTTCAGGCGCCATGGGTTTCCGAACGATTCACCAGGTTGATGCCAAGACGCAGCTGGTGCTCAACGCCGAGCTCGAGGCAAACGATTGGGGCGATAGCGACGACGAAATCGACGAGACACCCGTGAATGACGATTACGACGAGGCGCTCGATGGGCCAGTAAAAAAGTCTGCCGCTATGGCTCGTATCGCCACCGAACTCACGGGATTGAGCGCGGATGGGAGCCAAATTCTATCCCAGCCTCGTCTCGTTGAAGGCGCGCCGCCGCCGAAACAAATGCCCGCCGCGGCGCAAGCGCTTTTGATCGCCGCTGCCGTCACTATTCGCAAAAAGCAAGCCGACGACGGGCTGCGAAGCTATGAAATGGCTCCATACACCGAATTCGTCGGCGCACAAGTAAAATCCCAACCTATTCTCCGAGCTTCGGTGACGATTTTACAATCCAGGCACGAACGTAACCGCGCCAGAACGCGAGAACGCGCGTTGCTCGTCCTCGAAGACCTCGTGCAAAGCCTTGAAAAGCCCGCTCCGCGTGTGTCGTCGCGCATGCGATACGTATTTAGCACATGGTTTCCACCGTCGTCGACGTTGAAGAAAGAACTCGGCGAACAGCTCGTCAGTGTCGGCATGGTCGGCGCTGCGCTCGAATTGTTCGAAGAAGTCGAGCTCTGGGATCCGCTCATCGTGTGCTTGAGTTTACTCGGTAAAAAACAACAAGCTGCGGATCTAGTCCGCCGTCGTCTCGAGGCTGATAATACAAACGCAAAGCTTTGGTGTGCGCTCGGTGACGCGCTCGACGACGAACAGTATTACTGGAAAGCTTGGGAGGTGAGCGGGGAATCCAACGCGCGTGCGCGGCGGTCGTTGGCTCGCCGCGCCGCCGCCCGCGAAGATTGGGCTGCCGCCGCCGAACATTGGATGATTGCGTTAAAAATCAACCCATTGTTCCCTGATGGATGGTTTTCTGGTGGTTACGCGTGTTTGAAATGCGGACGCCGCGACGAGGCGCTCGCGGCATTTGTTCGATGCACGCAAATCGACGTCGAAAACGGCCAAGCGTGGAACAACGTCGCGGCGTTGAACATTCGCGCCGGTCGCTTCGGCGCCGCGCACACCGCATTAACCGAAGCCGTAAAGTATCAGCGAACGAGCTGGCACACGTGGGAGAATCATGCCATGGTGTGCGCCAAGGTTGGGAAGTTTTCCACGAGTGCTTTAGCGTTATTAAAGGTGCTCGAGCTCACGCAAGGCGCGAGGGTGCACGTGGAAACCATTCAGACGTTGCTCGAACGCGTTCGTGAAGCTCGAGCAAATCCGACCACGGCCAAGTGGATTTTAGACGCTGCAAATTGGGAACACGACGATGATGCGTTGAATGATGACAGCGACGAAGATGAATCGTGGGCGAATAGTGACATGGGGGATTTGGCGGCGGAGATGTTGTCGGCGTTTTCTGGCGCGTCTTTGCCGACGAAGACGTACCCGGCGCGAACGGAATCCGCGCATCCATCTGGGTTACCGCGCGTGGCGTTGCAGCTCGAAGGGGCGTTAGAACAAGTTCTCACGCGCTCTGCGACAGGTGGGAGTGGAGGCGAGCGCACGGTGCGGGAAACTTCTCAAGTGTGGGCTTTGCTCGCCGAATTCAAGGCTATTTTGGGCGAGCACGAAGACGCGCGGGACGCTCGCGTGAAGAGCGTGCGCGCGCTCGACACCTCGGGTTGGCGTAAAGATCTGGACGCGTATACTGACTACGCGACGGCAACGAAGGGTATGGTTGAAGGCATATTAGACGATATCGATGCCGGGCGAGGTGGGAGCACGGATAGCGCGCGTCTGCATTTGCGAAGCGTCGTCAAAGTTGGCGAGCAACAAGGCTTTGAAGAATCGCCTTCGTACGCTGAAATGTCCGCATTATTGACGAAACTTTCGCTGCGAAGCTAGAAAATACATAGAATTTGGTAACATCACGTAGCGTGTAGTTCATTAATGACTGCTAAAATTGTCTCTTCCTTTTCGTCGTTGCTTTGTACATGCTCAACCGGCGCGCCGCGTTCGGTTGCCTTGAATCATCTTCGCCTCGTATTCCCTTCTACTCCGGAGAGAGCCACAGTTTACAGCGCTAAATTGAGTAAGTAGTTGGCAGCCAACTGTTCGTTCTTGTCACACGCGAGGTACGCTTCGACGCAAATCTCTAGCGGGAAACCCATTGCCGCGAGTCGCTCCACCACTTCGCGTTCTTCATCCGTGAGCTCGATCTGCATACCTTCGTCGCCATCAAGTTCGGGCATGCCACCTTCACCAAAGTTCGACATCAAGTCGTTGATGTTACCCGGAAGCGGTTCATTCAACAACGCTAAAAACTCTTCTTGATTGGCGTTTATCATATGATAGAGCTGTGGATTTTGTCGTTGCAACTCAGAGAGCATAGGTTGCAATATCGCCGGGTTCCCTTGCACCATGGCCCGAATCGCTTGGAACTGTGGGTTTTCACGCAAAAAGTCCAACATGCCTTCACCTTGAGCTTCACCGAGGTTCGGCATACCTTCAGGGAACAAATTCAGCGCGCCGCCGAGCGAGGAAATATCCGGTTGTCCTTCGCCTCGAGCGCCTGCATCCGCCGGTGGTGACACCGCCGCAGGCGCAGGCGCTGCGGGTTCAGATGCCTCGGGTATGCCCGTAAGTAAGTATTCAACCGCACGATCGGGATTATTGAACGCCGCACGCAGCGCCTTCAACACCTGTTCGCGCTCGAATCCCATGGTCATAATTTGCGTCACCGCCGCCTCGAGTTCGGCGCCCGCGACGAGCCCGCTCGGACTCGCCGCCGCCGCCGCCCCGTCTCCCATCGGCGTATCCGGCGCAGTCGTCGTCGCCACTGGCTCTGGCGCGACCTCCGCCGGCGGCGCGAACGACGCCGTGCTCGGCTTTGCCGCCGCCACCGGAGCCGCGGGCGTCGGCGCCTTGGCTGTCTTCGGCTTTTGCACCATCACCACCACGAACCCTTCCTCCGTCACCCCCGCCGCGGACAGCGTGCTATCATCCGCGAGCACCTTTCCTTTGTGCACGAGAACGATCGAGTCCTGCGCGATACCCTGCGCATCGCGAACCGCAGCCTTCACAGAGGCGACGTCCGCGCTCGCCTCGAGCTCGAGATCAAACTTTTGATTCGTCCTACGTCACGCAATCATCGCGCGTCGCGTCAGTGCGCGCGCGTCTCGTTCGGTCAGTCACTTGTCATCGTCATCATCACCATCGCATCATCGCCCGCACACTGATCGCGATCACCACGCGTCGTTCAATCATCATCAGCGCGTGCACCACATCGTCCCATGCGTGATTGACTGAAATCAACGCGCAACCGTCGCGGCATCGCGTCGTCGCACGCATCGCCGCACGCACAATGTCTTAAACGAAACCTTCATCGCGCCTCCCTCGTCGTCGTCGGCGTCGTCCGTGCGCTCGTCGTCGGCGTCTCGTCGCTCGCGCGCGTCTGTGTGGCGTTTTTTGTCAGCGCGCGACGCGTCGGCGTCGGGCTCACCTCGCCATGCGCGCCGCGCGCGCGCCGCGCGCGCCGCGCGCGCTCGAGGCACGAAGCACACGCATCGCACACCCATCGCGCGCGCGCGCGTCCATCGCGCGCGTCCATCGCGCGCGCGCGGCGCGCATGAAGACGCGTAGGCGTGGGACATCGTGTTCGCAGCCGCCGCGAGTTCGCGACGCGTGATGTCCGCCACCGCGCCCGCCGCGCGGGCGTACGCCGACGAGGCGGCGTTTGTGACCTCGGACACGCCGACGCGCATGCGCATCGCGCCTGGATTCGTCCGAGGCATGCGCGTGCACGGGGAGGTGTACGTGAACGCGGCGCTGCGGGAGCTGGTGATGGATGAACTTCAGGCGTACTGCGACGCGTCGCGCGACGGAGGAGGGGGGTATTCGCCGGCGTTGAAACAGATTGCGAACGTTGCGGCGCTGCCGGGGGTGGTGCGTGCGTCGATTGCGTTGCCGGACGTGCACAGCGGGTACGGGTTCGCGATTGGAAACGTTGCGGCGTTCGACGCGGCGGACCCAGAGGCTATAGTGTCGCCGGGAGGTGTTGGGTTTGATATCAATTGCGGCGTACGGTTGTTGAGGACGAATTTGACCGAGGCTGAGGTTGGGCCTGTGAAGGAGGAGCTGGCGCAGTCGTTGTTTGATCATATTCCGGTGGGCGTCGGTTCGCGAGGCATCATTCCGACATCGCCGGCAGCGTTGGAAGCGGCGTTGGAGATGGGTATGGATTGGTCGTTGCGTGAGGGGTACGCTTGGGCGGAGGATAAAGAGCACACGGAGGAGTACGGGCGGATGTTGAATGCGGATCCGAGCAAGGTGAGCGCTCGAGCGAAGAAGCGTGGGTTGCCACAAATGGGAACGCTCGGCGCCGGGAACCATTACGCGGAAATCCAAGTCGTGGATGAGATTTTTGACGAGTTCGCGGCAAAAAAGATGGGCATTGATCGTGTTGGACAAATTTGTATCATGATTCACAGCGGTTCACGCGGTTTAGGTCATCAAGTGGCGACAGATTCGCTGACGGCGATGGAGCGAGCGATGGAGCGAGACGGCATTGAAGTCAACGACCGCCAGCTCGCGTGCGCGCGGATCCAAAGCCAGGAAGGCCAGGACTACCTCGCTGCGATGGCATGCGCTGCAAATTACGCTTGGGTCAATCGCTCGAGCATGACTTTTTTGTGCAGACAAGCGTTCGCAAAGATGTTTGGCAAGCCTCCAGACGAACTCGATATGCACGTTGTCTACGACGTGTCGCATAATATTGCCAAATTTGAAGAGCACATGGTGGATGGCGAGTTGAAAACGTTGCTCGTACATCGCAAGGGAAGTACGCGAGCGTTTCCGCCTCATCATCCGCTCATTCCCGTGGACTATCAATACACTGGTCAACCAGTGTTAATCGGCGGCACGATGGGAACGTGTTCGTACATTTTAACTGGCACGGAGAAGGGTATGCGTGACACGTTCGGGTCCACCTGTCACGGAGCTGGACGCGCGCGCAGTCGAAATAAATCGCGCAACGTGTTGCAGTACGAAGACGTCTTGGCTAAGCTCAAGACGAAAGGTATCGCCATTCGCGTCGCGTCGCCGAAACTCGTCATGGAGGAAGCGCCGGAATCGTACAAGGACGTCACCGAAGTCGTCAACACCTGTCACGACGCCGGGATATCCAAAAAGTGCGTCAAGCTTAGACCTATTGCCGTCGTTAAGGGTTAAAAGACCACCACCACGAAAGAACGAACAAATAAAACCACTGTAGTAGTAGTACATTCTAGCTCTTGTTACACCGTCATTTCTATACGACTACGCGTCCAACCTCGCCACCATCTCCGTGCACCGACCCAACACGTCCCCGGCCGCGATCTCGCGCATCTCGCGCGCATCACTCGCAATCACTGGCGTCACCACCCCGCTCGCACCGTCGCACACCCACCCCAACATCTCGCACGCGCGCGTCGCCTCCGCCTCATCAAACGCGCACCTCGCCGCGACCTCACGCAACGTGATGCGCCCATACGCCCCCGCGATGGCGTTCAGCGCCTCAAATCGCACGTGTTCTATCAGCGCATGCGCCGCCGCGCGCGCCTCGACGTCGCAATCGCGCCAATCCATGCCGGCGAGCGCCGAGATCGCCGCACCAGTGTCCTCGCGCGCGAGGTGCTCCACGACCGCGCGCACGGCGTCGACGCCGACGTCGCTCGACGACGGCGACGGCGACGCAAGGGCGAACCGCGCGAGCTCGACGTCGCCGCGCGCGAGGTGGCGCAGGGCGTCGACGACGCGAGGTCGCATGGTGCGCGAGGTCGTTACGACGCGTCACACTGTGACGCTTTCGTATCGACGCCGACGCCGACGATGACAGTGACGCCGACGATGATGACAGTGACGACGACGACGATGACGAGAGCGGCGATGGCGATGGCGTCGTCGTCGTCGCCCGGTGCGCGCGCGGGCGCCGTGGCGCGCGGGCGCCGTGGATGTAGATGCGTTTCGAGTAAGATGAGAGCGAAATCATGTCGCACTGCGGCGTCGTCGCGCGATGACGCGCGAACGGCTGCCGGCGTCGTCGCACACGTGGCCAGCGTGTGTGTGTTGATGTGTGCGCCGGCGCCGAGCGCGGCGTCGAATGATGCAGTGATGGCGGCGCTGGCGAAGCGACAAGTGGGCGATACGATGGCGAGCGGCGGGGTCAACGCGCGATTACATTTAGACGTCGATGAAGCCGTGCGAGCGCGAACTTTGGCGTTAGCGGGGTGCGTGTGTGATGCGTACATGTTTTCTTCTGATTTTCGACAGGTGGCAGCGCGCTGGCGAGTGTTGCGTTGTATCGCATAGACTGACTTTCGATGAGTGACGTTTCGCGACGACGATAGAAACTACGACGGCGCGCGTCGAATTTTACGCGACGGCTCCTTGGCCAAGTTACGTACGGATTTGCAAGTCACCGAGAAGTTTCTCGATAAGAGGATTATTTTGAGAGACGTCGCGTTGACACTGGATGCCTTTGATGACGCGCTTCGAGCCGAAAGCATACAGAACGTCGCGGCTTCGAGCGAAGATGTGAGGCGCACCGCCGACGAGCTCGTGGTGAAATTGAAGGATGTGCGCGATGCGATCGATGAAGCGACGAGCGCGCCGAGCGTGCGCGGACAATGAAAAATGTGCATGTGCAATGTGCACACTGTCGACGGCGACTTGCACGACTTCGACTTCCTCACAATTCTCCACGCAAAGTTTCTACGCGTCAGATGCTCGCTCAGACCACGACTCGATTAAGCAGCTCGTCGGTGACGGCGTCGTCTCGTCGCCAACATGCGACGAGTGCGCGCGTCGTACGCGCCGTGTCCTCTGCCGAGGAGCGCTGCGCGCCTGCGGACGTCTCGCGACGCTTCGTACTCGCCGCACCCGCATTCGCGGCGCTGGCGCTCAACGCGCCGGTGGCGTTCGCAAAGGATGGTCCGAGCGTTCTCGTCGTTGGCTCCACGGGCGCCACCGGTCGCTTGGTAGTGTCTGAGTTGGCGAAGTGCGGCGCCGCGGGTAAGGTTGTCGCGGGCGTGCGCTCGGTTGAAAAGGCCCAAAAACTTGGGTTGGGGGACTCTGCGGATGCGATTTTGGGCAACGTCGACGTGACGAACCCTGCGGGATTAGCTGAAGCGTTTGCCGGGTACGACATCGTCGTCGTCGCCACGGGTTTTGTGCCCGGGAACCCTTTCAAAATGAACGCTGCAGCACACGAAGTAGACAACGTCGGCGTGTGTAATGTCGCTGACGCCGCAAAAGCCGCCGGTGTGAAGCGCGTGGTGTTAATTTCTTCCATTCTGACCAATGGTCGGGCAATGGGTGCGGAAGACACGCCTGGATTTAAGATTACCAACGCCTTTGGCCAAGTGCTCGATGAAAAGCTCGTAGGCGAAAACTACCTGAGAGCGAGCGGCGTGAACTGGACCATCGTCCGCCCCGCTGGATTGAAGAATGACGAGCCGAAGAACTCGTTGGTCATCACCGACGGGGACGTGATGACGAGCGGCGAAATCTCTCGCACCTTGGTTGCCAAAGTCATGACGTACGCGGCGTTTGACGCTTCGTGCGAAAACCGCATCGTGGAAATCGCCGAAGAAGGCTCATTCGCCGGCGCCGCACCCACGAGCGGTAAAACATTCGCGTTGTCGTCCGACCCAAAATCCTGGTTCGCGTAGACTTTCTTTAATTATTTGTAACGCCCGCGCCGCGCGCTCCAGACCTCACTTTGCGCCTTCTCTTCGCTTCTCTTCGCCCGCAACCCTTTGCTCGAACGCGCGCGCACACACGACAAAGACACCAGGCGTGCACATACCGCCGTCGCCGTCGTGTTCGCGCGCGACAGAGTCTCGCGCAGTCGTTTCCCGAGCGAAAAGTCCCGTAGAAGACCAATGCACCGCGCCAACCTCCCGCCGTCGTTGGAAGACTTGGCCAAGCAACGCCGCGATGCGAACGCCGCGGATGCGGCCAAGCCGACGTTCATGACCAAGGAACAACGCGCGGCGGCGGCGATGAAGCGCAGGGAGGAAGAAGTCGCGGCGCAGCGCGCTAAAATGGACGAGGCCAGAGAGAGGTTCACCAAGCGCGCGGCGGAGAGCGCGCGAGAGAGAGCCGGGACGGCGAGCGGCGGCGGTCGTGGCGGCGCACCGACGCGGTTCGGGCGCGATAATCGCGGTAGTGGGAGTGCTCGAGGTGGTGGTCGCGGCCGTGGGCGCGGCAGGTCGGCGATGGAGGAGGAAATGCGCGACACACCTGAGATGGAGCGCGAACGCGAGTTGGAAATGTTGAAGCGCCAATACATGGGCGGGGACGACGGGAAGAAAAAGCCCAAGCAGAATAATAGAAACAAGTTTGTATTCGATTGGCGTAAAGATGAAGACACGTCGAGAGATTTGAATCCGTTGTATGATAAGACATTCGAGGTAGCACCGTTGTTTGGACGAGGGATGCTCGGGGGCGTGGACAGACGCGAGCAGGCGCGCGCAAACGAAGAACGCGAACGCGCGCTCATTCAAAAATCCAGGAAGGATTTAGGTGACGCTTCGGGTGGGGCGAAAGAAGCGCGGCGCATAGAAGACGATCACGATCGTCGTCGCCGTGAACAAGATGAGCGTGAGTTCAAGCGCACGTTTAAGCAACATTGGAGCGACAAGGCGTTGAGCGACATGACGGAGCGCGACTGGCGCATCTTCAGAGAAGACTTTAGTATTTCTTACAAGGGTGGTCGTTTGCCGCTACCTATGCGTGCGTGGGACGAATGCAAGGGGCTTCCAAAAGAGATTTTGCGCGCCATCGCAAAGGTTGGATACGAAAAACCATCGCCGATTCAAATGGCGAGCATCCCAATCGGTTTGTTGAAGCGCGACGTCATCGGCATCGCCGAAACTGGTTCAGGAAAGACGTGCGCGTTCGTTGTTCCAATGTTGGCGCACATCATGGAATTACCGAAGATGACCGACGAAGTAGCCGCGCTCGGTCCGTACGCGCTCATCATGGCCCCAACGCGCGAGTTGGCACAACAAATCGAAGAGGAAACGCTCAAGTTTGCACAATATTTGGACTACCGCGTCGGGCTCGTCGTCGGTGGACAGTCCATCGAAGACCAAGGGTTTAAGTTACGTCGCGGGGTGGAAATTTTAGTCGGCACACCCGGACGTATCATTGATGTCATCGAGCGGCGATACACCGTGCTCGGGCAGTGCAACTACATTGTTCTCGACGAAGCCGACCGCATGATTGACATGGGATTTGAGCCGCAAGTCATCGAAGTCATGGAAGCCATGGGCTCGAGTAACTTGAAACCCATCGAAGAGGCGGAAGATTTGGATGGTCAAGCGTTAGAAAAGGGTTCGGCGGGCGTACGCTATCGTACAACGTACATGTTTTCTGCGACGATGCCGCCGAGCGTCGAGCGCTTGGCGCGCAGTTATTTGCGCAATCCAGCGGTGGTGACCATCGGCAGCGCCGGAAAGACGAGCGACTTGATCAAGCAAGAAGTCATTTGGGTGAATCGGAATGAACGAGATTCAAAGTTCGAGTACGTTCTCTCGCGTCATCCGAACACGCAAGTCATCGTGTTCGTCAACGCCAAACGCTCCGTCGACGCCGTGGCGAATTTGTGCTATCGATTGGGATACTCGTGCGCGTCCATTCACGGCGGCAAGTCTCAAGACCAGCGCGAAGACGCCCTGCGTGGATTCAAGGCGGGCGAGTACGACATTTTGGTCGCCACCGACGTCGCCGGTCGTGGTATCGACGTCAAGGGCATCGATTTGGTTGTCAATTACGAGCTACCGCACTCGATTGAAAACTACACGCACCGCATCGGTCGCACCGGTCGCGCCGGTCGCAAGGGTACGGCGGTGAGCTTCCTGACCAATGACGATCGAGACATCATGTACGAACTCAAGGAAATACTCGTCAATAGCAACAACGTCGTGCCCGACGCGCTCGCAAACCACGAAGGCGCTAAGAGTAAGCCTCAGCGCGACGACCGTGGAAAACTCCTCGGGCGCAACGACATCAAGGGCTTGGCTGAAATCATTCACTAAAACATTGAAATATTACCAACAATTACTACTGTACTGTACCGTGTATGTTTGAGGTGGCTTTTCTGCGCATCATCGTCGTCGTCACCGTCGTCACCAATCACCCACCGCCGCTAAAATCCCTCGCCTCTCTATCCTTCGCCAGCCGCCGCCTCCGCCGGCGCGTCTTCGCGTCTGGGTAACTTTGGCCCCGGAACCCCCATCGCATCACGCGCCACCTCCTTCACCGCCCAAATCGGCTTCACGCTCCCATTCACGCGCTCTTCATCCGCGCGCGTGCGTCCTTTCCACGTCAACACCCCCCACGCCTTACCCGATCGACCGCCCGGTCGCGGCGCCACGCGCGTCAGCGTCCAATACGTATCGTGGTAATGCTCCGCGTTCGCGCGCCACGAGTACTTGGTAAACGTTGACCCGATCCCATGGTTCGGTAACGTCTTCGCGAGCTCGAACACTGTGTGTGGAACGCGCGTGTGTGTCGTACGTACGTCAGTCCTCGTCGTCGTCGAACGAGCACACCATTCCACTCCATGGCTTCATTCATTCATTCATTCATTCATTCATTCCACCGCGTGGCGTCACGCCGCTTCGCATCACTTCGCATCGCATCGCACGTACGGTTCGGTCGCTGTCTCACGCGCGTCGCCGCGCTCCAAGTCGCCTTGGCGGCTTCCCTCAGCGCGGACATCACGCGTTCGAGAATGTCGACGCACGACGGCGGCGGACGATCGATCCATCCATCGATGCGCGCGCGCGACGCGCCCACTTATTTATACCCATAACTTTACCCACCATACCCCACCACGTCCCGTCCAAACCCTTCGTGTCCCCCTGCCTTGGTTCACGACCCGTCAACCAGGGTCACGCGTCGCACCACCCCGATCGAGGCGACTCGACCGACGCCATATCGGAGGCGCGCGCGAGAGGAGGGTTTGTAGCTCAATTGGTAGAGCGCGCGCTTTGCAACGACGCCGTATGCGATGTGTTTGAAAACATGTGCGAGGTACCGGGATCGAAACCTGGCAGATCCACACTTTTTTTGTGAAAAACCAAAAGCGGCTTCGTGCGATCGGGCGCGTGCGAGGATTCAACCCAACCTTATTACCACTCATGCTTTACTTTTGAATACAATACAATCCAATGGTCCGAGAAAAACTAAATATATGTATCGTATACACATCATATGTTTACTATACTCCACAGTACGTCTCTTTCTCGACACCCACGCTCCACCGCGCGTCGACGGTCGACGTCGTCGCGCGACCGCCGCAGGCGCGTTGACTGCACTTTTCGCCTCGCGAGACGCGTCGTCGTCGTCGTCGTCGTCGTGCATCGGGTCGTCGCGCGCGCATCGTGACTCCCGTGATGTCGCCTTCACTCGCGCGATCATCCGCGCGCGCGTCGTCGTCGTCGTTGACCGACGCGCGCCGCGGTGCGACATCGGCGGCGCGTCATCGGACGTCATCGATGACAAAAAACGTGGCGGTGTCGCGACCGGCGTGCGCGTCGTCGCGTCGCGTGACCGTGGCGGAGGCTGGCGCGTCGTCGTCGTCGTCGGCGTCGTCGTCGTCGTGCGCGTCATATGTGGCGTTGCGTGGTGGGGTCACGGCGTCGTCGGCGCGCGGTGCGTCGACGTCGTCGTCGAGGATGGGCGTCGCGGGACGACGCGACTGGATAAGAAGCGGTTCGAGACGACGCGCGCGCGGGGTTGAGTCGGCGGTGGGCGTGCCTCGAGCGGTCGGTGTGGATGATCAAAGTTCGAGACGGGAGATGAATTTTGGGATGCCGTCGTCGCCGCGATCGAGTGCGGCGTCGTCTGAGGCGAGCGGGGATGAGACCCGGGACGAGGAGATGTGGGGCGGGGCGCGAAACGCGCGGCCGAGACGCAAGGCGAGGACGAAAGCCGAGCGAGAACAAAGCGCGGAGTCGTATGAGTGGTCAGCGTGGGCGTCGTCATGTGGAATTACGTCGATTGCGATCACAGCGACGTATTTTCGGATCATTCGCGAAGTGGATTTGAACGGAGGAGTGTTTCCCGTGGCGGAGCTCGTGGCGCAGCTCGCGCTCATCGCCGGCGCCGCGGTGGGTATGGAATTCTACGCCAGATACGCGCACAAGCACTTGTGGCACGCCTCGTGGTGGTCAATGTCGAATAAATACCGCCGCGAGTGGAATCGACCGATTTGGTTGTTGCACGAAAGCCACCACTTGCCGCGCGAAGGCGCGTTTGAGGCGAACGACGTCTTCGCCTTGGTCAACGGCGTGCCCGCGTTCGCTCTCTGCGCGTTTGGTTTCTTCACCCCAGGCGTGTTCGGCGGCTTGTGCTTTGGCGCAGGCATGGGCATTACATTATTTGGCATCGCGTACATGTACGTCCACGACGGTTTAGTGCACAAGCGATTCCCCACCGGTCCGCTCGGCAAATTGCCGCTTCTCAAGAAAATCGCCGCCGGGCACACGATTCATCACACCGAAGCCTTTGAGGGCGTGCCTTGGGGTTTATTCCTCGGCATCCAAGAGCTCGAAGCCGTGCCTGGTGGTTTAGAAGAGCTCGACAAAGTCTTAGCCGCTGCCGAGCGCAAAGATGCGCGCGATGAAGCCGCGCGCGTCGCCGGCGAACCCGTCGGCCCGGAATTCGGCGTCATTTCCCAAGGCGAGCACATCCCGAGTCTCAAGGAGGCGCCCGCGTGCAAGTTACCCATCGACGCCTAGAGCACGTCTAGCGCCGTATCATGGTTCCGTGCATCGCACACCACACTTCACGCGCGCGAAAGCACACGCACGCGCACACGCAAAGCACTTAGAGCGCGCACATTTATCCTCGCGTCTTGTAACGCCGAGCGACGCTGAGTCACCCCAACGCAGCGAATTCGTCACAGCCTCGATGATTCATGAACCTCACTCGACGCCGCGGCGCACCAATCCTCGCTCGTGACGCACACACGCGCACGAAATAACACATGTTCGTCATCGTCCCCCGCGCATCGCCCGCGGTCGCCGCGCACGCGCCGATGCGGGCGCACACGAGCGCTCAAAAGCGATCGCACGGTGTTCGCGCCGCCTGTGCTCGCGACGATGCCCGCGTGTCAGTGATCGTCGATCGCCGAACGATGCTCGCAAACGCGATGAGCGCGTTCGCGGTCGTGTCGACGACGATGACACCGCTCGGGGCGGCGTTCGCCGGAGACGACGACGCGTCGTTTACGAGTAAATTGAGCGCCAAGGAGCAGAAAAAGGCTGAAATTTTAGCCGCGGCGCGGGCCAAGGCGCAAGCGCAGGCGGCGACGCCCGTGGTGAAAGAGGCACCAGCACCGACGAATGCGGCGATGTTTATGACGGAGGATCCTGGGCGCGGTGGTGGTCCGGATGCGCCGAACGTTGCGGCGCCAAAGGCGGAAGAGGCGGCGGCGGCGGAGTAGAGCGACCCGCGCGAGGCGGTCGCGCGTACGTGTAATTTTGCATTTTTGCTACGGTACCGTATCTATCTATCTATCTATCTATCTATCTATCTATATCAGTGGTGTCGTCGTGTGCTTTCGTTTCTTTGATGGCGGTGCGGCGGCGAAGAGCGCGGCGATGCTGCCGACGTTCTGCTCCGCCGCGCGTTTAGTCGGCTTTATCGCGTCGCTCGAGCGGTAGTCGGCTCGGTTCACCTTGGTCGTCACCGGATGCCACACCAAATACCCATCTTCGCACGGCTTAATGCATCGCTCCCACCCATCGTCGCCATCCGACGTCAAACACCACAGTTTAATGTCTTCATCGCTCGTTAGCAACACTGGCATGCGATCGTGAAGCCATTCGAGCGCCGTCGAAGTCGTCGACGTCGTGCACATCGATGTCTCGCACGCGCGCTTTCCCGATCCCGACCCCGACGCAATTTCATCCACGCACACCGATGCAATCACGAGAGGTTCACCATCCGCACGCGTGACGTAATACGGTTGCTTGATTGATTTGCCACCACCGATAGATTCGTCACGCCATTCAAAAAAACCATTCGCGAGCGTCGCGCACCGACGCGCCGAGCGGAACAGCGCGAGCTCCTTCAGCGTCTCCCCACGCGCGTTATACGCTCTCTCATACGTCGCCCTCGCGCGAGTCGATTCATCACGAGGTCGTGACCCGCGATAGATCCCCCACGTCATGCGTTGCATCGCCATCGCGTCTTGCCACGTCGCATCATCGTCGTCGCCATCGCCATCGCCATCGCATCGTCGTCTGACAATCGTAAACAATCTCGCGCCTGGACACGCGCTGTGTGCGTCGAACGCCCCCGCGGCGGCGTCGCGAGCGGCGGCGTAATCATCGTCGCGCTCGAGACGCGCGCGCACGCCCGTGGCGCGCTCGACGTCCGCGGCGCGGAGCGTGGAGCTGACGCGACCGCACATGTGTTCGCGTCGTCGAGTGGCGTGTGCGCGAGTGTGCGACGCGCGCCATGTCGCGCGCGATGGCGACGGTGGCGACGGCGCGGGCGACGGCGACGGCGACCGCGGTGTCGACGTCGACGACGCCTCGCGGGCGGCGGCGGCAGCGCGCGATGCGGTGCGACGCGACGGCGAACGGCGACCGCGCCAAGATGTCGCTCGCGATGGACCTGCCACATCCGCTCCGTGAGCACGTCCCGATGGACATGTACGCCGTCGACGCGCGATGCGGACGTAGGAACGTGCGGTTGGTGCTTCCGGAGTGCGAGGATGCGGTGGTGGATGTGTACAGCGCGCTCGGGAGGCCGTGGGATGACCCGCACTGGGCGGATTTGTGGCACGGGAGCGTGGCGCTGGCGGAGAAGATTTTTGACAATCCAGAGCTCGTGCGCGGGAAGCGCGTGATTGATTTGGGGTGTGGGTTAGGACTTGGAGGCATCGCCGCCGCGCTTGTGGGTGCGAGAGAGGTGGTGATGAGTGATAGAGAGGAACGCGCGTTGTGGTGCGCGCTCTCGGGGTGTCGAGCCAACGGGATAAAGGACGTGCGGGAGATTCCAGCACAGTGGAACGCTCCAGATGACGTTGAGTTGCCGAGCGTGTTAAGATTTGACGACATGTCTGATTGTGGGTCATCGTGCGTGGTGTCGGCGGCGAAAGTGGATTGGTTTGAGCCCGAGAAAGCGCCGAGTGGATTTGACGTCGTGTTGGCGTGCGACGTGTTGTATACCCCAGATGCTGTCGATGCCATCGCAACCTTGGTGCTCAAGTTATTCGATGGTACGAATGGGAGCGGTACGTTTGTGCTAGCTGATCCTCCAGGGCGATTTCCCAAGAATCACGAGAGATTCATGGCGCTCATGGAGGACCCGACGCGCATTCCGGGATACGTCGGCGCCGAACGTCAAGCCATCGTGAGCGTCAGCAGCACCATCGAGGAGTGTTTAAACTTGGAAAATAAAACCATGCATGTAAAGCTTAGTAACTTTGATATAGTCGCGCGTTAGTGTAGTGCGTAGTGTTGTCAATCGCAGCGGCAGTAGTACTAGAAAATTGTCTCACTTTCGGCACTTTGCAGTGGTGCGGCGCGCGCGCCGTCGTTCGTCACAAAAACTCGTCGAAAGGAACGCGACAGGTAAAGTTCATTCACGACAAACCCTGCTTGATTACAATTCTAACCCGATTCGTCGCGTATCGATCCACACTATCAGATCGCTCACATACGCCGCTCTCCTATCCTAAGTGATGAATTGACGACAACGGCGCGTCTATTCATCTTGGTCGACGACATTCGTGCCGAGACCCTTGAATCCGTTCGGGGTGTCAACCACGGTGACGTAGGAGTACAAATCTTCTTCCGCGTCCTTATCGTCGTTGTGCTTGCGCTGGATTTGAACGCGAATGCGCTTCGGGACCTGTGTGACGCGAGAGAACGCGGGTCGCGCGGTTAGGGTTTTGTTCGACGCATGCACACACCACGATATCGCGCTTCAACGACGACGACGACGACAACGAACGCGAACGCTCAACGATGTACGCACGTTACGAATACCCTTGCTCCAGACCGCCTTGTTAAGCTTCACGTCGATGCGCACATCAGACGTCTTCATCGTCTTTTGCGCAAACTTTTTGATCTGTCGCGACGCAAACACCGCGAGGTCAGTCGTCGCTCGTCTTTCGCATCACACCCAACGCCTCTCGCCCATCGACGGCCGCGAAATCCGCGCACACGGGTTCAAACAATCCCCATCGCAATCTCGCGCATCGCATCGCGCCGCATCTCCCGTCGCCGCGCCCGTGCCGACGCCGTTGTCGCGATCGCGTCTAGGGTCACACCGCATCGCATCGCATCGCCACACGCACCGCCGCGACCGCGCGAGGCGCGCGCTTCTTGAACGTGATACCCGTGATGGCCTTGCCGAGGTTGATCGTGTACTCGCGAGTCACGACATCGGCGGGTTTTGCTTCGCGTCCCATGGTTCGTCCGGACTTTGCGTCGGTAAGAGACGTCGCGCGACGGCGTCGATGGCGATGATGACCAACTTCCGAGGTTTTTCTTGTGGGATAGGTTTATGTGGAGTAGACTATGTGTATGACACTAGGGTTTACAATGATAAGGGTATGTGGGGTAGACTATGGGGCTATGGCGCTGTGTCTCTCTCCGACGCCACCGCGCGGTTGGACGACGAGGACGCGCGGCTACGCGTCGGCGTCGGCGTCGTCTGGCCTGGCGTGACGCTGGGCGAGCGTGACTTTTTTATCATCTTCTAGCAGCTCTTCGTCGGATTCGCCGTCGCTGAATGCGGGGCGAGGGGCGAGGACGCTCGCGGGGGGCGGCCCGCGCGCTCCGGCGTCGTCGTCCGAGTCCTCGTCGTCGCCGATGCCGGCGCCGGCGGTGGCGTCGCCGTCTAGATTCTTTTCTGGAATGTCTTTTGGTGGCACGAAATCTCGAGACACCGCGCATGTGGTCGTGGTGCCGTCGCTATCGAGCATGACGAGTAACCGTGGGGTGGTTGGACCGACGGCTGTCGCGCCCGCGTCATCTGGCCACGGTTCGGCGTCTGTGTGCGCGCGACGCGATGCGAAGAACGTGGTCAGTTTGTGTTTCGAACGCACTATACTGCATCATATCGTCATCGCCACGAACGCGAGCGAAGGACGCACCGGCGACGCGCGTCACCGCGTCCAGCAACGTCGGCGACGCGCACGCGCGCGCCACCGCGAACGGCACCGCCACCGTGCGCGACCGCGCCTCGCGAGGCACATCTTTCCGCCTCTCCGTCGGCGTCTCGCGCGGCAGGCAAAACATGTACGTCAGCCCCGTCGACGGGCACGTCGCGGGCACGACATCCGTCCAGAGCCCCGAACGCATGAGCGCCACGTACGCGGCGTACGCGTCGGCGCTCGTGGCCACGACGGACGACGACGACGAAGACGCGTCTGCCGACGTTCTCGTCGCGAGTCGATCGAGAAACGCGCCGTACGTCGCCGTCGCGGCGTCCGCGGGCATGGTTTTCGCGCGCGGCGCAATGCCGACGGCTCTCTTCCACCGCGGCGCGCGCACCCGCACATCGCGACGCCGACGCATCCATCTCGCATGGTGATTGATGAAGGCGATATCGCGCGCGCGTTCGCCGCGCGCGCGGCGCACATTCGCGCGAACGCGACGACAATCACGCCGAAAGCCGTTCGACGGTTGCTCGAGGGTGATTTAAACATTGGCGACAAGGCGTTGGATGGGCATAAAAATACGATTGCGGCGTTACTCGAGGCGCTGATGGCGACGAATGGTGGTGGTGGTGAAGATGGTGATGGTGGCGACGAGGACGAGGACGAGGACGAGGACGAAGACGAGGACGAAGATGATGACGAAGAGGAGGAGGAGGATAAAGTGAGACGTCCGGTGAAAAAAGCCAAGACAGCGACGACGACGACGACGATTAGTGGTGATGTTGCAAAATATAGAGATGCATGTAAGCGTGCGGGTATTACGGCGTTTCAAGGGGTTTTGATGCGGACGACGGATGAGAAAGCGCGCGTGGACGCGATGTCGACGTTATTGAGCGAACGCGGCTTGTCGATTCATAGCGCGCCGAGTGAGTTTGAGCGCGTGCGGGCAAAGCTAGAATTGGAAAAGGATATGGATGGTATCGATACGAGTAATATTGTGACGGGTGGGCGACGACGTACGGCGGTGTATGGGACGACGAATTATGCGCAGTTGGAAGCGTCTTCGGAAGAAGAAGAAGAAGAAGAAGAAGAAGAAGAAGATGACAGTCATTCTGATTCCGAAGAAAAGCCGCAACCGCCAAAAAAGAAGGGTAAGGTATTAGATAGCTCCTCCGAAGACGATGAATAATGAAATCGCGATTAATGTACTATCTAAAGCTAAAGCTACCGCCGACGCGCCGACGCATCGGCGCGTTCGACTGAGATTACGTCTTTTGTTTCTTCATCTTTGCGAGCTGCTTTTTCATGAACGCCGCCTTGAGACGCTCACGCTTCTTCGCTTCCACGTCTTCACGCGCGCGCTTTAAATCAGCCACTGAATCACGCGCGCGCTCGGTGTTCTTCTCGATGTCAAAAATAACAGCCCGTTCCTCCGCCGCGCGCTCCGCCGCGGCTTCCTCCGCATCCACCATCGCCTCCCATCGTCGTCGATCGAGCTCACGCCGTACGTCATCACTCATCATGTCCCCTTGTCGCACGTGCTCTAACCCATCGACGTCATACGTGCGACTTCGACTGTCATCCTCGTCATCGTCCCGGTTTCGCGCCTTGGCTGCAAAATCCACGTCGTACCCGTCGCCCCGTTCACCATCCCCAATCTCAACCTCCCCGCGTGCGAGTTTATCATACAACGCCGATTTGCGCTCCAGCGCATGCCGCACACCGCGAACGGACGTATCTATCGTCACCGTCGCGTCGCGAGCCGCGCGTTCGCGCACGCCCGGATTCGCCACGCCGTCCCCGTCGACCTCTTTGCCACGTCGCGCTCGACGAACATCGCGCCCACTGACGCCCACGAGCGATGACGACGTCATCGACCCCGCGTGTCGCCCGCCCGCGCTCGCGTGCGCCGCCGCGCGCGCGCGCTCGCGAAGCACCTGCGCTTGCAATGCGAGTAACGATTTCGCGCTCACGTGCTCGATGACGCGCGCCTTGGACGGGCACCGCGACGATTGCACGCGCCATCCGAGGCTCGACGGGTCACCGAACGTCGCATCGCGCGCGGCGTTCGCCTTCGCCTTCGCCTTCGCGTTCGCGTCGGCGTTCGCGGGCATGCGCACCGGATGCGCGCGCGCGACAGTGGCGTAGCGTGCGTCAGTGCTCCACACGATGACGCCGACGCCGACGACGCCGACGACGCTCGAGCGCCGCCGGCGAGTGCGACGACGACGACACGCGCATCGCGCGCGCTCGTTCGCGTCCTCGCTCGCGATGGCGCTCGCGTGCGCGCGCGCGAGCGAGGCGCGCGCGACAGTCGTGAGGTGCGCGCTGACTCGACGTACACTCGACGCGTTCCGAACGGCGCGGCGCGCGCGTGAGAGCGCGGCGCGGCGCGCGCGCGCGCGCACACGCGCGCGATGCGTTCGCATGCGTTCTTCGAACGCGCGAGGCGAGGCGGCGCGAGGCGCGGATGTGCGAACGCGATGGCTGGGTGGCGTTCGCTTTAAACATTGACTGACGAAACGTGGTGTGTCGCTCGCGCGCGTGACGCAGAGAAGTCGCGGTGGCGTCCAGGGATGGGTTTAAACTCGGTTTTGGGTCGTGTAATAAGCCGTGGCAGGACATGTCGCTGTGGGAAGACATTGCGGATGAGGCTCCAGACGCGTTCGCGTGGTTGGGCGACGCCGTGTACGCCGACATCCGCACAAAGACGCGGGACGGGCACAGAGGGCGTGAATATCGAGGTGAGGCGTTACATGAGGCGGCGTTTCATCAAGTGAAAGAGTATGCACCGTATGCGCGGCTGCGGGCGACGTCGGATGTGATTGGGACGTGGGATGACCACGACTACGGGTACAACAACGTCGGCAAGGATTGGTCGCACAAGGATTTCGCCAAGCGCGCGTTTTTGGATTTCCTAGACGAACCGATGGACAGCGAGCGGCGCACGCGCGATGGTGGGGTGTATGATGCGGTGGACTACGTGAATCCCGATGGCAGGCGCGTGCGTGTCGTGCTTTTGGATTTACGATGGGATATGGAGGAGGGCGACGACGCGCGCGAAGGAACGTTGATGAGTGAAGCGCAATGGTCGTGGCTGCGAGACGTGCTCAGTAGCGAACCGAGGGCGGATTTAACGGCGATTGGAAGCAGTATTCAAGTATTAGAAGCGGCGTATTTGATGTTACAAGGCATTGCGAGGTTCTCCGAGCCCGCGCGTATGGTTGCTGAAGGCTTGGAGAGCTGGACGCGCACGCCGAGTCAACAGCGGCGACTGATGGACATCATCACCGCATCGAACGCGTCTGTGGTGTTCATGTCGGGTGACGTCCATCATGGTCAAATTGCGGTTGAACCACCGGGGTGCTTTTTGCCGTACAAAACTATGGATGCCACGGCGAGCGGTTTCACGCACACACCCTTTCGAGAGGCGCCCGAACCGTTGGCGACGTTTTTCAAGTATGCGAATCCATTGTACTATCGAAGTTGGATTTTACCCGCATACGACCGGTTCACGGATATCAATTACGGCGAACTTAACGTCAACTGGAAGACTGACGTGGTGGAGTTGTCGATTAAAACAACTGGACGAAGAACTATGCTCAAGGAGAGCGCGGGCCTGGCCGAGCTCACGCGGGATCCGTCGCTCTCAGAGGAAGACTATGACCTCACGCATTGCCACCCCGTACTCTCGATGTCATTTGAACGTCGGCGAACGCGGTTGTTGTTGTTCTTTGCGTGGTGCCTGTGCATTTACGTCTCCTACATCGTGGTACCGTTGGCCTTGGCGTACGCGCTCGGCGCCTCGATTCGTCGAAAAGCCAAGAAGGATTGATCAAGTGAATGAAAAATGCAATTGATACAGTAAGATAATACTACGAGTACTAAGCTGGTACTGAAACACGGACCGGTATAATATATAGCCACTAATCGTTGAAATCACATAGACATCAAGCCATCCTACAATTTGCTCACTGCTTTGTCGCGACTGAGCGCCTTGACGTCGCCGCGACGAACGTCCCAATCGCCGCCGACGCCTTCGACACCATCCGGCGCGAGTAAACGCGGAGGTTCAAAGTTAGGATCGCACCTATAGCGCACAAAATCGGCGTCAATTGCCCCGCGCGTGCGCAAATACTCATCATCTATCAGCTGCTGGCCCGTCGTGCTCGGATCGCACGCCAGTTGCACCACGCAGTCGGCTAAAATGTCCGCCTTGCGCCAATTCTTCCTTTCACCGAGCTCAAAATTTTCACTCGCCGAGCTCTCAACGATCGTCGCCGGCCACAGCGAATTCGCCGTGATGCCAAACTTTTCCCCTTCTGCCGCCGCACCGAGCGCAACCATGGTCATCCCGCACTTTGACATGTAATACGCCGTCTTTCCGCTAAATTCCCGCCACCGCTTTGGTATTGGCGGCCCCATAGAAATCACCCGTCCGTATCCCGCCTCGCGCATATACCGCAAGCACTCGCGCGTGATGATAAAACTCCCGCGTGCGTTGATGCCCTGAATCAAATCATACTTTTTCGTCGGCGTCGAATCTATATCCTGCCACCACAACGCGCTCGCGTTGTTCACCAACACATCCACGCGCCCAAACTCGCGCACCACCTCCTCCACGCACGCCACGATCGATCGCTCGTCGAGCAAATTCATCACAATTGGCAACGCTCGCACGTTCGGGTGCGCGCGTTCAACCTCGCGCGCGACAGAATACACGGTGCCCGGAAGCGTCGCTGAGGCGGTGGCACTTTTCGCGGCGATGACGACGTGGCACCCGTGCGACGCGAGCGCGAGCGCGGTGGCGCGACCGATGCCGCGCGAGGCGCCGGTGATGAGCGCCACGCGACCGCGCAGCTCGTCCGATGGCACGTGCGCGAGCGGCATGGCGCGTGCGGCGGCGAATGCGGATAAAGCGTACGCGCGTGCTGACGTCACAATGTCACGCGGCGATGGCTACGCGCGCTGTGCGCGCGCAAGGGGCGCGCACGGCGCCGACGGCGACGGGGCACGACGCACGAAGATACCATCGACGTCGTCAGCGCGCGAGCGCGACGACGCACGCGACGACGCACGCGACGACGATGAAACACAGCGGCGCGGTGCTTTGCATTGAAAAAGTGCAACCGGGCGTCTTCGTGGCGACGACGGCGAGCGGGCGCGCGCGCGTGGGCGCGTTGGGCGACGCCGATGGCGTCATGGATGTGTTCTGGAGCGATGATGACGCGCGTGGGGGCGACGGCGCGGGCGACGGCGATGTGCGCGCGCGGGGTCCATTCTGGTGCGTCGCGGCATTGGGCCACGACGGAGACGTCGTCGCGTTCGGATCGAGTGGTAATCACTTGGTGTGCGCTGACGTCGATGGTGATGGTGTATTGAAATGGCGTACGCGCGCCGAGGACGTGCTCGGGCCGCACACCGGGTACGTGCGATCGGTGGTGTATTCGCGGGCGCTGCGTCGGGCGTATTCGTGCGCGTGTAACTTTGCGCCTTCGTGGATTTGGGACGACGTGAGTAAAGCATTACGCGCGACGCCCGAGTGCGAACACTTGAAATTATTCACGGGTGATATTTTAAAGTTGTGCGTATTCGATGACCGCGTAGTGTTCGCGGGCGTAGCGGATGGAACGGTCCACGCGTTTGACGTTTCGCGTCCAGAGACGCCGAAAGACTTGGGAACGCTCGGCGAAGCGCGGGCGAATGGACGCGGTCGAGTCGCGGCATTGGCGGTTATTGGCGACAAATTTATTGCGAGTGGTAGTCACGATGGACGGCTGGAAGTGCATGACGCGACGAATGCACGTTTACCCGCGCTCGCGCGACTGGATATTTCAGGCGGCAAAATTCACGCCGTCGCTCGGCTTCAATCTCACGCGCTCGTCGTCGCGGGCGATTTTGGGGTAAAAATAATCGCATTTGATGCGAATAGCTCGACGTTTAGCGTCATCGATGACGCGTTCTCGGGTATCACGACGAGCGCGAGAGCCGTCGCGGTGGTTGACGACGCGCACGTCCTCGTCGGCGACGCCTCTGGCTCGATGACGTTGCATAGCTTGGAACACAAGTAGACCGCCCGCCAGTGCACTAGAACGATGCCATTCACTGATACAAATGGTAGAATTACATGTAATAATAATACTAGTCGGCAAACACTAGTCGGTAAACTTTTTGACGACGTCGACGATTTCTTCGCACGGCGCCGTGAAAAAGTGGTCTCGCCGGGGACAGCTCGAAACACTCGCCTTGAGCTTCGCCGCCAGCGCGTGTTGCACCGATGCTGGGACCAAGGAATCGCGCTCACCAATGACGCACTCTACTCGACCGCCGCAGTTTGCGTGTATGCCGTCGTAGTCGAACGCGTCCGGACCAAAGTACCCGCTCGCGCGTTCATTCGCATCCCCCAAGTCATCGTCGTACCCCGCCACGAGGACGATTCCACGAAGCTTGTTGCGCTCGGCCACGCGAAGGGCACACACCGCGCCCGATGAGTGCCCGACGACGATTGAATTCGCATCGCATTTCAACGTATCTTCGGTGAATGGTACCCAGAGCGCGCGTTCGCACACGTATGGTGAAGGCATGTTTGCCATTCGGACGTCGCTGACAATGCCGCGGTCGAGCAACGCGCGCTCGAGCCAGGAGTAAAAATTACATTGACGCGTGGGCGTGCATCCCGATCCAGGGAGGATGATGACGTTCATCGATGTGCGAGGCTACGAGTGAGGCGCGCTGTAACTAACTTTTGTCATTCGTTTGCGCTCATCCGTGAGATGCGTTGGATTAAACACTGCTACTGGCGGAGTATCGACTCGATACGCTGTGATGAAATTCACGGCGCATGAAAGTGTGTGATACCACGGGGGTGGGTTGAGGCTAAATGATGGGGTGGTGTGCACTGCTTCAACGCGTGGACGTGACGCCGTCGACGTCTTCATCCGAGCGGCGGTGCTTTCTCAACAACGGGGACAATGATACGGATTCTCCAGCGGAAATTTGGCGGAAAACCTCGGCTGTGACGGCATTCACATCAACGCTTGAGCCGTGTTTTTGTAATTGGGCCAATAACTCTTGGAGCTGAGTCATGGAGAGCCCAGAATCTGTCGGGGATGATGATGACGACGACTGGTCGGCAAACGGCCTCAGAAATTTATGCGTGAGGATCTCCTTCACAGAAATACGTTTCTTCGGGTTGCGCTCGAGACATGCTTGCATCAAATCAATCAACGCAGGGTTATCCACCGGAAGAGGCGGAAATGCGATGACGTGACGAGGATCCGTGATGGCATGGAGCTTTTGAATCATACCGGTGATTTTACTGAACGGCGTGTGACCGTAAACCATCTGGTATAAGATGCAGCCGAGACTCCAAATATCACTGGACCGACCAACTTTCATGGGTCCGCCGAGCGCAGATGCCTGACCGTTCAAGATTGCTTCGGGTGACATATAGTTGACCGTACCGACTTGATGGTCGCGCACAATGTTGGTGTGATCCGGCGCTTGCTCGGTTTGTATAGCGCGAGCAATACCGAAATCAATCAACTTGAGCGCGCCTTCAACAAATAAGAAGTTTGCGGGTTTTAAATCGCTGTGTACGATGCGCTCTTCATGAATTGTGTTCACAGCTTCAACCATTTGCTCAAAGTATAAGCGCAAGAAGTTGTCATCTACTGCGCCGACAGCGCCTTGACGCTGCTTTTCACGCTTCGCCAGCATATGTGCCAAGTCGATCTCACCGAATTCGAGAACCATGAATATCAAACGCTCGTTCATGCAGACTTCGGCATCAATGAGCTGAATTATGTTGTCTCTTCCGCGAAGCGTTTTGAGAAGCTTGATTTCATCAATAAAACCAGCAATGGTTTCATTTTCTCGACCATCCAAACGAATACGCTTGAGCGCTAAGATTTTGCGCTTCGGTGATACAACCTTGAACACTTTGCACGTGCCGCCTTGACCAATGCATTCCAATTTCGTGTACTTGACGCCGTTGACAATGACGGTGTTTTCATCTTCACGCGGCCTGTCTGTGTACTTGTTTGCGCTCGGCGCGGCGTGCCCCGTCTTGCGCTCACTTCCCATTGCCGTCGGTGTGTTTTCAACTGCTCGTACCGCCCTTGGCGCCGTCGCCGCCAAAGCAGGCGCGCGAGGTGGATCCATGGGCGTGTGCGCGGTTGTCGACGGCGTGCGCTCAGAACGAGACGTTCTAGGCGCACTCATCGCACCATACTTCTCCATAGCTCCAGCAAGGCGATTGCGCAACGACGTCGTGTGCTCGCGAGTTGACGAAGGTGGTGCATTCACCGAGTAATCATTCGCACTTGGCAAAGATGGTGGTGGGGGCGGAGGCATTGAGCTTTCAGTCTTGTCGCCGACGCGCAATCCACCAGTACGCGCGCTTTGGTAGCTACTCGCGCTCCCAGGAGGCATGGACGCGTGAGATGTCATGTACGTCGTACCAGTGTGCTGATGCGCTGCGAGTGCTGCGACTTTGCTCGCCGCTGCGTATACTGGAGCATCCAACTTCGCCGTCGGCGTGGCTTGCATGCTCGCGAGCGCCGCCGCACGTTGCGATAAATTTTTCGGCGTCATCGCCACCGCCGCTGCAGGTACTGGCGCCGCCGGCCTCGCATATCGCGATTCATTCTCAACCGTGCCATGACGCGAAGGCTTGATTGCTGAAGTATATTGCGGCGCCAGCGATCTAAATGGCGTGTGTTGCGTTTGTTGCACGGGGTCGTACTTGCGCGCTTCAATATCTGCCAACATGCACTCAATCGCGCCCGCGGGTTCGGCGCCCGCGTCCAATCCGCGTTTTAGAATTTTCACCGCCTTAGCCTCACCTTTGAACGTGTACCCAAACGCTGCCCACTCGCACCAATAAATCGCATGTTTATGCCCGATACCGCATGACTTTAAAAACTTAAACGTGTCCCGCGCGTCATCCATATTGCTCACCATTTGCTGTCGCGCCAGCCCGAGAAAAATTCTCACATAATTCTCATCATTCACGTTCCCTCGTCGCGGAATCGTCTTCGTGGCCAATTCATACAACCGATGTAAACTCACACCGTTACGACTCCCGTACGTTGCGCTCGGTTTCCCGACATCCGCCGTCGCCGCATCGTCGGCGTAAATCGCCTCCTCATTCTCCAGAAACAATAACCACGCCTCTGGGCTCTCGGTATTCGCCCGTATCGCATCCGCGTGCGCATTCCGCTCGTTCCTTATTCTCACAGGCGTACTGTCGCCACTTACGCCGCAATATTCCTCCAATAACCCCTCCACTGAACCTCTTCGAGGCGCGCTCGCCGCCGCGCGGCTCGACACCATCGCCGCGGCGCCACCCCCTCTCATCGACGTCGACGTCGCCCCACCCGCGCTCTTCGTCGCCGTAGACGGTGTCATCGATGCCATGGCGCGCACGCGATCGGTCAATTGCTTCACGCGTGGATCATACGCGGACGACGACGATGGCGTGCGCGTCTCGAGCCGTTGCTCGGTGTGATGATGATGATGATCGGACCCATGCGCCTTGGTCGATGCGTTCGTACCGCTTCGCGTCAGCGCAGTCGCGGCGAAGATGTTTTCTTTATCTTCTGCCATCGCGTGCGAGGCGTGCGCGCGATCGCGCGTGGGCGAAAGTGCGGATGCGCGCGCGACCATGGCGGTTCGCGTGCTCGGTGGTTCCCCTGAGGATAAAATGCGCAAGATGTGTACTGTGATAATTTTAGCGCTATATGAATGGTATGGTGTTTATTTTATCACAATGATATATTTAAGTGTGACGTAATATGGGATTCTGTGCCTCGAGATGATTTATCGCGTCACGAATCAATCGTCGCGCGCGGCGTCCAACGCCGCGGCGCATTAGAGCGCGGCGCGCGCGGCGCGGCCATGCCGTACGCATCGAACGATGAACTCTACGCCTCGCTCGACGCGCTCGCGCGCGGGGCGTGCGCTGGGGTGTCGCGCGTGGTCTCCATAGGTGCGAGCGCCAAAGGCGTCGATGTGCGCGCGCTCGAGGTTGGTTCGACGTCATCATCGACGACGGCGCGCGGCGACGACGATGGCAACGCTGTGGACGGTAGAAACGATCCGTATGCGTCGTTTTCCGGCGCCGGGCGCTTGCGGTTCGGGTTCATGGCGAACATGCACGGGGATGAGCCGAGCGGGCGAGTGATTACCGTGGAAGTCGCGAGGCGCGTGTGCGAAGGCGCGAAAACAGGCGGCGATGCGCTAGCGAAGCGACTCATCGACGAGGCGACGCTGTACATTATACCTACGGTGAATCCAGACGGTTTTGCGATGCACGCTCGAGGGAATTCACGTGGGGTGGATTTGAATAGAAATTTTCCGTACACGCAGTTCACGCCGCCGCGAGACGCGAGCGGGAGCGTGAAAGCGCTCGGGGGTAAGCTTGGAGATAATGCGGTGACTGAGCCCGAAACGGCGATGATAATGAGATTTAGCGAACGAGTTAGGATGGCTGCGGTGTTAAACTATCACGAAGGGGCGTTGGTGGCGAATTATCCATGGGATGGGAACGAACGCGGCGGGAATACGTACAGCTCAGCTCCAGACGACGAAACGTTCAAGTACTTAGCGTCGACGTACGCCACGTCGCACCCTGTGATGTCAAAATCACAAGAATTCAAGGGCGGTATAACGAACGGTGCGGCGTGGTATCCATTGTGGGGTGGTATGCAAGACTGGCACTACGTAAACACGGGCACGATGGATTTGACGATTGAAGTGGACGACGCCAAATGGCCACAAGATGATAAAATCGACAAAATTGTCGATGACCACGTCAAGGCGAGCTTGGAAATGGTTTCAAAAGCTTTATTTGGATCCGTGCGTGGCTTTGTACTCGATGAAAACGGTGTAGGCGTCGCGGGTGTATCGGTCAAAGTCGGCGACAAAGGCTTACCCGTGTTAACCGACTCGGCGGGTTTCTTCGCCAAGCCATCGGCGCCGACATCACGACAAGTCACGGTGCACATCACACCACCAAACGACGTGTATTTGTACCCCACTACACACGTCGTCGAGGCCATCGACGAGACGAACGGCGCGACAATTGACGTATCGCTCGCGACGCGCGCGCGCCCAGGCTTCGCGCGCGGCGCCGCGCGGGCGCGCGTCCTCGTCGTCTTTGTCGTCCTCCTCGCCGCAATCCTCGCCATTCGTCGCACGTACAAGCGTCGTCGACGTGTGGCAACAATCATGGAATCCATGCAAAACAACCCCGACATCGAAAAGGCGGTGGCGAATCGTCGAGGAAGCGCCCGCGCGCCGCCCCTCGCGTCCACCGCGTGACGCGGGAGGGTGTGGACTAGGCAATGTTCGGACATTCGGCGTCACGCGAGGGGGTGTATTTTTTTTAGCATACATGCCCATGCGTACTATACTAGTACTAGTGCACTCTATTTGTAAATATATCTTGATATGTACATTTCTGTGACGTCCGCGCCGCGCACGTCGTAGTGCGTCACGTTGAATGCCCATGAGTCGCCAAGGGGTTAGCGACGTGTGCGACGCCTTTCGACGTCGTTCGTGGTTTTGGGTGTTAGCGCGCCGGCGCACCGCACACGTGCGCCGACGCACGACGGCCGCATCGCGCGCGCCAACGCACGGGTTACCCAGCTCTCGTCGTCGTCTGCGTCACGACGACGCGCGGCGACGCCGAATTCGACGTCGCGTTCGGTGTCGCAGAACGCGTTCGGTGCACACGACCCGAATCATCATCGTCATCGGTGTGGATTCGCATCGTGAGGTGTCGATCGATCGGAACGGTGCGCGGGGGGACGCGGGGACGCGGGGACGATGGAGTCTATAAAACATAAGTTAAGAAGCGTGCGGGGATGGAATGCTGATAAGTATCAGTTTGAGATTACCGTGCATAGCGCGTATAATGTGCTTCCTGGGACGCCAAAGTTGAAATTGACGTGGAAGCGCGGGAGCAAGGCGTGCGAAACCGCGGCGGTGCCGGTGACGCGCGGTGAGGCGGTATGGGATACGCATATGACGCTCACTGCGACGATGTTTGTGAATCCAAAGACTGGCATGTACGAAAGTAAGCCGTCGATGTTTATTTTGCAAACCATTGGAGAAGATGGGAAGGCTAAGGCGTACGCAGAGGCGACGATCGACTTGTTAGAGTATGCTTTGAATCCGGGTCGTGAGTTTTCTCAGACGGTTCCTGTGAAGCAAGGTAACGTAACGATGTTGACACATTTACAGTTCAAGGCGAAGGCGACGCCGTTGGCAGAAAATGTTGCATTTAGCGACGTCTCGTCAGATATTTCCGTCGCCGATCTCGCCGAGGTGGAAGAGATCGCGGCAGCATCGGCGAGTATCCCTAAGGCTCTGGCCACCGTCGACGTTGGTGAGCACGAAGACGAAGAATATTTTGACGAAAACTTGCCCCAAGAAGAGTCTGTTGACGCTAAAGAGGAGACTGTGGACGAAGAGATGGCTTTTATCAACGCAAAGTTGGCCTTTCAAATGGAAAATCCTGAAGAGACAGAGCTTCCGCCGGCGACGATGGAGGAACTGCTCTCAGGCGTCGATGCCGAAGAAGGCATCATTCCGGGTGTGAAGATTATGCGTTTGATTGTCGGGAAAAAGTGCAAAATCTTTGTTCGGGGTCAAGATAACTTCGGCAACGCGAGAACCACAGGCGGGGACAACGTCGAGGGTGTTTTGATTGGTCCAAACGCCCAGCGCGGTTTGGTATCAACGAAAGATCACGGCGATGGATCATACTTACTTGAGTTCACGTGCATGCAGCAAGGTATTTGGACTTTGCGTACGAGATTCAATGGAAGATTGAGCGCGGAGAAGCACAAACTCGTCGTGTCTTTTGGTCCGTTGAGCGCCTCGGATGTTCGCGTTCAGCTTCCAAAACCGCCATTCCGATGCGGGGCGTACACGGATGTGCAAATCATTGTCGATCATCCTGAAGATGGTAGAATTCTCACGGGTGCAGAGGCTTTTAACGTGCGCCTTGTTTCGCCTGCTGGCCTCTCTATTGGCGTCCCTCTCGACGTGCAGCCAGGTACCACAGCTGCAGTCGCTCGCATCAACTGGCCGGAAGTCGGAGAACACCAGGTTGATGTAAGACTTGATGGTACATCTTTGCGTGGTTCGCCACTTCGCGTTGATGTCATCCCAGAGGAGCTCTGTCTCGCTGCCTGTCAGTTGCAAGGTCCAGGTGTACACCGGTGCGTCGCGGGCATTCGATCTACGTTCGTCATTGAAGCGCACGATAGTCGAGGGAACCGTCTACTTACCGGAGGTGCGCCCATATCGTTATCGGTTCGTTCAAAAAATGACGAACATTACCTTGGAGAAATCGTTGATTACGGCAACGGCACGTACGAGGCTTCATACACTGTTCGAGTAGCTGGTTATTACGAGCTGGCCATTGGAATCTTGTCTGAGGAACTCGTCGTAAAAGGAATGTGCGAAGCCGGTCGGGGCGTTGTTGCCGGATGTGAACTCGTTGGTGATGCAGGTTTAGACCTTGAAGTTGGTAGTTCGGGTCGTTATAGTATCATTCGCCACGATGCTTACGGTAACAGAGTTCCAACGCGACAAGGGCAGCTCAAGTTCAAAGTCACCGCCGATGGACCGGGCCCGGTGAAATGTAGTATGATTGACAGAGCTGATGGTGTGAGTGATGTCGATGTGAATACTACTGTTGCAGGTAGGTACTACGTTCAAGTCACGGCGGGAGATCAAGAGCCTATTCCCGGATCGCCATTTGAAGTGATAGCTTATCCAGGGCCAGCATCACAGCAAACGAGTGTGACGACGGTCTTCGGTGCTCAACTTGCCAGTGCAGACAGCGATGTCCTAGTTGCTGTTGCCGGCGAAGAAGTATCCTTATCTGTTGCACCGCGTGACATGTACGGCAACGTAACCGTCTTCTCAAAGGGTGCCCTCGTCTCGGCTACAGCAACCTCCGCGGGGGCGGTGACGCCGTTTGAAGAGCGAACGGGCACTAAGCAAGAAGTTACGCTTTTTACGTCGTTCCGCGTCGCTGGGTCGTATCTGCTCAGTGCCATGATCGGAAATCAAGTCCTTGACGGGTATCCAAGAATCTTGACAGTCGTCAGCGCCGCGACAGAACCTCGCAAGTGCATGTTATTTGGTGAAGCACTTCAAGGCGTCAAGTGCAACCGTATTTCGACGTTGACCATACACGCCGCTGATAAGTTTGGAAACTTGCGTTCTACTGGCGGTGATGTTGTTGATGTGAATTTATGCTCTCCCGATGGTAAATATGTCGTCGCGGCAAAGGTCGATGACCATGCTGACGGCACATATGGCGCAAAGTTCAAACTTGAACGTCCGGGTGCTTGGGAAATTCAACTTGTAGTGAACGGGCGCGGCGGTCGTACCCAGGTCAATGAGGTTCGATCATATTTTGCTGGTGTGAAAGCATCCGAGTGTACATTTAGTGGTATGGGATCAGATGGTGTTGAGGGTGTTGTCTGCTTCAAGCAAAGCGACATTGTTATTCAGCCCGCTGACTTTGAGCAGAACTCACGCTTGATGAGTGGTAAAGAAGCCGTCGCTGTACGAATTCTTACACCATCGGGCGGCATTAGCTCCGTCGATCTAGTGTTCGGTAATGGTCGCTACACTGGTGGATACACTTGGACGCAGCCTGGTCAGCACACTATTTCCGTTTCGCTTGACCAAGAAGCCATAGCTGGTTCGCCGTTCACAGTGGAAGCGCTTAGCTCGCTGCCGCAGGTGGGCGAATTAGAAAACATGGATGCCTCGGAAATCGCGAGTCTGCTTCCAAAGTTGAGTGCAGAAGGTGCATCTCAAGCGCTGCAGTCGCTCGCTCCGGACAAAGCTGCCGAGATTTTAGCGTCAGGGACTCCAGAAAGCGCCGTACGAATGATGGCAAATGTCATTCCTGGCAACGTCGCAGAAATTTTAGGCACCATGCCTACTGATGTGGCGGCGGCAACATTAGGCGCTATGCCCGACGACCGCGCTGCAGAAGTCCTTGCGACCATGCAAGCAAGCGACGTGACAGAACTTTTGAAGACGATGAAATCGGATGATCTCTCGGAGAAATCTGTCATGTTTGCAAATGTCCTCAACAGCATGAAACCGGAAGACATGGTCAAAGCAGTGCGCGTGCTCATGAACTCAGACGCGTCGGATGACGGTTTGAAAAGTATATTGGATCAAATGCCAGCCCGAACTGTTGCTGAGCTTGCCGGCAGTTTTGATGAGGAAGAGACGACAAAGATGCTCGCTGGTCTTTCGAGCGACCGCGTCGCCGCTGTTGTGTCAAAATTACCGACGGAGCGACAGGCCGACGTCATTAGCCTTCTCGGCGGTGATTCGATGCTTCAAATGACAAAATGTTTGCATGCATGCTACAAAGTTGATAAGTCGCTATCATTGCAAGAGCGAATGCGGGTCAAGCAAAGCGCACAAGAAACAGCCAGACGCGTCGCTCCGGCTCTCGGTCGCTTGGCTCCAGCGCAGCTTACGAGCACGTTTGAGAATGCAGAAGCAGAACATATCGCCGGTTGCTTATTCGCACTCGTTGAAGATAAGCGAATTTCACTCGTTTCCAGTTCAAAATCTAGAGCTGTGGGCACGATGGATGCTGAAGGAAACATTAAATGGAGCGACGACAGCGTGTCCGTAGTGAACGAAGCGGGAAATGCTGTTACGCACGCCGACGGTACAACAATTAAACTCGAGCCTGACGGCACTATGATCGATACTGATGGTCAAGTGCTCAAGCTCAACGACGATGGTACGATCACGACCGATGGTACCATCATCGGTTCCGATGGTGCCGCCATCGCTGAACCCTCAAGTGCCCTCATCATGTTTAGAGCCATTTCCTTGGCACAACGCAAAAAGTCGCTATTAGAGCTCATCGCGTTTAGCCCGGCTGGTACCGCAGCCGAAATTTTGATTGACATGTCCGCCACCGAGCTCCGAGAAACACTCGTGGGTTTAGGTGCGGTCGAGCAGTCACGAATTTTAGCAGAAGTCGGTCGAGTGTCGCCGACACAAGCCGCAAAGGCGACCTCTCTCTTGAGTCACACGGAAGCCGCGTCGGCGGTGAGCACCATGGTCAATCCGGGATCAAGCGATCGCGTAAACGAACCGTGGATGGGCTCATTCTTAGAGATCTTATCGCCGCAAATTTTGCGTAACGTTGAACCCCCGACCGCGATTGGCGGTGCGCTCGCGACTCACCTGTCACCGAACGCTGCAGCCAAGGTGTTGCACAAGCTCGAGCCTATGGACGTGTCGCGCATTATTGAGGGCATGAGTCCCGCTGAAGTGAAGCAAGTGCTTGAACAAAGCGCAGCTATTCAAACCGAGGCGGGTAAACCCATGAGCGACACACCACTTATTGCGGCGTTAGTACCGTACGTCTCTGCTATGGATGATTCTCAAGCGGCGGCTCTTTTGGAGTCCATCCCGTCTGATATCGCCGTTGGCGTGATGATGTGCACGCCCGAAGAACGCTCGAATGAGATTATGACGCACACCAGAAGACGAGATTTGAAAGAGCGCATGGCGAACAAGTCGACTCTTCACCTCGATGCTTGTACTATTACCAACCTGCGAGATGCTATCGCTGGCGAAAGCTCAGTCTTCATTTTGGAGTCGCGCGAGCGAGGGGGCAATCGTATCAAGTTTGGTGGCGCCCGGTTGCAAGTATCCACGAAAGCCCTTGGCGCGCCTGGACCAGGCATTGAACAAGGCATGGTGCATGATCGCGGTAATGGTGAATACAACGTACAGTTTACGAGCACGCTCGCGGGCAAGGTTGCCGTCGTTGTAGAATGCGCTGGACAATCGAGAATCTTCGAAGTCAACGTCGAAGCGTCAGACGTTGTCATCGGCAAGTGCACCATCGATAAGAAGGGACTCGAGAAGTGGTCCGCTGGTGATCCAGGAAAGGTTGTATTAACCTTACGCGATCGTTTCGGAAACTTTGCACACTCAAGCAAAAGTCTTCTCGAATTCGAAGCTCGAGCATCCGGTCCAGGAGGCGTGGTCGTCGACCGCAACATGTTGGATGACGGACGCATTGAATTTGTGTTGAACACCACGGTGACTGGTATTTACAAGGTCGCGTTATCGTGCTCAGACACGAAAGAGGACTTAAAGGGGTGCCCATTCGAAGCCCGCATGGGCACGGGTAATCTCTCGCAAGCTGGCTGCACGGCGACGTTGCAATCAATCACGAGCTCTACCAAGGGTCCCGGCGCGAAAGCCGCGGCGTTTGGCGCGTGCGCGGCGATGGCGGGTGAAGAAATCACCGCCATCGTCGAAGCGCGAGATCGCTACGGGAACAGCACGCAATTTGCTGGCGAAAGCGTCGTTGTCTCCGCCTACGGTCCAGCACACATGCCCGCGGAGCGTAACTTTGAGGTTGCTGATATTCGAAGCGGACGCATGGCGTTGCGCGCAATTTTCCCACGCGCCGGCTCGTACACGGTGTCCGTGACTGTCGATGGTATCCCCATCGCCACATCACCTCTTGTTTTACACGTCTTTCCTGGGTCGTGTGAAACCAGTCGCGCAGTGCTCCGCGGTGATGCTCTCAACGGTATTGTCGCGAGTAAAATCACCAAGCTTCTCGTGCAAACGGAGGACAAGTACGGCAACAATTGCCACGTCGGCGGCGACCGCGTGAACCTCTCCATGCAAGGTCCGAACGGTATCAAAGTCAATGCACTCGATGTCAAAGATAACGAAGACGGCACGTACTCGTTCGCGTTTATCGTTCCACAAGCGGGTCGATGGACGATTCAAGCCATTGTCAATGGACGCGTCGCCAAAGAGAGCACGACGGAGGTTGTCGTCACGTACGGGCCGTTGAACGCCGCGGCGTGCGTCTTAAAGGGTGGCCCGGGTATGAAGCGGAAGGAAGTTTGCGGCACCCAGCGCGATATTTACTTGCAAGCTCTTGAATACGACGCTAACGGCCGTGGTATGAGCGGTCAAGAGGCGGTGACTATGCACATGATTACCCCGAGCGGCGGCACGCACACGTTGCCAACCGTCTTTGCCGAACGCGGAAGCCGGTACAAGGCGTCCATTCGATGGTGGGAAGTGGGTCGACACGAGATCGTCGCCGCCGTTGGCGGTCAACCCGTCGTGGGTTCACCTTTTATCGTCGAAGTCGAAGCGCAAGACGTGAGCTTACCGATGTGCCGATTGTCCGGACCGGGTCTGCAAGGCGCCGTCGCTGGCGAACGCGCGACTATTCTCATCGAAGCGCGGGACGAACGCGGGAACCGACTGTTTAATGGTGGTGCCCAGATGGGTATCGCCATTCGATCTGGTGGTGAAACTCTCCGTGGGAAGGTGCAAGATTGCGGCGATGGTACGTACGAGGCGAGCTACATTGTCGAACGCGCTGGTCCGTTCGAGTTGTCTCTATTCCTCGGCACGGAAGCCGCAACGTACCGCGCTGTGTGTAAGCCTGGTCGTGTGGACTACGCCAAGTGTCGCGTAGAAGGCGCCATGGACAGTCTCTGGGTCGCCGGCGAGCATTTAACGCTGACAGTTACGCGTATGGATCGATACGGAAACCGAATCGCCCGTCGAGAAGGTTTGGCGCCGTTTTGCGGCAAAGCTGTCGGTCCGGGCAAAATCACCTCGCAGTCGATTGAGTTGGGTAACGGCACGGCTGAAATCAAATTTTACGGTACTGTTGCCGGTGCGTACCAGTTAGGTATCTATGTTGCGGACACGCCAATCATTCCTTACGCTACGGATGAAGCGCGGGCTCTCATGGACGGTGAAACGCAAATGCTCGACGCTCCGCCGAGCGCTCCTGGCTCTGTCAAGGGTAGCGACGCACCGGCGGCGCACGTGAGAAAAGATTCGTTGGCTGGGAGTATCATTTCCAAACAAAAGTCTGATCTTAGCGGTGCGAAAGCGATCGACGCAAACACACCCGCGGCTTTCATCGGCGCGGAAGACATTGAGCAAATGCGCGAGGTGACTCTCCCCGCGGTGACGACCGAAAACGGTGTTCAGATGGTACCGCTGCCGAATGGTTTGTTTGAGATGAATCTCACCGCATCGGTGGCCATGCCAAACTGCTGCGATCTCGAGGTCATCGGTGGTACTCGCACGGAGGATTCTTGGGTCGCCCCGGCGGGTGAAGAAGTCTTCGTACGCGTCATTGCCCGAGACAGGTTTAAGAATGAAACGCACTGGGAAGAAGGCCAAACCATCGCCGTCGAAGCCATGGGTCCTGAGTACTTGACGTTCAACGCACACGGTACTACTGGATTGCAAACCGACTACGTCGCAAAGATGACCCGCGCAGGTACATTTGAGCTTCGTATTCTGTGCGACGCTTTACCTGTGTGCTGGAGAACGATTCAAATCATCGCCGGCTTTACGTTTGCGCCTCGTTCAATTCTAAGCATGGATGGGTTGAAAGATGTCAAGACTGGCAATATTGTTCGTTTGACTTTGCGTACGGTTGATAAGTTTGCAAACCTTCGCTTGAGTGGTGGAGACACCGTTCAACTGGCGTTGCAAGGTCCCGGCGGCGCCTTCGCACGTCAAGTCTCCGTGACAGATCACCAGGATGGCACGTACGCCCTCGAGTTCCAGGTGACCGTCGCGGGGAAATGGATTCTCAGCACTCGCATCAATGGTCAGCCGCACGTTGACGGCGGTATTGCTTTCCCTGTCGCATTCGGTACGCTTACTGCGGAGGAGGCGGTGATTACTTTCGATCCCCCTCTTCCGACCAACGGGAGCGTTGAATGCGGCCGCGTGAGTGATTTGATGCTTCACGGCGCCGGTTGGGAAAAAAATGGTCGCGTCATGACTGGTCTCGAAGCCGTGAGTATACGCTTAACCCATCCCTCTGGTACACAAGAAGCAATTCCGGTGACGTTGAGCAAAGATAACAAATGCTATGCTTCAAAGGTGCGATGGTTACACCCCGGATACCACTCTTTGAACATCATGTTGGACGGCGTCGTCGTTCCAGGAACGCCGATTCGTGCGCGCGCGGAAGGTAAGAAAGTGGCGCTCGTCGCATCTACTCTGGTTGGAGAAGGTGCGACATCGTGTGTCGCTGGTGTTGATGCCTCGTTCAATTTGATGGCTCGCGATTATGGCGGCAACCCAATCAACAAGGGTGGCGCTAAGTTGTCGATTGCGGCTCGCGTGTCTGGTGGTGAACCAGTGAGCGGCACGGTTGTCGACCATGGAGATGGTTCATACACATGCTCTTACATGATCACGACCTCTGGTAGTATCGAAGTCATACTTGCAGCTGACATCGATAATCAGACGACAAAGCGGTTGCTTAATGTGACATGTGAAGCTGCCGAATGCGAGTTGAATGAGTGCCGCGTTGACGCTGGCAAAATGCTTCTCCTTTGGCAAGCGGGTGAACCGGGTCTCATTCGCATTCAGCGCCGTGACGTGTTCGGTAATCCGACGACGAAAAATACGGCAACTGGTCTCAATCGATTCGCTGCCGAGGTTGTCGGGCCGGGTTCTGTTGACGTCGAGGCACTTGAACTTGGTGACGGCTCGTGCGAGCTTCGCCTCAACGCACAAGCGTCTGGTTCGTACGACATCTCAATCATTGGCTTGGCCATTGATGAAGAAACTATGATGCCGACAGGTACGCCATCTATGGAAATTACGTCGTTTAGTGCCATTTTGACGAGCCAAGAGACGTTCCCGTCGGCGTGCGTTGCTCGTATGGCGCTCATAACTGGAGGCGAAGAAGAAACACTCGCCGACGCCGATGCGGATATAACTCTGCCATCAACCATCATGGCTGGTGATCAAATTGCGATGCATGTCTTGCCTAGAGATATGCATGGCAACCGTACGGCGTGGTTGGGAGGCGAACGCATCGCTGTTCACGCTCGCGGTCCAATCGAAATTCCCTTCCTTCCTCAAGAATCAGTCGGCTCTTTCTCCGCGACGATTACGTGCGCGGGCGCGTTCTCAATTGCTGCCCTCGTCGGCGACTGCGCGTGCGCGGGTTGGCCAAGAATTTTGCAAGTCGTGGCGGGACCGTGCAATCCTGATAAGTGCACGGTCAGTGGCGATGCGCTCGGTAACTGCTCCACCGCGCAACCCATCTCGTTGATGATGCAAGCCACGGATGAATTTGGTAACCCGCGCTCGATGGGTGGCGATTTGATTGAAGCGATGTTGACCAACAAGGATGATGGTATTATTGATGCGGCTGTGATCGACAATGCTGATGGTACGTACGCCTTGAATTTCGAGCTTGACATGCCGATTGAGCATGAATTGTGGATTTCTGCCAATGGTTTGCGAGAGAAAGCCAGTCGTTACAACTTGATGCCGTCGCTCGGCGCGCTTCAAGCCAACGATTGCGTCATCAGCGGTATCGGAGGCGAGCGTCTAAATTTGTCTGATAAAACCAATCTCCTCGTGCAACCGGCTAATCCTAGTCGTGTCATGAGTGGTCGAGAAGCCGTCGTGGTTACCGTTCGCATGCCAAGCGGATTGAGCTTTAATTTGCCTTTGAAGTTTGAGACGGAGATGCGACAATTCTCGTGCCCTCTTCTTTGGGTCGAGCCCGGCGATCATTTCATCACGGTTAATCTCAGCGGCGACGTCGTTCCTGGGTGTCCTTTCATGGTACGAGTTCACGACCCCGATGCTGAAGATCTCGGGGAGATCGAAGAGGACGCGCCCGAACCTGGTACGGCGATGACCATGGTGCCGGCTGACAACTCTTTCGGTTTCGTCTATTCGAATGAGAAGACGGCGTCGAAGCCCGTCGCCGACGTAGCCGCGATTGACGTCGACGACGAAGACGCCGATAGTGATGACGAAGAAGTCTTTACGTTTGGCACAACTCTTTCGCCACCTAGCATTCAGCAAGTTGAGTCCACTGTGGCGACGATTCGTAAACTCGAGCTTGAAGACGCCGGCGACGCGTTGTCAGATATGCGCTCTGAAGTCGCCGCGGCGTGTTTGCAGCGGTTGAATCCGCAAAAGGCTGCGTGCGCTGCGGCTATGATGACTCCTGCTGAATTGAGCTTGGCGGTCACGAGCATGCCTTTAGATTCCGTCATCGCTATGCTCGCGTCAGCGCCACCCGCGGCGCGCGCTTCAATCATTGAATCCATTCCGCCCGAGGCGGCGGCACAAGCGATGAACAACATGGATGCTCGCGCCGCGGCGTTGTGCGTGAACAAGATGGTAGACCCTGACATTGCGGCAGCGGTGATTTCTAAGATGAAACCGTCCAAAGCGGCGATGATGATGGAATTTGTTCCGCTCGAGCTTCAGAAGCAAGTCTTATTGGAACTTGACCCAATCTCCATGTGCTCCATGCTTACGGCGGCGTACGACCCGTCCGTGAGCGACGCCGTGCGCAAGAGTATGAACCCTTCGCCAGATACGTTAAGCATCATCTTTACCACGGCTCCCCCGGAGAAGTGTGCCAAGATGGTGCGATTCATGCAAACAGATGCGACGGGTTGCGAAGTGTGCGCAGGTGCCATGCAACGCGCGACTCGAACGCACCCTCGAGCGGTGGAGAATGTTTTGGCGTTGACTCAAATGACCGCCGTCGACGGCGGCGCAAACATCAGAGCCGCTGTGTTGCGCATGCCGGGTGGTGATTCCATCGTTAAGCACGCCGAGGAAAGTATTCAAAAGGGTGAAATTGAAATTCCAGCCCCTGTGGTGAAGGTCAAGGAGGCGAAATTTAAGTGGGGAGGCTCTGGATTGAAGCCGAGTAAGACGGCGTCTGAACGCGCGGCTCGATCGCTCGCCGGCATGGCGCCAAAGGTTTCTGCTCAAGCGCTCGCGGACATGCGTCCGGGCGCAGCGGGAGCCGTGCTCGCAAATATGGATTCTGAACGCATCGCTGGTATCATACCGATGATGGATCAAGCATGCATGGCGGCGGCCATAGGAAGTATGGAAGCTGAAGAAGCGTTGCGTGTGATTTCTGGTGTCAACAAATCCACTCGTGTGACTATCATCGAGGGTCTTCCTGCGGGTGCGGCTGGTTCCATGCTTAGTATGATTCCTGCCGACGAAGCGTCGGACATCTTGCGTTCGATGGATACGACGCTCGCGATCGAAAGCGTGCGTGCAATGGCGCCGAAGTCGGCGGCGTTAGCCATTCAAGAACTTCCTGAAGAGCAAACTTCGCAATACTTGCTCACGTTGCCGCCGAGTGTCGCCGCACCGATTTTGGTTGTCATGTGCGAGAACAAGGAGGGCAGAGCGAGTGCGAAGAGCGCCTTTATGATTTTGAGCGCAACTAACATCGATAAAACGACAGCACATCTGAGTGGTATGTTGCAACGTAACCCGCAAGTAACGGCGGCTATTACAAACGATCTGGACAGCGATGCTCGCGGCGATGTCATGTCAAAGCTCAACGCGAAGGATGCCGGCAAGTTGTGTCAATTCTTGGGACCACAAAACGCCGCAGCAGCCATTGTGGCCAGTGCAAAGCGTGGAGCCCCGGCTGCGATGGGTGCCGTTGCATTAGAATCACTTGCGCGTCTTGGTGTTTGGCCGCCGAGCGTCGATGTTCCTCGCTCTGGAGCAAAGGTTCGCGGTCCGCTCGCCGATGTCTTGTTGGTGATGTTTGAGCTCGATTCGCCCATCGCGGCGAACATCCTCACCGCGCTTGATCCTGACGTCAGTGCTTCGGCCATTGGCGCCATGACGCCGGCAATGGCGGGCACCTTGGTGAGCGCCATTCCTGATCCCAAAGCCGCGGCGTTGATTTTGCAGTCCATGCCGCCCGCCAAGCGCGCGGCAATGATTATCAAAATGAAGCCGCAGCCAGCCGCAGACGCGGCGAATGAAGTCGAGTTGGAAAACATGGTTGCCATCATGACTACGCTTTACGACACTAACGACGCGGCTACTATGGCGATCGCATGCGATATCATTGAAAAGATGGACTCGTTCAAGGGTGGGAGCATCGTCGCTCGACTGCAAGACGCGCACGCGATGCGTTTGGTATCTTCGCTGCCGCCTCTCGTCACTGCGGCGTTGATTTCAAGCGGCGGCTTACCATCCGACAAGGCTGGTACATATCTCGACCAACTCAAGGTTGATCAAGCGGAGAATATCTTGGCTGCGTTACCGCCTACTTTAGCGGATGAAACCGTAGCGAAGATTTCCAGTACGGATCTCAAGGCGAAGACAGCGGCGCGAACCATCGTGCATCTTAACTCCTCTGTCATCACCGGTCCAGGTTCAGAAACATGTGACGCTGGTCATAAGACGAAGTTTGTCTTGGAAAGTACGAATCCTGGTGGCATACGACTCAACAAGGGTGGCGCGTCATTGCAGTGCATGCTTCACTACGTCACATGGAAGAAGGGTGCAGATGGCACATTGTCCAAGATTGACTTCTTCCACGGCGACGGCGTTCCCCTTGAAGTCGTCGATATGATGAATGGTGCTTACGAGTTCCATTACTCCGCCAATAAAGCTGGCGAGTATGACGCCATCATCACAGGTGCTGGCCAAACTCGCACTGTTCGAATTACGTGCAAATCGGCGACGCTAGATCCGAAAATGTGCGCGGTTGAACCGCTTCCTGATAATGTCGAATGGAAAGCTGGTGACGTCTTGTTTGTCAAGGTATTCTGCCGTGATCGATTTGGTAACAATGTTGCCCCGCCTAAGAGCGGTGATGCCGGTGTTGACTTTGTATTATTGGCAGACGGTGAAGGCCCGGGCGTGGTCGAGGCGGAGGTGATTGACGATCCCTCGGGCGTCAACGCTCTCGCCAAGTTCCGCGCGACGGAGACGGGCAAGTACTCGTTGCGCGTGTTCACCGCAGACTTGCAACGACAATGGTGGGGAGGTATGCAACGCGACTGCATCGAAGGTGCACCGCTTTCCATTTCCCTCTCCCCGGCTTTGGCTGACGCGTCTCGCTCGAGCGTGCAGCTCAGCGGCATTCGCGAGCGCGGCGGTGGTATGCTCATCGGCCTCGCTGGTCGACAAATGGCTGTCGCTGTCTTTGCTCGTGACAGGTTCAACAACGAAGCTGTATTCAGCGACCAACGATTGCGTGTTGATGCCGTTGGTGTGTCGAACAGTGTGTTCAGTTTGTCAACAAAGGAAGCGGGTGAATGGTTGTTTACGAGCTCCTTGCAGCGCGCTGGGACGTATTCGCTTCGCGTCACCGTCGACGGTAAACCCGTACACGGCTTCCCGCGCAACTTGCAAGTTGTTGCCGCACAGACTGATCCTAGATCTTGCTCAATTCGCGGTGATTCTCTGAACAGCGTCATCGCAGGCGAAGTGACAAAGTGTCTCGTCACCGCCGCGGATCGCTATCAGAATGTTTGCCTTGAAGGCGGCGACCGGTTGACGGCGCGCCTCATAGGTCCCGCTGGTTCAGTCGACGCCGATGTGTCGGACTTTGGTGATGGAACATATCGCCTCGTGTTTGTCGTCCCGCGTAGCGGTGAATGGAGAATTTTCTTAGCCGTGAATGGCGTAGAGAATCCCAAGCCTGCGACGTCGTTCATGGCGAACCAAGGTGGGTTGACGTCCAAGCAACTCATATTGCTTCCCGCCGATAAGCGCGACGAATTTATCGTAGGCGCGGAATCTGAATTCTTCATTCAATCGATCGATTATGAGCAAGGTGGCCTCGAAGTCAGCGGTCACGAAGCGTTATGTTTGCGTCTCATCTCGCCGTCTGGCGTGTCAACGATTGTGCCGCTACGTTTGACAAAGGATCACGCGCGTTATCGCGCGAGTATCATATGGCCGGAAGTTGGTTCTCACTCCCTCATTGGCGCATTGAATGGTGATATCATCGTTTCTTGTCCATTCATCGTCAAAACAATTGCGGCGGATGTGTTCTTACCCGGTTGCAAAACGACTGGCAGCGGTGCCTCTTCGGCGGTGGCGGGCGACCGCGCTTCGTTCGTCTTAGAAGCACGAGACGCGCGCGGCAACCGCATGACCTCTGGCGGCTCGAGCATCTCTGTCGTCGTGCAGTCCACACTTAAATCAAATAATTCCATCAAGGGTTCTGTCCTCGATCAAGGTGATGGCACGTACATGATTTCTTACACCATCAGCAAGGCTGGTCCGTACACCATCACTTTGTCCTCGCCGCACTCGTCCACGACGTTGTCTGGCATGTGCGTGCCGGGCGAAGCCGACCCAGCGTACTGTCGCATCGATGCCAGTGGAGTTGAAAAGCTCGAAGCTGGCATGCGCGGTACGGTGAAGGTGTTGCGCGCCGACCGATTTTCAAACTTGATTCCGGCAGGTCCGGATTTATTACCCTTCCGCGTAGAAGCGTCTGGCGTCGGCCCGGCAGATGTGGAAACGGTCGAGGCTGGTGATGGATCTGCAGAGATTCGTTTCGAAGCGCGTGCAGTCGGACGCTACACGCTTTACGTGTGGAGCGGACTCAAGCGCGAACCGATTCTTGGCTCGCCCGTGGAAATTCACGTCTTGCCGTCGCAGCCCGCTGCAGCGGCGTGCAAGGCGCTTTTGGAAGGATGCGAGTTCAAGGCTCAAGGCGTGTACAGCGCCCAAGCTGGAACCAGCATCACGGTGCGTATGCAACCTCGCGATCGCTTTGGAAACACCACGGCGTGGAAGTCTTGGCAAACGCTTAGCGTCAGCGCCGCAGGCACCGAGGATATTGTATTTAAGCAATCGACGGATGAAAATTCCCGAGGCGTGTTCCGCGCCACGCTCAGCAAGGCTGGTGCGTACGTCATTTGGGTCACCGTCGGTGGTCAAACCATCATTGGCTGGCCGAGAGTGGTGCAAATCATCCCAGCATCCACGAATGCGAACGTGTCGAGCATGCGCCCAGAGTCTGACACCATGGCTCTCGCGTCTGAGCTCGTCCGCCACGGCGGCAACGACGCGTCGCTCATCGACGCCTTGGGTCGACAATCCACCGATGTGGACAAGTTGCGCGTCGAAATGATGGCGCTTCGTGAACGCCTCGCCGGCTACGAGCGCGCTGAGCACAAGGTGCAACAACGCGGTGCCGATATCCAAGAAACCGCGGCGCTCGCCCCGGCGCAAGTCGAAAAGCTCAACGACAAAGTCATGAAACTCATCGTACACGACTCCGAGTCTGACAGCGATCTCGACGCCGCTCGCGGCAACGCAGACGACGACGACGACGAATTTGGTGAATCGGTGGATCAACCCGACGTGTACGGAACCGAAACAGAAGAAGACTAGATACAAAAATAAACAACAACAACGACGTAACGCGCTCGAGCGACGTCCCGCGACGACGTCGCTCGAGTCAAACGCTAGATTACAACCCATCGTCGTCGGCATCATCGACGACTTATGTAACATCACAACACAACCTACCCCTTTTACCACACCTCTCCGCGCACACCCGATATCGTCCTCGTCCTCGTCGTCGAAATATCCACGCGAGATATTTAAACCTTTTTGCATCCACCCCCCGCCGGAGAAAAACGCTTTTCGTCATCCACACACAAAAAACGTTATCCACCGATTCGTCTTCGCCGCCCGTTCGTTCGCGCCCTGTGGCCCGTCCTGTGGCGCGCCCTCCATGGACGAATCACGACCACGGACGTGACCACACACACACCATCGCATCGCCGCATCCGCGGTCGCGCGTACTGCATGCGCATACGCGCGCCGCTCGATGTCGCGCGACGCAAACGAAACGACACCGGAACCCGCGACCGCGGGCGTTACGACCAGACGTTATCCGCGCGCGCGACGACCGGCGAGCGACGACCGACGACTGACGACCGGCGATATTTTAGATAAAAATATCTCCTCTACGTATACGCGTATATATCGCGAAAGTATCCGCGCGCGGGCGCGGGCGCGGGCGCGGGCGCGGGCGCGGGCGATCGTCGATCGGTGCGCGATTTAAAGCTTCGAAACGTCACGTCGTCCGTCGTGCGGCGGCAGAGTTGGACGACGCGTGCGCGCGACGATCGACGATCGACGATCGGTGGACGATCGGTGGACGCACGCGTGGAGACGTATTTATCGAGCGTGTACGCGCGCGCGCGCGCGCGCACCGAGGTACGCGCGGTCGCGACGAGGCGCGGCGGCGCGATCGGGTCGTTCGTTCGTTCGCGGGGGCGCACCATGGACGACGAGGCATTCATTCGCGCGATGGACGCGCGCGCGAGCGTTCGATGCCGCGCGTGATGTCGCGGATGATGTGCGCGAAATTCGTTACGCGCGTTGGCGTCGTCCATGGGTGCGCGCACGCGTCGATGGCGGCGACGATGGGGGATGATGACGCGATGCGATGCTGACGGAACGCGTGGGTTCGACACGACAACAGGACTGCGCGCCGCGACACACATTGACGCGCGTCGTGATGCCTTCGCTCGCGCCACCGGATGATTTTGAATTTGGGTTGTGCGATTTCATGCATGACCCGGGCGATGACGCGCTCGATGCATGGTACGCGTCACGCGTGTGCGAGAGACGCGCGCTCGACGACGTCGCGATGGGACTCGCGCGCGCGCGCGTTGATCTCGTGGTGTGTATTCGTATGCGTCGACGGACTGACCTGGTTGGTGTGTGTGTATGTGCGTTTTGTGGTATATTAGGTGCGATAGCTTGCAGTTTGAGGCGTTCGATGCGGATGATTTTGAGCTCGAGGATGTCTTGTCGCAAGAAATCGCGGCGCGCGGGAAGCGTGAGCGGGACGCGATTCAAGGAGACATTAACGATACACGCACGCCTATGAAGCGTGGGAAAAAGTTGAATAACACAAATAACAATCAAAATGTTTACGTGGAGTATTCTTCTGATGGCACGTTTAAGATGCGGAACGGGGTGAAGATGAAGGGCCAATGGACGGCGGAGGAGGATGGCAAGTTGACAGAACTCGTGCGGCGGTACGGCACTCGGCGGTGGTCACATATCTCTCGAGCGCTCTATGGACGCGTTGGAAAGCAGTGTCGAGAGCGTTGGAATAATCATTTAGCGCCGGACATCAAACGTGGGTCTTGGTCGGCCGAAGAAGAAGATATACTTATTCGCGTTCATCGCGAAGTCGGCAACAGATGGTCAGACATTGCACGCCATTTGCGTGGGCGAACAGAAAATGCAATCAAGAATCACTGGAACGCCACCAAGCGACGTAAAGATAGCACTTCAACGCCACTACGGGATTATATCATGGATTATACCAGCAGGCAAGACAGTTATCCGCAGGACTCGTCGCCGTGCACGACGTTTGATTCCTACCGCGCCGCCGGCGCGAGTCCGAGCCATTCAACAATCAACAAAAAAGAAGACGCCATGAACTCGAATATATCCACACAAGACGGTTTCGTGACTAGTAATTTGCGTTCATCACACGTGGTGCAAGGCACGTCAGCGGTTGGGACGAAATCTATCTCCGTCAGCTCTCTCAGCGTGCCCGAGCTACACGAGCCCATCGTGATTAAACTCGCCGGTAACTCGCACGATTACGTGGAAATACTAAATAGCCACGAGCAACTGACGCAGGATCGCGTGCATCACGCTGATCTTCCCAACTGTGAGGTTGCATCGTATGCGTCGACGGTGCCTCTGCCGGAATGTCTCATGCAAGACGCGAAAGCGACGCTCGAAGGCTTGGTGGACGCCGTGCGCGGACATTGTCCGGTGGTGTCGCTCGTGCTCACCATGAAGAGTGGCTCGACAGAGATTCTCAAGAGGTTTGGTGGCAACTGCTACATGCTTTCTGTTTCGGCTCGTAAGTGGGAAGAAGCCATGCAAGCCGTTCGGCTGGCTGTAGGGTTCATTAAATCCTCTGGACAGACGCGTTGACCGCTCGCGCGGTCGACGTCGTCGTTGTTGTTGTACACTCCACACAATGCTTGCGCGCTCCACTGCGTCATCTGAACAAGATGTCACCTGAAGAAGATGAATGCACTATATATATATTGTAAACGTGTTTGTGCGCGCGCTTTATCGCGCGCGCACGTGTCACACACTAATCCCTGATACTAATGCGAGTATCGGTACCGGTACAGAAAGATGTTTTAATAACATGCGCTAAACAATTCAATTTTCTCCCCGACGACTATTGGTTCAAAGGTGGGTGCACCAAGACGTACTCTTCGGCGTACGCGCCTGATTTTTGCGAAGCCTCATCGCATTCTATGGGTGCGCACGATTTTGAACACGTGTACACGGCTATACTCCCAAAATCGAGCGCGTAGTCGCTTTCGGCGTCGACGTCAAGTTTACTAATAATCGTCGGCAAAATCTGAAACTCAAACTTTCGTGGTGCCCCGCATCGCTCGCAGCACGGAATGTTGTCCTCGCTCGGTGCATGCGTCACTGATGGCCATAACGGTTTGGCTCCGTCATCGTAGCAATATCTTAAAACTTGATCCGGGTCGCTCTTCAGCATCACGTGAAACGTCGCGAGCTGCTCGTTATCCTTATCGTACACGTCAGCTTCAATCTCATCCAAATCATCCGCTGTCATGTCATCTCCTACATTATCTTCTATTATTTGCATCCCTTCCGTAGGGTCCGTCGCGCGCTCCTCGTTCTCTACGACGAGTTCATACTCTGGATACGTCCGCGTCGGCGCCCGCAACGTCGCCGCCGCCTCGCTCGCCGTCACGTCCCAGCGATCACATCGCGCCTTCCGCACCGCATCCAGCTCGACATCGAGCGCGTGCCCTCGCATCCCTTCCGGCAGCGGATCTATCGCGTAATACGCATTCTCCCGCGGCAATTGCGATCGAAACGCTCGACAGCCGCCCCGCGCGTGCGTCTCCCCGCCGCTCGCGTTGACAAACACAAACACCGTCCTATGAAACGCGCTCGGTTCCTCGCACTCCACCGCCGCGTACACTTGCAATAAAAAATCCAACTTATCCCCCTTGGCGCTCACGAGCTGCGACGCGTAAGGCACGCGCACTGGGTCCAGCCACGCCGGTGCGCCGCCGCACTTGCTCGGAAAATAATGTCGCGTGAGCGCGTACGCCTCGTCCTCGGGCACGCGTTCGAGGAACCCGAGCGACCACGCCAAGCCGTCATCGAGCGCGTCGAACGCGCACGCGTCGTCGTCGACGTCGGCGATGTCGGCGTCCGCCGGCATCGGGTCGCGCTGTGACGCGCAGTGCGCGCACGCATTCGATCGCCATTCGACGACGCCGAGGATGTTCGGGTCGCCGCCGGCGATGACGTCACCGCGCCAGGCGGTGACGGCGACGCCGACGATGACGGCATCGCCGACGATGCGCACGCGCGATGCGCGAGGTGCGTGCGCGCGATGCGCGAGCGCGACGTGTGGATTCGCGCGCCGAAGGGTGGAACCGTTGGGTTAATTCGCTGACGATCGCGCGTTTGACGACGCGTGTGCGCGTCGGGCGCGCGTTTGCGCGTGTGAATGCGCGATGATGATTCGTACGCGCGCGTTCGTGGCGCGCGAGACGGCGACGAGGGGCGCGGTGCGCGACGACACGGGTTTGAAGGAGAGACTGACGACTGTTTTAAAACTTTTGTACGCGCGAATAGAGCTTCGCGAGGCCATGGAAGACGCGGCGAAGACGGTGTCGAAGCTCGCGGCGGATGCTGAGCAAGCGGATTTGGTGGAGTTGCTGCGCGAAGCGCCGCGGGAGGCGTATTCGTTTCAGAACGCTGGGTGGCCGAGCGACGTCGTCGGGTTGCGAACAGAGGAGCTCCCGGGCGTGGTGCTGGAACGCTATAATACTCGACAAAGCGTGTGTTTTTGTGGGGTTTTACCCGAGATTTCTCGCGCGTGGGCGAGTGTAGATAATTCGTTGTTTTTGTGGCGATTAGACGTCGCGGATGACGTGCCGGTGGAGTATAGCGGGGAGGAGCAAGCCATCGTGGCGGTGGGGTTGGTGAAACCCAAGGCGGGGGTGTTTTTAGAAGCGATTTCGTACGTGTTGGTGATTGCCACGACCGTGGAGCTCGTCATGGTGGGTGTGTGTTTGGAAGACGGTGGGCGTGAGTTGACATTACACCCGTTACAGTACTCGTGCCCGACGGATGCGACGATTATGAATGACATTACCAGCACGCCGGATGGACGCATCTTTCTCGCCGGCGCGGATGAATCGTTGTACGAATTGGTTTACGCGCAAAGTGACACGTGGCATAGTAAGCGATGCAAGAAGGTGCGTCATAGCTCCAACTTGTCGTCCATGTTACCGTCAGTGTTGCGGTTGAAGGGTTCGGATGCGTTGAAGCAAGTCATCGTTGATGCCAAGCGAGGGATCTTGTACACCCGAAGCGAGCAAGGTGTAGTTCACGTCTATGACGTCGGACCTTTAGCGAAGGACGCACCTCGTCGCGTAGCGGAAGTCAAGAATGTAGCACAACTTGCCGCGCAAGCGCGAGGCCAAGGGTCGCTGTTTAGCTCGGCGACATCTTCAGTTAGAAAAGGAGCGAAGTTGGTGCACATCGCCATCGTGACTCCGGAGGAATCGTCGGTGGTGACGCTCGTGGCTATATGCGCCGATGGTCGACGCATCTACCTCACATCGCTCCCTCCGTCGCGCGGATACTCTTCGCGCTCGCTTTCGGGAAGCTCGCGATCGGCACCGTCGCGCTTGAGCGTGGTTGAACAACGTGATCCACCTCCGCAAGGAGGTAACCAGCGTGGTATGACCACTGCGCAAGCGTTGCTCAACACCACGTCTCGTGCGCTCGAAATCGAGGCGGGGTTTTATAGCAGTGGTGTCCTGTTGCTTTCGGACGCAACGGCGAACGATTCGGATGCTCGATTAATTCTGTCCAACCGAGACTTGGCGTTGCCGCCGCACTTGCAGCTTCCTCCGCCGACGCCACCGCCGAGCTCTGGTAGCGGCACGAGAGGCTTGCGCGAAGTCGTCACTCTGCACCAACTCGATGGACGTTGTGCGTCTAGCCTCGGATCTTTGGGAGAAATTCCGTTGCCGAAGAGTGTGCAAGAAGCGTTGGAGCCGCCTTATCCAGTGGGGACGCTTCCAGAGGCGCGCGTGACGACGACGGGTTTGCTCTCTGAACTTGTTACGCAATACGTGTGCCCGCGCAGACGATTCGTGTTGATGACGAACGCCGGCTTAGTTCGATTCGAAAAAGCTCGTCCAATTGATATATTGCGAAGCCTTCTCGAGAAGAACATTCCCGAGCAAATCGAGGAATTCTTCAAGAGCTACGGACCGATTGAAGCGGCGGCAATGTGCGTCGCGCTTGCGGTGTCTGGAGCCGAGTCCAACGCCATCATCCTCGCTGCTAAGCGTGCGTTTGATGATCCGCGTCTCACGGGCGAACCAACGATCGTGGAGGACAGTTACGCTCAAAATCAAGAGAATAACGGCGGTTCGTTCAACATGGGGCGCGCCATTGTTCAACCGATTTTGACCTTTTCTTCGGCGCAGCGTGGTTTATTCTTGTTTACGGCGCGCATCATGTCGAGCACTTGGGAGCGTCCAATCATCGTGCCCGTTCGCGCGCCGGCGCAGACGCAATTCAACAGCAATGCGCGCCCGACTTCGCCGGCAATGATGATCGCAAACAAGGCTTTGGGCGCCGTGCAAGCGGCGGCGAGATACATGAGCGAAGAGCCCGCGTTAGTGTGCTCCATGGATGCCACGCTCTTGGCAACTTTGCAAGACCGATTGTTACCGTTAGTAACGTTCTTAAGACAGCGTCGCCCGCGCATCAGCAGCGGTGTCGACATGTCTCAGAATAAGCGGCGACGCGTGCGCTCCTCTGGTATCGAAATGACGGCGCTTCAAGAAGAAGAACGGAGCCTCTCCGCGCTCTCCGCTATGGTGAGCCGTACAGCGCAGGCGTTATCATTAATCAGCATCGTCATCGCTGACGAACGCTTTTCGAGGGTGGCAGATATGCTTCCTTCGGCAATCCGAAAGGAACTATCGCAGGTGTGTATTTTAGACGCTCTCGCGTCGATTGGCGACCAACTGTTTTTTTTTCAAAAGCCTCCCTCCGGCGCGTTGATGACTTCCCATATATTCAATCTGTCAATCCCCTGATTAACCTTGATGACAACCTATATGGTGCCCTTCCACTGAGCGTCACTTTCTTCGCTCTGTGTATTTTTCAACGTTACTCTATCGCGCACCGACTGACATGTTGTGTACACGTCTTCTTCTACTTGTGCAGCTCACGTTGAAACGCTTGGTGTCGACACAACAGGGCGCGCGCATCGCCAGCGCGCTCATTGAAGCTATGATGTCGCACATCATGTCGCATGCTCGACACAGCGCCGAAGCTTTAGCCACTGACCTTCAAAAGGGATGTCCAGACTTTTTTGGCGCTGATTCGCGCACGTTTTACCATGCACGCGATCTATTACAGCTCGCGCGTGACGCGCGGGCGAGAAAAGAAAACGTCGCTCGGGACAAGCACGTCAACGATGCTATTGCTTTATTCATGAAGGTGCCCACGGCTGGTGATCTATCGAGCGTGTGTGCAGAATTAGTGGACTTGCGTGCGTTCCATGGCGTCACTGCCGTGCCTTTGGCTGCCGCTGCAGCGCTCGAGGCGCGCGCAGAGGAGAACCGCTTTGCTGCCGGGCAGTCCAGCGTTGATATGGTGGTGAGTAATTATTTTATGCGCGCGCCGCTCGCGCGCGACTCGTACGGATTGTCGTTTCGCGGTGAAGACAAAGTATGTGACGTGATCGCTTGGCTTACCGCCAAAGCGTCCCGTGACGATTCAAAATTTCAGAACATCTAAGGCTGAGCGATGGCAATTCGCGTTTACTTTTTCGTCGCGCGTAACTATCAAGTCGAGCTCGACTAACTATATTGTTTACCTTTTATTTTTCCACTTCAACAGGATTTGCACGCGTGTTTTGATGTCACGTGCACGACTATCCGAGCACTCTCGACTGGGAAATCCGATACTGATGCGGAAGCGGGATCGTTGAGTCGCGTCGCCGCGGAACTACCAGAAGATATTCGCGAACGCGGTCTCGTCAAGATTCTCGAGCAACTTCAGCGCGTATCTACTTCGGATTCTCAAGACTTCATGCACCGAGTGTTTGCTGAATTGATTCACGTAAAGCGCGATGGCATGCTGCTTTCGTTACCGGCGGCAATGTTGGAGCCATACTTGGTGAGCAAGAGCGCTCTCACCACGGCGCAACAGGGTGGCGTGTTGACACCCGACGAAGCGCGCCATCTTGATCTCTTGGCGCAGCTATACGCCGCTCGCAGCTTGTTTGGATTAGCCGCACAAGTTGATTGTTCGTTAGCCGAACGACGATGTGCGAACGATGAGATATTCACGTTGGATCAACGCATGGCCTTGTTTGAGCGAGCGCTCATGCACGCCAGAAAGTCAGTAGACGGCGGTAACAACGGCCTCGACATGTCCTTTTCCGAAAATGTCGACAGTAAGATCAAGCTGCTCGATATGCAGCGTCGTGTGTTGGGCGTGTGTGTCGAACGCTCGCGCCAAGCCCGAGCGGCAGGCTCAGGGAACGCCCCAGAAGAGGCGTTTGTGTACGAGTTGGAGCGAGAATTGAAGCAACTGAGCGACTTGTACAACGACTTTGCCAAGCCGTGCGAGCTGTGGGACATCTGCCTCGAAATGGTGCACTTTTCGCAGTACCACGACCCTGATGGTGAAATCGCGTGCGACTTGTGGGATAAGCTCTTGTTGCAAGCTGCCGACCGAGCGCCGAGCGCTACGACGTGCTTGCGCGAAGCGTGCATCGCCGTTCGCGCGTTGGGCGTGAAGTTGTTCCCATCAGATGTCGCCTTCCCCGTCGTACACGTCGCCCTGCGTTTAGAACTCATGGCTGCTGGTATTTGGGGCGTCCCGGACGCCGCCGTCGACACGCACGGCGATGAAGAATTCGATACGGGCGAGGTCGCCGACGCGCTCGTCGGCGCGTGCAAGGGCCTCGCCGAGCCCGTGCAACGCGCGTACGATCGCCTACTCGCGACACCAGCGCAACGTATGCACGACAAGCGTTTGTCCAAGGTTGATGCCTTGCAAACACCTCGCATGCGCCTTCGCTTGTTGCGTTCGGTCTTCTTTGTGTTGCAGCTTTGGGATCAGTCGTTGGTGCCCAAGTCGACGGCGTACGGCTCGACGTATGCCACGGGTGGACACGTGCGCGCCGCGATTGGAGACTTATGCGTCAGCTATGCTTCGGAATGCCGACGTATGCAATACAGCAACGAACGCGCGCGTACGGCTACGGAAGAACTCGCCGCCGCGTTTGATACGTTCGGTCGACGTTTGTTGTCGTAATCGTAAAAGCCGTTTTATTTCTAGTAGACGAAGAGTTTGTCATGACGAACGTGAAATTAAAATCCAACAGTTTATCAAAGGCTGCTAATCGAGAACCCTCGTGTGTGTATGTGTCTCTGTGTACGTGTGTGATGTAGTTATTCTTCCTCTTTCTTCTCCTCGGCAACCTTGGTTTCGCCCAAAGCATCCGCCAACTTGTCCGCTTCCTCCGCCACGGCGGCGGCTTCCTCCGCCTTCTCTTCGGCTTCGGCGTCCGCGGGCAACGCGGCCATTTTCTTCTGCGCCGCGTTAAACGCTTCAGTAAACGCCTCGCGCTTCTCCGCGCTTCCAAACTTGATGCACATGTTATAAAGTTCCGGCGCAACATCACCATCCGAGCAATCCATCGTGGTAAACACGCACGCCTTTTCGCTCGCCGCGTGCTCCGCCACCTTGGATTCTTGTTGCACGTAAAAGTTGGCGCAAATCTTAAGCGTCTTATCCCGTCGCATCAACACGCGAATCTTCTTCGACGTCTTGTGCTCCAAAAGCTTAATCGGCCCCAAACCGCGTTCCTTCCATTCGCCATCCGTAAATCGGTACGACTTGACCTTCCTGTTCATCGAAAGCAAAGCAAAGGTTAGAGACGGATGGCCTAAAAAGCGACGGATCGCGGCTCGCGCGCGCGACACCCAATCACCGCGCACGAATCGCACCACACACGCGCGCACACACACGCAAACGCTCAAATACGTACGCTTCAAACAAGATATCCTCATCCTCCTCCCCAGTCGTCGTCGCCTCCGCGCCTTCGATGATCTCGAGCTTCACCACGGGTTTGAACTCAGCTTTGCACTCGGCTTCGACGTCCTCATCCCCCTCGCCCTCGCCCTCATCACCATCATCCGCCTTTGCCGCCGGCGCGGCAGACGCAAACTTACTCGGGTCGAACCCACCCGCGGCGGCGGCGGCGGCACCGAACCCCGTCGCGCCGAACGCCGCGCCGAAAATCGACGGCGCTGGCGTCTGCGCCTGCGCACGAATCAATCAAAGGAATCCTCGCCCTCGGTCAGTCACCTCGAGTCACATCGATGCGCGTCGCGATGATCGAGAACGCATGCGTGCCGCGCGCGTACCTGTGCGTCTTTCGCGTCGTCGCTCATCGTCGAATCAGTCGTCGAGGAATGACGCCATCGCGCGTTGGAGAGGTTTTCTTCGTTCTGGTTTCTGGGGGGAGGGACTCAATCGACCAATCGTGACCAGGGGAGACGAAAACCAGCGAGACAGAGAGCACCAGCCGCGCGCCTTCTCACATCCATGCGCGCGCCGGTGGGCGGCGACAACGCCACCGCGTCGTCGTCATCGTCCGCGACGGAACGCAGCGCGGCGGCGGACGGCGCGGCGGCGTTCGGTGCGCGCACGCGGGTGTGTTACGGCGTGCTCACGTTTGATGATCGACGAGAGAGTCAACGAAAAGTACCGGTGCGTTTTGTGCTTCGCGCGCGCGTGCGTGGGAACGCGACTGACCTGTCGTCGTCGTCGTGTCGCGCGTAGACGTGTTATGGGGCGTGGTTTCGAAGCGAGCAGGCGCTGCCGCGCGAGCGCCGCACGCTGCTCACCGGGGATGTGTTGGGGAGGTACAAGTATACGTGCGCGGGCGCGGCTCGACGCGCGGCTCCGTTTTATAAAGAGCGTACGCCGACGATGGAGGATCGTAAGCGCGGTACGGAGTTTCCGTATTGTACTGGTTTAGAGATTTTAGTCGCGGAAAAGGTGGTTGATCGACGAGGAGAACGAGAGGGCGCGCGCGGAGGAGGGGCGACGTCGTCGACGACGTCGTCGCGGCCAGAGGGCGTGGACGTGGAGGTTGTTTTAGATGATGCACGCGATGAAGACGGCGTCACGAGCGCGAATGCGCGGCATGGAGGGGAGCGTGTCACCATGAGTGATGCGCTGGACCGGTTTAACCGATCGGCGGGGAAGATTACGCGTAACATGTCGAGGCACGCAAATTTTATCGCCGACGGCGTCTTGTCGCTCATACTCGGCCGGCGTTGAGACCGTGGCCACATGGGTGGAGTGTACGAATAGAGAAGAATCGACAAGTATTGAAAATATATGTAGCACAATAGATTGGCGTTAAGAGCGCGATGTAATGACACGTAACTGTAGACGTCGACGGCGTCACTGCGCGACTCTCGACATGCCGCCGCCTCTCGGTTTCCATCGCGTCGCCGACGCCATCGTCGACGCATCCACGAGAGCCCTCGCACTCGATGATGGTGAGTCTATTGAACTACAGTGCCGCGCGGACGTCGTCATCGGCGCGCTCGAGTTCGAGCCCGCAACGAAGACGGGCTCGCTCTTTGTCACCACCTCGCGCGTCGTCTTCTCCCCGGACGACGACGACAACGCGCAGCCGCTCGCGATGAACTACCAGTCCATTGCGTTACACGCCGTGTCACGCGCGGATGCACCGTACGCCGCACGCGGGTGCGTGTATTGCCACATAGACGGCGGCGCAGACGGCGCGCCCGCGACGGAGCTGGACGACGACGACGAGGACGCGAGCGTTGAAGTTCGTTTCGTACCGCACGAGCCCACAACCGTGGATGCGGTGTTCACAGCGCTCAGTGCGTGTGCGGAACTCAATCCAGACACCGACGACGACGACGACGACGGCGATGACGGCGATGACACAGAACGAGGAGGCGGTTACTATTACGACGAAGCGAGCGCGCTCGCCGACGACGTCGATGGATCTATACGCGCTGCACTCGATAGCTACGACGACAAGCTCGTGATGCCGAGTGCAGATGAATTAGATGCGTTATTAGCCCAGCCTGGGAGGTTTGACGACGCCGAGGCGTAGAGAACCTGTCACGTAGTGAAAAATTGTAAAAAGCCCCTATGACTGGCAAGACTCGATATCTCGTCATTATGTCGCACGCACTCGCCCGCCCGTCGTTCACGAACGCCCGCGCGCTGCCCAAGCACGCCTTCTCGACGCATCGCGCGCGGTCGTCTTCAAAAACGATCATGTCCGCGGCGAATATCCAACGTTTAAAGGGCGATGACCCGCGCATGTCCCAAATAGTCATCCACAACGGCGTGTGCTACTTGAGCGGACAAGTCGGTCTGACGACGACGACGGTGGAGGAGCAAACGAAAGAAACGTTGGATAAGTGCGAAGCGTTGTTACTCGAGGCTGGGACGAGTAAGGAGAATTTGTTGACGTGCATGGTGTGGTTGAAAGATATCTCAGACGCTCCCGCCTTCAACAGCGTGTACAACGCTTGGGTGGAAGGCGCCAAGCCCACGCGCGCGTGCGTGCAAGCGCCGTTAGCTCGTGAGAGTTTACTCGTTGAAGTGCAGTTCACCGCGGCGATGCCGTGATTGTTGGATTGATTGATTTTTGGTATTGCCGTATTGGTTGATTTGATTTTATTATTTTGCCGTATTGACGTCATTTTGTAAAACGACGCTTGAACGAACACGTCTATAATTTACTCTGTGCCTTTGCATCGAACATTGGATACCACGCAAAAGCGTCGTCGCTCGTGTACGTCACGATTTGCTTCTGGTGCAAGTACTTATCCATGCCATTGACGCCCAAATCGCGACCGAAACCGCTGCGCTTGCGACCGCCCCAGGGGAGTTGCGGAAAGCACGGCTGACTGCAATTCACCCAAATAATTCCCGCATCGAACGCTTCCGTCATGCGACGCCGACGATCAACGTCGGCTGTGATGACAGCTGCACCGAGAGCGTAGTCAGAATCGTTCGCTAACGCCACGACTTCGTCTTCCGAGCTAAAAGTACGCACGCACATCACGGGACCGAAAATTTCTTCCCGCCACACACTTGCGTCGAGCGGCGGGTCAACGAACACCGTGGGCTCGAGGTAATATCCGCGCGCGCACGCTGGTGATGACGGGCGTTTACCACCCGTCAATAACGTACACCCCTGGCGTTTGGCGACGTTGATCATGTTCATGACTTTCTTGTATTGTCCGGCACTCACGAGCGGGCCGAGTCGACATCCTTCGACGAGCGGGTCGCCTCGTGGAATGGCTTCTGCCGCCTCCTTTAGTCGCGCTAAAAACTTGTCGCGTATGTGAGTGTGAATGAATACGCGCGAAGTCGCGCTGCATATCTGACCATTTGTCCAAAAACATCCAAAAAGTGCCCATTCCACCGCCTTATCGATGTCGACGTCGTCGAAAATAACCAACGCGCTCTTCCCGCCAAGTTCCAACGATACCGGCTTCACATCCTTTGCACACTCGCGCATGATCACCCGCCCAGTGTTCAGAGAGCCGGTAAATGATATCTTATCCACCCCACGATGGGCACATAACGCCGCACCAACCTCTGTACCTAATCCAGTGACCAAATTAAACGCTCCCGGCGGTAATCCAGCTTCAACGCACGCGTCGCCCAACGCCTGACACGATAAACTCGCCATTTCACTCGGCTTCAGCACCACCGCGCACCCAGCCGCGAGTGCAGGAGCTACTTTCCATGTCGCCATCAACAATGGATAATTCCACGGCGTTATCAACCCCACGACACCCAACGCTTCCTTCCTCACCGCGCCCGTAAACGACGCATCTGGCAGACGCACGTCTTCTTCCGCGTACCACCGCTCGCCAAACACCGCTTCGCATCGATCGGCGTAGTAATCAAAACACCCCACGACATCATCAATATCCCACGCCGCCTCCTCGATCGGTTTACCCATATCCAACGTCTCGAGCCGCCCGAGCGCCGGTTTCCGACGCTCCAACGCGCGCGCAATGCCCCGAAGCACCCTCGCGCGCTCCACCCCCGGCGTCCGTCGCCACCCTACGCTCGCCCGCGTCGCCGCGCGCACAGCTGCGTCCACGTCTCGCGCATTCCCGCGCGCAATCGCACCAATCACGCGCTCATCGTGCGGGCACACGACGGCGAGCGACTTGCTCGCGTGCACCCAGCGGTTATCAATGAAGTGCTCGATGCGCCCGAGCGGCGGCCGCGCCCCCGCAGACGGCGACGACATGTCCACCGATGCGCACCGCGCTCGTGTCGCGCGCGCGGCGGTCGCGTTCGCGCCCACGAATGGCGCGGCGCGGCGAAAAGTGCCGCGTGGGTGCACGTGTATGGCAACCGTCAACACACGTGTGGCGGCTCCATTCGCCGACGCTCGCGCGCGCGATGCGACGCGCGATGCATCGATGCGCGCGACGCGCGACGACGACGGCGATGCGTGCGGGGTCGATGCGATGCGCCGGGGCGGCGACGGCGGCGGCGGCGGCGGCGGCGGCGATGCCACGCGAGGTGGCGTTTCCGGTGCGCGAACCTGTGCAGCCGCGCGTGCGCACGCCGATTCCCGGGCCGCAGAGCGATGCGCAGCGGCAGGCGCTGGCGAAACACGCCCCAGTGGGTGCGATACGGTATTTCATCGATTTCGAGCGGTCGATTGGGAATTACGTGGTCGATGCGGATGGGAACGAGGTGTTGGACTTGTACGCGCACATCGCGTCGTTGCCGGTGGGGTACAATCATCCGGCGATGCTGCGCGCGCTGAGCGATCGGGCGAATATTGGGTTGATGGCACATCGTCCTGCGTTAGGGAATAACCCACCGGTGGGGTGGGATCGGCGCGTGGAGGCGACGTTGATGCGAGTGGCGCCTCGAGGGTTGGACCAGGCGACGACGATGGCGTGCGGCGCGTGCGCAAACGAACACGCCATGAAGGCGGTGTTTATCGCCGCTGCCAACGCCAGGCGCGGAGGACGAGGAATAAGTGATGACGAGAAAGTGTCGTGCTTGGCGAATCAATCGCCTGGGTCGCCAGGGTTTAAAATTCTATCATTTGATGGCGCGTTTCACGGGCGAACGTCGGCGTGTTTGAGTCTGACGCGCACGAAATGGATACACAAGTTGGATTTTCCGACGTTTGATTGGCCGGCGTGTCGGTTTCCGAAATTGAAGTACCCACTGGAGGACTTCGTACAGGAGAACGCGGCAGAAGAGGCGGCGTGCTTGGCTGAGGTTGCAGAGGCGCTCGACCGGGACGGGGACATCGTCGGCGTCATCGTCGAACCGATGCAAGCCGAGGGTGGAGATAACCACGCGAGCGCGGACTTTTTCCAGAAACTTCGCGCGTTGACGAAAACGAGAGATGTCAGCTTGATTGTGGACGAAGTGCAAACCGGATGCGGCTCGAGTGGCACGTTTTGGGCGCACGAGGCGTGGAATTTAGAGCACCCGCCTGACGTCGTGACGTTTAGTAAAAAGATGCAAATCGCGGGTTTTTACACCGCCAAGGCGCTCACGCCCGAGTTACCCTACAGAATTTTTAACACGTGGATGGGGGATCCGGCAAAGTTGATTCAACTCGAAGTCGTCATCAAGTGCATCGAGGAGGATAACTTATTATCTGTGGTGAAATCGGCGGGAGCGACGCTTGTCGACGGTTTAAAGGCGCTTCAAAGTAAGTATCCGCACGTACTAGCGAATGCGCGCGGTATCGGCACGCTCGTGGCGGTTGATTTTGACACTTCGGAGCGGCGAGACGCCGTGACGCGCGAGTTGCTCCAAAATGGCGTCGATATCGGCGGTTGCGGTTCGACGACGATGCGCGCGAGGCCTGGTTTATACTTTACGTCTGAGCACGCCAAAATATTCCTCGACAAACTCGGCGAAGCTTTGGACAAGTTGAAGTAAAGCTACTAGAAGAATTTATATTTATAACATCATAGCGTTTCTGGATTGAAGACTAGATTCTGAACACGTTGACGCCGCGTCTCTCGGCGACATCCTCTGGAGACTCGACTTGCGAAAGCGCGTCAAACACCGCGCGCACCGTATTCATCGGGTGATGACTCCCATGAATCTTCGCCTTGATGTTCTTAATCCCTGCAAGTTGGCAAATCGCCTCCACGGTGTCGTTCGCGATGATACCGTTCCCACTAGGCGCGGGTAACATCACGCACAGTGTCTTGCAAAATTTACCCTTGACGTCGTGATAAATCGTGTGCCCGTCAAATCGTTTCACATACGTCAACGATCTCGCCGCCTTACGATACGCCTTATCGATCGCCGGACCAACCTCCGCGGCTTTCCCATGTCCATACCCAATCACGCCATCGCCGTTACCGACCACAACCGTCGCCGTGTAGTTTGTCAAATCCCCACCCTTGGTCACCTTGGTTGTGCGATTCACGTCAATCACCCTCGTCATCAACGCACGATTCGCGCGTCCACCGCCGCCAGCCGACGACTCGCTCGCATCATCATCATCCCCAGTGTTCACTCGCCCCGTGAGCGCGCGATTGAGCAAGAACCTTTTCTGTTTATTCGGAGCGCGCTCGAACCGCTCAAACAACGCCTTGTACGACGCCTCAAGCTCAGCCTCCTTACGCGCGGCGTCGCCGCTCGATGACGACGCCCACGCTGGATTGCCGTCATCGGCACCACCGCCTTCGGTCGACGCTGCGAATCCTCGCCCGCACGACGGCGTTCGCGACGGAGACGACGTGGATGGCGTCGAGGGCGATGCGAACCCTGGCGATCGGCCGTGCGCGCTCGTTCGCGTCGCGAACGCCGCCGCGAACGTCGAGAGCGATGCCGCGCGCGTCGACGTCGACGTTGTCGTTACCGTCGTCGTCGCCGCCGCCGCGAGCGCGCGGGCGGCGAGCGCGGCGCGTGCGTGTCGACGCATGGCGAACGCAGCCGCGAGTCTGAAAGTGACGCTCGTCGAAGGCGTCGAATGGAATGTCAATCGCGCGCGTCGCAGACATGGGCGCGATGACGAGAAATGCGCGAGATACAGACGTGGAGTGCGCGCGTGCGGTTGCGTGGGCGTTCGCGCATGTGTGAAGGGATAGATTACAAGTTGTCGCGTCGTACGCGATGTCGGCTGCGCGCGGCTCTGACGGTCTAGTCGCCACTCGTGTCGGTGACGATGCGGGTTAAGAGCTGAACGAACGCGGATGGTTCGTAGTGTACGGTATCGATGGCGTTCTTCACCGGTGCTGGCACAGAGTCGCACTCGTGCACGCGGACGCCCATGGCGGCGAGCGCGTCGACGTCGATGCGAATGCCGCCGCCGCGCGGGACGACGACGTCGGTGACGTACGCGAGCACTGGATTTTCAAGCTCGGCCGAGGTGTATTTCATGTTCAACGCATCCACGATGGCTTGAACGATATCGCTGGCGCTCATCGTGCCAGTTTCCCGGTCGAGGCCGCCATTCAACATGAGCACCTTTTTGCACGACGCATTCTTCACCGCGTCGCCCATGGATTTGAGCGCGAGGTTTGGAACGATTGACGTGTAGAGTGATCCCATGCCGTACACGATGACATCGCATTCGGCAATTTTGGCCGCCACGGTAGGGTTCATTTTTGGATGAACCTCGAAATTCTCGTCGTTTGCGTTGATGCTCGACGCGTAAAACACGCGCTTGATCGGCGACGGCAACGGGTCGTACGCGGTGACCACCTTATTTACATCCCATACGCTCAATGGACGATATGCAATGTCTATGAATCGCGACTGTAGTAACTCGGCGGCATCGCTCAAGCTGCCGCTCTTCAGCGCATCGCGCACGCTCTTGAAGCCGCGCGAACTTTGGCGTAAACCACCCCACATTTCGTGCGCCTCCAATTCTGGAAACTCACCAGATTCCAACACCGACGTCCAGAACTCTTTGCTCACGACGTCTGGATTTTTCGACGAAAACGACATGTCTTTCGAGAACTTTTTACTGTCGATAGATGGGTGAGAGATTTCATTCTGCCCACGAATAATCGAGCCGTCGACGAGTTCCGCGGCTAAATTCACGCGCGCGTTATCCTCGCTCAAGATGCACGGCACCACGACCGTGTCGTCCGGAATCCGACTCACTCGCGAGTACAAGAAAATCGCAGCATCCATGGATCTAAAAAACAATCTCGCACCCGCAAAGAAAAAGTTACCAATCGAACCATTTACGAAATCAAACCGTCCCTTCACCGTCAAAGCCGTCACCTCTTGATGAAAGTGCACCAGAAATCTACGAATAATATTCGCATAATCATCTCCAATACCCTCCCAAAGCGCGTGATTGCCCTCTTGAATCTGATACCACTCATCCCTCGCCAATGCACTGTCTGTCGGATGTAACCTATGCGCTAATAACGTCTTCACCGCCACCGCCTCGGGCGTCGACTCGTCGCTCAAACGCAAGCACCGCGACCGCAAATCCCCCACCGCCGGCCCCCCGAGCACGCGCACAATCTCGCTCGTGCTCCCTCCATTATCACTCACAGGTATCACATGCGTCACTTTCTGCGTCAACGCGCTCAAATCCGACGTAATACCATTCATCGCCGTCCCGCCACTAAACACCACGACTCTCGGCGCGTCCTCGCCATCCGTTCGCCCTCGTGCCGTCGCCCTCGCCGCCGCCGCCGCCGCCGGCGGCGCATCAACCACACCCTTCGCCATCGCCTCCTCTGTCACCGCCGCCGAACGACCGCGCGCGCGCGACGAACGCGGTCGATGACGCGCGCGCGGCACCGAGGATATTCCATCGACGCACGACCGCGCGCACGGCGTCGACGCGCCGCGCGCGCGCGATGCGAACGCCGCGGACGGCGCGGACGGCACGAACGGCACGAACGACGATGTCGACGCCATGCGCGCGGCGGCGGTGCGGGCGCGCGCCAGGCGTGAGCGTGTGCGGGCGCGCGCGAGGTCGTTCGTTCGAGCACCCGGGCAAGACGCCACCAATGTAAAACATCAAGGGACTCAACGACCAATCATGACCAGGAGAGCTACAGATTTGACGCCATCAATGTATCAATTGTGTAGCCCTAAAACGACGCGCGCGCGGCGTTCGGCGCCACACACCGACGCCGACGGACGACGACGGACGACGACGGACGTCGCAGACGACGCGGCGGCGTGTTTGTTTTCTGTGCTGTGGTTCACACGGCGCGTGACGGGACGACAGTCGGCACGTGACGACGCGAGGAGCGCGCGATGAGTGACAGCGACGATGCGTGGGATGCGGATGACTTTGAAGTTCCCGATTTAACGGCTGGGGTTCGCGCGGTGAGCGTGAGTGATGACCGATTCGCGGATGAGGATAAGGAGGATGAAGTTGCGAAGGCGGCGGCGGCGAAGGCGGCGGCGGCGAAGCCGAAGACGGCGGGGAAAAAGAAGCTTGAGATTAAGAGCGCGGTGGATTACGACGAGGGCGAGGCGTTGGATGACCCGGTGGCGGAAAAGTTGCGTCGACAAAAGCTGGTTGAAGAGGCGGATTTACGCGCGGCGAAGGAGTTGTTTGGGAATGAGGATGTGAAGCTCGATGAGTTTGAGCCCAAGTCAAAATCTGAGTTTGAGAAGCTTGGGAGCGCGTTGGCGTACAAGTATTTGGTCGGGCGAAGCGAGAGCGGATTTTACACGTCTGGGTTGAAGGCGTTGTTGCGCGTGGCTTTGAGGGATTTAAGCGCGGCGGATGTGAAGGAGGTTGAAACTGCGATTGTGGCGACGCGTACTGAAAAGGTGAAGAGAGAAAAGGCGGATGCTGAGGTGGCGAAGAAGGCGGCAGCGGGGTCAAAGAAGGGCAAGGGGAAATTCTTAAACGCCGGCGGTAAGGGTGGCGATAACGGATTGGATGACTTCAAGTACGCCATCGATAGCCCAGATGATGGATACGACTTTATGTGATTGTTGAGATAAAGATTTGAACAATGCAAACAGCAGTACGAAGCGTTAGACGCACATCAAAAATCGTATTCTTCACCGTAGCGCTCGACTCGACGACTAATATAATAATACACAACAGTGCGAACGAGAATGGTCGCTTCATGATTGTGCGACGCTAATACAACATGATGAGACTGCATCGCAGTCGCGTTTGCTATTTAATGTTTCTCGCCAGCGAAAAAGACAACATCTATGGTGACTTTGAACGCGCTAGCGAGCTTTCTAACGTCGTTGTTTTGCGACGTTTCGGCGATGGATTGCAACGCGCTCGCGGCTTTGCGCACACCACCAGAAGACGCTTTATCGCCGCCCTCGTCAAGCTGAATCAGCGTCGACATGTACTGTATTGCGCGTTCCACCACATCTCGTGCGTCGGTACTTTCATTTTTGTTTTCGAAATTCGCCACGATTTCATTTGCCACGGCACACGCGAGCTGCGGCGCTGCTGTAAGGATGCGCTTCATCGTCGCCTCCTCCTCGGCGTGTTCGGCGTGAAGGACGAGCCAAGCTAAGATCTCGGGAATGACACTCGATAGTTCATCGTCTATGTTCGCGTCGCTCGATACGGCAGAGGCGAACTCGGCGGCGTATGCGACGAGCGACCCGAATCCCGCGGCGGTGCGCGCCGCACCTTCGACGTCGCCTTGCTCGACGCGCTGCGCCCACATGTTGCGCAACGCCGCGCTCGCGAGTAAAGCCCCGTTCCATGGCGTCGCCGCGTCGCCGAGTGCGACGAGTGCCGCGCCAGCGCGCGGTGTGACGCGCCTGGACATTTCCCAAGATTTTCTCTGCGTCTCGGTCGCGTTTCGCTTGCTCGATTTCTCGAGAAATCCCACCCCTGGCGCTCCAGCGAGAAGCGTGGCGAGAAACGACACGGTGAGATCCAATGGCACGGCTAATAAGTTTGACGTCAGTGCCTCGACGGCGACGACAGGGATTTCCACGTTGACTCGATCAACGTCAAGGCACATTTTCGCCAACGAGCGCATCGTCGGCGCCGTGAGCGTCGGCAACACGCCGACGAGTTGCACCGCCGAACATTGACACGCGAATGGCAGTCGTGCGAATGGCCCGGGTCGGGACTTTGCACCTTGCGATCCCAAAGGCGGTGGTACGATGAAAAATAACACCGCGAGTTCGGTTTCGCATTGCGTGAGGACATCGGCGAGGGGCGAGCCGGGTGGATTTCTCGCGGCCACGACATGGAGCAGCGACAGCAACTTTTGCGACGCCACGGGATTTTCGTGCTTGAGCGCCCACAACACGCGCGGAATGTGTCGAACCCATCCAGCGGCGGTTTCTATGGGAATTCTCGAGTATCCTTGCTGTGCTTCTTCAGGAAGTACGGATGTGAGCAGAGTCACGCACGCGTTGACGCGTTCTCCGTCTTCATCCGCGACGGCTCTTTCCCACGTCTGCGTCACTGCGCCGATGAGCTCGGCGCACGCGCTTCCAGTCATCGGCGCGCTAAAACACCATGGGGGTAGAGAAAACGATTCGCGCGCGAGTCCGAGGAGCTCAACGTATGCACTATCTTCGGTCGCCTCCGCGGCGCCGACCGCGCCGCCATCCAATGCGACGCCGTTTAAGCACGTGGTGACGTACTGTAGTGCACGCGACAATACGTGCGGAAGCGCCTCGAGTGTGACTGGAGCGAGGTGTCGCACCAACGCCGCGTGCGCCACGGAAGATGATGCGGCAATTAGTAGCCGACATGTTTCAAAATTCAACGCCACCATCGCCTCTCGCACCTTGGCGACGTCGTTCTTTTCCGCCACGCTCGCGGGCGCGCTCACGGGAAATGCCCCGAGCGTTCGCCTGGCGAGCTGTGGGACAATGTCTGCCGCCGTGGAGCCACCGCCAGTGTCCCAAATTTCAACTTCATCCGCACCATCGGCGAGTTGAAGCGCTAGCCGCGCGCACGCCATGGATTCTGCCATGACGCGGACGCGGTCGACGTCGACGCCGCGTTCATCGGCGAGCGTCTGCGCGGCATCGTCCCACACCAACATTGCGAGTTCAGCTAAACGTTTCGCGTGTGCGCGAACGGCGACACGACTTTCACCATTGACTTGCGCGCCACCGCTATTTGCGTCGTCGCGCGTCCCGTCTTCGGCCGCGTAATGCGCCGCCATGACACTTGGAGGCGCGCGTCTCGAGCGCTCGGCGTGTAACGCTCCCAACGCGCGCGTGGACGTGCCATTGCGCGCAATGTCGCCCCAAACAAACGTCGTCGTCGACGATGTCGACGTTGATGTCGTCGATGACAAAGCCGCCGCCGCGCTCGTCGCCTTCGTCGCCGCGCCGTCGCCGATGGTTTCGTCGACGACTGTCGTCAAAAAGCGTCGAGTACTCTTCAATAACGCCAACCGCGTCGCTGGTTTTTGCGCCCCCACGCCGCGCTGCACCGACGACCCGGTACCAACGCCTCCATCGTCTCCACGCCGTAATAATTCCCCTAAATGCCCCAACGTGCTCGCCGGTGCGTGCGCCGCGACGAGCGCCGGAGCCGCTTCGAGCAACGCGTCCAACGCCGCCGGCGCATCCTTTCTCACCCCAGCTCCAACGTGCGTGAGCGCCGCCCCGACGTATAAAATCAATGTCTTCGCAAATGGTGCGAGTCCATGCGTTCCGAGCGCGGGAACGACCCCACGGCGCAAGCATTCGCGCGCCGCCTTGCGCGCCTCGCGCTCGACGTCGGCGAGCCGTTCGCCCACGCGTTCGACGACATCCACCGCCCGAGCGCGTATCGCGCCCGGAAATGCCTCCGCAATCTCAAGCAACGCGTTCAATCCATCACACCTCGTCTTGACGTTATAATGCGCGCACTGATTCAGCGCTTCCGCCAACGGCGTACCGCGTTTCGACGCCGCGTTTGCGTCTGAAACCTGAGACCCGCCCGCCCCGACGAGCTCACCGCCTTCCCCCGCGCTCGCACCCACCGTGTGTATGTTCTGCGCCGTGAGCCTAATAGACTTGGACCGTATCGTCGTATCCGTCCCGTTATCCGCGCGCTTGGCCACTTTACGCCCAACTTTAAGCCGCTTCTTTGCAAATTCCACGCCGCCGCCCAGCGTCTTGCCCGTGACGTGCGTCGACGGCCCGGACGTAAACCCAGTGCCTCGCCGCGCGCCCGCGCCGCCGAACGCCGCCGACGCCGACGCGCCTTTGCCTCGCGACCCGGCGCGCGCGGCGGCGCGTTTCGCGCGCTCGCCCATCGCGACGAGGCGAGGCGATGTGTGTCGGGTGTCCGTGGCGCGCCCGTTCGCCTTCTCACGCACGCGCATCCTCATCCTGCATGCCATCAAAGATTTGAAGTGCCGTTCCGCTATTGATTTTTGGAAAACGCAAACGCGACAAGCAAGAGAAGAATACAGAAGATGGTCGTCTAGTATAGCGATGCGCGCGGATGGAGCTGGAGAGCCGAATGAAGTTCAACCGATGCTGTTTTCCATGTGGCACATTGACGGTGAAACCGCGCGAGGGCTACCGAATGTTCGAAGAGAAACCACAGCGGAGTCGCACACAGGCTTTTATGTGAGAAATATCGGGTTTTACGCATACGCGTCGGGCAGGATGTCTAATTTTCTTCTCGATTACGGAATGTCTAAGGAGGACACCAATCTCCTCTGTGACTTGATTTTGCTCAACGCTCTTAAAGAGCCTTCAAGAGAGAATATCACGATATTGGTTTTCGATAGGTTTGCTGCGAACGTGAGCAGTATTTTACCTGCATTTTTAACATTTGTAACCGATGAATTGCGTCTTTGGGCAGGGTGTGGAATTTTGTATTTTGCGCCGTGTCACGGCAAGGGACCCGCCGACTCGGCGTTCGGTCAACATAAAAAAATAGCATCCGAATGCACTTTATTTTCCTCAGATCAGTATGGGTACGAAATTTTGAGCCGCGTGAACCAAAGCAACGGCCCAGGAAATCACGTGTGGGG
>Ga0255765_1000220_pt1 | contig 76948 bp, 71 predicted proteins | sample 041ome_8_FD_179965 | JGI IMG/M metagenome (GOLD analysis project Ga0255765, IMG submission 179965) | Coastal salt marsh microbial communities from the Groves Creek Marsh, Skidaway Island, Georgia - 041407BS metaG (version 2) | ecosystem: Environmental > Aquatic > Marine > Intertidal zone > Salt...
TTTCTTATATTTTTATTATCTAACATATTTATTAAGTTAATATCTTATATACCGAAAGGTTTTACATGGCTAATATTAATTCACAAAAAAAGAGAATAAGACAAGATAAGAAAAGAAATTTAAGAAATAAGTCTATCAAAACTGAACTTAAAACAGTTCTTAAATCAGTTGAAGATAATTCTGTTGAGAATAAGTCAAATGCACTTAAAACTTTAGATATTGCTTACTCAAAAGGTATTATTACTAAAAATTTCAGAGACAGAAATAAATCTAAAATTTCAAAACTCTAATAATTTTTTTACAGAAATTAAATATCTTTTAGAATTTTCAAGTTCATATCCATATTGATTTATATTTTTTTCAATTTTATGGCTATATCGAAGGGCTCTATTTATTTTCTTTTGATCTAAATTCTTAATTTTTTTTAAGGCATCATCGTACTTATAATCTTTTTTTTCTTTTAAAATTTCAGCTACTTCGTTTGGATCAAACTCAATTAACATTTTTAATCTGATAAGTTCTTTTACAAAATAAGACAAAAAATTTCTAAAGTCTCTTTCGCTGGAAGTGAATGAATCTAGCAACTTAAGATCTATTGTTTTTCTAGAACTATATATTAAATTAGTTAAATCCCACGGAAAATAATTCTCTTTTTTTTGAGAGTCAAGATATAAAACATCAACTTCAGATCCAAGTGATGTGAATTTAGACAAATTTGATTTTTTAATTTGAAAGATATAGTTATCGTCTAAATCGATTTTTAATTTATTAAAAGATGAAATAGTTATAAATTCATCAAATATTAATTTGAATTTGTCATCATCAAATAAAGATTGTGCTTGATTAGAAATATCTTTTATCGATATTTTTTCAAGATTTATATTAAAACTATCTAATTGACTTAGATCTGATACTAGATTATCAGTTACAAGTAGCTTCATCATCCAACAAAATTTATAATCTTGTCTTGTATATAAATTATTTTTTTAAAATCACTGGTGTTCATGTCGAAGTCATCTTTACAAATTTTTTCTACTTCTGATTGTTCGAGTCCTATTTCAGTTTCTCTAGTAAACCTTTTTTTACCATTTATCTGTACCACAAGTTCATATGTAGGGTCTTTTAAGTTTTCATTATCAACCTGTGGCCATGTAATATTTATTAGATCTTCACCGAAATAATTTTCATAAATTTCAGAGGCAATATGAGGTGCCATTGGAAATAACAGAATACATATATTTTTAATGATCATCTCTTTCGAGCTTTTTGATATTTCTTGAGAATTTTTTAAAAAATCTGATAATTCATTGTTAAGTTTCATTAAATCGGAAACAGCTGTGTTAAATTCAAATTTATCAAGATGTTTTGAAACTGAATTTATGCTTTGGTTTACTTTTCTAACTAAACTTTCGTCTTTAACTGAGCTATCTATAACTTTTAAATTTGATAATCTATCTATATTTTCCCAGAATTTGTTCAAAAATCTTTTTGTACCCTCAATGCCACCATCATTCCACTCTACTCCGTCACTTGGAGGTGCCATAAATAAAATATATAATCTTAAAGCATCTGCTCCATGTGTTGCAAAATATGATTCTGGATCAACAGTATTACCTTTTGATTTTGACATCTTGGAACCCCCAAAATTTATCATGCCTTGTGAAAATAAATTTTGAAATGGTTCAGAAAAGTTTAAATAATTCATATCTCTTAATGCCTTTACAAAAAATCTTGCATAAAGCAAGTGAAGAATTGCATGCTCAACTCCTCCTATGTATTGATCAACAGGAAGCCAATTATTAACTTTTTTGGCATCAAACGGAATATCTTGGTTTTTTGGATCAACAAATCTTAAAAAATACCAAGATGAATCAACAAATGTATCCATTGTATCTGTTTCTCTTATAGCCTCATTTCCACATTCAGGGCAGGTTGTATTTATAAATTCCTCACTCTTAGCAAGAGGCGATTCATTTGTGTTTTTGTAATCATCTATTTCTGGCAACAAAACTGGTAAATTATCTTCGCTTTCAGGTATCATTCCACACTTATCACAATTAATTAAAGGAATAGGGCAACCCCAATATCTTTGTCGACTAATTAACCAGTCTCTTAAACGGAATGTAGTTTTACTAGTTCCAATTTTGTTATCTTCCAAAAACTTTACTATCTTATTTGAAGCTTCAGTATGTGATTCTAGATTATCGAATTCTCCCGAGTTAATAAGAATCCCTTCACCAACGAATGCTTCTTGTTCTATTGAAGATTTCTTGTTTTTATCAGATATAACTTGGATTATTTCAATTCCATATTTTTTAGCAAAGTCATAATCTCTTTGATCATGGCCGGGTACGGCCATAATTGCACCTGTACCATAGTTAATCAATACATAATCAGCTATCCACAGTGAAACTTTTTTTCCATTAACTGGATTTATAACAAATAGACCTGTATCAACTCCTGTTTTTTCTTTTGTAAGTGACATTCGCTCAAACTCAGATTTCTTTTTAGCACTATCAATATAATTTTGAATCTCCGTGCTATTTGATGAAATAGAAAGAATTTCACTCATGAGCTGGTGCTCAGGTGACAATACGGCAAAGGTCATACCAAATAATGTATCTGGCCTTGTAGTGAAAACATCAAAGGTTAAGTCTGTATTTTCAATGTTGAGTGAAAATTCTGCACCTTCAGATTTACCTATCCAATTTTGCTGCATAGCTTTTACATTCTCAGGCCAATCTCCTATTTCATCCAGTCCTTCTAAAAGCTCATCTGAATAATCAGATATTTTTAAAAACCATTGATTAAGATTTTTTTGATCAACTACGGCATCGCATCTATCACAATTTCCTTCAATAACTTGTTCGTTTGCTAATACAGTCTTACATGAATCACACCAATTAACAGGAGCATCTTTTTTGTAAGCTAACTTATTTTTAAAAAGTTTAATAAAAATAAATTGTGTCCACTTATAGTAGTCTTTATCGTGAGCAGCAACTTCTCTATCCCACTCATAGAGTGAGCCAAGTCTAATTATTTGATCTTTCATATTATTTATACGTTCTTCTGTAAATGTTTTTGGGTGTATTCCAGTTTTAATTGCTGCATTCTCAGCTGGAAGTCCAAATGAATCCCATCCCATTGGTGATAAAACATTGTATCCATTCAACATTTTGTATCTAGTAATTACGTCGCCGATTGTATAGTTTCTAATATGCCCCATGTGCAAATCTCCAGAAGGATATGGATACATACATAAATTATAAAAATTTTTTTCTTTTGCATTAATATCGCATTTTATTGAATTATTTTCTGACCAATGTTTCTGCCATTTTGATTCAATTTTTTGAAAGTTATATTCGTTCATAAGTTATATACTTCTAATATTTTAGGAAATACATTTTTAATGTCATATATTTCTAATACTTTTTTCAAATTGTGAATTTTCTTATTAATCACTTCTTCACTGCTTAAATCTTTAGAGGCTTCTAAAATACATTGTTTTAAATCATCTGTATTGTTAAATAAATATCCGTTTTCATAATTAATGAACTGATTCATTGGTTCAACATTCCTTGTAATACATACCTTTTGATAACTCATGGCTTCTAATAAGACTAATCCAAGACCTTCAGAATAAGATGGAAAAACGAATATATCGATATTCTCAAAAAATTTTGATTGATCTTCCACATACCCAAGGAAATTTGACCTTTTTAAAACATTTTCATTCATTTTTTGTTTTAAAAAATTTATATAATTTTCTGTTCCAAAGCCTCCTATTGATAAATTGAAATCTAAATCTACTTCATTTAAAGATTCAATAAGATCTTCAATGCCTTTATTTTTATTTAATCTTCCTAAAAAACCAATATTGACAGAAGAATTCAAATCAACTGATTTATAACTTTTTAAAGAAATCCAATAATTTATTACGTGCGGTTTAATAAGCTTTGTATGACTATCTAGCCAAGACTTTACTTCATTAGAAATTACAATTACTTCATCAGCAGTATTCCAAGACTTTACTAACTTTTTAAAAAAATATAATTTAAATTTTTTTTGGATATTGTTATTAAGATAAGAATCGTATTTTCCGTGTATAGATACAATCCATTTAAATAAATTGTCTGAAAATAAATATTTTTTTAAAAGATAAACCATAAAATCACTTCTTGGTTGATGTGAATGAATTACATCATAAGAATTATTTCTGATTATTTTTTGAAGTTTTATGTAAGAAAAAATATTAAACATACGAGGGCCTTTCAATCTATAGATTTTCCTACAAACACTAGATAACTCCTTTTTAATTGATAAGATATCAGAGCTATCTTCACCAATAACAATTACATCTGTAGTTAATCCTGTATTTGATTGTGCTTTAACTAACTCAAGTAAATGACTTTCTGCACCGCCCCTATTCAATGAGTTTATTACATGAGCAACTTTCATTTAAAGCCTTGGTGTAATCCAAGTAGATTTTGGAGGTAATATAAAATCAATATTTATTAAGTCTTCTGGTGTTAAAGCTGTGAACTTTATAAGCAAAGAAGAATTACTTACTTCTTCAAGAATAGGTGAAATAATATTTTCATTCTGCATAATTTTTTTAAAACCATATAAATCCATCAAACTAGGTTTGCTATTATTAACAAACTTTTTGTTATTAAAGAAAATTCCAAAATCATCTTTATTAGACTCAAAATAACCTGCTTCATTTAAATATTTAAGAAAACTTTCTTTTTCAATATTTATGTTAAAAAGATAAGATTTAATATTTATATCTTGAAAATTTACCAATATACATTTTAATTTATTTACTGAATTTTCTTTATTTGCATACTTCCATCTGTGGTGACCATCCAAAAGAATTAATTTTTCAGTTTCGAATGTTTTAACCTGACTGTCTAAATATTCCTCAGGATATAGTGATAAAACAATCGGTTCAAAATTGTCAATATCTACACCTGATGAAATTTCATTCTTTGTAATAGTCTCTTCATGGAGCTTAATATTGTCAATTTCATTCTGAAATAGTGAAAAATCTGAAAGATATCCTACAGTTTTATCTTTATCAAATTTATATTCTTTAATGATTGAAAATTTCAATTATTTAATCCCTATTACATAATTTTTAAAATATTTCATAAAGTAATCGAACATATGATCATCAATACTGTTAAATAAACTAACTCTTATACCACCTACGCTTCTATGACCGTTTATGCCTACAATCCCTTTTTCAACAGCCAATTTAACAAATTCTTTGTTATGTTCATCTTTTAAAAAATTAAATACAATATTTGACTTACTTCTATATTTGTTTTCAACTTTACAATCTAAAACATCCGAGTTGTTGTCAATAAAATCATATATTTCTGTTGATTGTTCATGTGCTTTATTTTGAAAATAGTCAATACCGCCCATTTCGAGCATCCAGTTTGTTACAAGATTAAGTACAAATATAGACATAGTTGGAGGAGTGTTTAAAATTGAATTTGATTTTGCTAGAAGCTTAAGATTTAAATATTTAGGATTATCTGAATCAGTTAAAAATTCTTCTTTGACAAGACAAATTGTAACTCCTGGGATCCCCATATTTTTCTGAGCACCAGCGTATACATAGCTTAAATTATGGAAATTAAAATTGTATGAACCTAAATCTGAGGACATGTCAATTATTAAATTTTTATGATTAATAGTGTTGAAATTTTGAATTTGTAAACCTTCAATTGTCTCATTAGAAGTTAGATGTAGAAAATCTATATTTTGAAAACCAGAGTATTCTTTGTCTAAGTAGGTTTCTAATTCTCTATCTCTAGGTTCAAACACATCTAAGTTATTAAATATTTTTGAATAATCTTCTGCAGTTTTTCTTCCCCATGTACCTGTTACTAAGCAACCTAAATTAAGATTTTTTGGAATATTCATTGGTACAAAAGTGTTTTGATAAGTAGCTCCCCCTTGTAAAAGCAAGACATTAAAGTCTTTTGGAAGGTGAAATAACTTTTCAAAATTAAGATTTATTTCATTTAGTAATTCATCAAATTCTGGGCTTCTATGAGAAATTTCTAAAACAGATTTTCCAGTTTTTTTAAATTCCTTTACAGCTTTTTCAACTCTGTTAATAACAACTTGTGGCAATTTTGATGGACCGGGTGAGAAATTAAATACTTTTGTCAACTAATACCCCCATGTCTAACATTCTAAACCCGTATCCAAAAATTAAGCCTGTGAATGCGTTGAATTCTTCTACTGGAATTACAAAAAAGAATAGAAAGAGAAATAAAGTTTTTAACAAACTTTCATAATCTCTTTTAATCATAAATTTATATATTGGAAATGAGAACAAAATTAGTAATAAAATTAATCCTGAAGAGATTATCGTATTAACAAGCAAACTTTGTGTATTAGGTTTATAAAAGTTTGATGAATAATTGCCAGTACCAAAATTTTCAGATTGATACCTTTTATTTAGATAATTTGGTAAAACTCTATTGGTTAAATACATTTCTTCGTTGATCTCTTTTGTAAGATATTGTTGATAATCTTGAACTATAGAATTAAAACCTTTTCCAAAAAAATTCATATCTCTACTTGAAAGAAAATCAATAATATTTTTCCTATCAGTATCTAATTCGGTAATCGTGCCAATATCTTCAAAAGAAATTAGGTCTATAGATTCATCAACACTTATTTCCAAGCATTCATTGCTTGTTGGATTAATTTTACATTCCTGTATTGAAATAAAACTAAACAAAAGCACTCCAGATAAAAACAAGATAATTTTGTTGTTTTGGCTTTTTTTGAATAAATATAAAGTTAAAAAAAGGATGGTTCCAGAAATCGCAAAGATTCTTAATAAATCACTTCTTGAAAGTCCAAGAGAAAGAGCCATTATGAAAATTGATAAAAAGCTTAAATTTTTCTTACCAAATAGAAGTATTAAAGATAAAGGAAAAATATATGACACAAACAAAACAGGTTCTCTAAATGTTCCCATAGCCCTATGGGGTTCGTATGGCCAGAATATGGATTGTGCAGCATTACCTAATAAATTTGTATTAGACCTGTTTCGAATTGGCTCATATAAATCGAATATTTGTGATATATAAATATAAATAGTTATTACCGAAATTATTATTAATAATTTTTCTAATAAGTCCATAAATGATTGATGGTCTATTGATTGTAAAAATGAATGAGATACATAAATTACAAGAAAAAAAGATAAATAATTAAATAATCTCAGTTGGTAATTTCTTTCCAAAAGTATCTCAAAGTCAGAAAAGATCTCAAAAAATATAGGAACAATAACTAAAGCCATAAATATATAAGAGATTGATGAAAAATTAGAAGTAATTTTCTTAAAATTTAAAATAAATAAAAATAAAAGAACAGCCAAACCTATCCATTGAATTGGTATATTTCCAAATGAATAAGCATCTAAGGAAATCAAAAATAATGCAAAAATTATTCCATTTAATTTTAAGTTATCTATATTTGTCATTCATATTAAATGATAACTAAGCTACTTGGAAAAATGTGAAAAATTTAATTTTGCTCTGAGTACTTATTAAATGAATAAAATTCATAAATTTTTTGTACAACCATACTCAAAGACAATGCAATTGCTATACCAACAGCGTCAAATTGATCGACAAAAAAGAGTGAAGCTAGAATAAATACAACTAATGAAATTAACCTACTCACTGCATGGTATTGAATCAAGTTTGAAAATAAAAGTAGTTGTCGTATCCAAAAAGTATTTAGATAAATTATATAACCAATGGTTAGAACAAGCATTGGTTCATAAGCATCAAGAAATGAACTTCCTGAAATAAGGTTTATCAAGTTTTCACCAAAATACACGTATGGAATAATAATTATTGTTGAAAGAGGTAATAAGAAATTTTTAACAAGATCGGAGAAGTTTACTCTTAAACTTTCTTTAGAAAGTTGATTTTGAACCAAAGGTGTTAAAACCGAAATAATATATGTTATTGGTTCAACAAGTCGTTTTGCAATTCTGAAAATACCAACAGTTGATAGATCTGTAAAGTAACCCAAAATCACTAAATCGAAATGCTGTGGGATTATGCCTACAAGTTGATCTAATCGTTGTTTGAGAAAATCTGCTTTAAATTTTGTAAAGTAATCAAATAAATCTTTGATCGATATTGCAGAAATTCTTAGATAATTTCTGCAAATGAAAAAACCAAAAAAACCGTAAACTGTTGAAAAAACTGCTTGCCCTATAAAAAAGTTATCAACACTTGCATTTATGTTAAACAAAATAAGAATTGTAAGAAACCTCATCAAATTTGAAACTGTATCTACCAAAGCAAATTTTTTGAACTCACCATTAAAAGTTAATACTGCTTTTGAACTCTCTGAAAGAGTTTGAAATATTCTACAAATCAACAATATATTAAGTGCGAAACTCATACTGTAGTTTCCAAATAGTGAGTTAAGTTCAGATTGAAATAATACTAAACAAATCAAATAGCAAACAACACCAATTAATAAGTCGTATATAAGAGAAAGTGTAAACATGCTTTCTCCATATTTTTTTAACATCAATAAAGTCACATCGCTATTTCTAGCATGAAGTGTCCTAAAAATAATTGCGATTAGTGCTAAAACTAATACTGCTTGACCATAACTTGTAGTGCCCAAACCTCTGGTAACAATACCAACTTGAACAAAAAGAATAACAACAATTAGTAGTTGAGAAGAAGCAAGCTCTTTTATTTCAAATAATAAAGTTTTTAAATACTTAAAATTCATCTAATTAAGTGGAGCTGAGGGGATTTGAACCCCTGACCCCCTGCATGCCATGCAGGTGCTCTGCCAGCTGAGCTACAGCCCCTAATTTTTTTTTAGCCGAATTGATAAAGAGTCTCACTATCAAAATATATATCTTCAATATTGTAATACTCTCGAGATTCTTCAGTAAATATTTGAATTAATATGCCTTTTAAACTAATTAAGAGCCAATTTGAATTTTCCCCTTCATAAATAAACTCATTTATTTTTAAATCTTTTTTTATTTTTTTTATTACTGAATTCATTTGAATCATTGAATTTGAGGAACATATAATTACGTTATCATGAAAATGATCAGATTGAAGTTGTAATACTTTTAAATTTGTTAATTTTTGAGTTAGCAACAAATCAACTATAGAATCAATTAAAAAATTTTGCTCTTCTGATAACGTAAAAATTTGTGTCACTTATAAATATATTACCATGTATTTCAAAACCCACTATTCTTAAAGTGAGGACATTTTGAAAAAAATTATCATCATTGGAGCTGGTGAAGTAGGTAACTTCTTAGCAAGTAAATTATCAAGTGAACAACATGACGTTACTGTCGTAGAGCAAAACCCAACAAGAGTAGAAGAGCTAAATTCGACACTTGATGCTCTTGTAATTAAAGGCAATGGTGGCAGTCCTTCTTCATTATTTCAAGCAGGCTCAGAAGAAGCTGATTTAATTATAGCTGTTACAGACGATGAAAATGTAAACATGCTGTCATGCTATTTGGCTAAGAATATGGGAACAAAAAAATCTTTTGCAAGAGTTCAAGATAGTTCATTGAAAAATGAAATTGAAGATTTAAATATAGATAAAATTATTGATCCATCTGAGAGTGCTTGTGATGAAATTGAAAAACTTTTATCAAGAGCTGGAATTTATGACATTCATGAATTTAACAATGGAAAGCTTCTGTCTGTAGGTGGTGTTGTAACTGAAAACTCTCCTCTTGTTGACAACCAACTTTCTAATATACATGAATTTGGAGGCAAAGATAATTGGCTTGTTACTGGATTTATGCGGGATGGAACTTCTTACATTGCAAATGGCGATACAAAACTTCAAGTTGATGACCATATTAAAATTATTGTAAAAAGTGGTGATATACAAACAGCTACATCCTTAATTGGCATCGAAACAAAAGATGAGATTAAAAAAGTAATAATTGTTGGTGCATCAAGATCTTCAGAGTTGTTGGCTGATAGGCTTTATAAAAATTATGAAGTAGTTGTTATTGATGACAATAAAAAAGATTGTAATAGAATTGCTGAAAACAATTCACATGTAATCGTAGTACATAACGACCCAAAAGATCCATCAAACTTGCAAAGTATTGGTGTGGATAAAAATTCTGCCCTTGTTGCTCTAAGTAAAGACGATTCAAAAAATATTGTATGTTCATTAGTTGCAAATGCTTTAGGTGCACCTGAAATTATTACCAGAGTTAACAAAATTGATTATCTTGAGCTACTTAAAGAATCTTCTATTCAGGCAACAATATCTACAAGAATAACTGCTGCAAATGCAATTTTACAAGATGTTCGATCAGATCAAGTTACATCTGCACTAACTTTTGAAGATACAGAAGTAGAAGCTTTAGAAATAGTTCTTTCAAAGGAATGCCCAGTATTAGATAAATCTCTCATTGAATTAGATTTACCTGAAGATTGCTTAATTGCTGGTGTGACTAGAAGAGACAATACTTATATTCCTTCTGGCACTTGGAAGTTTGCAGAAAAAGACAAGCTTGTGGTATTTACACTTCCAGAGTCTATAGAAAAAATTGAAGAAACTTTTTGTTAAAACTAAATGATTAAAGTTGTAGTTTTCATCAGTGGAGGAATTCTTCCAGTCCTAGCTTTAGCAACTATTCCAACAATATTTTATGCATTTATGCAAAGTAATATGGAGTACGCTATCTCTCTAATTGTGTTAGCTTTACTTACAATTTCAATATCTTACTTAATTAGAAAATTTGTTTTACCTACTAGGCAACTTACTACAATTCAAGGATTTGGGGCTGTTGGTTTATCCTGGATTTTTATTTCTTTATTTGGAACAATTCCTTATGTTCTTTCTGGAATAGATTTAGGTTACACAAATATTTTTTTTGAAACAGTTTCAGGTTTAACTACGACTGGAAGTTCAATTTTAACTGATATTGAGGCTGTTGATAAATCACTACTGATATGGAGATCAACAACTCAATGGTTAGGAGGAATGGGAGTAATTGTTTTAACAATTACCATACTCCCTTTACTAGGTTCAGGTGGTATTAATCTATTTAAAGCAGAATCACCCGGACCGTCTGCAGATAGGTTAACTCCTAAATTTAAAGATACTGCAAAACTTTTATGGATTGTTTATATTTCATTGACAATTCTTGAGACAATTCTTTTATATTATTCAGGTCTAAATATTTTTGATGCTTTTAACCATTCGCTTACTACATTATCAACAGGTGGTTTTAGTACTTTTAATACCTCCGTTAGTGAATTTTCCACTCTTTCGAAATTTATAATAAATATTTTTATGTATTTAGCAGGCACTTCATTCATATTGTTATTAAAAACAATAAGGTCTAGATCTTTAGGTGAGTTTTTTAAAAGTACTGAATTTTTATTTTATTCATTTATGGTAATTTCAACAGCTATAATTTTTCTATTTAAAACAATTACGCTAGATGAAAATATTTTTGAAAGTATTAATAATGCTTTTTTTACATCTTTAACTTTAATTACTACAACTGGATTTACTAATTTAAATTATGAAAGTTGGAATATTAATTATAAAACCTTTATTTTAGGACTTATGTTTCTAGGTGGTATGGCTGGCTCCACAGCTGGTGGTTTAAAAACTGTCAGGGTTATTGCACTTTTAAAATCAGTACGAAATGAAATAAGAAAAATATTTTATCCAAATGCAATATTTAAAATTAGAATGTCAAAATCTATTTTGCCTGAAAAAATGATTGAGTCAGTACAAACATTTTTCATATTGTATGTGGCAATTTTTGTATTAGGAACATTTGCAATAAGTATTTCTTCTAATTATCACGGTACTCCTTTATCTTTTGAAGCAACCATGAGTGCTGTTGCTTCGGCAATAAACAATATTGGTCCTGGCCTTGGAGAAATAGGTCCAGTCAAAAACTATTTTTTTATTGACAGTTTAACTAAAATCTTACTGAGTATTCTTATGATTATAGGTAGGTTAGAAATATTTCCTATTGCAATTCTGCTATATAGGAAAACTTGGAAATCATAAAGAATAAAGTGAGTGTTCTTTAATAAATTCAATTAATTCATGGGGTAAATAACTATCTAAATTTTCTTTGGTATTCATTATATTTCTCACATTAGTTGAACTAATATCCAAATAGCTTCCTTCAATAATCTGATATTTAAACGGAAATATATTTTTAAGGTTTTCGTTTGGAACGCCTTCTCGGGGAGCAATTAAAAAATTAGTGTACTTATCTAATTCTTGGTAAGATTTCCATGAAGTTATGCCATAAGCAGCATCGCCTCCAAGAATAAAATAAGTATCTGACTTGTTTAAATTTAGCTTTTTTAAAGTTTCAACAGTATATGAAGGTTCGTGTAAATTGTTTTCAATATCACTAATTTCAAAATTATTATTGTCTTTTATTAAAATTTCTGTCATTTCATACCTTAAGGTATATTTTGTAGTTTCAGTTTTTTGCCACGAAACTCCAGTTGGAATAAATAGGATTTTTGTAAGATTGAATTGTTCTAGCGCTCTATTTGCAATTTCTTTATGCGCAATATGAGGGGGGTCAAAAGTACCGCCAAGAATTCCTATTTTCATCATTTAATTACCTTTTTAAAATTGATACTATTGATAAAACTCTTTAATTGTTCGAAATTCCTAACTTCAGAATGTTTCTTAGAAATTGATTGATAATGATGAAATTGACTATCGCCTGTGTTCCAGTATTGGCTTCTCTCTGGATTCATCCAGTAAACGTTCTGAAACTTTTTTGATAATTTATCAATTGTTTCTGTATTAATAGGTCTGTAATTATTTCTAGCATCACCTATTACAATAAGCGTATTAAAACTAGAATTACTAATTATTTTTTCATTTAATAAGTCTTTAAACGACTTGTCGTAATCTGAATGACCATCAACATGAACATAGTTATTCCAATTAGTAAGAATTTTATTTATGTTATTAAATTTTAAATTTTTTAATTCTTTTGTAATGTCTGTGATTCCATCAATAAACACGAACGCGTGTACAGATCTAAACCGTTGGACTACTCCAAAAAGCAAGGTAAGCCCAAACAAAGAATAAAGAGCCATTGAACCGCTAATGTCACATAAAAGAATCAACCTAGGTTTCTTTTTTATCTTGGGTTTTAAAACAATATCATAAAGACTTCCTCCATTTTTTAGAGATTTACGAATAGTTTTTCTAAATAATAACTTACCTTTAGAAGCAGATTTTGTATATTTTACAAACTTGTTTGCCAAGATTAATCCAAGGTTTCTAGTCTCCTTAAGTAGCTTTCTTCTTTCTTCAGCGTCTGTAAATAAAAAATCTTTTTCATCTAGATTTTCTTTTGGATTTAGCTCTGATGGTATGTAAGCTTCTTTAAATTGATTTCTTAGTTCTGAAACTCTTTCAAGTATGGATTGATTTAATTGACTAATAAAGTAATTTTTATTTTCTTGATTGATAATTTCATCTAAATCATTATCAAAATCAATATCAAAAAAACTAACTGAATCAAGAAAAGCAAGAGAGTTCTGTAGCTGATTTAACCAATAATTATTAGATACTGGTCTACTAAAATCTATTTCACCAAATTCATTAATAATATCATCAGCAAGTTTTTGAAATCTTGAATGTGAATTGTCATTAAAAAAATCCTCGACTCTCTCATCTTTATAATCTAGTAAAAAACTAGATTGATCTTTATAGTCACCTACTAAAAAATTAAAGTACTGATGAATAAGTTCTTTCAATTTTTCTTTTTCTTCTTTAGTAGAAGGAAGTAATGAATAAATAAAACTTATATCTCTTTCAAAATTATCATGTTGCTCTTTTTGTAAAAATTTAATTAAATTACTTATTCTTTCAGATGGAAATTTTAATGAATTCTCTGAACAGTAATGAGAAAAATTAATTAACTCATTGGTTTTTATTTGCATTATCTTCTTTAATTTTATCTAGATAAATTTTTTGGTCTTCAATATCTTTTATAAGAATTCCGATATTTGAATCTAAAGATTCCTCATCGTTTAAATGATTATATTTTACCCATTCAACTGATTCGATTAAAGAAGGTGGCTTGTTTAGACCAAGCGATCTTACAAAATTACTAAATATAGAAAACTTTTTTGCTTTTTCTTCATTTATATTTTCGACATTGTTAAGAATTACTTTTGTTTCTATATCGACAGATGGGTAGTCTAGGTAAAAATACAAACATCTTCTTCTTAAAGCTTCAGAAAGCTCTCTTGTAGCATTAGAAGTTAATACAGTAAGATTATCATTCTTTGAAGTGACAGTTCCTAGCTCAGGAATACTTACTTGGTTTTCAGCTAAAACTTCTAATAATAAAGCCTCAAATTCTTCATCTGATCTATCAATTTCATCAACGAGAAAAATAGATTTTTCATCAGATCTCAGAGATTGTAGAATCGGTCTCTCAATCAAAAATTCTTCAGTAAATAAATTTTTGGAATCCTGTTCAGTTTGTATTGATAAAAGCTGCTTTTTGTAATTCCACTCATAAAGAGCCTTGTCTTCATCGATACCTTCATGACATTGAAGTCGAATTAATTGAGTTTTAAATATCTTTGAGAGAGTTTTTGCAAGGTAAGTTTTTCCGGTACCAGCAGGACCCTCTATCAAAATGGGTTTATTTAAATACAATGAAGCATTGACAATGTCTACTAATTCTTGGTCTGCAAAATAACCATTGTCTTCAAAATCTTTTACTGTTAAATTGTTAATCATCCTCTTACTGTACCCTCGCCTGTAACTACATATCTTTCATTTGTTAACGCCTCTAACCCCATTGGGCCTCTTACATGTAATTTTTGAGTACTAATTCCGATTTCAGAACCAAAACCAAACATTTCACCGTCAGTAAATCTTGTAGATGAATTTATAAATATAACTGAAGAATCTATAGATTTAGCAAAAGTGTCTGCAACTTCCTTTGATTCAGTCAAAATTGCTTCAGTATGTCCAGATGAGTAGATTTTAATATGCTCAATTGCTTGATCAACACTGTCGACGACTTTTACTGCCAGTTTCAAATCTAAAAATTCAGCCTCATAATGTGATTCGTTAGCAAGATTTAGATTTGGAAAGTCTTCTTTTATTTTCTCGTCTACAAATAGTTCAACTTCATTTTCTAATAATTCTTCAATTATCAAACTGCCCATATCTTGGTAAATCTGACTATTAATTAGCAAGGTTTCAAGAGCGTTACATACCCCTGGTCTTTGCACTTTAGAATTAATAACTATATCAATAATATGTTCTTTTTTTGCATCCTGATGTATGTACAAATGTACATTTCCATCTCCATCTAGGATAAATGGTACCTTGGAGTTGTCTACTAGTGTTTGTATTAGTCCCTTCCCTCCTCTTGGAACAATGAGATCAACAAATTCTGTGAGATTCATAAATTCAATGGTGTCTTGACGATCTTTACTTTCTATTATCTGAAAAATATTTTTATTACAATTATTTAAAGATAGTGAATTTTGAAGAACTTCAAGAATAGCAATATTTGAGTCAAGACAATAGCTGGATCCTCTTAAAATTACAGCATTACCAGACTTTAGACAAAGACCTGAGACATCACTTGTAACATTAGGTCTTGCTTCATAAATAACTCCTATAACTCCAAAAGGTGAACGAATTTTTTTAATATGTAATCCTTCATCAGTTTTCCAACTGTCAGTAATATTTCCAACCGGATCTTCTAAGGGAATTATCTTGAGCAAGCCATTAGACATACCATTTATACGTTCTTCACTTAAAGATAATCGGTCAATTAAGGCAGGTGTTAAATCAAGATCCTTGGAATTTTTCAAATCTATTTTGTTAGCATCTAAAATTTTTTTTGAGTTTTTAAGCAATTCGTCAGCCATAGTCTGTAAAATTTGATTTTTTTTATCAGTGCTTAAAACTGCAATTTCTGCAGCAGCATCTTTTGCTTGTGTTCCTATTTGCTTAAGCATATTAAAAGGTTAATTAAGAATTTCTATTAGTAAAATTATTTATAGAATAATTAAATCGTCTTTATGAATTAAAACACTACTTTCACCAACTGCAGAACTGTCAATTTTTGCAATACCCTTAGCGACAATTTTTTTATTAAAAACAATTGACAGTCCATCTCCAATTTTGAAAGAATTATCAAATCTAACAACTCCTTTTGATAAAAGTGAAGCATTCTTTAAAAGTGCACTAGCTGCACCTTCATCAATATACACATTTGATATTGGAGCCATCCCATATGCAATCCAAAGCTTCCTAAGCCTAATTTTTTTATTTGAGGCAGTAATATAGGTTCCAACCTTTTCATTTAAAATTGCTTTCGATAGATTAGATTTGGACCAAGAGATTATATGTGTTGGTATACCGGAAAAACCAGAAATTTGAGATGCCATAATTTTTGTTGAAAATCCTCCCATGCCTTCTCCAGTCTTTGAAAGAGGTATTAATTCATTAAGTTGATTGGAATCATATTCAATGTAATCTATTTTTTTTGCATCTTTATTTTTATCAGGATTGAAATTGTACAAACCCTCTTTATTAGTAATGATTATAAGTTTTTCTGCATTAACAATAATTGAGACTATTGCAGATAACCTATCATTATCACCAAATTTTAGCTCTTCAGTCGCTACAACGTCATTTTCGTTAATTACTGGAATAATTCCCTGGGATAACAATTCATTTAATGCTTGTGTAGTATTAACGAATTGCTCTCTATCATCAATCAAATTTTTGGTAATTAAAACTTGTGCAATATTCATTTTTTTATCTTTAAAAATTTTTTCATATTGATTAATCAATTCAATTTGACCAACTGCTGATGCCACCTGAAGTCTTTTTAAGGATTTAGGTCTACTTTTATAATTTAATTTTGTTGCCCCAAGACCAACAGCGCCAGAGGTTACAATTACAAAATTAAATTGATTTTTATTTTCGATTATTAACTCGGCCAAGCTTTTCAATAAAGTTAAATCAACTTTATCATTCTTGATAATTGAAGTAGTTCCAATTTTTATTACTATGTTTTTTTTATTGTTTGTATTCAAATTCTAAATTTCCTAACACAATTGTATCACCATCAATTGCACCCATTTCACTAATTTCTCTTGAGAGAATAGATTTTTCGAATCTAATAAATATCTCATCTAGAACACTATCTTTGTTTCCAGAAATATTGATTATATTCGTGACTAATTCACCAGAACAAATGTACTGATTTTCTATTTTTTCTATAAAGTAATCTTCTTGCTCTAAAACAATTTTATGAAAATCAGAATAAATAAGTGGTAAGTCATCTTGAAATACATCCTGTATCGTGCTGACCAATTTATCAATTCCATGTTCATTTAAACAGGATATATTAAGATATTCCTCATTAGTTACAGAGAGTTTATCTGACTTATTTATAACTACAAGTTTTTTAATTGATTGATAATTTTCATCAAATTTAAAAAGTTCATCTTCAAGCATTGAAATTTGCGAACTTATATTAAATTTTTCATTTATTGGATCAATTAAATAAATTATAAATTTAGTATTTCTCAAATGTTTTAATACTCTCCTGCCCATTCCAACCCCGTCTGAAGCACCCTCTAATAATCCAGGCAGATCACATATAGTTACCAATGATTCAGAATTATTTAAAACACCAATATTTGGACTAGTGGTTGTAAACTCATAATCACCAATTTTTGCCTTAGAGTTTGTCAATTTTTGAATTAATGTACTCTTGCCTGCATTAGGCAGTCCAACAATTGAAATGTCTGAATAAAGACTATAACTTAGTTTGACATCAAGTGATTTTCTTTTTATTCCTTGCTCGCAGATTTGTGGATTAGGATTTCTTTTTGAAATCAATTCATAATTTCCTCTACCACCTTTTGAACCTGTAAGTAATTCATAAGAAGAGTTATTGTCATGAAGGTCAGCATACATTTCATTATCAATAAATACTTGTGTTCCTCTTGGCACTTCTATAATTAGATTCTTACCTGAGGTTCCGTTTTGAAAATTTTTGTTACCTGGTCCACCATTTTCAGCTTTAAGAGAACTGTTCGACATAATGTGAGATAAATCAGGCAATTCATTATTAACCTGTAATATGACACTGCCACCATTTCCACCTGAACCACCAGATGGTTTAGTTTTAGAATTTAAATTATTGAAATTAACAGAGCCTGGGCCTCCAGCTCCAGAGGATACTGAAAGGTTGATTTCATCAACGAACATTGGCTCATTTTGGAATTACATTAACTAATTTTCTACCATTTCTAGTAGAAAATTTTATAACGCCATCTGTTTTTGCAAAGAGAGTGTCGTCTCCACCTATGGATACATTTTCTCCTGGATGAATTTTTGTACCTCTTTGTCTAACTACAATCGAACCAGCAGATATATTTTCACCGTCATAAACTTTAGTACCAAGTCGCTTTGACTCTGAATCTCTACCATTCCTGGTAGAACCACCAGCTTTTGTTTTAGACATTATTCCTCCTCAGCGCTTTCAAGTCCCTGAATACTCTTAACTTTAACAATTTTTGAGTTTTCTCTATATCCAACTCTTCTTCTGTTTCCAGTTTTATTTTTATATTGAAAAATGTTTATTTTTTTAGACTTTGAAGCAGAAAGATGCTCTAGTTCAACTTTATAGTTTTTTAGTTCTTTGTCATCTACAACTATTTGACCTTTTCTAGGGCTGACTAATACAGGTACAACAGTTTGTTCTTCAAAAGAAGATGAAACAGAGAACTCATCCCCAACACTTACTCTTTCTTGAGATGACCCAACTTTAATAACAGCATATTTACTCATAACTCAATCACTCTACTACAGCCTCGGACTCAATCAAGCCTTCTTCTATACTTTTGTTTGCAAAAATATCATTAATTATTAGACCCCTACCATTGCATTTTTCACATTCTTCTGAGAAACTCTCAACAAGACCGGCTGCCACATTCTTTCTAGTCATTTCTACTAATCCAAGTCTAGATATTTCAAATACCTGTGTTCTAGTCTTATCTTTAGCTAATTCCTGCTTAAATCTATTTAAAAGACTTTGTTGCTTTTTGGTTGACTCCATATCTATAAAATCTATAACTATAATTCCACCAATATCACGAAGTCTTAACTGTCTTGCAATTTCTTCTGCAGCTTCCAAATTATTTTCATACACAGTTTCCTCAAGGCTGTTTTTTCCAACAAATTTTCCAGTATTTACATCAATAACAGTTAGTGCTTCTGTTCTGTCAATAATTAGATGCCCACCAGATGGCAACCAAACTTTCCTATCTAAAGCCTTTTTTATTTGGTCTTCAATGTGGTATCTTTCAAATAACATAAGTTCATCTTGATAAAAGTCCACAATATCACTTATCTCAGGAGAAGTAGCAGAAACATAATTCTTGATTTCATCAAATTGATCTTTTCTATCAATTAAAAGCTTTTTAAATGTTGAGTTAAGGTGTTCTCTTATTACTTTTATAGAAACATCTGGTTCTTGATGAATTAATTTTGGAGCATCACCACTTTTGTAATTACTAACAATATCCCATTCTTCTACAAGTTTTTCTATATCTACTTGTAATGCTTTTTCACTCACTCCCTCGGCAGCGGTTCTAACAATAACACCGAAATTTTCTGGCTTAAGTTTACGAATAATTCTGTCTAACCTACTTCTCTCGTTATCAGATAGTCTTCTAGAGATACCCTTTGTTCTAGAGTTTGGAATTAATACTAAATATCTTCCTGGAAGGGAGATTTGGCCAGTTAACCTTGCCCCCTTTTCCCCCATAGCATCTTTAACTACCTGAACTAAAATTTCTTGATCAGGTTTTAGTAAATTTTCAATTTTTGAATTTTTATGAGAACCCTCTATATCGGCAACATATAACACGCCATTTTTTTCTTCACCGAAAGAAACAAATGCTGCTTCCATTCCAGGTAAAACATTTTTTACTTTTCCTAGGTAAATGTTTCCAACTTTAGACTTTGCGTTATTTTCTGATGTGTAATACTGAACCAGGGTGGGCCCTTCAAGAATAGCGACCTTTGATACACCATCTTTAGAGCTTATAAGCATCTGCTTTTTTTCAACTTCTGGAACAGGTAATGGTTGTTCTCTAAACCAAGTTGGATTCTTATCTTTAAAATCCTTATTTTTTTGAGAACCTGAGCGAGTAGTCCCAGATTTTATTTTTACTTTTTGGCCATTAAACCATTTAGTTTTTGTGTTGTCCAAATTGTCGCTCTTGCGAACAATCTTTGACTTTTTGAATATACCAAACATTAAAACCTCCGAGATGACGAATATATAAATTTAACATGAGTTAAGAATAGTAGAGTTAAAAATTAAACAACTATGTTGTTTTCTATGAAAACTCTATTGATTAATCCAAATATTATTGCGGTTGAAAATATTGATGATCCTCCAAGGCTTAGAAGTGGGAAAGGAATTCCAGTCAAAGGAATAAAACCAAGAATAGTTAACAAATTTATAAATATTTGCACACCTAAGAGAATTAATAATCCTGAAAGGAGATATTTTTCAAACTCAATTTGAGTAAAATTAATTATTCTATTTACCCTAAAGAAAAAAAGTATCCATAAAGATAGAAGCAACAAACCTCCAAGAAAACCAAAGTTTCTTGAATAAAGAGAAAAAATAAAGTCCGTAGTTTGCACAGGCACAAAAACTTCTGTTATTTGTGAATTAGTAAAATAAGTTCCAAACAAACCTCCTGAAGAGATTGAAAGTCTACTTTGCTTTTGTGAAAAGTCGTCTCCAGAAAAGAAATCTGTAATTCTTGATATTTGATAATCACCTATAAAGTTCATTTCTAAAAGAATGAAAAATAAAAGAAAAAGTGACAACAACCCTAGAACAGCGCTCCTCAGTTTAATATCAGACATAAAAAACATTAAAGAAGTAACTATTATAAGCAACATGGTTGTTCCTAAATCAGGTTGTATAAAAATTAAAAGTAGATTTATTAGAACCCCCATTAGAGCAATTAGCTTATTAGACTTTTGGCTGAGTATTTTTGCTAAAAATAAAACTAAAATAATTTTGCTGAATTCTGATGGCTGAATAAAAACTGGTAATCCAATTGGTTCTAAATCGTACCATCGTCTTACACCAAGTATTGGTGCTGTAAAAAGTAGGCCTAATAAAACAGAAATAGAAAGTATAAATAATGAATTTATTAAATTAAATAAGTTCTCAATTGAAAGATATGTCGTTATGAAAAATACAATTAACCCTATTAAAGAAAATACTATTTGTCTTGATAAAATATTGGTTGTTTCAAACTCAATTGACTCAATTGAGCTAAATAATGTAAACCATGAAATGACACTAAACAACATAAACTGAAGCAGAATGTATAAATTTGTTCCTTCTGGACCTAATATTGTAATTTTTCGATTTATCATTCTGTAATTTCTCCAAATTCAACTGGAGTTAGTTCGTATTCACGTAAATGTTGAATAATTCTTCTAGCAACTGGTGCAGCAACTGCACTTCCAGATCCGCCCTCGTCGACAACTGTAACAATAATATATTTTGGATTACTTATAGAATCAACTCCAACAAACCAAGAAGTATTATTTTTGTCACCAGCATTTTGTGCTGTTCCTGTTTTTCCACCAATATCATTTACTTTGTTTCCCAATATACTGAATGAAACATAAGCTGTTCCACCTTTATTAGTAACTGTGTTTAAGTCTTTTAAAAGAAATGAAATAAATTCATCACTAACATTTATTTTTTTATTTGTTATCTTTTCTGCATTTACGTTTATTGTTGGTGATAAGTTTTCTCCTGTTAATAAAGTTCTATATGCATTTGCAACCTGAAGAGGAGTAGTCGTTATAGCTCCTTGGCCTATGATTAAGTTCATTAAATCTCCACCTAACCATCCCTCTTCTCTTACAAGGCCTGGTCTAGATATCTTCCATTCTTCAAAAAGGTCTCTATCAGGAATGATTCCAACCTTTTCAAATGGTAAGTCAACATTTGTTTTCTCACTAAAGCCCAATTCTTTAGAATACTCCTGAAGAATGGACTCTCCTTCTGTATTACCAAAATTTCGCCATATATTTAAAGCTATGTCCCAAAAGTACACATTACATGACTGTTTAATTGCATCGGTAAGATCTACTTTTCCATGACCATCAAGTTTCCAGTCGTTATAAACTTGCTGAGATCCATCATCAAATCCAAATGAAAGACTTCCCTCACAATCAACTTTTGAATCTTTGTTATTCAAACCCTCAGGAAATATATTTTCACTTAGTGCTAACCAGTACGCAACAACTTTAAATACTGAACCTGGAGGATAAAGACCTTGGATTGCAAAATTATTAAAAGCTTGATCTCTATCCAACTGTTTGTATTCAAAGTCACTTATGCCAGATACAAACTTGTTGGGATTGAAATCAGGTAAAGAAACCATGGAAATAATGTTTCCGGTTTCAATATCTAAAACCACAGACGCACCTCTTTTAATTTCATTTGTTGACTCAAAACTCTTGTTTGCTAAATCTATGCCCTGTTGCAATGATTCTTTTGTGACTAACTGAGTTGAAGAATCAATTGATAAAAATAAATCTTTACCTGGCGTTGGTTGTTTTGAGTTTATAATATCAGAACCTAAAAAAGTTAATTCACCTGGAATTCCGGATAAATAGTCTTCGTAATATCTTTCTAATCCATTTTTGCCAACCTGATTATTTCCTAATGCATTTTGAAAAATATCAAACTCATCTTGATTAGGTATTCCTAAATATCCGATTGTATGTGCAAAAAGTTCATTTTTAATGTAGTTTCTTATTGGTAAATCAATAATTAAAAAAGCATCAAAATTAGTTAATAGATTATTTCTAACCTCATATTCGATAGAAGAGAGATTTATAACAAATTGTAAAATATTCTTACTTTCAAATATTTCATTAATTTCTCTAGTTGTTAAATCTGGAAAATTATATTGAATAATTTGTCTATAGTCAGAAGAGTTTTCATTGTTAATTTTTCTCATGTTTATAAATAGGTGAGGTTCTAATTTGGTCTCAGCTATTTTTTCTCCATTTGAATCAAATATTTCACCTCTCGGTGCTGTAATATAAAATTTATCTAAATTTTGCTGGTCAATAATTTCAGACGTAGACTGGAATTCGGTTGTTTGAAGTTGAAAGATATCAAACAAAATAAAAGCCAATAAGATAAAAAAAGCAATAAACGTAAATTTAAGCCTTATTTGGTTAAACATTTTTTCTTAAAGTTCTTTTCAAGGAGACAAAAATTATTGAATTTACAATAATAGAAGTGAAATAACCTGTTAACCAATAATCCAAATCAAACCCTAAGATAATAGGAATTTTATATATCAATAAACATAATGAAATAGTGGTTATGTATATAACATTTGATCGACTGTATCTAGATACTACAAAATTTGACAATACAACCACAACTAAGAATATTGATGAATATAGTCCTAAATAGTAAGTACTGAAGAAAGAGTCATACAAAATTCCTGTTAAGAAAATTGGGATTACTAAATTTTGATTAAATAATTCAGTACCAATATATAAAAGTGAAATTAAGAATATATATACTCCAAAATCTAAAGAAATAAATGTATTCACATAATTTTCAAACAAACAAAGCATAAAAAGAAAAGTAGATATTGAAATTAGTCTTATTAATTTCATTTACTTTTAGGAATGAATAAATTACTTTGGAAAGTTAGCATTTCCTCTATTGGCACTATCACAGTAAATTTGTTGTTTAGCTTTGTTTGTTCGTAAGTTTTTAAATCAATGAGTGGAAACTTGTTTATATGTCCAAATGTAATATCTGAATATAACATCCCAACTTTTGAATTCAATGTTGATTCTAAAGAACTAAATATTAATTCTTTACCATTTGAATTTACCTCAAAAATATTGTTGTTTTCATCTAATGCCCTAAAATTGAAATTTGTAGAATTGAATGATTCAAGTATTGAATAATCATTAAACACTTCTCCTAGATAACCAACTACATATCCTGTTTCATTTATCACTAGATCTCCGGGCTCAAAATTGTAGTCCCTTCCCCCTGAAATTAGATATTCATCAGTCGAGTTTTTTAAAATTAAGCTTGTTGCATAGTATGTTAATTCAAAGTCACTAATATTTTTTATAAGAAGATCATAAGACTCAATATCATCCAGTAATTCTTGATTCTCTACATATAATACTCTCAAATTAGAGAGCTCTTCTTTTAATCTTATATTTTCTGCGACTAAATCCGCTCTACTTGAAGATAAGCTAGAAAATTCATTTTGCAGTAGTCTGTCAGGAATTTGGAAATTGGAAATTAAATTTACTTGTTCTGGAATAAAATTTGATAATGTTTTATTAGAAAAATAGTCTACAGCACTTAATAAACCTGAAAGAAAAATAAAAAGGAAATAAACTACATATTTTCTTATACCAATAATTTGAGTATTTTGCATATTAATTAGGTTTTGGGGATAATTTCAAAACACTTTTATAGTCTTGAAATCTCTCTAAGCAAATACCAGAACCAATTACAACTGAACTTAATGGATCATCTGTATTATTAATTGGGATACCTAACTCTTCAGCTATTTTTTTATCCATTTTCTTTAGTAGAGATCCTCCACCCGTAAGCCATGCTCCATCCTTGTCAATATCTGAAACCAAGGCCGGTGGAGTTTGTGAGAGAGATATTCTAATAGCTTCAATAATATCATTTACGACTGGTTGTAAGGCGTTCCTAACATCACTTGCCTCTAGTAATACTTGCTTGGGTATACCTCTTACAATATCTCTTCCAGTTACTGTTACTTGAGGCTCTTTATCATATTGATAAGCTGAGCCAACTGCATGTTTAATATTTTCTGCGATACCAGTATCTATAAGTATTTGATGTTCTCTTCTCAACCATTCAATTAATATCTCTGTCATATCTTCACCACCAACCCTCACAGAGTTAGCATTGACTATATCCCCCATTGATATAACTGCTATTTCAGTTGTGCCACCGCCTATATCTACAATCATATTTCCATAGGGTTCAAAAATATTTAAACCACTGCCTATCGCTGCAGCCATAGGTTCTTCTATTGTGAAAACTTCAGATGCACCTGTGGAATGAGCTGCCGTTTCAATTGATCTTTGCTCAACACTTGTAACACCATTTGGAACACATATCACAATTCTAGGTCTTGAATAAGCACGTCCTATTGCTCTTGATAGTAAGGTTTTAACAAGTTCCTCTGCCATTTCAATTTCAGATATTACACCATCCCGCAATGGCCTAATAAGCTCAATAGTGTCCGGAACTCTTCCGATTAATTTTTTAGCCTCTCGGCCAATAGTGATGATTGAATTATCACTTTTGTTTACAGCAAGAAGTGTTGGTTCATCAACTACAACTCCGACCCCTTTTATATATATAAGAGTGTTGGCAGTGCCTAAGTCAATTGCAATATCATTGCCACCAAATAAAGTTCTTCGTAAATTTAAGTCAACCATGTACTAATAGAATAATCTAATAGTTGCTGTTTTTAAATATTTATTTACTATCCAAAAAATAACGAAAGTTCTCTCTCAGCACTTTCGTCTGAATCTGATCCATGAACAACGTTTTTATCTAATTCAGTTGCTAAATCTCCCCTAATTGAGCCAGGTGTTGATTCACTAGGATTAGTAGCTCCCATAAGGTTTCTGATTTGTAGAACTACATTTTCACCCTCAACCTGCATAGCAACAACTGGACCACTTGTTATGAATGACACTAAATCATTAAAAAATGGTTTATCTTTATGTTCCCCATAATGCTGCTCTGCTAATTCTTTAGAAATAGTCATCATTTTTATTTTTGTGATGGAAAATCCTTTGGCTTCAACTCTTGAAATAATTTCTCCAACTAAATTTCTTTGTACACCATCAGGCTTTATCATAAAAAACGTTTTCATGTAGTTGTCCTTTTTTTATACTCTCCAATTAAATATAAACTACCTAGCAATATAGAAGGATTCTTATTTGCTGAAAATGTTTTAAGCTCAGCTATTTTATAATCAATATTTTCACTTTTTAGATAATCGATAAATTTATCAGGGTTTTGTTGATTAAAAAAAGTATTTTCTTCAATAAAATTTAACTTATATTGTTTTTTTGGCTTTAAATAGCTGATGATATTTTCTATGTTTTTCCCATTTTTAAAACCTAGATACAAATGAGTGTCTTCTAAACTATATACTTTTTCATAGTCTTCTATAGTCTTTATAAACCCATCTATATTGTGTGCACCATCTAAGATTTTTAAAGGATTTCTATTAATAATTTCAAATCTTCCTTCTACATATTCTTTATTAAAATCTGCAGTAATTTTCCTTGTACTAGAACTTATTAAAAAATTTACGACTAATGAAGCAAGTAAATAATTTATTTGATTTGATATAAAATCCTTTGATTTGCCATCAACAAAATCATTTAAGAAGTGCTTTGATTTAAAATGTTTGTAATTATTTTCTATCTCTTTAATTAATTCATCGCTTAAATCACCAACAAATAAATTATCTATACTATTTGATACAAATATTTTTTGATCTAAAACTTCAAGGTCTGTGTAACCGAGTAAATCTTGATGATCTCTTCCAATATTTGTAAGTACAACATTTTTACTTTGAATGATAGAAGTAGTATCTAAAACTCCACCAATACCAGCCTCACATATGAAATAATCCATATCATTATCTAAGAAGGCTTTACAAGCAATCAGAAAAAGAGTTTCAAAATAGCCTAAAGTTATATTGTTTTCGATCTCAAAATCATGAACGATTCTCGAAATATAATCAAAATTAATATTGCTATGAGATTGTATTCTCTCTTGAAAGCTCACTAGATGAGGTGATGTAAACATTAAAACTTGTTTTTCTTCTTTGCCAAGCAGATTATAAATAAAATTTGCTGTTGAAGTTTTACCATTTGTGCCAACAATAGCAATAGTCTTATCCATTAAATTTTTTAACTGATCTTCTGTAAAAAATCTATGAAGTACTTCAAGATTCTTATTGTTGGTTAACCCAATTTTAGAATTTAAATATTCTTCTAATTCCTTCAATTATCGAGAGATTTTAATGTTGAATTTATTGATTCGATCTGACTATTTAGATTTTGTACATTTTGTTTTTCTTGATCAATTAATTCTTGTTTAGCATTTTCAACAAATTTGTCATTATTAAGTCTTTGATTCGATATTTCTAATGATTTACTCAATTCTTCTCTTTTTTTATTTAATCTCTTTATTTCGTTTTCAACATCAATATATTTATTGGCCAATATAATAAATTCAAATTCGTTAGATTGAAAAGAAAGAACTACTCCTTCTTTTATATTATTTTCAACAGTAGAAATAATAACATTTGCCGTTTTCTCTAACTGATTGATAAACCAATCCGGATAAGAGCTAGCTGGATACAGATCAATACCTAAAGAATTTTTTAAATTGTAAGTTGATTTAAAGTTTCTAATTTTAGTAATTATCTCTCTCAAATTTTCTATTTCAAAAATATCAACCGATTCTTGCTGATATTTGGTTGGCCATGAATTATCAATTATGTAATTTTCATTAAAAGAAGACCATATTTCTTCAGTTATATGTGGCATTGCAGGGTTTAGTAATTTTAAAGACTCTAAAAATATTGACTTTAAAACAGTTTGGGTTTCAATTTTTTTATCTTTGTCATTAAACAAGTTCTTTGAAAATTCAAAATACCAGTCAAACAACTCAGACCACAAAAAATTATATAGTAATTTATAGGCATCTGAAATTTTATATTTTTCAAAAAGTTCATTAAATTCTTCTAAGGTTTCATTAAACCTTGATATGATCCATTTATTTTCAATTAAAGATACCGTGCTAATCTCAGACGGTGTAGATTCATCAGTGTATAAATGTACGAACTTTGCAGCATTCCATATCTTGTTGCCAAATTTTTTTGCAGATACTGTCCACTCTTCATCAAACGGTACATCTTGTCCTGGATTAGCTTTTTCAATAAGTGAGAATCTCAAAGCGTCCGCTCCATGTTTTTCAGATAATTCTAAGGGGTCCATTGTGTTTCCAAGGCTTTTTGACATTTTTCTACCTTGTGAATCTCGAACTAAACCATGGATAAGAATATCTTTAAATGGAATATTTTCCATTGTGTATAAACCCATCATGATCATTCTTGCAACCCAGAAAAAAATAATATCGAAACCCGTAACAAGTAAGGTAGTAGGATAATAACTTTTTAAATCTTCAGTGTCATCTGGCCACCCTAAAGTGCTAAATGGCCAAAGTGCTGAAGAAAACCAAGTGTCTAATACATCCTCATCCTGAGTTAATTGAACATCATCTTTAAGACCATATTTCTCTCTTACGTTAGCCTCACTGGTACCAACATAATGATTTGCTTTATCATCGTACCAAGCTGGAATCCTGTGACCCCACCATTGCTGTCTAGATATACACCAGTCCTGAATATTGTACATCCACTCAAAATAAGTTTTTTCCCAATTTTTTGGTATAAATCTAATTTCATCATCTTCAACAACTTGTATTGCTTTTTTGGCAACCTCTTCAGTTTTTACAAACCATTGTTCAGAAACCATTGGTTCAAGTATTGTTTTAGACCTATCCCCTTTTGGAATTTGAATTTGATGGTCTTCTACTCCTTTAAGTAAATTTTGATTTTTAAGCATGTCTATTATTTTTTCTCGAGCTTCAAACCGATCAAGCCCTCTTAATTCTTGAGGTATAAATTCATGATTTTCAATTTTTCCATCAAAATCTAAACATCTTATCATTTCTAGATTGTGCCTTTTACCAATTTCATAATCGTTGAAGTCATGAGCAGGAGTAATCTTTACACACCCAGAGCCAAATTCAACATCAACATAGTCATCAGCAATAATTTCTACTTCCCTATTTACTATTGGGATTATTGCAGTTTTTCCTATCAAGTCTTTATATCTTTCGTCTGAAGGATTTACAGCAACAGCTGTGTCGCCTAGTAGAGTTTCTGGTCTTGTTGTTGCAATTTCTATAAATGAATCTCCGACCTTATAGTTGATAGTCCATAACTTTCCAAGTTCATTTGAAGAGGTAACTTCCAAATCAGAAACTGCTGACTTTAATTTTGTATCCCAATTAACCATTCGAGTACCTTTGTAAATTAAATCATTTTCATATAGTGAAACAAATACGTTTATAACTGCCTGTGAAAGTCCTTCATCCATTGTGAATCTTTCTCTTGACCAATCACAACTCATACCTAAAGTTTTCATTTGATTAGTAATATTGTCACCTGATTTTTCTTTCCATTCCCAAACTTTTGCTAGAAAATTTTCTCTCCCTAAGTCATGCTTAGAAATCCCATTCTCTTCTAATTCTTTTTCAACAAGAAGTTGTGTAATAATTCCAGCATGGTCAGTTCCAGGAAGCCAGAGAGTTTGAAAGCCTTGTAGTCTTTTTACCCTTGTTATGACATCAATAATCGAATGTTCTAAAGCATGACCCATATGAAGTGAACCAGTTACATTTGGAGGAGGAATTACTATAGAAAAATTATCGTCAGAATCTACTGGTTGGAATTTATTCCCTTGTTCCCAATTTTTTTGCCATTTCTTTTCTATTGATAATGGATCGTATTTTTCATTCTGCATATATTATATTTTATGCAGTTTTGTCGTCTTTTGACTCTTTCAAAACCATTTTTGGTGCAATATCTTCTAGAACATTTTCTTTATCAATAATTATTTTAGAAATATCTTTTCTTGATGGTGATTCATACATTTCATCTAACAATATTTTTTCTAATATTGAACGTAGACCTCTTGCACCAGTTTTCCTTTCGAGCGCTAAATCAGCCATAGCCTCAAGTGATGCATCAGTGAACAGAAGATCGATATCATCTAATTCAAACATTTTCTTAAATTGTTTTGTAATAGCGTTTTTTGGCTTAGTTAGAATTTCTATCAAAGCATCCTTACTTAATTCATTTACATTAGTAGTAACTGGTAGTCTTCCAATAAATTCAGGAATCAAGCCAAACTTAATTAAATCTCTTGGTTCAACAAATGCAAAAAGTTCTTCTTTATTAAATTCTTTAGCATCTGACATGCTAGTGTTAAAGCCAATTGTATTTTCTCCAAGCCTCTTACTAATAACTTGATCAAGTCCGTCAAAAGCTCCTCCAACGATAAATAAAATATTTGTAGTATCTATTTGCAAATACTCTTGTTGTGGATGTTTTCTACCACCTTGTGGTGGCACTTGAGCAGTCGTACCTTCAAGTATCTTAAGTAATGCCTGTTGAACACCTTCCCCAGAAACATCTCTTGTTATTGATGGGTTATCAGATTTTCTTGTAATTTTATCTATTTCATCAATGTAGATAATTCCCTTTTCAGCTCTTGGAATTTCATAATCAGCTGATTGGATTAATGTAAGCAAAATATTTTCAACATCTTCACCTACATAACCAGCTTCAGTAAGAGTAGTTGCATCTGCTATTGCAAAAGGAACATTTAGTGTTTTTGCTAAAGTTTGTGCTAACAGTGTTTTACCACTACCAGTTGGTCCTAAAAGTAAAACATTTGATTTTTGAATTTCAAGTTCATTATCTACTAAATCACCTTTATAAATTCTTTTGTAGTGATTATAAACTGCAACAGACAAGGTCTTCTTTGCATCTTCTTGGCCAATGATGTACTCGTTTAAAGATTGGTTAATCTCTTTTGGTAAAGGTAGGTACTCTTCTGAGCTTGTTTCTAGCTTTTCAACTTTTTCTTCTTCGATTATTTCAACACAAAGCTCAATACACTCGTCACAAATGTAAACACCTGGGCCTGCGATTAGTTTTATTACTTGTTTTTGAGACTTGCCACAAAAACTGCACTTTAGTGCTTGAGATGAATCTTTATTTGCCATTTTTAACTACCCTGTTGTTTTTTTAGCTATTTTTTGTCTGCTAACTCCCTTTGAATTAGCACTTCATCTACTATACCGTATTCTTTTGCTTCTTGCGCGGTCATCCAAAAATCTCTATCTGTGTCTTCCGCAACTTTTTCTACGTTTTGACCAGTAAAATCAGCCAATAAACCGTTCAATTGGGTTCTCATTGATACAATTAGATCAAAATTTCTCTCCATATCAGCTACAGTACCCTCCATACCACCAGATGGTTGATGGAGCATGATTCTTGCATTTGGTAAGCTGTATCTTTTTCCAGGAGTACCACCAGCTAAAATGACAGAAGCTGCAGATGCTGCTAGCCCCATACATACTGTTGAAATATCTGGCTTTATGTACTTCATTGTGTCATAAATTGTAAATAATGAAGTGATTGATCCTCCTGGCGAGTTGATATACATAAAAATATCTTTATCTGGGTCTTCTGATTCTAAATGTAATAGCTGAGCCATTATCGAGTTTGCTACACCATCATCAATTGGTGTTCCCAAAAATATAATTCTATCTTTTAAAAGCCTTGAGTATATATCAAAGGCTCTCTCGCCCCTGTTAGTATTTTCTATAACAGTAGGGATTACATAATTTGAAGGTAATTCTTTCATATTATTCTTCCTCTCTTATTTCTTCTTCTTGATTGTAGACGTCTTGTAGGTATACTTTTTCACCATCCTTGTCAACAGACACTCCTTGTTGCAAAATATGCAGCATAGCCTTATTTCTTAGGGATTCAGCTTCTAAATTTAACCTATGACTTGCATCCTCTACTTCATTTCCATCTTCATCATGTGTTGACATGTGGTCATCAATATATTTAATTTCTTTATCATCCAGTTTAAGCTCTTGATCTTCAACAACTTTATCCAAAATAACTACCATAGATAAATTTCTAGTAGCTTGATTTTTTAAGTCTTCTTGAAGAGTTTCTTCAGTTAATCCAGTTATTTGCAAGTAATCTTCAATTTTTATATTATTTTGGTTCAATTCAGCCATGAAGTTTTGCAATATGCTATCCATTTCAGCAACTACTAACTGTTCAGGAAGTTCTAGCTTTGATTCTTCTATCAATTTACTTGTTAATAAACCTTGGTACTGATTAGCAATTTGTCTTTTTTTAACCATCTCAATATTTTTAAATAACTCATCCTTCATTTCTGCAATATCATCAAATTCAGTCATTGAAGAAACCCATTCGTCAGTTAATTCTGGCTTAACCTTTTCTTTAATTTCTTTTACTAAAACAGTAATTTCGACATTACTTTTACCAACAGATGGTATATCATCATTAAACTTTATTATTGCTCCTGAAGATACACCTTCTAATTTTGAATCCATTGAGGGTGTTAGTGAGTTGCTTCCGAGTTCGTACAAATAATCTTGATAGGAAAATTCTTCTAACTCTTTACCATTTTCAATTGCACTGATATTTACTAATAAATAATCAGATGTTTTTGAAGGCCTTTCAACTTTTGTCACATCAGCAAATTGTAGCTTTATTCTGTCAATTTGATCTGAAATCTCTTCCTCAGTAGGGGTAATGGATTCTACTTCTACAGTTTGATTTAGCTTTGGAAGTTTAGATAATTTTGGCCATAGTGTGATTAAAACATCAACCTTGTAGGATTTCTTTTCTTTTTTTAAATCTTTTACCACAGGCCTAACAGCTGGATTTAATTCTTCTTTTTGCAATATTTCAAAAATTTGCTCAGGCAAATATAAATCAATTGATTCCTCAAGAATATAATCTTCACCCACTTCTCTAATGACAATATTTTTTGGAATTTTTCCTGGTCTAAAACCTTTAACTTTTAGTGATTTGCTAATTTTAGAAATTGCTTCATCTTTTTTAGATTCAAGGTCTTCAAAATCAATATCAATTTCAATATTGCTTTCAAAATCGCCAACTTTTTTTACTTTATATTTCATTTATCTCCTAATAAATATAAGGGTGACCGACGGGATTCGAACCCGCGACCTCCTGGACCACAACCAGGCGCTCTAACCGAACTGAGCTACGATCACCACAGCGCTCTCGATAGGACTCGAACCTATAACCTACAGATTAGAAGTCTGTTGCTCTATCCATTTGAGCTACGAGAGCTCTTCGTGAGCGGGTGAAGGGAATCGAACCCTCATAGCCAGCTTGGAAGGCTGGAGCTTTGCCATTAAGCTACACCCGCAGGTTTGTCGGGCTGGTGAGATTCGAACTCACGACCTCCTGCTCCCAAAGCAGGCGCTCTAGCCAAGCTGAGCCACAGCCCGCAACTTAATCATTTTTCTATCTTAACTGTTTTATAAAAAGAATAAATAGAAAAAATTTATACTTAACTATCATAATCTAAGTTAATCTTTAAAAGGGGTCGCTAGCTCAATTTGGCAGAGCAACGGACTCTTAATCCGCAGGTTCGGGGTTCAAGTCCCCGGCGACCCACGCGACATTTTAGCGGATGTGGCGGAACTGGTAGACGCGCTAGATTTAGGATCTAGTGAGCTTTGCTCGTGGAGGTTCGAGTCCTCTCATCCGCACAAATTATAGTTATCTATTTTGGTGGAAATTCAACTATGAGTTCTGTTGAGTTTGCAGTTGCATAAACTTTTCCATTTTTATCATTCAAAGTTCCTGTAACAAAAATAACTCTTCTTCCTATTTTTTCAATTTCTGCAGAAGCAGTAACTTCACCAGTAGATACAGTCATAGGTCTTAAATAATTAATCCTTATATCTGTTGTCATAGTTAGAAACCCTTTATCCAATTGACAGTTAGCTGAAATACTATTACAAGAATCTAGCATTGTAGCCGCCATACCTCCATGAACTGTTCCAAGAGGGTTGTAATGGAATTCTTGTGGCGTAAGTGTAAAAGACACTTGCCCCTTTTCATCAACATGAATGCTTGAAGTATCCATTAGTGCACCCATCGGAACGTTTTCAATTGGTAAATTTATAAAAAATTCTCTTCTACCTTCTTTATCTAAACTTACCAATTCCATGACTAAGCCTGGAACTAAGTCCCATTTAACTATTCTCTCACTCATCGTCAGATTCTGATGCTCTAGTTTGTAATTCAGATACGATATCTGCATTAGCTAACGTAGTAACGTCTCCGAGCTTTCTTTCTTCAGAAATATCTTTTAAAAGCCTTCTCATGATTTTTCCACTTCTAGTTTTTGGTAAATCAGCGGTAATAACAATGCTTTTTGGTTTAGCAATTGGTCCAATTTTATCACTAACATGCTGTCTCAGATCAGCAATGAGTTCTTCATTGCCTTCATCAGTTCCAATTAATGAAACAAACGCAGCGATAGCTTCTCCAGTAATTTCGTCGCTTCTACCAATTACTGCAGCTTCGGCTACTGCTTGATGGGAAACTAAAGCACTTTCAACCTCAGCAGTTGATATTCTATGTCCAGATATATTCATTACATCATCAACACGACCTAAGAGCCATATATAACCTTCTTCATCATACTTAGCTCCATCACCAGCAAAATATAAACCATCATGTTGTGACCAATAAGTATCCAAATATCTTTGATCATCTCCATAAACAGTTCTAAGCATTGATGGCCAAGGAGATTTTACAGCTAAAAAGCCACCTTCCCCTTTGCCTACTTCATTTCCATCATTGTCAATTACAATTGATTCGATTCCTGGTAGTGGTCCGCAAGCTGATCCAGGTTTGGTACTTGTCACACCTGGAAGTGGGGATATCATAATTGAACCAGTTTCTGTTTGCCACCATGTATCTACAATCGCACAATTCTCGCCACCGATATTTTCGTGATACCACATCCATGCTTCCGGATTTATTGGCTCCCCAACAGTACCTAATATTCTTAGTGAACTTAAATCATGAGCTTGAGGGTGCTCTACGCCCCATTTCATAAATGCCCTTATTGCAGTTGGAGCAGTATAAAAAATATTGACTTTGTACTTTTCGATTATATTCCAAAGTCTTTTCTCATCTGGTGCATTTGGTGCTCCCTCATACATAACGCTTGTAGCTTTATTAGCTAATGGCCCATAAACAATATAACTATGACCAGTAACCCAACCACAATCTGCTGCACACCAGTAGATATCATCTTCTTTTATATCAAAAACTTCGTGATGAGTTGTTGTCACTCCTGTTAGATACCCACCTTGTGTGTGGACAATACCTTTTGGTTTAGCAGTTGTTCCAGATGTATAAAGAATGTAAAGCATATCCTCGGAGTTCATTACTTCAGGTTCGCAATCAGAAGACTCTTTGTCAGTTATATCGTGGTACCAATGATCTCGACCATCAGTCATATTAATTTCCTGCTCAGTTCGTTTAACAACAATTACATTTTCTACATATTCAGTAAGCTTCAATGAGCCGTCAACATTATTTTTTAGGGGAACAATATCTCCCCTTCTCCATGCACCATCAGCAGTAATAACTGTTTTTGCTTTTGCGTCATTGATTCTATCTGCAAGAGCTTCAGATGAAAATCCACCAAAGACAACTGAGTGTACTGCACCAATCCTTGCACATGCCAACATAGAAACTACTATTTCTGGAGTCATGCCCAAATAAATTGCTACTCTATCACCTTTTCCTACGCCAAGTTTTTTTAATGCATTTGAAAGTTTGCAAACTCGCTCATATAGATTCTGATAAGTAATTTCTTGCGTATCTCCGGGTTCTCCTTCCCAATAAAACGCAACTCTATCCCCGTCAGATTCAAGGTGTCTATCTAAGCAATTGTAAGATAAGTTCAACTCGCCATCTTTAAACCATTTGAAAAAAGGAGGGTTTGAATCATCTAGTATCTCTGTTGGTTCTTTAAACCAAGAGATTCTTGATAAAGCCTGTTTTTGCCAAAATTTTAATCTATCCTCACTTGCTTCGTCATACCAAGAAGATGGAGCATTTGCGTTTTTAACTAGATGTTCGGAAGGTGGAAACTTTCTATCTTCTTTAAGTAGGTTTTCAATTTTTTTATTCATAAATTCTCCCCTTAGAAATAGTATATATATACGTAAATAGAAAAATCTACTTAAGAAGTCATAAAATAATAATTAAATCCATCGCAAAGAGCATTCCAAGATGCATTGATAATATTTTCATGCACACCTATAGTGCTCCATTGTTTTTTTGAATCAGTAAATTCAATTAGTACTCTTGTTTTAGCTTCTGTGCCATCAGAGGAATCAATTATTCTAACCTTATAATCAATAAGTTTCACATTGTTAATATCTTTATAGTCATTTTCAAGTGCTGATTTCAATGCTTTTGAGAGAGCATCTACTGGACCAACTCCTTCACCTGTCTTTACATATCTATTATTATTTACGGTGATTTTACAAACAGCTTCTGAAACAACATTTTCTGAATTTCTTCTTTCCGAAAAAACTCTGAAACTTTCAAATTCAAAAAAATCTGGCTTAATTCCCTTTATTGAATTCATTAATATAAATAACGAAGCATCCGCCGCTTCAAATTGAAAACCAACGTGCTCTAAGTTTTGAACTTGTTGAATTAAATCTTTGGCTTCATCATTATTAATACTTAACCCAAACTCCTCTGCTTTTGTAATAACACTTGCTCTACCAGCTAATTCTGAAACTGTAGTTCTTGTAAAATTTCCAACTTTTGCAGCATCTATGTGTTCATATAGTGAGGTATCTTTTGACATACCAGATGCGTGAAGTCCTGCCTTATGGGTAAAAGCTGATGACCCAACATATGGATGCCTTGAATCTATAGACACATTTACAAGTTCTGCAATATGGTTGGCAGTCTGAGTTAGTTTTTCAAGAGAATCTGTAGATATTGTGTCATAATTTTGCTTTAAAGATAGATTAGGAATGAGTGTACACAGGTCAGCATTTCCAGTCCTTTCACCGTACCCATTTATTGTTCCCTGAACATGATCAACACCAAGATCTACTGCAACCATTGAATTAACAACTGCACAGCCATTGTCATTTTGAAAATGAACACCAAATTTTGTTTTTGGATATTTTTCTATAACCTCAGAGAGGATTTTTCTTACTTCCTCAGGCAATGTACCACCATTTGTGTCACAAAATATAAAACAATCTGCACCAGCTGTAGCTACAGATTCAAGAATTTTTAAACTTGTTTCAGAGTCCTCTTTGTAGCCGTCGAAGAAATGTTCTGCATCAAAAAATACTTTTTTACCCTTTGACTTTAAATACAAAATTGTATCAACTGCCATATCAATTGCACTGTCAATATCAGTTTGCAACGCCTTTGTTATATGAAGTTTTGAAGATTTACCTACAATACAAACATAATCAGTGCCTGCATCAACTAATGCGTTTACTTGTGGATCATCTTTGGCTGAAAGGTCTAGTTTTCTGGTGGAACCAAAGCTTACAAGTTTTGCATTTTTTAATTTTAACTCTCTTTTTGCAGTTGCAAAAAACTCTTCTTCTTTTGGTGAAGCACCTGGCCAACCACCTTCAATAAAACTTACTCCTAAACCATCTATCAGCTTCGCAATTGCAATTTTATCCTTCACAGAAGGAGAAATTCCTTCTTGTTGAAAGCCATCTCTTAAAGTTGTATCAAATATATCTATTTTCATAATTCCAAAAAAAAACCCTTGCAACGCAAGGGTAACAACGATTAATACGTTGCTCCTAAATAATAATTATAATTTTTTTCATTGTGACAATATTACTTTGTTTTTCTTGATTGTCTAACAAAAAAATATACTGCTGTTAACACAACGAAAGCTATAGCTATGTTTATTGGATTTAGAGGTCTGTCGTTGCTTGATATCAACTCGAAAGTTTTACTAGAAACTCCATCGGCTTCGAAAATGATAGTATTTTCTACGATGTTGCTTATGTTTGGTTTTGTAATTTCTCCAGGTACTTTAAAACCTAACTTTCCATCAAAAACATTTTCATAGCCCGATTGATTAATAATTTCATTTTCAGTATCGAATAACTCACCAAATGATCCATAAATTCTAAATTCTCCATCATTATTTTGAAAATCTATCTCTTCAATTGGTAAGAGTAACAGGGCTGTATTTTCGTTAGATTTTAGAAGTTCAAACTGGTCTTTTAGTTCACCAATATTATCAAAATCATTACGCACTAGTATTCCAAGATAAGCATCTTCCTGGAAAATACTTGAACCAAATCCATCTGGGAGGTCTGTAATAATATCATTAAGACTTCCTATTGATGACTCTTCGCCTATATCGAGAGCATACAGTTGGAGTTCTTCATTAATTAATAATTTTATAGTGTACTTTCCAGAAAAATTTTCGTTAAATTCAACATTCATATCCCATTTAATTTCACATGCTGAAAATACAAGAAAAGCTACCAGCAAATAAATTTTATTTTTATATTTCATTTAATTTCTCAACTAACTTTACCGCTGCTAATTTTCTATGGCTTAAATTTGATTTTTCATCTAGAGTCATTTCAGCCAATGTTTTACCGCTAACCTCAAAAATAGGATCATAGCCAAAACCATTTTTTCCTCTTGGTTCAAATACGATATTTCCCTTAAGAACTCCTTCTGACGTTATAAAATTTAAACCATCAAAATAACAAAGAACTGTTTTAAAAAACGCACTCAGATTATCAGCTGTCTTAAGTTCATTTATTAATTTTTGATTATTTTCAATATCTGTAGAACTTAATCCTGCATATCTCTTTGAATGAACACCAGGCTGACCATCCAATGCATCTACAAACAAGCCTGAATCATCTGAAATTATTGGAGATTTAAAAACCTCAAAACATTCTTCAGCCTTTTTTTTTGCATTTTCTTCAATTGTATTTTTATCTTCAATCACATCTGGAATATCTTCATTAACTATCAAGGTGTGTTTACTTCCAAATTCTTGAAAAATTTTTAATAACTCTTTGTGCTTATTTTTATTATTTGAAGCTAAAAGGATTTCCATTTGCTTATTTTTGTATTTCAAATACTTCTTTTATACACTCTTTTCCAAGTTCAAAAAGTTGATCAAGATGTTCTTTTGGAAATGGCTTTCCTTCTGCAGTGCCCTGTATCTCTAGTATTTCAAATTTTTCATCCAATACTAAATTTAGATCAACCTCTGCATTGGAATCTTTTTCATAATCAAGATCTGCTACCAATTCGCCAGCAACAATCCCAACTGAAATAGCACCAACTTTACTTGTAAGTGGATTTTGATTTAATTTGTTTTCCTGGATCATTTTTTCAAATGTATCATTCAGAGCTATCCAAGCGCCATTAACAGAAGCTGTTCTTGTGCCGCCATCAGCTTCTAGCACATCGCAATCTACTGTAAAGGAGTACCCGTTTATAATTCCTAAATTACAAACAGCTCTTAAAGATCTTCCAATTAATCTTGAAATTTCTTTAGACCTACCAGACTCATAAGATTTTCTTGATATTCTATTGCCTGATGACCCAGGTAACATATTGTACTCTGCAGTTACCCAGCCCTTATCAGAATTTAGCAACCAGTCTGGAAGTCTAGTTGAGACAGATACTGTAACCAATACCTTTGTATTTCCTGATTCGTATAAAACTGAGTTTTCAGCAGAATTAATAAAATTTTTGGTTACTTTTATTGGTCTCATTATGGGGACATCCTTTCAATTTTCCATGAATTGCCTTCTGGCTTATAACAAAACCTATCATGTGTCCTGTTTCTTCTCCCCTGCCAAAACTCCCAATAATTGACTTCAATAGCGAACGCACCCCAAAAGTCAGGTCTTGGTATTTCTTTTCCTTCATATTCTTTTGCAAGCTCATCAATTTTATTCGTAACATCTTCTCTGGAGGAGATGATATTGCTTTGTGCAGAGGCCAACGCACTTAATTGTCCGCCTCTTGGTCTTGTTTTAAAATATTCATCGGATACTTGTGAGTCAGCTTTTCTTGCTATGCCTTGAAACCTGACTTGCCTATGAATTTCAGCCCAGTAAAAAATACCAGAAACATTAGGGTTAGCAAATATCTCCACTGCTTTTGGGCTCTCATAGTGTGTATGAAAGATTAAATTATTATTTACGATATTTTTAAATAATACGTATCTCGATCTCGGAGCATTTTCATCTATAGTAGCTAGAACCATTGCATTAGGTTCGTAAATTTGCGTTTCAATGGCTTCATCGAGCCACTTTGTAAATTGTGTTATGGGGTCTTGATTTAAATCTTCTGATGTCAGGTCTAGATCGCTGTATTCGTTACGAAGGGATTGAATCTTTTCTGAAAAATTTTCCATTAATTTGATTTAATATAATTTAAAGCTGATCCACTTTCAAACCAACTTATTTGCTCTTCAGACAATGAATGGCTGGTATCTATATCCACTGTTGAACCATCTTCTTTCTGTATAGACACTGTAACTTTACTTCCAGGACTTAAGTTTTCGAGATTTTTAATAGTTAATTTATCGTTCTGCTCTATCTTTTCATAGTCAGCTTTATCATCAAAAGTAAGCGGTAGTATCCCTTGCTTCTTTAAATTAGCTTCATGGATTCTTGCAAAGCTTTTGACCAAAACTACTCTACAACCTCTGAACCTAGGCTCCATAGCAGCATGTTCCCTTGATGATCCCTCTCCGTAATTTTCATCACCAATTGCAATCCAGTTTATGTTATTTTCATGGTATGTTTTTGCAAGATCCGGCAACGTCATAATTTCATTATTAAGTGTATTAATACCTGTCCCTGAGTCTTCTGAAAAAGCATTATTAACACCTATAAATAAATTTTGAGAAATATTTTCTAGGTGACCTCTAAACCTTAACCATTTACCTGCAGGTGATATATGATCTGTTGTACACTTTCCTACAGCTTTCATAATTACAGTCATGTCTATATAATTACTTGCATCAAATGAGTCAAAAGGTGTTAAAGCTTGTAATCTCTCAGAATCTGGACTTATAACAACCTCAACTTCACTATTTTCTTTTGGCTGGACAAAACCTTCCAAAGTGCTTTCAAACCCTTCTGAAGGTAGCTCTTCTGCAGTTGGAGGTGAGAGCTTTACCTCTTCACCATCATCGTTTATTAGAGTATCATTAAGAAAATCGAATTCTAGAGTTCCACCTAAAGCAAGGCCAATTACAGTTTCAGGTGAACCAATAAAGGATAATGTTTCCTTATTGCCATCATTTCTTGCTGGAAAGTTTCTATTATACGAAGAGACAATTGTATTAGTTTGTCCTTCCTCAATATCATCTCTCTTCCATTGTCCAATACAAGGTCCACATGCATTTGCAAGGACAGTAGCGCCTATTGCTTCAAGATCTTTTAGGTATCCATCTCTTTCAATAGTTGCTCTAGTAATTTCGGAACCTGGAGTGACCATAAGTGGGACTTTAGATTTTAAACCTTTTTTAGCTGCTTCTCTTGCTATAAAAGCTGCTCGACCAATATCTTCATATGATGAATTAGTGCATGAACCTATAAGAGCGTTTGAAATTTCTAAAGGATAACTATTTTCTACAGCATCATCTTTCAATTTTGATACTGGGCGAGCTAAGTCTGGTGTATGTGGGCCCACAACGTGTGGCTCAAGACTATCTAGATCAATTTCAATAACTTGATCAAAATAATTTTCAGGGTTTGCACCAACATCATCGTCTGGAGTTAACAAATGCATATTTTCCCTAGCAAGAGACGCTATATCTCCTCTTCCTGTGGCCTTAAGGTATTCCTCTCCTTTTACATCAAATGGAAATATAGAGCATGTTGCGCCAATTTCAGCACCCATATTTGTTATAGTTGCTTTTCCTGTAGTAGAAATAGACTCTGTTCCTTCCCCAAAATATTCAACAATTGCATTCGTGCCGCCTTTTACAGTCAAAATTTCTGCAACTTTCAAAATTATATCTTTGGGAGCTGTCCAACCACTTAATTTTCCTGTAAGTTTTACCCCAATTAATTTTGGTATTTTTGTATTGAAAGGCATACCAGCCATTACATCAACTGCATCAGCTCCACCAACTCCAATTGCAACCATACCTAATCCCCCTGCATTTGGTGTATGGCTATCAGTTCCAATCATCATTCCACCAGGAAATGCATACTGCTCAAGAACAACTTGATGAATAATTCCAGCCCCTGGACCCCAAAAACCAATATTAAATTTTTCAGATGCTGTTCGTAAAAAATCAAATACTTCTTTATGTGTTTTATTTGCGACTTTTAAATCACTGTTTGCCCCTTCATAAGCTTGAATCAGATGATCACAGTGAACTGTAGTGGGAACTGCTGTTTCTGGTAGTTCAGCTTGCATAAATTGGAGCAATGCCATTTGTGCTGTTGCGTCCTGCATCGCAACTCTGTCAGGTAGAAAATCCCCAAAATCTTCACCTTTATTTAGCGAAATATTTTTAACATCTTTGGCATGTCCGTACAATACTTTTTCAGCGAGAGTGAGAGAGCTGCCTTTTCTTGTCTTAAACTCTGTAATTTTAGATTCAAGGTTTTTGTATACTTGTTCGACTAATTCAATATGTGTTTTAGATAGATCCATGTGAATAATTATATATTTAAATGCGCCTAAAGATGAACTTATCTAAATTCTATACAAGTATTTTTAAACTCACAATACTCACACCATTCGCCAACAGTATGTTTTGGACTTAAAGCATCAAAAGGTATCCACGATGCTGGTTTTTTTGAAATATCTTCAAATTTTGCTTTTGCAGACTCCAGTTCACTAACTCCAAATCGTCTTTCTTTTACTGTTGCTTTGTTCTCAGATACATAAATATGCAATACTATAATCTCACTTTCAGATTTCATTAGCTCAGATGCACCTAAGGCATAAAGTTGTGCTTCTAATAAATCTTCCGGTGTTTCCGGTCGTGTCTTTAGCTCTATAATTATTGGTGTCTTTCCAAGTCTTCCAGCCAAATCAGATTTTCCTGTATAAATTGTTGCAACTTTTTGATCAACGATTTTACCGTCTTTTAAGCCTTTTCCGTCAACAATGCATGTAAAGCCCAGGATGTATTCTGCTTCTTTAATTTTTAAATCATCATAATTATTTAATTGTGAAACTAGTTGTTGATATTTTAAAAAAAGTTGTTCTCTAGTAACTTCATCTTCTTCGTTTGTTAATTGATTAAAACTTTCAATATTTTCCTTCTCAGAAAAATTTTCATTATTAACTAAAAGCTTTTGTGAAAATTGATGAAACTTCGTTGCTGTTGATTCAGATTCATATTCAACATAATCTTCACGTGGCAAACCATATTGAACATTCCAAGCAGTCCTTCTCTCACAATTAGAAAGCTTTACTAAATTTGTTTTTGAAATTTTCACTTCTCTGACACGATTTGTTATTTTATCAGCATTTATCAATGGAAATTGTCCACATCTTGAAGATTGGTCGCAGTAATCGCATTGTTTACCTGGATTGCGTTTTTTTCTTTCAATTAAATATTCTTCTAAAATCTTAAAATATTCATCAATAATTTCATCAGGATTTTCAACTGACTCAATCTCTACAAGATCATCTAATTCAATTGCTGCTGTATAGAATTCTTCATTATCAGTTTTAAATTTTGTAATAATGGCTCTGTCAATTAATTCAGGTTCTGGATCATGAGCTGTTTTTAATTTAATGTATTCATAATGATCTTCATCTTCAAATTCATAAGAAAAGTGAGTGGTAAGACCATACTCTTCGCCATCAATTTCCTTGACAGCCTCTTTAGTTAAATATTCATGATTAAAGTTAGAGTTTCTTTTTGGATAAATAGTTCTAAATCTTGCAAATAAGTCAGATAAAATCTTTTTTTGAATTGTGTCATAAAATTGAAAGTTATTTTCTTCAGCAACTTTTATTGATGTTTCATCAAGAGCATCGTTGTTCTGCCAATCGATAATCGCTTTATTTAAATCTTTCCATCTATCTAATTTTGGACTTGCTAATCGGGTTCTTTTACCAAGAGAACTGTGACATTGGGAAATTTTCTTGATTTGATTAGTTGAATAAGTGTTGTGTCTATCTGGCATAATAAAATTATAATTCACTAATTTTTGCAAATCTTCGGTTTCAGAAGCCACTCAAGACTGCCAAAACTGTCAAAATTCAATCTCCCCTGAATAACTATCTGTAGAATATAAATATGGAAAAAAGAATTTCTAAGTCGTTTCGAGCAATATTTGGAAGGTTATATCCAAATTTTGATGAAAATGAAACACAAAACTCTGAAGAGTATTTCAATTTTATCTTAAAAAATTATCCCGATAAATCCGAAGTATTACAATTAAAAGCTTTCTTTGTAATATTCTCATTTAGTTTAAGAAAATTATTTATTAAAGACAAAAATATACCTTTGTATGTAAACAATTTACAAAGCTCTAATATTTCATTATTTAGAAAACTCGGATCTGGAATGACAGCTTTGTTTGGTTTAAGTACAGCTAGGTCACTTAACGGTGAAGGCTCCTTGTACAAACATTTTGATTATCCAATATATAACAATGCAAAGATAGAAAATAAATTAACTGTTTTACCAGAAAGTATTGAAGTTGCAGTTATAGGTAGTGGCTCTGGAGGCGGTGTTGCAGCTCATTTGTTAAATGAGAAGCATGAAGTAGGAATATTTGAAAAAGGTAATTATGCAAATGGAGAAACTAACAACGAAACTTTTGGATATCACAATTTTTATGAAACATATGCAATGCAGCAAACAAGAGGGTACAAAGTTCTACTTTTGGCTGGTTCAGGTGTAGGAGGAGGAACTAGTATAAATTGGACGACCTCACTTCGAACACCCGATAATATTCTAAATGAGTGGGATTCACTTACTGGACAAAATAATTATTTCAATTCAAGTAACTTTAAAAGCAGTATGGACTTTATATGCCAACAATTGAATGTCTCTGAAGCAAACAATAGAATTCCACAAAAAGAGACCAAACTGGCTGAGGGATTAAGTCAGAATGACATTAGTTATAAAATAATTCCAAGAAATACAAGTAATGACCAATGCCTTGAGAGTGGTTTTAGTACGTTTGGACATTCAGATGAAAGCATCAATTCATCATATAAAACTTGGTTTCCAGAAGATAAATTTAATAGTCAAAATGTATACAGCAATACTTCAGTAAAACATCTAACTATATCAAATGGTAGAGCAACGCATATCAATGTTGAAAGGAATGGAAACGTACAACAAATAGCAGTGGATAAAGTTGTTTTAGCAGCTGGATCCTTAAACACTCCAAAAATCTTATTAAACAGTGGATATAAAAATAAACATCTTGGACAACATCTCAAACTTCATCCTGTCTCAGGTGTTGCAGGAAAGTTCTCCGAGGAGCAAAAGCCATGGGCGGGAACAATGCAGGGAATTTATTCTGATGACAACTTATTCATGAAAGATAACTATGGATATCTTCTGGAGGGATTACCAATGCATCCAAGCTTATTTTTCCCATTTTTTCCTAACAACAATGATGATTTTGATGATTTTGCAAAAAGCTACAATTACTGGTCCGGAAGTATTGTCTTAACTTCAGATACAAGTTCTGGAACAATAATCAATAAAGATCCTCAACATTTGTGGAATTATAATTTAAATAATTTTGACCATGCAAACCTGCTTCACGGATTAGAAAACCTAGTAATAGCTAACTATTTAGCTGGTGCTCAAGAAATTATGGTTGCAGCATCTCCAACAATGCATTGGAAAAAATCTTCTAATCAGAGTATTGAAGAGTTCGTAAGTAAAGTAAGAAAGATTAAAAATGAACCTTTTAGAATCCTTCTTGGTTCAGCTCATCAAATGGGAACAGCAAGGATTAATCCTGATCCAAATAATGGAGTTGTCGGCCTAGATGGAAAAGTTCATGGTTTGGACAATGTATATATTGTTGACGCCTCTACTTTTCCAAGATGCTCAGGTGTTAATCCAATGATTAGTATTCAATCAATGAGTCATTTCTTAATCTCAAAGATTTAGATTAAGGATAATTTTTATTTTCCTCATAAAGCTGGCCTGGATAATTTCCAAGATCAATAAATAATCCACTTCCTTCTATATGAATGCTATCTTCACTCGAAATGGCTGATTCTAGATATAACTTTTTACCATCTACTTTTGATACCCATGCCTGCAATAGAAATTCTTTTTCAACTGGAACGGGAGTAATATAGTTAATTTCTAATTTAGCTGTAACACAAGATCTATCGTGGATTACACATGCATAGCCCATTATGTCATCTAGGGCTGCAGACAAGATTCCACCATGTACCAATCCAGGACCTCCCTGAAATCTAGACTCAAATTTATAATTTGCTATTATCCTGGAATTCTCAAGTCTAGGAGATAGTTTCATTCCATAATCATTTTGACTTCCTGATACAAAAGTTTCTGGCCACCATTCGAGAAGCTGGTCTAAACTGTCCCAACGATTTGGATTAGGTATGTCTAAGACTTTACCAGTTATATATTTATATTTCATTTTTAATAATCTTAGATAAATCTTTTCTTAATGAATCATTAATAAATGCATTTGTAATATCGGATCTTGTTCTTTCAATTATTGACCTAGCATTGTCAGCGTATCTCCTAAGCCCTCCAGTCAGTGCATCTGGATAATCTAACTCGTTTAATATCCCCATGCCCTCTTCCATAATTTCTAAGTATTTTTCAGCTTTTTTAATATCAAGATTTCTTAAATGATCGAGTGCTTTTCTTCTCCACTCACCGATAGTGTCCCCTATTCCCTGTATGTAGCTAGAAGGATGTAAATTAAATGCAGAGAACGGTTCGATTATTCCATTAACCTCAAAATTATAAAACATAACTGCCTCTACAAACTCTCTTTCGGCGTCTAAAACATAGCCAGCATAACTAATTTCTGAAATTTCACTACAAATACTTTTTAAATCATTTAATTTTTCTTGAGCGATTTTTATATGTTTTTCAGCATCAGATATATCGTTTCTATGAACATTTCTAATACTTTTTGAGCACTCACGAACAATCTCTCTAGAAATTGTTAAAGATTGTTCACGCACGTCATTTAACTTATCGAAAGCTGCTGATAAATTTTCTAAATTAGCTTCAGATTCGGACAATTATACTGCTTGTTTTAAATATTCAACATTGTCATTATCTGCAGATGAATCATCTTCATAAGTGAAACTGTTTCTTTGAAGAGAGGATGATCGTACTTGAAATGCAATGTATGCATAAATACCAAAAACTATATCAACAATTAGGTGGAAAACAAAAATTGGAACTGAGAGAGTTTGAAGAGCTATGAAAAAACTTGACATAGCTATTAATCCCAATGTGATAAACCCTCTTCTTTGTTTCTCAACCATAAATTGATACTCATTAGAAATAGATTTTTTGACTTTTGAATATTGTAGCTCAGGGAAAACAACAGCTACTGAAAGCGATATCATTAAAGCTATTAAAACTAGTGTAGAACTCATGCCCTGCCCTTACTGTTGTTAATTTAATAATAACTAGTTTTATAAAAATTTTCTCTTTTTAAAATTTATTTTCTTTGCCTTCTCTAAGTCTTTTGATATTTTCAGAGTGTTTTAATAATATTAAAAAAAATAGAACAACAAGAACTACAATATTAGATATTTCATTGTTTGTATAAATTAATAACGATACAGTTATCAAGACTGTTGTCAGACTAGCAATTGCTGACACACGAGTTGTTTTAAATACAATAAAATAGAAAAAAGCAAGTGCAGGTATATTAAGTATTTGAAATATCTCTATATTGAATAAGTCAGAATTATAAGGATTCATTAAAACTGTTGCAATATAAACACCGAGGTACGTTGCAACCCCTTTACCACCTTTAAATTTATAAAATACTGGATAAATATGGCCAATTACTGCAGCTAGTCCGTAAGCTAAAAAATATTGATCTTGGTAGAAAAATACGATTGGAATTGCTCCTTTCAATAAATCTCCAAACAACACAATTGCAGCTGATCTTTTTCCTAAAGTCCTTAAGACGTTAGAAGTTCCTGGATTACCACTTCCCTTAGAAGAAATATCAATACCTTTTATTCGTGCTGTAATATAGGCAAAATTTATCGAACCAAGTAAATAACTAAGAATAAGTGCTAAATAATTCATTTATTTGAGTCTAATTCATTAAAAATAAATAAGATATAGCTCGTTTATACAATTTACAAATTTAATCTTATAAATGAATGAACAATAAACCTAAATGCTCAAACAAAAGAAGGTTTTCTTCTGAAAATGAAGCAAGAAAAGAAAGATTGTTTGTAGAAAAAGAATACAGTAAAAAATTTAGAATATACTTATGTACATCATGTCAAGGATGGCATTTTTCAACAATTAATTAATTATGATTGATATTTTATTTGGAATTATACAAGGCGTCACTGAATTTTTACCAATTTCTTCAAGTGGACATCTCGTGGTTTTGTCTGAGTTGTTTAAAGACAACAGTTTTAATACATATGAGATAGCTTTTTTACACCTAGGAACATTTTTTTCAATTTTAATATATTACTTTAAAGACATTTTTTCGATCTTAAAAAACCGTGACTCATTAATTCAAATTTTTAAACTTATAGTTGTAGGTGTAATGCCGGCTGCAGCTTTTGGATTATTTTTACCAATAAGTAATTTAATTGATGAAAGTAGCGTGCTTTTAGTAATAACAGCATTAGCCTATATTTTTATTGCAAGTGTGTTGTATTTTGCTGACAAGCTGAAAGAGGGTGGCAAAAGTATTTTAGATCTTTCATTAAAAGAATCTCTAACAATAGGAGTTGCCCAAGCCCTTGCATTATTCCCTGGAGTATCAAGATCAGGTATCACTCTAAGTACAGCATTATATTTGAAATTAAAAAAAACAGAAGCAATATTCTTTTCACTTCTTCTTGGATTGCCTACAATTTTTGGAGCTTGGCTTCTAACATTTATGCAGGCTACAGAACCTCTTGATAGCTCTTTATGGATTCCTTGCATTGCTGCATTTCTTTCCGGACTAGTTGCAATCAGAGTTCTTATTAATTTTACAGTTAGTTCTAAATTGAATGTGTTTTCAATTTATTGCTTTTTAATGGGTTTAGTTTCGCTAGGTACTTACTTAATTAATCTTTAGATCGATTGGTTTCTTTTTAGGTTGAAATTTCAAAATTTCATTAGCAATATCAATAACTCTATTAAAGTTTGGATCATTTTTAAAAGCAAATAAATCACTTCCTTCAGAAGCGACAGTTATTTGTTCTAGTAAAGGCATCTCTCCAAGAATTGGTACATCAAGTTTCTTCGATAGTTCTTTTCCTCCGTCCTTACCAAATGGATAAAGTTTATTTCCATCAACTTCCATATATGACATATTTTCGATTACTCCAATAATGCTGGCATTAACTTTTTTAGACATAATTCCTGATCGCTCTGCAACCATTGTTGCATTTGTTTGAGGAGTTGTAACAACAATGTTTTCAAAATATTTTAAGAATTGAGATAAAGAAATAGAAACATCACCAGTACCAGGTGGCATATCTATAAGTAATATATCTATGTCTTGCCATAAAACTTCAAATAAGAATTGTTCTATGGCTTTATGAAGCATTGGCCCTCTCCAGATAACCGCTTCATCTTGTTTTACAAAATACTCCATTGATATAACACTTATATTATTAATTTTTGAAGGAAAGATTCTTTCATTAAATGGAATTGGAGGAAATTTAGCCCCTAAAATCTTTGGAACCGAGTAGCCCCAAATATCAGAATCAAGAATCCCAACTTTCTTACCAAGTTCATCTAATGCAATGCCAAGTAATGATGTTACAGTAGATTTTCCAACACCTCCCTTACCAGAGGTAATTCCTATAATTCTTTTATTTTTATGGAAGTTATTTTTTAATTCTTCCATATCGATGACTGCTCCTACAATTGCTGAAACTTCTTCGACTTGTTTTTCAGATGGCGTTTTAAACTTAATCTCTAGATTATTATTTTCATTAATCCTTTGACGTAATACATCTCTAACCCACTCAATTTCAGTAAAATCTAGAATCTCGCATGAATTTTTCTTTAATTTTGTAATAGCGTTAAGCTCTTCAAGGCTTCTATTAAATCCTGGATAATTTATGTCTTGAATGTCCATGTTTAGTATTGTATTTGTATTAGGTAATAACATTACATTATGATTAAAAGAAATTTACTACTCATACTATTAACAGGACTTATTGGTATCGCTGTATTAAATGCCTCAACTACTGATCAGGAAAATAATTCTATTTCAGATATAAACAATGGAATTCAAGTTGAGTCACTTAAGCAGTTGAGTTCAGTTCGTGACGAACAAATCAGTACAGATTATATCGTTCTTAATCTTTGGGCTAGTTGGTGTATTCCTTGTCAAAATGAAGTCGATGAATTATTAAAAATTTCCGAACAATCAAATATAACAGTCATTGGTATTCTTGTTGATGACTCAGCATCAAATGGTAGAGAATTTATTGAAGATAATAAAATAACTTATAAAAATATACTGGAAGAAGAAGAGTCTGATCTTATTTTATCTCAGTTCAGTTGGACTGGAATTCCAACTACTCTAGTTTTAGATAGCAATCTTTTAATCTTGCATACACTCAATGGAGAGATTACAGCTAACGAAATAATTGAACTTACCAAATAGCTATTGTCTATGAGTAGTTTATAATTTACACATGGATGAAATTTTATTTTGGAGAATTTTTCTAGTTTTAGGAAGCTTAGCTTATCTAGGAGCTTCAGGATTATTTGCATTAAAATTATTAGCTGCTTCAACAGGCAGAAAAAGAATAATAGATTTCTTTATAAGATAGATTGGTAGCGGGGGTAGGATTTGAACCTACGACCTCTGGGTTATGAGCCCAGCGAGCTACCAGACTGCTCCACCCCGCGCTGATTAATTAATATTAATAAGAATTAATTTAAACTCAAGAAATTTAATCGTTATTTAAGAGTTCTAAAGCAAGGTCTACAAATTGTTGTGCTTGCTCAACTAGGTCTTGATACAAACCTAGGTTTCCGTTTAGTAATTCTTTTTGGGCTTTTTCAAAAGCTGTAGTTGCTTTTTCGAGAAGTTCAAGAGGACTTTCACCTTCTGTGTCTTCAATATTCTCAGTCGCAAAATCGCCCCCGAATACACTAGCCAAAGCTTCTGACAGCGATTCCTCCATAATTATTCTGTCTTGGAAAACAACTACAACAAATTTAAATTCAGGTAGAGGATTCTGTTCTCCTTGAAGATAAATTGGTTGATAATAAAGTATTGATTGTTTTATAGGAACAACGAAAAGATTGCCTTTGATTACACTAGAACCTTGCTGATCTAGCAAAGTAAATATTTGCGAAATGTCTGGATCCTGATTAATTCTTGTGGCAACTTGACTTGGTCCATCAACAAATTCTCCTTTTGGAAGCCTAAAATCTATCAATTGTCCATAATTTTCGGGATCTGCATCTGCTACTAAAAATGATTGCATGTTTGGTCTATTTTCTGGATTGAATGGCTGAAAAATAAGATAACTTAAATCACTCTCTCCCGGCAAACTCATTAATAAATAATATGGCAACATTGGCTTGAACCCTATTTCAGAGAATTCTCCCCTTAAAGTAGCAACTCTAGGTGTTGTTGATGAATCAGATGGTATTACCCAAGGATCTTCATCAGCATAAAACACTCTTGGGTCAGTCATGTGATAATCTCTATACATATCGGATTGAATCGTAAACAAATCTTCTGGGTATCTTATATGGTCAAGTAACTCACTACTCATTGAACTTTTAGGTGTAAACAGAGTTGGGAAAATATCACTGTATGAAGAAATAAGTGGATCTGTTTCATCAACTATATAAAAATTCATTGTGCCATCATAAGCATTAACAACTGCTTTTACTGAATTTCTAAGATAGTTAAAATTCATTGGAAGACCAGAATTTGCATTAATTCTTCTTGTATCAGCCGGCTCAGCATAAGGATATTTGTCAGACACAGTATACATATCAATTATCCAAAATAAATTTCCATCGATAAGTGCCAAATATGGGTCATTATCGGTGTACAGGAATGGAGCAGCCTTCTTGACTCTGCTTACAACATTACGTTCCATAATTAACTTAGAGTCATCTGAGAGCTGATTTGAAATTAATAAATTTAATTCACTATAACGTAAAGCAAATCCGAGTCTTCTAAAAAAAGAACCTATTCCTACACCACCATCTCCTGAGTAATTCGTGTAAGCAACTGACTGACCCTCTGTTGACAAAGGGTAGTCAACTTCGTCTTGTAAAGAGTTCACAACCACATACTCAACAGACTCTGCTGATTCCCCAAAGTATATTCTTGGTTGTTCAACTTCAAGCTCACTAACAGTTGTAGTTGCAGGCACGCCTTTTACATAAAAATCTGGTTGACCTTGGCTTGCAACATTATTTGCAGGACTAAATACAACACCATAGCCATGCGTATATTGAAGTCTTTCATTAACCCAGCCTACTGCCGGCAAGTTAGTCTGATCTAGCTCTCTGGCTGAGACCATTACCTGTGTAAGCTCACCATTAATTTCATAACGATCGACATCTACCTCATCTAGTGCGTAATATGCTCTGATTTCTTGAAGTTGACTATATGTTTCTGCTAGAACTGTTGGGTCCCACAATCTAATATTGTCCACTGTCTGAGCATTATCAGCTATATCACTATCTGTTAAATTTGGTGAGGCTTCAAACGATTTCTCTTCAATACTATCTAAACCATAAGCAAGTCTGGTGTAGTTAATATGATGCTCAACATAAGGAAGTTCCTTATTTAACTCATCAGGTAATACTCTAAATCTTTGAATTGCAGCAGGAACAACTCCTCCAACGATTATTGATACTGCGAGCCATAGGCTAATAGAAGTAGCTGGAAGTAACCAACCTCTTCTCCTTATATTAACTAAAAGTAATACTGCACCAAATAACGATATTAGGATTAATAGATTTAAGGCAGGCAAGTGTGCGACAACATCTGTGTAGCTAGCACCAAACACTTTACCTCTTGGTGAATACAGTAACTCCATAGAATCCAATCTATAAGCAAAAGCTTTGAGGACAGCTACAAATGCAAGTAATACAGAGAGGTGAGCTTTTGCACCACTACTTACTTCAGGCAACCTACCTGGACGGAGTTGTAAAGCTCCAGTTGCGATAAAAAATAAAACAATAATAAATGATGTAAAGATAACTAATTGAAACCCCCAAGATACGAAAAGCCTATACAGTGGTAATCCAAAAACATAACTTGATATGTCATTTTGGAAAATAGGATCAGAAACTCCGAAAGATTTTTGGTTTATAAATAACAAAACTTGTTCCCACAATTGCGAAGCACCAGCGCCTAAAAACAAGGCAAGACCAATGGCACCTAAGAGTCTATATTTTATGAAACGCTCATTAAAAAATTCTCTGAACCTAGTTAATGGATCTTGAGAATCAAAGGACTCAAAAATATCCATTACTGGTGTTGCTCTAACAGCAAGTCTTAAATTAATAAAGATGAATGAAAATGCTAACAGCGAGGTAACAGCAACCAAAGCGGACTTCGTTAATAAAATTTTTATCCATACTGAATTTAAATCAACAGAATCGAACCATAAATAATTTGTAAAAAAAGTTGCTATAGCTCTAGCAACTGAAAACCCAATTATTCCAACAAAAACAAGAAAAGATAATCCTCTTCTTTCGTTACCAGTATTTGTACCGCCAATATTGACCATTATTATATATTATTTATCTCTCGTCTTTAACGTGAACTATACTGGGAAATAACTGATAATGCTTCAACGAAAGAATCAACAGCAACTATGGCAGTTTCACCAGTTTCGAAGGGTTGAGCCTCATCAAAATTTGCAACCGGAACAAGAATAAGTTCTGCACCTGCTCTTTTTGCTGCAATAATCTTTTGTTTTACTCCACCAACAGGTCCTACTGATCCATCTATTTCAATGGTCCCTGTTCCAGCAACAATCATAGAATTTGTTATATCTTCTGGAATTAAATTGTTATAAACATTTAATGCCATCATTAAACCAGCTGATGGTCCACCCACATTGCCAGTTTTAATATCTATTTCAAAGGGAAAGTCGAACCTTTCATTTACAGTTGTAGCTAGGAAGCCTACCATAGGCTCTCCTTCGTATTCAACATGTTCTATTAGTGTTGTTTCAATATACATTTGTTCTTTGACTCCATCTACTTCTCTTAATAGACCTATAGAAACTGTTTCACCTATGGAGTAAGTTCTTAAGGTAGATATAAATTCTGTTGCTGAAAATATCTCAATATTATTAATTGAGTTTATTAAATCACCTTTTTTTAACTTATCCTTGACAGGAGAATCTTCAAGTAATCCAACTACTGCAACTCCATCACCCTTTGATTCGATTTCATAACCTATATTTTTTAAAGCTACTGCAATAGCTACATTTTCAGATGTCCTCATATTTTGAATGCTTATCTCACTTAATTCCTGGGGTGTAACACCATCTGGTAAAATTACTTCTCTTGGATATAAATCATAAGAATCATTTATTAAAGACCACAAATATACAAATATATTTGCTTCATCTCTGCGAACAGTTAACTGATAGAGATTGCCTTCAAATGTGTAATTATCATTATTGCCGTAATCAATTTCCCACTGATATGGTGGTCCAGGTGACATAAAGTAATATTCTGTTTTAGTTAGACCTATTGGCATTAATGCAATAAGAAAAACCACTGTAGCTTTTCGTGATTTTGATAGATTATTAAACATAAAGACCTATTTTATCCACAATATAGAAATAAAAAAAGAGCCAGGTAAAACCTGGCTCTTTTTAAATTATTAACTCACGTTAGGTACAAGGTTGTGACCAATCGTGAGATTTGGCGGTAGGTCCAGAATAGTTAGCTTTAACTAATCTTGTACCACTGCCTACGCTAGCATCTGGTGCTGTAATTGAAGTAGAAGTTTCAGCTTTACTGACTCCTAAAGTTCTTACAGGCATCATGCCATCAGAGCTAACATCAACATTTGCTGCTGCTCTTCTAATACCAGCCTTTGTAAGATCTCCACCTTTAATTGCTGCTTCAAGAACACCTTTAAGGTGATACTGTGAAGACCATCCTGCAACCACATAAGAGCTAGCTGAGGTTTGCCCCATTGCTCCCTGCCATGTTGCACGCATTGCTGCGTGACCTGGTGTGTCTGCTTCATATGGATCAATCCACGCTGCTGTATAAAAAGCACCTGAAGTAAACAATGCTTGAGTAGGTGCACCATCTGCAACAAAAGCCTCATTAAATGCTGGTGCTGCCATAAATGTTAGAGGTACAACTCCTAACTGGGCTGCTCCACCAGATACCTGAGCAGTTCTATTTGGATCTGTTGCCATGTAAACCGCATCAACTGGTTGTGTAGCCATTAAACCAACTGCAGCTGCGACATCGAATTCAGTAACTGGAGGAACATATTCCCAAGCTACCTCTATACCGTTTGCTTGTGCTGCCGCTTTAACACCTGCAAAATAATCATCTGCATATCCTGGATTTACATAAGCTATAAGACCAATTTTTTGTATAGGTACTGGTAAGTTTTCTACTCCCCAATCCATAATGTTCATTCCCTGTGCACAATATGAAGATCCAAACTCAATTGCTAGACCGTTGTCAGCTGATTTATAAGACCAACCTGACCACCAACTCATAGGAGCTGCTATTGTGTCACTCTCATCCATTGCATCTAAGATAAATTGTGTTTGTACACTACCAAGTGTCATAGCAAAAGCTGCTACATCATCTTTTTGTAATGCAAAACCTTCAATCATTTTTGCCGGGTTGTATTGAGTATCGTAACCATCAACAATAGCTACACTATAGTCTCCAACACCACCTGTTGAGTTCACCCATAACCAAAATGCTCTTTGAGCACCTTCCAATGCTGGACCTGCAGCTGCGAAAGGACCTGTGTAGTCATTTAATAAACCTAAATAAATACATCCTTTTTCTGGGTCAGCACCTGTAGGAACTTGTGTTCCAAGTGCTGCATATGCAGCCGGACATGGTTCCTCTGTAACACCAACGCCTGTTTTAACAGTTTGTGCAGTAGTCACTGCAGGAGAGTCAAGAGTTTCAACAACTTCAGTAGTTGTTTCCTCTACAACGACTTCTTCTTCGGCAGCATCACCACCACAAGCGCTTAAAACAAGAGCGAAAGCTATGAAAATAATGATTCCTTGCTTGCGCAACGATTTCATAAATCCCCCTTTAAATTATTAGTACTAATGCTTTAAGAATAGCGAATGAATTCTAACTTAGTAGGAAAAAGGCCAAGCTTTAAAATAATTACGTAACCTAAACCAAATACCCCATAAACCTCTGGGCTCAAACATAAGAAAACCAACAATAAATAAACCGAATATAATTCTTTCGATTTGTGCAGCGTTTAAAGGAACAGCATCTCTTACAAACTCAGAGTGATCAATGACAAATTTTATAATTCCAGGCATAAGTCCAAAAAATATGCTTCCAAATATTGGTCCCATAACTGTCCCAACACCTCCAATAACTACAATAGCTATAAACGTAACAGAAAATAATAGTCCAAATCTCTCTACATCAACTGCACCAATTGTAGAAAACATTAACGCTCCAGCCACTCCTGCATAAAAACTTGACAATGCAAAAGCTGATGCTTTAAATCTAGCTAAATTAATCCCAATAGCTTCTGCAGCGATATCTCTATCTCTTATAGCAGCATAAGCTCTTCCAATTTTTGAACGAAGTAAATTTTTAACTCCAATACCTAGAAGTAAGGCAACTAAAAGTCCTATATAATAAAGAACTTGATTTTTTGTAAATATCAATGATCCAATTTCTAAACCATCTTTAAAATTTATTCCTAGCAATGTATACCCAGCAGTTTTTCGTCCAAGCCCTGCTCCACCAGTTATAGTGTTTAGATTAGATAAGATATAAGAACCGATATAAACTATTCCAATACTGACTAAAGCTAAATTTAATCCTTTTAATCTGACTGCCAAAGGTGTGATAATTAAACCCACAACGGCTGCTACAATTCCTGCAAGAGGTAACCAAATAATCATATCTAATTCATAGCCTATTATTTTATTGGGAAATTCTGTAGAGAACCCCCCTATGACTGCTGCCGTATAGGTTCCAACAGCTACAAAAAAACCATGAGCCAACGATATTTGTCCAGCCATTCCAGATACAATATTTAACCCCCACGTAGCAATTGTTAAAAAGACTGATGCTGAAAGTAGAAGAATCCAGTAATCGTCTGCTATAAAACCAAGCGTTAATAATGAAATAGTAACAAGCAGAGCTATGAATTTATGTTTGTTATTTTTAAGAATGGCTGTTTCATTCCTGTAGCTAATAAATAAGTCTGGTCTGCCTCTCAAACTCTCTCCACCTCTTCTCTTCCAAAAAGACCATCCGGCTTAATAATTAAAATGAAAAACATAATTATGTAAGGTGCCAACGCACTAAATCCAGTTCCAAAACTAAATCCAAGTGAAGCTTCAATACTTAGTTGATAGTAAGCAATATAACCTTGTGTCATACCAATAATTAATGAACCAACAACTGCCCCTACTAAAGAATCAATACCACCAATTACAATTGCTGGGAGAGCTCTTAATGCGGTAACAAAGCTTGCTTGGGTTAATCCGTTAAAACCTCCAGTAATGAAAAAACCTGATAAGCTAGCAAGCATTGCAGCCATGAACCATACAAGAGCAATAACTCTTCCAACATTTATGCCTTGAGCAAGAGATGCTTCTTGATCAAAAGAAGTAGCCCTCATAGCTAAACCATATTTGGAAAATTTAAAAAATATTGAAAGAAGAGTTATTACAGCTACTGCTGCGAGCAATGCAGTAAGTTCTAAATATTGTATTGCTACCCCTCCAACATTTAATGATCCAAAATTACCCATTTGAGAAAAAGAGTCTCCCATGTATCTTGGATTTAAACCGATCCAATTGTCTAAAACAGTTCTTATCAATATATCAATACCAATAGTTAAAATAGCAACAGAAAAAACTGGCTCACCCACCATTGCTCTTAAAAAAGTTCTTTCAATCAATAAACCAAAAATCCCCGTAATAAAAATTGCAAGAGGTAGTGCAATCCAAAATGAAATACCTCTATCTACAGCTAAAGCACTTATAATGCCAGCACCTGCTACAGCAAGAGCTGGTTGAGCAAAGCTTAAAACATCAGTAGCCTTATAAATAAGAACTAAACCAATTGCAACCAAAGAATATACAGCACCTAATGCTAGGCCCTGCATTGTCGCTTGTAGGAAAAGAGTCATTTATACATATCCTCTATTAAATCTGAAAATTTTTCCATCATAACATTTCGTTTAACCTTTTGAGTAGCTGTCATGTCACCATCTTCGTGATCAAGTTCTTTAGTTAACATTCTAAATTTTCTAATTGCAAGAGATGATGTCTTTTCATTAGCTTTTTGTATTTCATTCCAAATTAATTCTTGAACATTTTCATTTTCAGACAAGTTTCTGTAAGTTGTATAAGGAATATTTTTTCTCAATGCCCAATTTGAAACTGTATCAAATTCTATTCCAATAAGTGCTGACAAAAATTTTCTATCATCACCTATTACGATAGCTTCCCTTATATATGGAGATGTTTTAATATTATTTTCTATTTCTGATGGAGATACATTTTTACCTCCGCTAGTGATGATAATGTCTTTTTTTCTATCAACTATTTTTAAAAACTCACCATCATATTCACCAACATCCCCAGTGAATAACCAACCATCTTTATCAATTACTTCGCTAGTTGCTTCATCATTTTTGAAATAACCTTTAAATACTCCAGGGTGTTTAATTAATATTTCTCCATCTTCAGCTAATTTTAATTCGACACCTGGTTGTGCAACTCCAACTGTTCCAAGCTTTACTTTTCCAGGTCTATTACCAGTTGCAATTGCTGAGTTTTCTGTCATTCCATAGCCTTCATATATTGGCACTCCTATTGACATAAAAAATCTAAGAATTTCTGGAGCTATTGGGGCTGCTCCAGATAGTGCGTTGTCGACATTTAATAAACCTAACTTTTTCCTCAAGGCTCTAAAACCAAGAAGTTGTGCAACAAAATTAGTCACTTTAGCAATAAAATCATGCTCCCCTATTTCAAGCCTTCTCCTTGCAGTTATATTTCCTAATTTTGAAGCTATTGCAAAAAGAATTTTCTTAAGTCTTGATGCATCTTTCATTTTAACCAATGCTCCTGCATGCATTCTTTCAAGTATTCTAGGAACTGCAGGAAATACACTAGGCTGTACTTCAGCTAAATCAGATTGAACAGTATCTATTGATTCTGCAAAATTTATTGTTCCCATTGTATGTATGCCGATTATAAGATCTACTAACCTTCCAAATACATGGCACAGTGGCAAGTAAGATAAGTATTGTGGATTGTCAACCCCTGTAGTAAATGACAATTCAGGAATTTGAGTAGCTACCCATTCTAAATTTCCGTGTGTTAGCATTGAACCTTTTGGAGGGCCGGTTGTTCCAGAGGTATATATCATAATTGCAGTGTCTTCACTTTGAATCTCGTCTTGTAAATTAGTGACAAATTCTTTATCATTTTCGTATTCTTTTTTGCCTATTTCAATAAACTCATTCCAGGAAATTAATTTTTCGTTTTCATATTTTGTAATACCTTTACTTTCAAAATATACAATTTTTAGAAGTGATGGGAGGTCTGCAAGAACTTCTAATGCTTTGTCAACTTGTTCTTGATCTTCTGCAAACAAAACTTTTGACTCGGAATGACCTAGTAAATATTTTACTTCAGGAGCTGGATTTGTTGGATATAGACCTACCGTGATACTTCTTATAGCTTGGATACCTATATCGGCAATTATCCATTCAGGTCTATTTTCAGAATGTACAGCAACCTTGTCATTTATGCCTACACCATAAAACTTTAAAGCATTTCCAACGTATTGAGCTTGATCCCAAAACTCTTTGTAATTAATTTCATGCCAAATTCCAAATTCTTTGTTTCTAAAAGCAACTTTTTCAGGAAACCTTTCACTAATTTCCCTAACTTTTCTTGAGGGGGTAAGACCTCCATTTTCGGTAATTTCATCAAAAATTTTCTGCATTTTTAGCATCTAATCACTTACTCCTAGATAAGCCTCTATTACGCTTACATCTTTTGTTGCATCCTGAGGACTTCCATCAAATAATTTCTTACCAAAATCCATCACTATAACTTCAGTAGCAATGTCCATGACCATATTCATATCATGATCAATCAAAACTACTGTTATCCCCAACTCTTCGTGAATGTCTAATATAAATCTAGCAATATCCTCCGTTTCTTCATTATTCATTCCAGCAGCAGGCTCGTCAAGAAGTAAAACTTTTGGTTGCATTGCTAATGCTCTCCCAAGCTCAATTCTTTTTTGAATACCATAAGGCAAAGAAAGTATAAATGAATATCTATATTCTTCAATTTCAAGAAAATCAATTACATCTTCTGCAATTTTTCTGGCTTTTTCTTCTTCTTGTCTTGCTTTTTTAGTGAATAATAATCCTGATACAGAACCATATTTAATATGTCTATGTGCACCTATCAAAATATTATCGAGTGTTGTCATATTTTCAAACAACTCTATATTTTGAAAAGTTCGTGATACTCCTAAATTAGCTATTGCATCTGGTTTTAAATTTTTAATATCCTCATTAAAAATTTCAACGTTACCCTTTGTTGGTCTATAAATTCCACTTATACAATTAAAAATTGATGTTTTGCCTGCGCCATTTGGACCTATAATTGAAAATAATGAGTTCTCAGAAACCTCAAATGATACTTCTGTTAAAGCATTCACTCCACCAAAATTTAGACTAACATTTTCAAACTTAATTATTGAACTCATGAAAGCCACCTTTTTTTTCTTTTGTAATGTTTTACATCTTTGAAAGACTTTCTTTCAGTGCCTTCTGAATTTAGACCCAAATAAAATTCTCTTACATCTTGGTCAGCTAAAAGCTTTTCACTTGGATTGTCCATTACAACATTTCCAGTCTCCATAATGTATCCGTGGTCTGAAATTTTTAATGCCATATTTGCATTTTGCTCAACAAGCAAAACCGTAACTCCTTGAGAATTTATTTCTTTTATAAGTTCTGCAATTTGTTCAACTAACTTAGGAGCTAAACCAAGACTTGGCTCATCTAAAAGTAAATATTTTGGATTTGACATTAAAGCTCTTCCTATGGCAAGCATTTGTTGCTCACCACCAGATAAATAACCAGCAACATTTTTTCCTCTATTTTGCAAAATTGGAAATAAATCATAAACTCTGTCAACGTTCTCTTGAACAGTATCAGATGCAGTAAAGCCTCCTAGTTTTAAATTCTCAAGGACTGTTAGTTCTGAAAATATTCTTCTTCCTTCAAGTACTTGTGCTATTCCTTTTTCAACAATTTTTGAAGGTGAAGCATTAGTTATATCATCCCCTTCAACAGATATTTTTCCCTTTGTAATGTCACCATTTTGTGTATCAAGAAGGCCAGTTATTGCTCTTAAAGTTGTCGTCTTTCCCGAGCCATTACTGCCAAGTAAAGCTACTATTTTTCCTTTTGGAATTTCAAAAGATACACCTCTTAAAACAAGAATTACATCTTGATAAACAACTTCAAGGTTTTGAACAGATAACATTTACCTAATTACTTTAAGTACAAGAGGGGAAATTTTCAACCAATACAGAATTAAATAAAAATTTATATGAAACCTGATTAAAAATATTACTCTCAAATATTGGTTACATTTATTGCTTATTTATTATGGAACTTATGAATGAAAACAATTATTCACAACAAGAATTATTTGAGCAAGAGAAATATATCTCTGATTTAATTGAAAATAAATCTGATAAGAAAAGGAGCTCAATTAATATCGTTTTTGGAGCTTCATTAATTTCAAGTGGAATAGTTTTATCATTTTTATTTTTGTTTGGATTGTTTGATGAAGAAGAGATTGTCATCCCAGAACCAGTAACAATTACAGAAACTATAACTGAAAAAGAATTAGTAATGCCAAGAGTTGACTCTACACAAATAGTATCGATAGCTGAATTGGCTACCAAAACAATTGTTCAAGTTCAAGTTGGAAATATGGCTGAAGACGGTGAGTTTTTACCTAATGGTGGTGGCTCAGGAGTTGTTATTTCTTCCGATGGTTTAATAATGACTAACCACCATGTTATTGATAACTCAACTCAAGTAAGGGTTGTATTTGAAGATGGAAGAATGTATGAAAGTGAAATTATTGGATCTGATAGGCTCACGGATATCGGATTATTAAAAATCTCTGCGTCAAATTTAGTTCCGATATCAATGGGCAATAGTGAAGCACTAAAAGTTGGAGACCTTGCAGTTGCAATTGGCCATCCATTAACTTTAGGTGCTGCTCCTACAGTAACAACTGGAGTTGTTTCAGCGCTAAAAAGAAGACTGGATGTCGGGGGTGATGCTATGAATTCAGGAGTTACCTTATTTGGCTTGATTCAGACTGATGCACCTATCACAAGAGGATCTAGTGGTGGAGCATTATTAAATAGTAATGGAGAGTTAATTGGTATAACTACTGCTATTGCTACTGCTGATGTGGGTGCGGAAGGTTTAGGATTTGCGGTGCCAGTCAATTTAGCACTAGGGATAGCTGATGATTTACTCATAGATGGACAAATTTTTCACGCTTTTCTTGGAATTTTAGGCGCACAAAATTTTGATATTGCAGAGGATGGAGCAAGAGTGTTTTCTGGAATCATAATACAAGAACTCTATGGTCCAGGAGATGAAGTCTTTGCGATCGGCAAAGCTGGTGCACAAGCTGGCGATATTATCAAAAAAATTAATGGAGTAAATGTAAAAACATTAGATGGTTTAATTACAGTATTAAGAGGAAAAAGAGCTGGTGATACAGTAGAAATTGAAATATTAAGAAATTCACAAACTATAACACTTGTTCTTGAGTTGGATCTCCGCCCTTCAGATGTCTGACGATATTTTTTCCCAATTATTTAATTTATTTAATAATGATGATGGTGATGTTAATTGGAATCTAGCATCACAAATTAATAACCATATCAATAAAGAAGCTGAAGAGAGTTTTCTGCTTTCTAATAGTGAGATGAACTATGAAGAAATTTTTCGAGCAATCCAGCTAAACAACCAGTCTTTAGATACTCCCTATGAAGATATTGAATATTTGCAAATACTAAATTCTAAAGAATATGGAAATTGGTTTTTAGATTCTGTAAAACATTTTGATTTTAGTAATTTAAATATAGCAAACTCAAGTCCCATTAATTTAGCTGGTGCACAATCATCTTTAATTGGAATGCAGCTTGGAAATATTTCTGGTTTCCTAAGTAAGAACACTTGGGGACTAAGTCATTTTGGAGTTGTTCTCCCAAGTAGCAATAGTCTAGCAATCAACAAATTAAATTTTGAATCTAGAATTACTAAATTTGAAGTTGATGATAGAGAAGCCACTATGGCTTTAATGGCTCTTGAATTTATTGCACTGTCTTTAGGAAAATATAATGCACCTTTTTTATTCATTCTTGAACAAATGCAAAAGAGTAACGAAAGCTTAATTGAAAGCTTAGGTGAAATGAAACCAGATTTAGATCCAACAAATTTTTCAAATCCAGAAGAAATGTTTTCAAATATGCCAGAACTAAATAATTTTAATTTTGATTCAATATTTGATTCAATGTTTGCGCCATTAAGTTTTTACAGACAAGTAATCAAAAGCACTACTAAAGATTTTTTAAATTATATCGATCCTAGTGTTATAGATTTAGTCACAGATTTAGACCTAATAGGAACAAATGAAACTATAAGCGATTTTGAAAAAAAGATCTCAAATTATGATGAGAAATCAGAAGGTTTCATAAACTATTTAATCGAAAGTGAAAGTGAATATTCAATTTTAGACGTAATGTCAAATATCGATCTTCTTCCTTCATCCTCAGAAATTGAAGATCCAATTTCTTGGGCAGCTAGAACTTCTTTACCTCCTATTTAAATTTAAATTCGCTAATATTAATTTATTAAGAAAGGATTTACATATGTCACTAAATATCGGAGATCAAATTCCTGAATTTGAATTATACAACCATGATAAAACGAAATACAGCGACAAAGACTTCTTAGGTCAAAAAACAATGTTTGTCTTTATGCCATTCCCATTTAGCAGTGTTTGCGATAAAGAAATTTGTGAATTAAGAGATTATCAAGAATCTTTTATGAAAGAAGATACAAATACAGTTCTAGTAACAGTAGGTGCGAGTCCTACAAATAGAGCTTGGGCTGAACATTATAATATTGAGTTTCCCATTTTATCTGATTTCTGGCCACATGGTGATGCAGCTAAAAAATTTGGATGTTTTCATGATGGTGCAGGCATATCTTTAAGATATACATTTATAACAAATGAAGAAAACGTCATCACTGAAATAATAAAGAGTGATGAGATAGGTGTTGAAAGAGATTTCAGCGAATATTCAGAAAGTTTTGGTATTTAACCTACATCTCTAACATCAAATTCAGCTGCACGTTGTCTTTTAATTCTTCTTCTTTCTCTTTCTGAAAGGCCTCCCCAAATGCCAAATTTTTCAGACTGCTCTACTGCGTACTCAAGACACTCTTCTTGAACTGAGCATGCTCTACAAATAGCTTTTGCTTTTCTAGTGGAGGCTCCTCTTTCAGGAAAAAATAAATCTGCGTCTGCACCTTTGCAATTAGCTTCCTCGGTCCAAGAAGGCATTCCGCCTATTAGTTCATCGATAATTTTTAACTCCACCCTTGCTCCTTTAATAAACTACATAGGTGTAATTTATTACCTCAATAGTTAAATGTCAAGGGGGGAATTGTCTAAATAATTATTAGTTATTTTGGAAATATAGGATAATTAGATAATGCAAAATCAAAATATTGTGTCTACTGGTTCTGTTTATAAAGGAAGAACTGGTATGTGGCTGTACCTCTTCCATAGGATTACAGGAGTTGCATTATTTGGTTATCTATTGCTTCACATCATATCTACAGCTCTTATCTTGGCTGGACCAGAAGTGTACGAAGGTGCTGAAGCAATTTACAAAAATTTTTATTTCAGAATTGGAGAAGTAGGCTTAATGGCTGCTGTCTTAGCTCATGCAATCAACGGCTTAAGAATTATTGCTGTTGATCTTTGGAGCAAAGGTTCTGATTACCAAAAGGCGCTAAACATTACAGCTATGGTTGTATTTATTGCAATATTTGTTCCTACAACATACAAAATGATAGATTCTTATTTTGAACTATGCTTAGAAAAAAGTTCAGCTGATACAACTGTTGTTGACTGCATGGTCAGGCCACTACCAGATTGGAAAACAAAATGAAATCAATAAAGAGGACTGACTGGGGAAGAAGAACTCCACCTATTGGTGGCAGTAATTTTGAATTATATGCTTGGTTTTTTATGAGAATAAGTGGTTTGTTTTTAGTTCTTTTAGCTGCTGGGCATATGTTTATAATGCATGTTTTTAATGACACTCTTAACCTAGATTACGAATTTGTAGCAGCAAGATGGGATACACCCTACTGGAGAACGTTTGATTGGCTTTTATTAACACTCAGTATTCTTCACGGAACCAATGGGCTAAGAATTGTTATGCACGACAATATTGCTAACAAAACATTCAGACAACTTGCTCTTTATGGACTGTACTTCACATCAACTGCATTCTTTATATTAGGAACTTATGTATTGGTAGCATTTGTGAGGGAAGTATGAAAGTTGTAAAACATTCGTTTGATGGTGTAATTGTTGGAGCAGGTGGTGCAGGTCTAAGAGCAGCGATTGAAGCAGCTCCTCACATGAAACTTGCAGTCATTACAAAACTCTACCCCACAAGATCTCATACAGGTGCTGCTCAAGGTGGTATGAGTGCAGCTTTAGCAAATGTAGAAGAAGACAATTGGAATTGGCATGCTTTTGATACTGTAAAGGGTTCTGATTACTTAGCAGACCAACCTGCAGTAGATATTCTTTGTAAAGAAGCCATAGATTCAGTAGTTGAATTAGAACACTGGGGTTTACCCTTTAGTAGATTAGAAAGTGGAAGAATAGCACAAAGAAGATTTGGTGGCCATACAGTAAGGGAAGGTGAGGCACCAGCATTTAGAGCTTGTTATGCCGCAGACAGAACGGGTCACATGATTTTGCAAACTTTGTATCAAAAATGTGTATCCATGGGTGTTACTTTTTTTGATGAGTTTCAAGTGCTGGATGTAAAAATCGATGATGGTGTTTGTAAAGGTGTCATTGCGTATGAAATTGCAACTGGTGATATTCATATTTTTGAAGCTAGAGCAGTAACTTTTGCAACAGGTGGTTTTGGGAAGATTTATAAAGTTAGCTCGAATGCTCATTCGCTCACTGGTGATGGTCCTGGAATTTTATATCAAAAAGGAATACCTCTTGAAGATATGGAATTTTATCAATTCCACCCAACTGGTATTTATAGACTTGGAATATTGCTATCAGAAGCTGCGCGTGGAGAAGGTGGTATTTTAAGAAATAAAGATGGTGAAAGATTTATGGAAAGATACGCTCCATCTATAAAAGACTTAGCACCTAGAGACATGGTGTCTCGCGCGATTGCTACAGAGATAAGCGAAGGAAATGGTGCTGGTCCAAATAATGATTTTGTATATTTAGACTTAACTCATCTTGGTGCCGAAACAATCAAGCAAAAACTTCCAGATATCACTGATTTTGTAAGAACTTATGTAAAAATTGAACCTATTAACGAACCGATTCCAGTACAACCAACAGCACACTACGCTATGGGGGGTATTCCAACAGATGTTAATGCTAGAGTTTTAAGCGATGCAACTGGTACAGTTCTTCCAGGTGTTTATTCTGCTGGAGAGTCAGCATGTGTAAGCGTACATGGAGCAAATAGACTAGGTACTAATTCACTCCTAGATATAGTGGTTTTTGGAAAGAGAGCAGGTCAAAGTATGGTTGACTATGTTTCATCAACTAAACCAATGTCTCTCTCAGATAATGCTGCAGAAGATCTAACTAATAAAATTGAAAACTTAATGGAAAAAAATCATAACCCTGAATTTTCAGTTCCAACAATTCGAGAAGAGTTACAAGACTCGATGGAAGAAAATGCCAAAATTTTTAGATCAGAAGATAGTTTAGAAAAACAAACAAAAATACTCTCTAATCTTCGTGAAAGATATCAACATGTAACTATTTCTGACAAAGGTAAAGTTTTTAACACCGAGCTCTTAGAAGCAATTGAGCTTGAGTACTTACTAGACATGTCAGATACAACTGTTGCAAGTGCGCTTCATAGAAAAGAAAGTAGAGGTGCACATTCAAGAGTTGATCATGTTGAAAGGGATGACAAAAATTGGCTTAAGCACTCATTTGCATTTAAGAATGGGGATTCAGTTAAGCTAGAATATAAAGATGTTGAACTTGGAAACTATGAACCTAAGGAAAGAAAGTACTAATGGATGTCAAAATTAACATTTTAAGATATAACCCTGAAACAGATAGAAAAGGTCATTGGGAAGAGTACTTCCTCGAAGCTGATCCTGATGAGAGAATATTAGATTTACTTCACAAAATCAAATGGTTTGATGATGGAAGCTTAGCATTTAGAAGGTCGTGTGCTCATGGTGTTTGTGGATCAGATGCAATGGTTGTTAATGGGGAAAACATGCTAGCTTGTCAGGTTCTTGTTAAGGAAGTTAGTACACCAATTAAAATTGAACCTATCAGAGGCTTACCAGTCATTAAAGATTTGGTAGTAAATATGGATTCTTTTTTCGATTCTTATAAGAAAGTAATGCCCTATCTTGTAAATGATGATGAGCCTGGTGAGAGAGAAAGGCTACAATCTCCCGAAGATCGAGATAGGTTTGAAGATACTACAAAATGTATTTTATGTGCAGCTTGTACAACAAGCTGTCCTGTTTTTTGGACTGCTGATACATATGTGGGGCCAGCAGCGATTGTAAATGCACACAGATTTGTATTTGACTCACGAGACAATGCTTCAAAACAAAGACTTGAAATTTTAAAAGACGTAGATGGAGCATTTAGATGCAGGACCGCCTTTAATTGTACTTCTGCATGTCCTCGTGGTATTCAGGTTACTAAAGCCATAGAAGATGTAAAAAGAGAAACTCTTACTATCAATTGATTGAAGATATCCTTAAACAATTCAAAAGTAATCTGACAGATAAAAATATTGATCTGAGTTCTATTTATTTTGAAATTACAGATATTGATAAAACATTCAACCTTGATGCTTGTGTCCAGGTAAATTCTTCAATAGAAGGTGAAAGATTTTTAAAATTTAAAATCTCTACTGAAAACTTATTATTAATTGTTGAAGGAAAAAAACATCCAGAAGATCTTCTTTTTAATGAAAAAGTAAAAATTTCTGGGGATATAAGCATTCTTAACTCGTAAAAAGAAAAGACGACTTTCGTCGTCTTTTCAAATTTGACTAAAGTGCTTTAATTTAAAGCGTCTTTTAATCCTTTTGCAGCTTTAAAAGCTGGTGCATTCTTCGCAGCAATTTGGATTGTTTCTCCTGTTGCTGGATTCCTGCCTTGTCTTGCAGCCCTGTATCTTGACTCAAAAGTACCAAAACCAGCAATACTAACTTTATCGCCATTTTGCATACCATTTGTTACGCCATTGAACACGGCTTCTACAGCTTTTTTAGCATCTGTTTGTGACAACCCTACTTCTGCTGCAACAACGCTTGCTAATTGATCTTTATTCATAGCTGTTTAGCCTTTCTTTTTTGAGTTTTTGTAAAACTCCTTAACATTAAGTATAGTTTTTTTTAGCGAATTGTCTTAAAATCCCAAATTTATTGCCTTTTTTAAAAAAAAGACTGAATTTATTGACTTAATATGCTATTAAGTTCTTGTACTTTTGTTTTAACAGACTCTGAAGCGCCTTTTAAAGCGTTTAGTTCACTTTCTTCAAGGTCAATTTCAACTACCTCGGTAACACCATTTGCTCCAAGCTTTGTTGGAACTCCTAAAAATACATCATTTATACCAAATTCACCATCTACCCAAGAGCATGCAGGCATTACTTCATTGGAGTCTGAAACTATTGACTTAACCATTGTTGCTGCAGCAGACGAAGGTGCAAAATACGCACTTCCAGTTTTAAGTAATCCAACAATTTCAGCACCTCCATCAGAAGTCTTTTGCACTAATTCAGAAATCTCATCATTACTAAGTAGTTCATTAAGTGGTTTTCCTGCAACTCTGCACTGTGACGGAACTGGAACCATTGTTTCTCCATGGCTTCCAAGTGTTAATGCCTCTATTTCATTCATATTTACATTTAATTTTTCAGAAATAAAGTATGCAAATCGAGAAGAGTCTAAAACTCCTGCTTGTCCAATTACTTTGTTTTTAGGTAACCCAGAAACTTGAGAAACTAGAGTTGTCATTTGATCTAGTGGATTTGTAACAACAATTATGATTGGTGATTTAGAATAATTAAGAATATTTTTTGTAACATCACTGACTATGTTTGCATTAACTTCAAGTAAATCCATTCTGGTCATACCTGGTTTTCTTGGTAAGCCGGCGGTAATTACAACGACATCACTGTCAGCAGTATCTTCGTAATCATTGGTTCCAATTATTTTGCTAGAAAAATTTTCTACATATCTTGATTGGTTCATATCTAACGCTAATCCTTGTGGAAGGCCATCAACAATGTCAGTCATCACAACTGAATCAACAAGATCATACTCAGCAACTCTAAGTGCAGTCATAGAACCGTATTTTCCAGCACCAACAACAGTTACTTTTTTCATATTAAAAACTTTCTATGTTTTCAACGAGACTTGTAGCAAAATTAGATGATGATAGTGTAGTGGCATTTTTTCGACCTCTAGCAAGATCGTACGTCACATTTCCTTCACTAATTGATTTCTCCATGGCTTTAATGATGAGATCTGAAGCTTCATTCCACCCCATGTATCTAAACATCATTTCTCCTGACAATATCAATGAACCAGGATTCGCTTTATCTTGACCAGCATGTTTTGGTGCTGTTCCATGAGTAGCTTCAAAAACTGATTTACCATTTTCATAATTAATGTTTCCTCCAGGACTGATACCAATTCCACCAATCTGTGCAGCTAATGCATCTGATGCATAATCGCCGTTTAAGTTTGTTGTAGCTATAACGTCAAATTCTTGAGGTTTAATTAATATTTGCTGCAAGAAGGCGTCTGCAATAACATCTTGTACTAAAATCTTATCTCCAGCGTCACCATTACAATCATCCCATGAAACAGCTACATCAGAAAATTCATTTTTGACTAATTCGTAACCCCAGGCTCTAAATGCTCCTTCTGTAAATTTCATAATATTTCCCTTATGAACAATGGCTAGATTTTTTTTGTTATTTTCTACAGCATAATTTAGTGCAGATCGAATTAGTCTTTCAGAGGCAGTTTTTGATATCGGCTTTATTCCAATTCCACTATCACTTCTAATTTCCCAATTGAATTCTTCTTTAAGAAATTTATTTAATTTAACAACATCATCTGAGTTCATTTCTAACTCTTTCCCTGAATAGACATCTTCCGTGTTTTCACGAAATAATGCGATATCTACATTTCCTGGATTCTTTGTTGGTGTCTCAACCCCTTCAAACCATCTAAGTGGCCTCAAACATGCGTATAAATCTAATTTTTGCCTAATTGCAACGTTGATTGACCTAATTCCTCCTCCAACTGGCGTTGTAAGCGGTCCTTTGATGCCAATTCCAAATTCATCAAACATTTCTATTGTCTTTTCTGGTAACCATTCACTTGTATTATCAAATGCTTTTTGACCAGCTAATACTTCTTGCCATTCAATCTTTCTTTCGTTTGAATAAGCTTTTTCAACAGCAGCATCAAAAACTCTCTGTGAAGCAGGCCAAATATCTATGCCTATACCATCTCCTTCTATAAAAGGTATAACAGGTTTGTCTGTATCAAATGAATCTCTGGTTTTTTGAATAGCTAATTCTAAATCTTTTCTGTTTAAATTTTCATTCATACAACATCCTTAATGGCCTGACCGATTCTAGTTGGATTTTCAACGACATTTGCACCAGCATCAGTCAGTGCTTCAATTTTAGCACTAGCCGTACCTTTGTTTCCAGAAACAATTGCTCCTGCATGGCCCATTTTTTTTCCTGGTGGAGCTGTAAGTCCAGCAATGTAAGAAACAACAGGTTTAGTTACATTCTTCTTAATAAACTCTGCTGCTTCCTCCTCAGCACTTCCACCTATTTCACCAATCATAACAATAGCTTCTGTCTGTGAATCGTTTTGAAAAGCATCAAGTACATCTATAAAAGATGTGCCTGGAACTGGATCTCCCCCAATGCCAATACAAGTTGATTGGCCTATGTTTAAATTTGTTAATTCAAGAACTGCTTGATAAGTTAAAGTTCCAGACCTAGACACAACACCGACGTTTCCTTCCATGGTAATTTCATGAGGCATAATTCCAACATTAGATTTACCTGGAGAAATTAATCCAGGACAATTTGGACCGAGTAATCTTGAAGATGTTTTTTCTTTTAAGAGGTCATACATCTCTGCTTCATCTTTAGCAGGGATTCCTTCAGTAATACATACTATTAAATCACACCCAGCATACCCAGCTTCTAAGACTGCATCTTTTGCAAATGGTGGTGGGACAAATGTCATAGCTGTATTTGCTCCCGTTGCTTCTACAGCTTCTTCAACTGTATTGAAAATTGGAATTCCCTCTACAGATTCTCCACCCTTACCAGGTCTAGTGCCCGCAACAACTTTTGTACCGTAATCCCTATTTCTCAATGCATGAAACTTTCCCTGTTCTCCAGTAAGTCCTTGAACTACAACTTTTGTTTCATTATCAATAAAGATAGACATTAGATTGCTCCTTCAACTGCTAACTTAGCTGCTTCATCCATAGAACTAGAAATTGTAATTTTTTCATTTGTATTTTGTTCCAAAATAGATAATCCTTCTTTTGAATTAGTTCCATCAAGCCTTACAATTATCGGCCATTTAAGTTCTTTACCTTTAGTGGCTTCAACTATGCCATTGGCTACAAGGTCGCACCTTGTAATTCCCCCAAAGATATTAATTAGTACACTTTTAACATTATCTTCTGATTCCAATACTTCTAGTGCTGCCGTAACAGTCTCTGCTTTTGCGCCACCACCTATGTCTAAAAAATTTGCTGCCATTCCACCATGTTCAGATACAACATCAAGCGTAGACATCACTAATCCTGCACCATTACCAATAATTCCAACACTCCCCTCAAGCTTTATAAAATTAAGGTTTTTTTCTTTGGCAAATTGTTCAGAAACTGGAATAGGTATTTCATTTTCGAAATCTTTAAAATTTTCGTGTCTATAAATAGCATTCATATCTAGTGAGACTTTTGAATCTAAAGCAGAAACTCCATTGTCTGTAATTGCTAGTGGATTAACCTCAACTAAATCACAATCACCTTCTACAAATAATTTGTATAGGTTTGAAATAACATCACTTAATTCAGCTTTATAACTTTCATTGAGTTTTGCATCCTCTATTGACTTAATGATTGTTTCTGAATCTAACCCTTTGGATGGAGAAATATGAAGCATTATTAAGTCGTCTGGGTTCTTTTCCGCTACTTCTTCAATATCCATACCTCCTTTTGCACTGAGCATCATTAAGTAGGATTTTGCTGATCTATCAAGTGTGAAAGAAATATAATACTCTTCTAATATGTCTGAAGCCTCTTCTAATAAAAGACTCTCTACAATATGGCCTTTGATATCCATTCCTAAAATTTCACCTGAAAATTTGATAAGTTCATCAAAATCTTTTGCGACTTTGATACCTCCAGCTTTACCTCTTCCTCCTACTTGAACTTGAGCCTTAACTACAACGGGATATGTTAGTCCATGATTATCAGTAATTTCAGATATGCTAGATACAAAAATTGATTTGGGTGTTGGAATAGAAAAGTCTTGATAAAGTCTTTTACCTTGGTATTCAAAAAGATTCATAATGTTATAACAAGAATATAGATTACAAAAAAATAAGATTTATGCTGTGTGTTTATAGAAATTTTATTGGAGCCCATTCAATGTCCAAATATTTAGTCCCTATATCGTCTGAAAATTCAACAGTAATTTCATTTCCTTGAACTTCCTTTATTACCCCTTCTCCGTATTTTTCATGAAGAATTTTTTGTCCAACTGATGACGAATTATTTTTTTCATCTGACTCTTGAAATTCTGGAGAAAAATCTTTAGTTTCAAAATGTTCTGATCCTTCATCTAAAAATCTACTCGGTAAATTGTATGTTGTGCCACCCCATAGAGTTCTAGACCAAGCATGGGATAAGTAAAGCTTTTTTTCTGCTCTAGTTACACCAACATAACAAAGTCTTCTCTCTTCTTCAATTTCAGATTGATCACCTTGTGAGCTTCTCTCGTGTGGAAATAAATTTTCTTCCATTCCAGTCATAAATACGTAAGGAAACTCTAAACCTTTGGCATTGTGTAAAGTCATTAATAAAACTTTATCTGAATCTTTAAGTTCATCAGTTTCTGAAAAAAGTGCAATGGATTCAAGATAATCTCTCAACTTTGCATAGGGTTCATCAATCTCATTTTCATAAAGATTTTCAAAATTATATGCAGAATTTAATAGCTCCTCTATATTTTCAAGTCTCATTTGTGATTCCATTGTTCCTTCTTTAATGAGATTCATTTTATAGCCAGTTAAGTCGATAATTTTTTCTATAGATTTGGATGGTCCTTCTAATGAAAATGTTTTTAAATCTAAAATTAAATTTTTGAATTCAATCAATTTATTTTTTATTCTTGGAGATATATTCTCAACCTGTTCAATGTTTTGCAACAATTCGAATATCGATATTTCATTTTTGTCGATATGATCTCGTAGCTTCTTAACACTTGACTCACCAATCCCTCTTTTTGGAACATTGACAATCCTTTCAAAAGAAACTACATCATTTTCATTTACTAGAAATTTCAAATAAGAAATTATATCTTTTATCTCTTTTCTGTCATAAAACCTAACGCTACCAATTAGCTTGTGATTTATATTTAATTTTCTTAATTCTTCTTCAAATAATCTCGATTGACTATTTGTTCTGTAGAAAATTGCAACTTCTGCTTCTTTATCATTTTTAATAATTTCTTTAACTTCTTCAGCTACCCACCTGGATTCATCTTTTTCAGATCTAAATCTCAAAGAACTTATTTCAAGACCATCTTCATTATCAGTCCAAAGATTTTTTTTAATTTTTCTTGGATTATTTGAAATAATTGTGTTTGCTAAATCTAATATTTTTTTTGTAGATCTGTAATTTTTATCGAGTTGAATTATCTTGGCATTTTTAAAATCTTTTTCAAACTCAATAATATTCCTTATATCTGCACCTCTAAAGGCATAAATACTTTGGTCTGAATCACCAACAACGCATACATTTTGATTATTTGAACTCAATAGCTCAACAAGCTTATATTGAACATAATTTGTATCTTGATATTCATCTACCATGACAAATTGAAATTTATTTGACCAATAATGTAATATCTGATCATTTGTTTGTAAAAGTTCTACAGTTTTAATCAATAAATCATCGAAATCCATGGAATTAGACAAAATTAATTTCTTTTCATAGCTTGAATAAATTTCTGCAACTTTGACTTCAAAAAATGATTCTGCATTTTGTAATGCTTCTCCTGGTGAAATCATATTATTTTTTAAATTTGAAATGTGAGCCTGAAATCTTTTTGGTGAATACTGTTTTAAATCAACATTATTTTCTGACATACAGTTTCTAACTACTTTGTTTGAATCTGATTGATCATAAATTGAAAAATTATTTCTATAGCCAATTTTATCGCCATGAATTCTGAGAATTTTTACACACAAGCTATGGAAAGTAGATATCCATTTAGGAGATATTTTTAAATTTAATAAATTACCAATACGTAATTTCATTTCCTCAGCGGCTTTGTTTGTGAAAGTAATGGCTAATATCTGCTCTATATCAACTTTGTGCTGTTCAACCAAATGAGCATATCTATGTGTTAGTACTCTTGTTTTACCAGATCCTGCTCCAGCCATAATTAAGACGGGACCATTGATAGTTGTTACAGCTTCAATCTGACTTTCATTTAAAATATTTTTCCACGCTTCAGGAATTTGAGGATCTGACGACATTAAAGAAAAGACACTACTTGCAAGAATGGAACCATTTTCAACTTATACCTAAAGCTTCTTCAACTTCAATAATTGTTTTTTGAGCAGAATCTTTTGCTAATTTTAAATTTGATACAACAATATCCTCTAAATTTTCGCTGGTTAAGTCATCAAAATTCTTTTTTATTGGGTCAAGATAGTCAACTACTGTTTCAGCAACAGCTATTTTAAATTCCCCATATTGAGAATTTTCAAATTCTTTTTCTGTATCAGATATTTCTTTATCATTAACTGCAGAATAAATTTCAATCAAATTACTAATACCAGGTTTATTTTTAGGATCGTACCTAACAATGTTTTCAGAATCTGTAACTGAAGATTTAAATTTTTTTAATATGTTGTCTTTTTTGTCATTAAAGTAAATAGTCCCATTTATATCATCAGAGCTTTTTGACATTTTATTTTCTGGATGTCTTAAAGACATTAAACGAGCACCTGATTTTCCACTTGTTTTTTCAGGGATTGGAAATATTTCCCCATAATTTGCATTAAAACGCTCTGCTATATTTCTAGTCAATTCAAGGTGTTGAGTTTGATCATCGCCTACAGGAACTTCGTTAGCTTTGTGTATTAAAATATCAGAAGCCATCAAGATAGGATATGTCAATAAACCTGAATGAGTGCCAAAAGAAGAAGCTTTTTCCTTAAACTGGGTCATTCGTTGTAGCTCTCCTACTTGGCAGAAATTAGACAGTATCCAAGAAAGATAAGCGTGTTCCTGAAGTTTACTTTGTGTATAGATGACCGAAGTTTTAGTATTAATTCCGGAAGCTACAAGTACTTTTAAAGTATCATTTATACTTTTTTTAAGATCATTCTTATTTGGTAGTCCTGTTAATGAATGTAGATCAACTATACAAAAGTAATTTTTACTGTTTTCGTTTGATAGCTTAACCCAATTATTAATTGCACCAAGTAAATTGCCTAGATGCACTAGGCCACTTGGTTGTATACCTGAAAAAACTGTTTTCATATCTGCTATTCTAATAAATTAAATCAAATTGGAGAGTTTTTATAAAATCCGAATATAAGTTATCAGCAAACGCAGGATTAATAAATATAGTAATAATTGGAATTTTATTTGGATTTCATGGTTTGCTAAATAGAAGTTTATTAGTAGATGGTGTAAATGAAATTTTTGTTGTTACTACAAGAATATCGCTAGTCACTTTTTTACTTACTATATATTGTGCTAAAGAGTTCTTTTCTGAAATCAATAAAGAGTACTTTTTGAAAGGAACTTTAACTGGGTTTTTAGCAATAACTATTCCTGGGTGGACTTTTATCTATGCTTTAAAAAGCATCTCTTCAGGTCTTCAAAGTATTTTTATTTCAACAATTCCTATGTTTACAGTCTTCTGGGTTTTTCTTGTTTATAAAGAAGAAAAAATTACACGACTTA
>Ga0255765_1000223_pt1 | contig 76200 bp, 60 predicted proteins | sample 041ome_8_FD_179965 | JGI IMG/M metagenome (GOLD analysis project Ga0255765, IMG submission 179965) | Coastal salt marsh microbial communities from the Groves Creek Marsh, Skidaway Island, Georgia - 041407BS metaG (version 2) | ecosystem: Environmental > Aquatic > Marine > Intertidal zone > Salt...
GCGCTCTAGGGTTTGCATGCGCCGCTTAAGTGCCAAGCGGGTCGCTGACAAACCGGTTTCGCCAGCGTCGGACGCGTCGATAAAGGCGATTTCGGCAAGGCTGCCATCACCTTGTCCAGGCGCTGGGCTGAGGGCAAAAAGGGCATCCCCATTGTCGTCTAGCCCCGCGTGTTCGGCTGCAAGCCTGCCCGATTCCTCATAAAATTCTTCGACATTATTTTTTGCGTAATTAAACGCTTCGAGCAAGGAGACGCGGCTGTTCTTATCGCGATCGGCACGTCTCTCACTCAAGCCCTCGATAAAGTAACGCGAAAAATAGGGATCAAATTTTTCGGAAGACGAGCGCGTTGCCGAGACTACGATGCGCCCCTCTCCTGCTATTTCACGCGCGAGTGCTGTTGAAAAGCCATAGCTTGCACTCGTCGTATTCACAAAAATTAAGTCTTGCTCAGTAAAGACATCAAACAAACGCGCGAACTCTGCGCCGGTTAGGTCAGGGCCACGGAGGTTGAATTTGGCTTCTTCGTCGGTTCCAGTGCCATGGCCAAGCAAGAAAACGGCAAGTTGGTCGCCGGCACTCATTCGATTTTTGAGGTCTGCCAAGCTCGCACTAATTCCTTCGCGGTCAGCGATCGCATCCAAGCGTGAATCCGCATTCGTATTGCCAAAAAGCAATTCTATCGCTGCACTGCTATAGCCGTAATCGCGCGCGAGGATGTCATGCAGAGAAATCGACAACTGACGGTATCTGGCTTCATTGTCAGCGCCAACGGTCGCACCGCTAATAATTAGCGCGTATTTCGAGGTGGCAGCCGACTGCGCAAATAATTCTCGCTTGCCGTTCTCTTGAGCGCTGACACTCGCTGCAACCAATCCGGACAGCGCAAAGAAAACCACTGTTTTCACAAAACCATTCATCACGATAGCCCCTTGCCGCGGCGCAGCGTCCAATCGAGGCAGAGCATCAAAATAAGCAAACCCAGAAGCCAGGGGCTGTCCCAAAGATCCGTTGTGACTTCTTTCGAATACGCATTAGGTGTATTGCGGATAGCTGCAGCGACTGATGACGAGTTGTCGATTGACGCGTAATAACCTCCGGTCGTTTCTGCAATACGTTGAAGCATGCCTGCATCAAGGCCAGCGTTAGAATACTCGCGCAGTGATGGCGTCACGATAATCGAGGCGTTAGCTTCCGAGTTTTCAGCACGCCCTTCACCTGCTGCGCTAGCAACATCGACGAGCAGCGAGTTGACTCCGACATTATTTGCAAGAAATTCGGCCCGATAAACGCCCTCGTCTTCGAGTTGCCACTGCATAGGCGTGTCGCTTACATCCCCAAGAGGATCTTCGCGTTGAAGCCATAGGGTTGCATCATTGTCTGCGAGATAATCGGCATCAAGAACGGTTGCCTCGACTCGCACGGTGTCACCCACGTTGTAGAACTCTCTATCGAAGCTAAGCGTGATTCGCTCCTTCGCATTCACCGCAAGCCATCTGAGTAATTGTCGCCATACTTTTTCTTGCGACTGATCGGCAACCGGAAGCATCATCTGCCAGCGCCAAGTACTCGCAGTAGCTACGCTCATGCTTCTGCCAGACCCATAGCGCTGCGTAACGAGAACAGGCAATGGCTGATTTTGATAATCAAGACTCGGGTGTTCAAGCAACACTGATGCACCGGGCTTAACACGACCGGTAACATAGACACCTTGCAGAGGCGGCATTTGCGCCCATAAATTGATGTTTGCCGCCTCGTCTGCAGCGAGTCGTAACAAGGGCGACACGCGACCCGCTGCTGTCAGCTGCGGATTGAAGAGCGCGCCGGCAGGATGATCGCCGCGGCGAATCCCGCCCTGCAGTGGCTGCGGCAGAAGAGCTTCCTCAACCAAACTTACCGGCGCAATCGCCGCAAGCGGCGTACCAATAAACCCTTCGTCGACACGCCCCGAAAGCAGCAGCCCTCCGCCGCGTTCGCCAACAAATTCATCAAGCATTTCCAGCTGTTCGGTATCGAAAAATTCTTGCTCTATGTCGCCAAGAATAATTGCTTCGTAGTCGAACAGCGCCTCGCGATCGCGTGGAAAGCCATCGCTTAATTCGGTTGGTGATTCGATGCCTTGCCGATAGAATTTCTCGGGTCCCGTGCGTAAATAGGTTGCTAGGCGCAGCGACTTATCGCCTCTGACAGCGCGTTGAATAAACTTATATTCATTTCGCGGATGGCCTTCGATAAAGAGGATATCAAGCGCGGGTTTTGGTGTGTTATCCACCAGAAATTGATAGCGATTATTCTCGCTAACAATCTCCTCTTTTACCGAATCGCGATCAACCAATTCAGCTTCGAGCTGATAGACAATTGCTTCCTCACGCTCGGGGCTTAGTTCTATCTCGAAGCGCTGTGTCACATTGCCGGGGGCAAGAACGACCTCGCGGCTCGCTACTTCTCGCTCGCCATCAACGATTCGAAGGCGGACTCGTTCGTTATCGAAACCGGCCTGCACGAGCCGTATTTGCGCAGTAAAAACAGAGCCTTCTAAAACGGTTCGGGTAGTGACGACGCCTTCAATACCGAGGTCGCGAGGCAGCGATGGCATACCCACGCCAAGCGTGTAAACAGGCACGCCGCTGGCAGCAAAGGTTCGGGCAGCGATTGTCGCATCCTTGCCACTGTTATCGGCGCCGTCACTAATCAAAAGTACCCCACCAAGAGGTAAGCCACCTAGCTGATCATCCACATAGCTGAGCGCATCACCGAGGCCTGTTTTACTAAACGCGACGGCCCCGTCCTCTACATCGAATCCTGTGCCAATTGAGGCTAAATCATTAGCGCGTCGCGTCTCACCACCGAAACCAAAGAACCGTAGCTGATAGTCTTCGGCAAGCACATCGAGCAAACCGGCACGTTCTAGCGATTCTGCCGCGGCCTGTTTCCGCGTCTGGCCGTTCGGCATGTCGGTGATGGTCATACTGGCAGAGTTGTCGACTAACACCGCAAAAAATGTCTCCTGCGGGATCACCTCGAGGTCGATCACCACAGGCCGCAGCAGGCAAAACATAATGAGCACTAGCACCGCTGCTCTGAGAGCAACTAATCCGGCTCGCCAGCGGGTGGTAAGAGGCCTAGTTGTATTGGCATACCCCAACCACACGAGCGCTACAATACCTAGCGAGAGTGCGACGAAGGCCGACGGCGGAATACCGTAAGCAAAAGTGAGAGTGCCCGCGCGCAGTGCGTCAAAGAAGGAATGATCTGAAGACTGCATAACTACCGCGCTCCTCCAGAATCACCTTCCGACAGCGTTCTATAATATTGCTCCACTAACTCGCGATACGCATCAGGGATCGCTTCTTCGTCTGCGCTAAAAAGCTGTGTGGCCGCACTCTCTAATTCCGCCTGCGCGCGCAGCGCGCCTTCTAACTCAACAATAGGTTGCAGTAACGCCTGAAGGAGCTCGGGCTGCGCGAGGAAATCTTCAATATTTTGCCGCGTCAGCTGCTGTCTAATCGATCGCGCGGTGCCTACGGCATTCGCCTCGCCACGCAGGGTTTGCGTTGTGCCTCCCCGCTGCTGCGCTAACTGCTGGGATAAGTTTTCGGCGAGTGTCTGGCTGCTCTCTAACTGCTCACGCATCTGCGCAAGCGACGGCGTGTTTCCCGTGCCTTCCGTTTCATTCGCCTCGCCCGCACTTCGTTGATTAAATTGCTCAGCCTGTTCGCTCAGGCTTTCGATCTGCTGTCGCAATTGCTGCGCATCACTTGCTACTTGCCGTGCAGATCCTTCGGAGTCTTGCGTTTGCGATGGATCCAGTCGCGCCAGGCTCTGCGCTAACTGGTCGATCTGGTCGCCGAGTTCCTGTTCCATATCAATCGCAAGGTTGAGCATGCCATTGCGAAGAACACGGTTGCTTGTTGCCATCTCATCGCGAATTGGTTTTAGGTCACGCGTTGCTGCCTGAGCCTGAGTCAGTAAGCTGCGGTCATCACTATCGCCTCGAGTGACCACCGCTCGCAGCATGTCTTCGATCTCTTCGATATCACGCTGCTGCTGTCGCTGTGCATCGAGAAGCGCCTCTAGCGCCTCGTCACGACGTGCCTCACGGCGAGTCTGACCTAGTCCCTGATTGCGACTCGCCTCTTCTAATCCTTCTTGCAGCGCCTGCTGGTTACGGACAAGCTCCTGACCGCGCTCGCTCAGGCGTCGTGCAATCTGCGAAACCGAACTCTCGCCTTCTTGGCTCAGTTCGCGTTGCTGATCGCGCAGGCTCTCTAATGCTTTTTGGCTTTGCGCCGCTGCAATGGCGGCACTGTCGCTCTGCGCGGCTTGCTGCATTTGCTCTAGCGCGCGCTCGATTGCAGATTGCGCAGTTGCCTCCCTCGCTTGCGCGGTGCCGTCCTGCTGTGCTGTTTGCTGCCCTACTGCGCTCTGCTGCCCTTGCTGCCCTTGCTGAGATTGCTGAGGCGATCCCCCGTCTCTTTGCTGCGACTGTTGAGGCTGTTGAGACTGTTGAGATTGCTGTCCCTGGTTATTTTGAGCTAATTCACGTGCTAATTTTTCGACGTCAGCGGTAAGCTGTTCTTGCTGTCGGCGCAGCCGTTCTAGTTCGCGACGACGCTGCTCTTCTTCGAGCTCTTGTTCTCGGCGAGCAAGGTTTCTCTGCGCGCGAGTCAGGGCTTCTTGACGCCGCGCTAACTCCTCTAGCTTGTTCACCTCTTCGGCATTTGTTCCACCTGCTTGGCTCGCGCTGTTCGGTGTCTCATACCGATTTTCGAGTTGCCCCATTTCCATTTCGAACAATTCGCGAAGATCTTCGCGCTCTTGCTGAGCGCCTCCTCCTCCACCGCCGCTGTTTTGATTCATACTTATGTCAGTGCGATTAATATTCGCTTCAGCTTTCAGCACGTACTGCAGGGCGAGTTGTTCAGGCTTGAGCGCAGTTGTTACTTGCAGGCTATCTAAATCGTTTGCAGCAAGATTCATCTGTTCGATGGCGAGAGACAAATTTTCAACAGCAAGGTCATAACTGTCATCCGAAAAACTCAATCGTTCGGATAAGCGATCAATAGACATCTTCGCACGACCGGTCGCCTCGCGCTGGCTTTCCGCTATGATTTCGGCATCGGCCTCGATGTCGGCATTCGATGCGTCACGCAGTCGGTTTCGCAGCTTCCAAGTTGCAGCGATAATGTCTTTCTGCACTGAAACAAGCGCACTACTTTCGCCGCCACCCTGACCGCCTCCTCCGCCACCACCCTGCTGCTGCGATCGGCGAAATTCTTGATCGGTCGGTATCACTTCGAGGAAATAGATGTCAGACACCACCTCACTCGGGCCATCGAGCGCATTATTGTCGGCGAGCGTTAGGTAGTAACTAATAAAGTCACCCGGCTCAACCTCCATGTCTTCGAGATAAAGCAGAGTCGATCCCTGCGCAGAACGAACGGGTTCGGCAGGCAGGAAATTGACCACACTGTCACCGGCACCCACTACCGCGTAATTGAGCACGAATTCGCTCAGCCCATAATCGTCGCTTGCGTCAACTTCGATCACCACCTCTTCGAGTGGCATCACGTCTTGATCAGCGCCGGGTCGGCGCAGAGTGAGCTGGGGGGGCTGATCTTCGATTGCGCGAATATAGTAATCGAGCGGCGCATCGCTTTGCAGGCCTTGTAGATCGGTTGCCGAAAGCCGGTAAACCCCATCGCCCTTCACGGTAAAACGAGCGGTTGCCTTGAGTCCGTCAATAGTCAGGCTACTGTTTACATAGCCTTCACCGGACGTACTGCCAGCGTCAGCGAACTGCAATTCGGCACTCGCTAGTGGCTTATTGAACGTAATCGTAAGGCTTACCTCGGTGCCTTCTGCGGCGACTATATCGCCGCCATCAATTTCGATTCGATCTTCTTCGCCGGTATAAGCCGGAAAATCCAGCGTCACATCGATCTGTTCTACATTGGGGAGGTCATACAAACTTATCTGGTATTGCCGCGAAGTCTGCTCATCGCCGGCAAGGCTAACCAGATAGACCGAATCTTTTAGAACCGCAGGTGAATAGTAGCTAAACGTTGCGCCGCCGGTGTCCGCTGCATCGAGTACCATCGGGTAGTCGCGCCAGTTCAACCGATCGTCCTGAAGCCGCAGGGTCAGCGCGCCAGGCTGCGCATTTTCTACCCTTGCCGTAAACGTCAGTGGCGAGCCCCGCTGCAGTTCAATATCCCCCGGCTCGACAATAAGAGCGATAGGCAACGCTGCTGGGCTTATATCAGCTCGCTGTTCACTAGCAAAAGGCCAGGCGAGGCGCTGCGCTGCTTGCCTCATCTGGGCAGATTCTTGCAATAAAAGGCCGAGTGCTAAGCAGGCGGCAAGGCCGGCGGCCATCGCAATAAAAGATTCACGTGGGGAGCCTACTCGCTCAACCTCTTGCCTCTGCAATTCAACATGTGAGCGCGCGTCTTTGATCAGCTGTTCGACGAATGCCGGGGAAACGCCACCCTTTAGAGGCTCTCCTTCTATTTGAGAAAACTCGATAGAGGTAAGTAGACGCTGTTCGAGGTCTGGGAATTTTTCTTCAACATAGAGCGCTAACGCCCTCTGATCGGCTTGTGCACGATGACGGTGACGCCACGCAATCGCCACAATAGATACCAAGAGTGCAAGGGATGCGACGGCGACTACTAAGATGACAGCCTGTGATGCGGTGACACTCGCGACTGCAACAAGGCTTGCCGCGATCACGATACAGGCGGCGACAAGCGCGAAACCGAACTGCCGAGCGAGAACTAATCTGGCCTGCCTTCGCTGAAGGCTATAGAGGGTGTCGCGGAGACTGTCGAGATTCGGAGTCGTCATGCGTTTCCTGGATGATAATAAGCAAAATCTGACGCCCGCTTTGGCAGAGTGAGCGCCAAGGGCACTTAGCTAAAACGCCGAGGAGTCGCCATTGGACTTGCTCCTCCTCTTGCTGAAAGGATTGCAGTGCAAGCCTCTCTCGCAGCCCCACTATCCCACTATCGTCAACCGCTTAGCAAGGTTCGGAAAGCGGGTAACCCATCTCTTGGGGCCGATAAAAGGGGGAATCATCGGGGAATATATGCACAGGGGTCGAGGCAGCCCAGTCTAGAAGCGCTTTGACGCTGCTGATTTGAGCGATGCCTTTGAGCGTCTCCTTAGTGGGCTGCGGCAGAACGATCTCTTCCGCCTTCGAAGCGGCGAGCGCAGCTTGAGGCGAAATCCAGCGGTGCTCTAGTATTTCATCGTTGTCGACAACAACACTGGCCGCTCGTGGCACCGGACACATAAAGAACCAAGTACAAAACCGTCGTGGCAAATGGGGCGGAGTGGTCCAATGGGCAGTGTGAATGAGCTGACTCTCGCTGATGTCCAGCCCCGCCTCCTCTTTCGTCTCTCTTACCGCCGCTTTTAGTGCCGCGCGATACTCCAGCCCCTCGACCCCCTCGAAATCGGCCTGGTCTACACGACCTCCGGGAAACACCCAGTGACCACCATGGAAAACAAGCTTGGAGTTTCTCCTGAGCAGTAAAATTTCAATAGAGCCTTCCGTAGCGCTGTCACGCGCTACGACTACTGTGGCGGCCGGAACCGGGGTCATCTCGCTCATTACTGGGTCTTCCTTAAGGCTCAACGCCCTTGTGCACTGTCGCTTTCGGTAACCCTCATAATACCCAATTTGGCCGAAGATCCCACTCCCTGAATGCAGCTATAAGCGGATGGTTTGCGCCTCCACCCCCATACGCTTAGAATCGGGTCAACGGCGGCTCTATCGGTGTGTATCGAAGCCCCTTACTTCTATTCCCATCAACAGAAAAACGGAAAACAAGCTATGACAATTGGATTTGAAGGTCGCGTCGCAATCGTAACAGGCGCAGGCGGCGGACTAGGCCGACAGCACGCCTTAGAGCTGGGGCGCCGCGGTGCAAAGGTAGTCGTTAACGACTTAGGCGGCAGCGTAGATGGCAGCGGCGGTTCGGCCTCGGCAGCAGAGTTAGTCGCTCAGGAAATCATCGCCGCAGGCGGCGAAGCCATTGCAAACGGCGCATCAGTTACCGACCTAGCCTCTGTCCAATCGATGGTCGACGAGGTAATGGCGAAATGGGGCCGCATAGACATCCTCGTGAATAACGCAGGCATCCTACGCGACCGCACATTCTCGAAACTCGAACTCGAAAACTGGCATGCTGTCATCGATGTGCACCTCACAGGCAGCCTCAACGCCACTAAATGTGTGTGGCCAATCATGGTGGAGCAAGGATACGGCCGCATAGTAATGACAACCTCAACAAGCGGATTGTTCGGAAACTTTGGTCAGAGCAATTATGGCGCTGCAAAGCTAGGTCTGGTTGGCTTTATGAATACCCTGCGCCTAGAGGGCGCAAAATACGGCGTTTTCACCAATGCGATCGCACCAATAGCCGCGACGCGTATGACCGAAGAACTGCCGGGCTTCGAAGACAGCGCAGAAAAACTCGCGCCAGAGTTAGTCACCCCTGCGGTGGTTTATCTTTGTTCCGATAAAGCCCCTAATGGCCGCATCATTCAGGCAGCCGGTGGCCGCTACTACTCTGCCGATGTTCGCGAAAACGAAGGAGTTAACCTTGGCCTCGGAGCCTCGGTCGAAGACATCGAGGCGAATATCGACACAATACTCGACATGACGTCGAGCAAGGGCGTGATAGAGCGGACGCATCACCGATAACGGCAGCACGGTTGCGCCTGTGCCCTGCTTGATCCATCGGCAAAGCGCTTTTGAGCCGACCAATAAAAAACGCCCACTTTGAGAGCTATAACACTCTCAAAGGGGGCGTTTTCTATTCACTCACAGACCGCCTAGGCTTTCTTTTTCTGGTCTGCTAACACGCGCTGAATCGAGGCGCGCTCGTCGAGGCGCGCGATCAGCTCATTGTTGCGGGGCATTTCGGCGGCAACATCCCAGTCTAGTGCGCGCTTGCAGGCTGTCATGGCAAGATTCATGCTGAAGCGAAAGTAGAAGTCGGCGTAGGTTAGCTGCTCGCCGCATAAATAGGGCGAGAATTTCGCGAGTCGATTGAACGAGGCAAAACCCTTCTCAAGTTGAGGCTTCACTTCTTTCTTTAATTCATCGGTTGCAGGCCGCCCAAAAAACACCTCTCCGTATAACCGGCGCGCCGGTAATTCAACATAGAGTTCGAGGTAGCGGATAATTTCCTGCACCTTAGCCTTCTCGAAATGATCTTCCGGATAGAAGCTCTCGCCCTGTCCCAGCGAGTCTAAATAGTCGATCATCACGCCCGTCTCGGTGAGAAAGCCCTGTTCGGTTTCCATGGCCGGCACTTTGCCCATCGGACTTTTCCCCAAAAAATCTGACTCTTGATTAGGGAGTATCAGCACTTCTTCAAAATCCATACCCTTTTCGAGCAGAACAGTCTTTACCATATTGTAGTAATTACTGAGTGGCATCCCATATAGTTTGATCGTCACACGTGTCCCCTTCATACTTAAGTTCAATGAGCGACAGAAATTACTCTGCACGCGCACAGATTGCAAAACCTATTCACGCACGCTTAAGCGACTCCCCCATGTCAGCCACTGCACGCCTACGCATTCTTTTACTATCCGGCTACGATGCCGCGAGCCACCGCCTCTGGCACGAGAATCTCGCGCGCATGATGCCCGAGCATGAATGGACTCCACTAGCTCTCGCGCCCCGAAATTTTAGCTGGCGCCTACGCGGCAACGCATTAAGCTTCGCCTTTGGTGAGCGAGAGACCCTGAGCAGACCTTACGATTTACTAATTGCGACATCGATGGTTGATCTAAGCACGCTGCGTGGGTTCATGCCCGCACTCGCAGCGATTCCAACTCTGCTGTATTTCCACGAGAATCAATTTGCGTATCCCACCCGTGATCAGCAACGCGTTAATGCCGAGATACAGCTTGTCCCTCTTTACGCTGCACTCTGCGCAGATTCGGTCGCGTTTAATAGTGAATACAACCGTAGGACTTTTCTCAGCGGTGCAGAGGAGCTGCTCCGGCGCTTACCCGACTATGTGCCCAAAGGGTTATTACAGCGCCTCGAGCAGTCTCACGTAGTGCCAGTTCCTGTGTTCCAGCCGGATGAGTTGTCGCCGCGTTGCAGCAATCACTCGACGCTTGAAATAGTGTGGAATCACCGGTGGGAATATGACAAAGGCCCTGAGCGACTGTTGGAGGTGGTCAAACTACTCTGCGCCCAAAGGCTCAACTGCCGACTCCATATTGTGGGCCAGCAGTTTAAACAGCAGCCCGAGGAATTCGATGAGTGTCGCCGTTTACTTCACGCGCACTGCATCTCCCTAAATCTTGAAGACGCTCACTTCGGCTTTATCGAAAGCGCTACTGACTACCACACGCTTATCCACTCCTGCGACGTCGCCCTGTCGACTGCGCTGCATGATTTTCAAGGTCTCGCAATGCAAGAGGCTGCGATCGCTGGCTGCTGCCCGCTCGCCCCTGCCGACCTCGTCTATCCCGAATACCTGCCGCCAGAAAATCTTTACTCTGTGACTCAAGATAACACGCACACCGCGCGTAATATCTTCAAGAAATTGAAACGCTGGCAGGAGGAAAAAAACGAGGGAATTGCACTTCCGCGCGTGTCACTAACGCGGTTTTTCGAGGAAAATTTGACTGCGCGGTATCAACAGCTATTTGCGCAAACTATCCATTCAAAACAGCGGCCGGCGCTTTAGCTCCTTTGTATAGCTGATAGACGACTCGGGCTATTCGACGCTTTGCAGCAACGGGAAAACAACTTTCTGGCCGATTTGAATTCGATTGAAGTCGAGCTCGGGATTATACTGTCGCACAAGCCACAGTGGAGCTGAATAGCGATTGCGCGCGATCGTGCCGATATTTTCATTGCGGCGTATAGTGTATTCCTCCACATCGCGAATTCGATACCGAGCAAAGAAATCACGTTGTAGCGTCGAGTGGTAGTCTTTGCGCCTGCGCTCGAATTCAGGTCTCGATACCTTAGAGAACCCAAGAGTCAGACGCTTACCAACAACGACTGGATCGCTGTAAGCCATGTCATTTAATCGCCTCAAATCCCTCGCGCGTAAGGCAAGCCAATCAGCATAATGTCCCAACGTTTCAGTTGCCTGCACTTCGATAGAATCATCGCTAGCCACTATGTAATCAGCTGGATCTGTGCTGAGCGATTCAGCAAGCTCTTCATCCGATTCTTCAACAACATCAACCGCCTGCTCGAGAGCCACTAATGCCGATGTCTCCTCTTCGCCTTTCTCGCGCTGTTCTCCGACGACTGGAGAGTCTTCAGATACTATATCAATCGACTCCACAATCGACCCAAGCGCCCTTTGATTAGCCCCATATTCTTGCTCGAGTCCTGAGTCTGGCTCCTCATAGACCTCATTCTCCGTCACCAGTGTAGCCGGAGCAGGCTTGTTAGCTCGTAATTCTGGCGCCTCAGCATACAGCCCCGGAAGACGCAGCTTTTGCCCTGGATATATGCGTTGTGGGTCTTTGATATTATTCAATCGAAGTAATTCAGTTCCAACCACTGAAAACCTCTCCGAAATTGTTGAAATCGTATCCCCGCGTGTCACAGTGTAAACTCCATCCTCTGGCATCTGGTCCGACTGTAAGACGCGCGAAGAGTCATCTTGAGGCAATAAAAGCTGTTGACCAATCTGAATTCTGTTACTACTACTCAATCGGTTGAGTGAAACGAGCCGAGAAACAGACGTATTGAATCTACTCGCAATAACAGAAAGACTGTCCCCTCGTTCTACTACATAGTTGGCGTCAGGCGTTTGCACCTTAAATTTAAAGTCATCCTCAATTTTCGCCAACAGATCAGAGACAGGACCAAATCCTTCTCTAATTTTAACTTTATACCCTTTGGGTATTCTTTTCCTTCCTTCCCATACTATCGGCCTTAGTGCAGGATTATCTGATCTAAGTTGTTCTAAGCTCAATCCTGCTGCCTTAGAAAAAATTTCGGCATCAATGTATGCGTCAATTTCCACCTCAATAAAAGTGGGTTCAGTTTCGAACTGCACATCCCCAAAATATTTTTTCGAATTTTTTTCAACGTCATTTACAGCTAAAAATTGAGCATAGAAATTACGGGAGGCGAACCCAAATCTTCTCCCTTTATAATTCGCAACAATAACTTCAATGTCGCTGGTTCCCATTTCTCGCACAGCGCGAGCGATTCCCCCCGCCCCATGGTTGTAAGCAGTCAAAGCCAATGGCCATGTACCCAATACCCGGTAGTTATATTCCAAGAGGCTCATTGCAGCTTCAGCTGAAATATAGGGATCCATGCGTTCATCAACGATATGATCGATCCTCATAAAACGTTGGCCCGTTGCTCGCGTGAATTGCCACATCCCAGCTGCCGCTGCTAAAGAGTAAGCGCTTGGATTAAACGATGATTCGACGTGCGGAAGTGCGATTAATTCAGCAGGTAAACCTTTGTCCTCAATAACACTCGTAATATGATTCCGATATAAGCCGGAACGCTTATAGCCTGCAAGGAAAGCATTGGACTGACCAAGCTGCCAACGCACGTTTTCAGCAGCAGCTCTCAAAGTTTGGCCATCAACATCGGCAGGCCAGAGCTCGAGGATCTGTTGCTGTTCTGAAGTAAGCCCTTCTCTTTTACCCGTAGCGAGCAGCCTTAGTGTGTCTTTTATTTGCTCGCGTCTCACTTCAATCCGCTTTCTATCTAAAGGCATCGCACTATAAACCACGCTTAAATGGTCTGCATCATGAAGAAAGCCGCTCTGGGTATCTACCTCTGTGTAAACCTTTACCCAAAACTGAATCGCAGGTTCAAGCTCTACAGGCCTGGGTAGATTCTGACTGTTTTGGCCAAAGACAGTGACGGGAAATGAGAATAGCCACACAAAAACTGCAGCGCAACAGCCGAGAAAAATGCTGCTGATACTTAATGATTTAGCAAAGTATGACAATGCTCTCAACCTTTGAATGTGAATGTCGCCCTAGGGGATATCGTCCAATTCCGATCCTTCCTTGATAGGAATCATCAGATCTTCGCGCGTCACGTTCATCATGAGGATCACGTTCGATGCGATATAAATTGATGAATAGGTACCGACCACAACGCCAATAATCAACGCGATAGCAAAACCCTGAGTCGACTCTCCGCCGACGAGTAAAATCGACACTAATACGAGGAGAGTAGTGAATGACGTGATAACCGTCCGGCCCAGTGTTTGATTCAAAGACACGTTGACCATGTCAGCCGGCGATCCGCTACGCAGACGGCGAAAATTCTCTCGTATCCTGTCCGATACGACGATCGTATCGTTTAGGGAATAGCCGATTATCGCGAGCATTGCGGCGAGGGTATTAAGATTGAATTCCATCCCGAAAACGGAGAAGAGACCCAACGTGATGATGAGGTCGTGAGCGAGGGCAACAACCGCGCCGACAGAGAACTTAAACTGAAAGCGCACGGCAATATAGACCATAATGATACCGAGCGCGACGAGCATTCCTAAGCCTCCCTGCTCCGCCAATTCAGTGCCGACCTTCGCGCTCACATAGTCAGAGCCCTCAAGCGTAATGTCGGCGGCCGTAGACGACGCTAAGAGCGCAGTAATCGTCTCACCCACGCGCACGGCTTGGCTCGCTTGATCCGCCTCGGCAACCGATTCGTCTACCGGCAGAATAATACGAATATCTCGGTCGGAGCCAAAACTAACGACTACCGCATCGTTATAACCGCCTTCTGCGAGGGCTGTATTCACCTCACCAATCGCTACCGATTCTGAAAAATTTAGCCGTACCGACGTGCCGCTCGTAAAATCGAGACCAAAGTCTAGACCGCGCGTAGCGAGTGAGCCGAGTGAGATAAGGACCAGAAGAAGCGAACCCATCGCCGCTGCGCGCCGCACACCCATAAAGTTGTATTGCTTACTCAACATAATCTTTTATCCGTAGTTTGCGCAGTCAGGCGCTTAGTCTTCAACCGTCAGTGCTTCGGTGCGGGGAGGAATTGTCCCGATCGACAGCGCCTCAACCTTGCGACCGCCGTAAATCAAATTGATCAACGCGCGCGTGCCGACAATGGCGGTAAACATCGACGTAATGATGCCTATCATCAGTGTAATGGCGAAGCCTTTTACTGGCCCCGAGCCAATCGTGAAAAGCACCATCGCAACGAGGAAAGTGGTTAAGTTAGCATCCAAGATAGTCGTGAAGGCGCGATCATAGCCAGCATCGATCGCGCGCTGAGGTGACGATCCTTCAGCGATCTCTTCGCGTATGCGGGTAAAGATCAGCACGTTCGCATCGACTGCCATACCAACGGTGAGAACGATACCGACAATTCCTGGCAGCGTTAAGGTGGCTGGGATTATCGATGACATCACCGCGAAGATAAGCAGAATATTCATGATGAGAGCAATGTTTGCCGCAAGGCCGAACACGCGGTAATAAAACAGCATAAACAGAATGACCAGCGCCGCAGCAACCTGCACACCGCGGATACCTTGATCAAGATTCTCCTGCCCCATAGAAGGACCGATAACAGACTGTTCGACAATGGTCATCGGTGCCGCAAGCGAACCGGAACTGATCAGCAGCGAAAGATCATTCGCTTCACGCGACGACAGGCCGGTGATGACGAATTGACGGCCCAAGGCCGAATTGATTCGCGCATGGCTAATAAGCCGCTTCTCTTCATAAAATTCGACTTCGTCAACTTCATTGCCTTCCGCATCGATCGTCGTATTCGTTCGCGACTTCGTCTCGATAAGAAGGATGTCCATCAGGCGTCCAACATTGTCTCGAGTCACGCGATTAATCTGATTGCCGCCCTGCGCATCCAAACTGATTTGTACTTGCGGTAACCCGTTTTGGTCGAGAGACGAGCGCACATTACTAATGCGATCACCCTGCAGGATTACATCGTTGTTCACGTTAATCGACAGGCCCTGATAGTCGAAGGCTTCATAGGAAAGGCTCGACGCACCTAACTCAGCTTCGAGGTGAAATTCGAGCGTGGCGATTCGCTGTAAAATACGGATAGCTTGCGCGGGATCTTGCACGCCGGGCAGTTCTACTACAATGCGATTCGCACCCTGCTGCTGAACCGTTGGTTCGGACACCCCCAGTGCATCGACTCGATTGATTAGCGTCGTGCGATTAGCCTGAATCGTGTCGCGTTGGATTTGCAGAATGACATCTTGAGTCATACGCATATCGAGCACGAAAAAGTCTCCCGACTCGCTATTTTGCAATTGCAGCTCAGGGAAATTAGTAATGAGGGCGGAGCGCGCTGCCGACCGGTCATCCGACGTCGCAAAGCGTATTTCGAGGTGTGTGCTGTCGACGAGTGTTAGCCCGCGCGAGCGGATACGCTCCTCGCGGAGAATCGAGCGCACGTTACTTAGGTTGTCTTCCATGCGCCGCTCAATCGCCGCGTCCATGTCAATCTCCATCAAGAAATGAACACCCCCTTGAAGGTCGAGACCAAGATTCATTTTTCCTGCACCTATCGACTGCATCCAAGCAGGCGTGGTCGGCGCGAGATTGAGCGCAATAATATAATCAGGGCCAAACGCGTTTTCGAGCGCTGTCTTAGCGCGCAACTGATCCTCTACAGAGTCGAGCCTGACGAGCAAACTTTCGTCGTTAATCGCTGCACCGAAGAAATTGAGCTGCGCGGCTTCGAGTGCCGTGGTTGCCCTTTCAATGTCAAACTCGGTTAACGGCGATAGCTCGCTGCTAATCTGGATCGCCTCGTCATCGGGATAGAGGTTGGGCACTGAGTAAAGCAGGCCCAATAGAACGACTAGAAAGATTAGCGCGTTCTTCCACGCGGGGTATCGATTGAGCATAAGAGGGCTCTGCAAATTGCTAGGTTAACGGTTACAAAAAAACGTGTGTCAACACGCCTAATTTCGAGGGGAGCGCAGCGATTACTCGGCACTCCCTTTTGAGAGGACTAGATCTTCGCGAGAGTACCCTTAGGTAATACCGCTGCGATCGCTGCCTTTTGTATTTTCACCTCGAGACCGGTGCCGACGTCTACGGCGAGGTAATCCTCGCTAACGCGCACCACTTTGCCCAACAAGCCGCCGGAGGTTAACACCTCATCTCCTTTACCTATGCTGGTGACTAGATCGCGATGTTCTTTGGCACGCTTCGACTGGGGCCGCAGAATTAACAGCCAGAAAAGGAGGAACATGCCACCGAACAAGATGAGGTTGAAGGTCAATGAGGGCTGACCGGGTTCTTGGGCGTAGGCTACTGGAAACAAAAAGTCCATGTACTGTGCTCTCTCTTAGGTTTGAATTAGTTAGTTCAAACGCAGCAGTGACATCCATGCAAGGGGAAAACCCTTCTTTAATGAATTATCTTCTAGTCAGATACTGCGTTCTTCGCTGCGCATTGTCTCACAAATGGAGGCATCCGAAACGATATCAAGACTCAGGCTAACGAGAAAGCCCGTTTAACTGCTCGCTCGCCCGCGTTAATCAGCTTTTTTAGCGTTTGCCTGCCACCTAAGACTCAGCCTGCGCTTCTAGCGCGAGGCTTTCGGCCTGCAGTGCCTGTTGATTTTCCTCGAATGTAGCGACGAATTCTGACAATTTGCCCTTGGCTATCGCGTCCCGCAATCCCACCATAAGATCCTGATAATAATGTAAATTATGGATAGTATTGAGTTGAGCGCCCAGCATTTCACGGCATTTATCGAGATGATGCAAATAAGCGCGTGAGAAATTCTGACAGGTGTAGCAGCCACAATTTTCGTCTAGCGGCTTGGTATCTTGACGATAGCGTTTGTTGCGCAGACGTAGCAGCCCTTTCGAGGTAAAAATATGGGCATTGCGGGCGTTGCGCGTGGGCATCACACAATCGAACATATCGATGCCCTGCGTAACGGCATAAACAATGTCTTGAGGCGTGCCCACGCCCATCAGATAGCGCGGCTTTTCGGCAGGCAGCAAGGCGCCGCAGTGCTGTATTACTTCGCGCATCTCGTTTTTGGGTTCGCCAACGGAGAGACCGCCGAGTGCATAGCCATCGAAGCCAAGCTCAACGAGTCCCGCGAGCGATTCCTCGCGCAAGTCGCCGTACATGCCACCCTGAACGATGCCGAACAGCGCCGACTCATGCTCGCCATGCGCCTCCTTGCACCGACCCGCCCAACGCATCGACAACTCCATCGACTCGCGCGCCTGTTCACGCGTTGCCGGATACGGCGTGCATTCGTCGAAAACCATAATGATGTCTGAGCCGAGCGCGTGCTGCACTTCGATGGCCGATTCGGGCCCAAGGAAAATTTTAGCGCCGTCGACGGGCGAGCTAAACGTCACGCCCTCTTCGTTGATCTTCCGCATCTCGCCCAAGCTGAATACTTGAAAGCCACCAGAGTCGGTGAGTATGGGTCGGTCCCAACCAATGAAGTCGTGGAGGTCACCATGAACATTAATCGTCTCGGTGCCGGGGCGCAGCATCAGGTGAAAAGTATTGCCAAGGAGAATGTCGGCTCCCGTTCCACGTACCTGCTCGGGGGTCAGCCCCTTAACCGTGCCGTAGGTCCCGACAGGCATAAACGCAGGGGTGGCAACCTCACCGCGTGGAAAACACATCTTGCCGGTGCGCGCCTTGCCGTCGGTTGCGGCGATGTCAAAACTCATGTGGCTCATAGATAACTCATCTGCCGGTCATCGTGACCGTCTCATTAATTCGTTCGGTAGTTTGCCTCGAGACTCTTGCCTAGAGACTAGTGCTCGCGGGTCGCGCGAAACTCCACCTCGGGCCAGCGGTCTTCCATTAGACTCAAATTGACGCGCGTGGGCGCGAGGTAGGTGAGATAGCCGCCGCCATCTATGGCCAAATTGTCGTGGGCTTTTTTGCGGAATTCTGCAAGCTTGACTGAATCTTTACAATCCACCCAGCGCGCTGACTGCACGGTAATCGGCTCGTAGATAGCATCAACTTTGTATTCATCTTTGAGGCGGAACGCAACCACCTCAAACTGCAGCACGCCAACCGCGCCTACAATGAGATCATTATTGCGTAGCGGCATAAACAACTGCGTAGAGCCCTCTTCCGATAGCTGCTGCAACCCTTTTTGTAACGCCTTCATCTTAAGCGGATCTTTTAAGCGAATGCGCCGGAACAGTTCGGGCGCGAAATGCGGAATACCTAAAAACTTGAGTTCCTCGCCACCGGTAAAGGTATCGCCAATCTGAATAGTGCCGTGGTTGTGCAAGCCAATTATGTCGCCGGACACCGCAGACTCTGCTTGATCACGGTCGCCTGCGAGAAAGGTTACCGCGTCGGCAACCTTCACATCCTTGCCGAGTCGCGAATGGCGCATCTTCATATTGCGCGAATACTCACCCGAGCAGAGGCGCATGAAGGCGATTCGATCTCGGTGTTTGGGATCCATATTCGCTTGGATCTTAAAGACGAAGCCAGTAAAGCCAGACTCTGTTGCGGTGACGTCGCGCGACTCGGTCGCACGCGTTTGCGGCGCTGGTGCATATTCCACGAAGTCGTCGAGCATTTCTTTCACGCCGAAATTGCCGAGCGCCGTGCCGAAATAGACCGGCGTCATCTCACCGCGCAAATAAGCGTCGAGGTCGAAATCGTTACTCGCGCCGCGCACCAGTTCTATTTCGTCGCGGAAGTCGTCCCGGTAACTGCCTAACAACGCCTTCGCCTCGTCACTGTCTATGCCTTCGATCACCTCCACCTCGTACAGCTGACTCCCCTGCCCGTGTCGGTAGACGTGGATCGTATCTTTGTAAAGGTTATAGACACCCTTGAATTCTTTGCCCATGCCGAGCGGCCAATTGATAGGGGCGCATTTGATTTTAAGCACAGTCTCGATCTCGTCGAGCACATCAATAGCATCGCGAATATCGCGATCGAGTTTGTTCACAAAGGTAAAAATGGGGGTGTCGCGCAGTCGGCAAACCTCCATCAGCTTAATGGTTCGTTCTTCGACGCCCTTGGCACCGTCGACTATCATCAGCGCCGAATCGACTGCGGTAAGGACCCGATAAGTGTCTTCCGAAAAGTCCTCGTGGCCAGGGGTGTCGAGGAGATTGACTACGCGGTCCATGTACGGAAACTGCATGACCGAAGAGGTGACCGAGATGCCGCGCTGCTGCTCCATCGCCATCCAGTCGGAGGTCGCATGCTTGTCTGCCTTTTTGCCCTTAACCGAGCCTGCCACCTGAATAAGATTGCCAAGCAGGATGAGCTTTTCGGTTATTGTGGTTTTACCAGCATCGGGATGCGAGATGATGGCAAACGTGCGCCGTTTTTCAATTTCGTTGGCTAAGTTGCTAACACCCATACCTGATGAATCCCAAAAGTGACAATGTCTAATTAGATAATCTGCGCTATCGATGCTCAAAAGCTTCCCAGTCTGCGCAAGGGGCGCATAGTATCAAATTACTGGCTACAATCCTTGCCTGAGTTCACCTACACTCGGTTTGATCATTTTTACTAATAGACTCAGTAACGCAGGCATCAGTATGGATTTCACCTTAAACGACGAACAGCGCGCGCTCCAAGAATCAGTTAGGCAGTTTGCTCAGCGAGAACTCCCCGAACTCGCTCGTGAGATCGAGCTCAGCGATGAACCGCCCAGCCTAGAGCTTAGACGCCGTTTCGGTGAACTCGGCTATCTTGGCGTTAACCTACCCAGCGAATACGGCGGTGGCGGGATGTCGCATTTCGATGCGGTTTTAGTACTGGAAGAAGTCGCCAAAATCTCAATTGCTGTCGCGTTCCCCATTTTTGAATCCTGCTTCGGCCCCACGCTGGCCATAGCCCACTTTGGGAGCGACGCGATGAAACAGCGCGTTCTGCCCAAAGTTTGTGCTGGCGAGATGGTTGTTGCCGTTGCAATGTCTGAGCCCGATGCAGGCTCTGCGCTCACCGACTTAAAAACTCAGGTGCGCCGTGAAGGCGACAAGATGCTTCTTAGCGGCAACAAGCGCTGGAGCTCAGGTGCTGGGCACTCCGAGGCCTATGTCGTTTACTGCCGCATGGATGATAGCCCCGGCGCCAAATCCATCGGCGCCGTGCTCGTCGAGAAGGGCAGCAAGGGCTTCACCTTTGGCAAACGAGACCACCATATGGGATTCCGCGGCGTCTACAGCGCGGATATGTATTTCGACGACGTCGAAGTCACCGATGCAGATATCCTCGTGCCCGCGGGCGGCTTTGGCAAGCTGATGGACGCTTTCGATCTTGAGCGCTGCGGTAACACAACCATGTCACTGGCAACCGCGCAGTCTGCATTCGATTATGTGCTGGCATACGTACAAGAACGCCAGCAGTTCGGTAAACCGCTTGTCGACTTCCAAGGCGTACAGATACAAATTGCTGAAATGAAGATGAAGCTCGAGGCGGCTCGGCTCTTGCTTTACCGTGCAGTCATCAACGCCGAGAGCGGCCTGCCGTCAATTGCCGAAAGCTCGGTCGCTAAATGCTTCGCCAATGAGACCGCACGCGAGGTTACCGGCAAGGCAATGCAGCTCATGGGTGGCTACGGTTATTCGAAAGAGTTCCCGCTAGAGCAGAAGCTGAGAGATTCGTGGGGATGGGGGATCGCCGGGGGGGCTATCGATATTCAGAAGGTGAATATTACTGCGGCGCTTGTTGGCCGGCGCTTCAATCAAAGAGCGTAGCCTGCTGACGGCGTGGCCTAGTGCAGCACCGCTGCACTAGGAATCTCGCGCGACTCAGAATAATCGGCGTGGAGAATATCCGCGCGCTGCACGAGGAGCAAATCGTTGGGCAGTAGCTTGTCGTATTCATCCGCCGCCGAGTCTATGGCCTGCACATCAATCTCTTCAGTAAGCACACACACCACATCGTCATCGTCTACATCGACAACAATTGCCTGTTTAAATCCCACGATTGTGTTGAGCGAAGCCTTCGAACCAATATCGAACCGATAGGCCGGCAGAAGCGCAGACGGTGATCTAAGCAGACCAGTCGAGGTAAATGCCACACCAAACCCTGCCGCTGCAACGATATGAATAATTTCTATAACATCGGGGTCTGAGAGATCTACTCTGAGTGCTCTTCCTTCCTCGGGAACTGATTCAAATTCCACCTTTGGCTTCTTCTGGCTTAACAGGCGAAGGAAGAGGCTAATGTCTTCCTCGTTCCATTCCAAGGTTTCTTCCTGCTCAGATCGCATACTGTCCGACGCCAAGCTCAGAACAGTGGTCTCTATAGTGAGATCGGGAACCTCGTTCTCAGGGGGGCGGGGCACCACAAGAGACACAGAGCAATAGCCTTCGCTGCTCTCTGGGCTTAGCCTCCAAAGAAACGGAATATCGGCGTTGAGTTCGATCATATAGCGAAGATGCCTAAAAACGGATGGCGAAGAAAAAGGGTCTTTGGAGTAGCGCTGCGATCGCCATTTAGGGGTACAAAGATAACACAAATAGTAAGGGGTATATATCGCTGCAGCGTGTGATGCGCGTCAGCGTTGAAGGGGCAAGTTAGCGGCGTGACCTAAGCAATCTCAGACATTGTCGCTGTAAGTTATTGTGTTTAATATTGTTTGCAGAGAGCGGGGGAACACACTTTTTTTCCACAGAAACTGTGGATAACTCTGTGGGTAAAATAGGAAAAACGCGTAAAAGCCTGTAAATTAGCGCTTTCAAGTATAAATTGGTTAATTTTTGTTCAACTCATAATAAATATTAAAATCAATGGCTTAATTAGCCTATGCATGGAGAAATCACAAAAATACCGTTAAAAATAGCGTTTTGTGACACGAATGTAGCGCATGTGCATAAAATAGCGAGGTTAACGCGCACTCAATAAAACACTAAAACGCACCCTACTGATTTTAATGAATTTTTATGACCCAGCAAAACGCTCGTTCCGAACTTTTGCCCGTTTATACTCCTCCACTCCAAAAAACGCCTGTGCGACAATAGCCAGCTCGCTTGTTACCGGCATCGCTGCTATGACCGCGCCATTGCGCTTTTTCAAAACCTCTTTTGCGCTGCGTCTCTGTGCAATCATTACGCTAACCCTCATCCTTGCACTCTTCGCTGGCGCAAATTTCTCGCGCTGGTCGGCAGGTAAAGAGGCGAAGGCACGCTCCCTCCTTCTTGTTCGAAACCTGTTCGTCGACGAAAAACCCTCGAACCTCATGCTCTATGCGCACCCAGCTCTGTTTGAGTCAACAAGCGAACTCGATTGGCCGAGCCACCTCTACTACTTGCGCGGTCGACTAGGAAGCCTGACGAGCATTGATGCACTGCGCAGCACGGTTGCAACCCCCCTTTTTGACAGCGACTCAGCGGAGTCAACAGCGAGCCATACAGTGCAAGCTACGTTTGAAAGCGGCCCTGCCGACATTCAGATCACTAACCTTCGCAGCGGCGATGAATGGCTTGTTACACAATTCTCAATCCTCGCAGACGCGCTATCAAGCTAGCTTACGGGGCGCTTTTTAGCCGATCGCCACACCCACCACCTGAATTAACTGACTGTAATCGCTGTGCCCTGACAGTATTTTCTCAATCCCATCTTGGCGCATAGTTCGCATACCATCTTGTGCTGCCTGATGACGCAGCTCATCAAGGCTTGCGCGCCGGTAGATCAAGCCCCGCAGGCGACTTCCGCACACAAGCATCTCATGAATAGCCATACGCCCTTTGTAACCCGTGCCTCCGAACTCGCTGCACCCAACGGCCTTACACAATGTCCATTGCCTAGTTTCAAGTCCGTGATTGACGAAATCTTCCTCTCCATACCACTCCAATAGACGGAGCCTTTCGCTCTCGTCTGGCTCGTAGGCCTGTTTACAATTAGCGCACAGCGTCCGCATGAGTCGCTGCGCCAGAACACCTAACAGCGCGTCAGAGAAATTGATTGGGTCAAGGCCAAGATCTAACAGCCGCGTGATCGTTTCAGGCGCAGAATTGGTGTGCAGGGTCGACAGCACGAGGTGTCCAGTCAGGGAGGCCTCAATCCCAATATTTGCCGTTTCTTTGTCCCTCATTTCACCAATCAGAATGACATCCGGATCAGCCCTCAGAAACGCGCGCATCGCCATGGCGAAGGTAAAATTGATTTTGGATTGCACCTGCACCTGCTGTAAACCCTCCTGAGTGATCTCTACAGGATCCTCGGCGGTCCAAATCTTCCTCTCAGGCGTGTTGAGCTTGCTTAAAACGGCGTGCAAGGTTGTTGTTTTGCCCGACCCTGTTGGGCCCACAACAAGAAACAACCCATGGGGTTATGTCGCGATTGTCATAATTTCGCGCTGATTCGCCACACTCAAACTTAAAGTCTCTAGCTGCATTGGGCTGCCTGGCGTCAACAACCGCATAACCACGCTCTCGCCATGCACCGTCGGCAATGTTGCGACCCGCATCTCGATATGACGATCGGCGAGTTTCAGTTTACACTTCCCGTCTTGGGGAAGCCGCCGTTCGGCAATATTTAATCGCGAAATAACTTTGACCCTCGCGATTGCGGCTGCACAGTGCTCTTCGGGTATCATTAACAACTGTCGACAGAGGCCGTCTACCCGAATCCTGACACTGCCAGGTGCACCCTCTCGACTCGGTTCGATATGGATATCAGATGCGCCCAGCCTATCCGCCTCGGCGATAACCCGATTAACAAGCTGAATCATCCCCGATGTTTCACTGCCATGGTCTTCGTCATCGAGGCGTTCGGGCTGCGCCGCTTTGCTCTGAGAGGCGAGGACGGAGAAAAGATCTTCGAAGCTGGTTGATGATTCAGGAGGGGAGTCATCACGAAGAAACAGAGAGATATGCTCGGGCAGGCCAACGCGGAAAACGTAATTTCGCGCATTGAGAACGCCTTGGATTTCCATAATACGTTGATGATTCGAAGGGTCATCGATAAGGATGACCGCCTCGTTTTTGTCCCCGGCAACAGGGAGCCACAGGTTTTTGCGCAAATACCCTTTGCTAATATTCTCGAGTAATCGCAGCGGCAAAATCAACGCTGGGTCATAGGCCATAAAAGGGACGCGGTAGTGATGCGCAAGCGACTTGCCTATAGCCTCTGCTGAGAGGCTATAGTTGTCCATGAGCACACTAGACACAGAGGCTCCTCGAAGCGACGCATTGGCCTGCGCGTCGGCAAGGTCTCTGCTGCTTAAACTCCCCTGTTTAAGCAATTGATCGAACGGACCACCCTTACTCTGAAGCGACTCCCGAAACTGACGCGCGAGCATCTGGCTAACAAACGCCGCTCGTTTTAAATCGCTTGAGTCGAAACTGGGGTCTCCTTCAAAATTAATTAGCTGCAAGACACCAAGCATGACCTCATCTTTAATTGGCACCGCGATCATCGGTTTTATAGGCCAGCCTCGCTCGTCGCTAAAGCGCCGATCAAATTGGAGACGGGGGTGAATATCAACAAGCTCGCTGGTATCGTTTACATCATTGATGAGAATAGGACGCTGACTTAATGCGACATAGCCGGCAACCGAAGTAGCGCTAAAGTGGACGCGTATCTCATTCGAGAAATTGTATTCGGTGTCCCCTCCTCGATAAATCGCCAGAAGCTCTCTGCCGTTCTCTACGCACTGATAAACCGTAAACAGGCGCACGCCTAAAATATCTAACAGCCCCTCCCCAACAGTCTCGAGAGCCACTTCTAGCGTTTTCGACTGACGAATTATTTGATAGATCGCATTGAGTCTTGCTAGAAACTGCTCCTCTGAAAGGCGCTCCACTCCCCTAATGCCTTGCACTATCATCTATTACCTCGAGTCGAATGACACTGACCTGCCCTCAGTTGGCTAGGCTTGATATGATGAGCACTGCCGGCGCAGACGCTCATTGGTTTTACGGCGAGGAATTTTCATATGCTTAACACGACAAAAACCGCCCTACCTTTTGCTCTCGTGGCCCTCGCTACTCTGTCTGCAATGTTTAGCCATGCGGGTTTGAGCCAAGAACAATCCGACAGTGTCCTGCCACGACTCAACACCGCCGACGCAGAGTGGCTGGGAGAGCGAATCTTCGCGAACGAGTGCGCGACGCAGCGTGCGTGCCTGACAAGTTGGAACGAAGGCGAAGACTTCCCCTCACTCGGTATAGGCCATTTCATTTGGTTTCAGCGAAATCAGGACGAAATTTTTGCAGAAACCTTCCCAGATCTCCTAACCTACCTTGCCGAAACAGGCATAACGCTGCCGAAGTGGCTACAGCCGAATAATCTAGTTACCAATAACGACCGGCCTGATGGTGATATTCGTGCGGGCATAGACTCGCCTTGGGAATCGCGAGCTGATTTTTACCAAGACATCGACAGCCGCCGCATGGAAGAACTCAGGACACTGCTCGATACGACGCGGCGAGAGCAGGCGCAATTCATCATCGAAAGGCTTGAGAACAGCATTGGGGGTATAGTTTCGCAGGCTCCGTCTGCCGAGCGTGAGCGCTTACAGAGACGCGTAGAAAAACTCTCGACTTGTCATTCGCCCGCTGGACTTTATGCGCTTATCGACTATGTGCATTTTAAAGGCACAGGGCTCGCCGAAGGGGAGCGCTACGCAGGCCAAGGGTGGGGACTACAGCAAGTGCTCAGCGCTATGAGCGACGACCTGCCCGCTCTCGATAGCTTCGCATCAGCAGCAAAAGCAACCCTTGAACGGCGAGTAGCCAATGCCCCGATCGAGCGAAGAGAGCAGCGCTGGCTAAAGGGCTGGCATAATCGTATAGACACCTACCTTGCGGCGGCAACGCTGCCAACTGCTCGTGGCGACTGTAGGTAGAGGCTCTAATGCGCCTACTATCAATTCATTGTTTTATAGATCGTTGCGAGAACAATGATTGACCTTTAGCCGTAATCCCTTACTCTTTGCACGCTGAAAGGCATTGGAACTAAACCAGTAACAGAGCGCGTAAAATGACTCTCGAAAGATCGAACATCGCTGCAATGCAGGGCTATGCGCCCGGCGAGCAGCCACAAGACCTAACGACTATCAAACTCAACACGAATGAGAATCCGTACCCCCCCAGCCCTGAGGTGGCGGCGGCGCTCTCTGCCTTCGATGTAGCTAGTTTGCGGCGCTACCCAAACCCTATTGCCGACGAGTTTCGCCTCATTGCTGCCGACCTCCACGGGCTATCTCTCGACAATGTGATTCCTACCAATGGCGGCGACGAGCTCCTGCGCCTCATGCTTACCACATTCGTTGCCGAAGGAGAGGTGGTGGCGACTACTAAGCCAACCTATTCGCTTTATCCGGTGCTCGCTGCCATTCAAGGCGCAAAGCTCTCCGAGATCGACCTTGATGAGCAGTGGCGACTACCTAGCGACCTGATACAACAGCTACATGAAATTAAGGCGAAGGCATTCATTCTCGTGAATCCGCATGCACCAACAGGCAGCTTAGTGTCGAGTGCCACAATCGCCGGAATCGCCGAAAATTTCGACGGCGTACTCGTCGTCGATGAAGCCTATATCGATTTCGTCGACCCCGACCTCGAACACAATTGCGTGCCGCTTCTGCAGCGCTTCGACAATCTGTTAATACTGCGCACAATGAGCAAAGGCTATTCGCTCGCTGGCCTTCGTTTCGGCTATGGCCTTGCGGCAAAAAAACTCGCTGCGCCGATGCTTTTTAAAACGCGAGACAGTTACAACACCGATGCCATCTCGCAGCGGCTTGCCGCTGCCGCTCTTGCCTCCCAGTCCTATGCTAAGAGCACTTGGAACAAGGTAAGAAAGAGCAGAGAAAAAATGTTTGCCGAACTCACCTCAATGGGGCTTACCTGTCTTGCTAGCCAAAGCAATTTTCTGCTCTGCACGATTCCCGAGTCCATTGGCGCGCCCCGCGCTTACGCTGCGCTCAAAGAGAAAGGTGTCTTGGTGCGCTATTTCGATCAAGATAGGCTTCGCGACAAACTGCGGATATCTATTGGCACAGAGGAAGAAAACAGCCGACTCATTCAGGCCTTAACCTACCTCTGCCGAAGTGAGTCCTAGACGCGACTCGTTAACAGCCTCATTGAATGGGCAGTCAGAGCATGACTACGACACAAAATTCAACGACAGACAAAGGTGAAGGCGCTGACAGAGTTCACCCTTGCCCGTCTTGCAAGAAGCCGATGCGCCGAATCGATGGTCGCATGGGGCCGTTTTGGGGATGCAGCGATTTCCCTACTTGCAGAGCGACGCTGAACGAGGTCGACGGCAAACCCAGCGCCGACATCAATCCCGATTATCGCTGCCCGCTATGCACGCGAAAACTCGTGCGCGCCGATAAAGACAAAGGTGAGTATTGGTTTTGCAGTGGTTATAACAAGGGCTGCAAGGTGAAGCTTGATGATCATGAAGGCAGGCCCAAACAAGCACATCGCTGCAAAAAATGCGGGCAGCTTCTTGTGAAACGCGAAGGCAAAAACGGCCCTTTTTGGGGCTGCAGCAGCTACCCGGTTTGCACAGCAAGCTATAATGACTTAGAGGGCAGACCGGCTTTATGATTTTCTCGTTTTTAAAACTAAGAAAAAAGACAGCGGCGGCATTAAGCGGAATACTTATCGGCGCGGGCAGTCTGTGGGGTCTGTCTTTATGGCAAGATATTCCGCTCATCGCACTCGCTAATGAACTCGGTGCGATCGCCCTGTTACTGCTCATCATAGTGAGCGTCGCCGCACTCATTGGCCTGATTCTCAGTCGCTTTCGCCGCTAGTCTCGGCGCCTGCTCACCGCAGCTGACATAACCACCGCGTCTTCACGGTCGCCCCCCGCCGCACCATAGCCGTCGGGATAATAGCCCTTGCGCTCGCCGATACGGCTGAATCCAAGAGACTCGTAAAGGCTAATAGCAGCGATATTCGAACGCCTCACTTCAAGAAAGCACGTTTCTGCCTCGAGCTTTTCTGCTTTCTCTAACAGAAGTTTAAACAGCTTTTTGCCTAAGCCGCGCCGTTGAAAGTCAGGCGCGACGCAGAGCGTGAGGAGGTGGCACTCGCCAATAGCGACTGACATCACGCCATGCGCGACAATCTGGTTTTTGCTAGCAAGTACCCAGCATTGATAACCCGATCTTAGGCAATCGACAAAAATTCGTTTACTCCAAGGAGAAACATAGGCCGCAGCCTCATTCAGCACAACCAGATCAAGGTCGCTAGAGCGCATCGCACGTGCGAAGAATTCGTTTGCCGGGGTTTCGGGTAACATGAAGAGAGCAACTAATTCCTGATAAACCATTTGGGCGTTATTTGGGTGTTAGTTTATAGACACGCCACTGCATTTTTGAGACAGACTGCGTGCCAGCCTAGGTTTTGTGATTTTCTATACGCGCCAATACCGGCTGCAGATCGGCCCACACCTCGCGCTTTAGCGAGGCGAACGATAGCATCGCCGACAAACTTGCCAGTAGCGTCTGCTTAAAAGACATGTTCAAACCAATCTCAGCGATTAAAGGCTCCACGACACCGGCGAAAACAATGAGCTCTTCGAACCGGTCACCATCGTGCCGACGACGAATAAATCCAGCGAGCGCAGCCGCGCCAGCTTGGTCGCTGCTCGATAGCCCAAGGTCATTTTCGAGCGGCCAGTTAAAGGCCTCATGAACGGGTCTCGGGCTGTGCTGATCAGCATTCAACCCACAGGCAAGCAGTATTGCCGACAGCAGTTTTTTAGCGCGCGCCTTATCTTCGTCTTTTGCCAGCGGCGGAATTTCGTAAAGAATCGCAACGCCTCGAGCCGTCATAAAATAGCCAAGATCGAATCGCATAGTGCCCGCGACCGACACAGCCTCTCGCCTCTCCCGAGCCTGAGGTTTCACCGCAGCCGCTTCGCTCTCCGGCGCTTCGGACGCGCTCGCCAATGGCTTCTGGTTAACCGACACGCCCCTTGTACGTTCTTTGGCGTGATTGCCTAAGTCGATGACAGGCCTATCGGGATTCTTGCTGCGGAAACGCGGTATTTCCTGATGCGTGGAGGGCGCACTCGGTAACGAGGATTCGAGCGGTGCGACCTTACCGGGCTCTGATGGCTCTGGTGGCTCTGGTGGCTCTGAGGTGCCGACAGACAAGTCGGGCGTAGCGAGAAAATCATACTCAGGCGAAGCTTTAGCGCCGTCCAATACGTAACGTGGAAAATAGACCTGCACGCCCATGGCGCGCAAATAAGCCTGCCGACTCGTCTCTTCCATTTCGTTTACTTCGCTCGTCTTCGGCTGGACCGGCGGCCCACTAACCCCTAATTCGTGTCAAAGAGCGCCCGGTGATTCATCCTCGAAGCTACTTTTATACTGCTCGAAATCGTCTCGAAAGCGACTCGAGACCGACTCGAGACCGACTTAAAAGCTGCTTACAGGCTATCCAATAACCAGCGAAAGAATCCGGCTGTCTCTGACAGCGGAAGAGTAGCAGTTAGTCAAGCTTTCAACAACGTAGGGACCCCGATTGACACAACCGAGAGGCATTTGAAGTGGTCGCCTTTTCGTGATTGAATCCTGCTAGTTTCTTGCGTCTCGACCTAGTGATCGTCGAGCGATTAACTCTCCAAATTCCACCCTATCCATGAGGCAGCAGTAATGAGAGCAATACTTTGTAAATCACACGGACCGGCCGAAAATCTCAGCCTCGAAACGGTCGACGACCCTGTACCTGCAGCGGATGAGGCCATTGTCGAAGTCTATTCGGCGGCACTCAATTTTCCAGATGGACTGCAAATTCAAGGCAAATACCAATTCCAACCCGACATGCCTTTCTCTCCTGGCTCTGAGGTCGGCGGTGTAATCATTGCTGTTGGTGCCTCGCTCGCGGGCTTCTCTGTCGGCGATCGAGTCATGGCAACGCCTGGCATCGGCGGCCTAGCCGAGCAGGTTAGCGTAAAGGCAGAGGGGCTTCGTAAAATCCCCGATAGTATGGACTTCAAGAGCGCCGCTAGCTTTGCCATGGTCTATACCACCTCTTATCACGCGCTCAAGCAACGAGCGAATCTACAACCGGGCGAAACCCTTTTGGTCTTGGGCGCAAGCGGTGGCGTCGGCCTCGCCGCCGTCGAGCTGGGTAAGCTAATGGGCGCGCGTGTCATCGCTGCAGCAAGCTCTGATGAGAAATTAGAGTTTGTCAAAGCGGCGAAGCCCGATGAGCTACTCAACTATGGCGACGGAGAACTCAAAGAGAAGGTCAACGCTCTCACCGGCGGCAAAGGCGCAGATGTAATCTATGACCCCGTTGGTGGAGACCTATTCGACCAAAGCTGTCGCTGTATCGCCTGGAACGGCCGCCTGCTTGTAGTTGGCTTTGCCAGCGGCCGTATCCCCGAATACAAGGCCAACCTCGCTCTCCTTAAAGGCTCTTCGATGGTAGGTGTTTTCCTGGGCCGCTTCCGTAAAGAAGAACCGTCCGCCTATGAAAATAATTTCGCCGAGCTTTTTAGTCTCTACGAGCAAGGTAAACTTAAGCCGATCGTCACCGAGTCCTTCGCGTTCGAAGACTATGTAGCCGCGTTCAACGTGTTTACCGAGCGCAAGGTTATGGGCAAGGTCACGCTCGAGATCAAAACAGAGGCGTAACCTCAAACAAAAGAAACTGTAACCAAAGCGGCGCTTATCTTTGATAATGCGCCGCAAAAAACAACACAGAATAAGAAACCAAGGCCAAAGCATGCTCAGTGACCAGCAGATTAAGGAAGACCTAGAGAGACTTAAGGATATCGCCCTCGCGACAAAGGCGGTAGGGAGCGAATACGAAACACACACCGAAAACGTAATGGGCACCGAGCTGGATGTTTTCAGCAACATCCCCCCGACTCTCGGCGCCTACTACACACTCGCCAATGGAGTAAAAGACGACTGCTTTCTCGTCTATCAAGACGAGCGATTCACCTTCGGTGAGAGCCTCACTCTTTCGCGACGCTTCGCCCGCGCGTTAATCGAAAAATACAAGATTCAGAAAGGCGACCGTGTCGCCATCTGCGCTCGAAATTCTCCCGAGTGGTGTCTCGCCTTTATGGCTATCACGCAAATAGGCGCGATTGCCGTTCCTATGAACTCTTGGTGGCAGGGTCGTGAAATCGACTACGGCTTAACCGACAGCGGCAGCAAGCTCGTTATCACCGACCCTCCGCGCCTCGCACAGATGCAAGATTCGCTAACGCGCTTGGGAATCGATGCAGTCATTGCGAAGCCTGAAGACGATTCTCACTATCCGGAGTTCTATTCCGTTGCTAACAGCTTCGAACCCTACACAAACGCAGACATAGCACAGTTTGATGTGGCGCCCGATGATCGCGCAACAATCCTCTATACCTCGGGGTCAACTGGCAACCCAAAAGGCGTGCTGTCGAGTCACCGCAACACGCTTAGCGCGCTTTACACATGGAAGTTTGTTAAAGACATAACCGAGACGCTGCGGCCCGAGTTAGTCGATGAAAACCCAGAATTTCAACCGGCGCTGCTCGCCAACGTACCGTTATTCCATTGCACTGGAAGCCACGCACAATTCCTCGCGAGCTTTCTGTACGCCCGCAAATTCGTCATGATGTTTAAATGGGATCCCGACATCGCGCTCGATCTCATAGAGAAGGAGCGCATCTCAATTCTGCATGGCGTTCCTACCATGGCATGGGAGGTGATGCAGTCCGAAAAATTCGCCACCACTGACCTGCGCAGCTTACGTAGCGTGCAAGCTGGAGGCGCGCCGCGTCCACCCGAACACCTGAATCTCATTACGGCTAAATTTCCTGAGAAAGCGATACCGGGTCTAGGCTATGGCCTTACCGAAACTAACGCGATAGGTGCGATTATTTCGGGTCCTTTCTATCTCGCCCGACCTAACAGTACAGGCCGCCCAACCCCACCTGTCACCAGTGTGCGCATTGTTGACGAAGCTGGAAGCGAACTGCCCGCAGGGGGCATCGGAGAGGTCTGCATTAAGGGCCCCACCGTGATGCACGGCTATTGGAATCAGCCCGAGGCAACGGCCCAAGTAATTAAAGACGGATGGTTCCACACCGGCGATATTGGGATGCTCGATGAACTCGGCTTCTTGATCCTATTAGACAGAGCGAAAGACATCGTTATTCGAGGCGGCGAGAACATTGGCTGCGCTGAGGTTGAATACGCGATCGCCGAACACCCGAGCGTGAGCGAAGTGTCGGTTTACGGCATTCCCGACACTCGACTAGGCGAAGTCCCCTGTGCCACGGTGATGCTTAAAAAAGGGGCGGCTCTCGATGAGACTGAGATGCGAGCCTTTCTCCGCAATCGACTCGCGGCCTTTAAGGTCCCCGCTCGATTCTTCTTTCAGCACGACCAACTGCCGCGTATTGCAACTGGGAAAATTGCGAAAAAGGAATTGCGCAAACAGACTATCGCACTTTTGGAACTCGCCTAGCGCTCGTGTTCTAAGCAGTTTATCGTTCGATGGCAAAATTCGATGGCTATGTCACCGGCTGGCCCTAGAAGAAAGTTGTCCTTAAAGGCCAGTTAAGCAAGTTTGCTTAGTTGGCCTTTTTACCATTAGAAAGCCCCCTCTTTAACCCTTGAAACACGCAACCTCTGGGTATCCAAAATAGTTCTCGACTGGCGCAAAATCCTTGATTAGAATCCGCAAAAATAGGTCTGCAAACTTGATCCCTAGCCCTTTAGGGAAACGTATAGCGAGACGATAAACCGATTGATAGACAGGCGTTCACTTTAAGTCAAACTTTTGATTGTGAGGGTGCTATGAAAGAAGAAGATTGGGACAGCGAAGCCGATGACGATGTCGAGTCTTTTGACTCTTCAGAGGAAAGCAATGAGTTAGAAACTGACGAACAAACCGACGCGTCACTTTCAACGAAAAAGCAGAAGCCGGGCGTAACGGATCTTAGACGAAGAATAGAAGACAGACTCGAGAGCAAAAGGCTTCGCGAGGCATTCGAGTTCGACGACGACTTCGACGACGACTACGATGAGCCCCTAGGCCGTTTAGGCTAGCCAGCCAAAGGCCAAGCCAGTAGCAATAACGGTATCGCCACCGCGACGATTACCACCTCGAGTGGTAATCCGACGCGCCAGTAGTCGCCAAATTCATAGCCCCCCGGCCCCATGATAAGGGCGTTGTTTTGATGCCCAATCGGCGTCAAAAACGCACAGGATGCACCTATTGCGACCGCCATCAAGAACGTGTCTGGGTTAAGGCCTAGAGTCGTCGCTATGCTGTAAGCTATCGGCGCCATAAGGATGGCGGTTGCCGCATTGTTCAAGACATCCGACACAGTCATTGTCACGACTAAAATTAGTGTTAGCAGCAGAACCGGCGAATAGTCCCCCGCTACATTTAATATCCCTCCTACCAGAACCTGCGTCGCGCCGGTAGTTTCGAGCGCGCTTCCCAACGGTATAAGAGCGCCCAAGAGTACCACCACAGGCCAATCGACGCCGTCGTAGAGTTCGCGCACAGGCACAATCGAACGAAGAACCATGGCCACACAGGCGAGTCCTAGCGCTAGCTGAATGGACAAAAGCCCTACCGCCGTAGAGGCGATCGCCGCAACAAAAATTATCAGCGCCGGCAATGAGTTCTCTCCTCGCTTCAAATCAAGCGACCTCGTCGCCAGAGGGTAACAAGCGAGTTTAGTGATGGCCTCTTGCAGCGCGTCCTCTTCGCCGTGGAGCAATAGCACATCTCCCACGCGGATGACAAAGTCGCGTAATCGACTTCGGTGGGGCGTGCCAGAGCGCGAGGCAGCAAGCAGATTGACGCCATAGCGGCGATTAAATCGGCTCTCCGCAGGCGTGCGGCCCACGAGTGGTGATCGCGGAGTCACGACTATCTCAAGCATCTGTGAATCGGCGGAATGAAGCAGTTCACGCGTCGAATTTTCGGCGCTTACCAGCGCAAATTTGTGTTCTGTTGTGAATCCGTCGATGTCTTCCTGAGAACCCTGTAGCACGAGAATGTCGCCGGACCTCAGTAGTTGCCGCCTGTTCACAACAGGCGACACCTGACGTCTGCTCTGCAGAGTAACGAGATCCATCTTCTGCGCCTCTAAGGCGTTCTTTAACTCACCGACAGGCTGGCCGACAAAATCACTGTCCTCGCCCACTTTTGCTTCGAACAAATAGCGTTCTATGTCGAATCCTTCGCTACCCGCGGCCTGCTTTCTTACTTTCACAAGCTTCGAGCCAAAGACGAGCATAAACACAATACCCGCAAGCGCTACTCCACCGCCGACCGGAGCAAAATCGAACATCGTAAAAGCTTGCCCCGTAACCTCTTCTCGGTAGTTCGCGATAAGAATATTTGGGGGGGTGCCGATGAGCGTGACTAGCCCACCCAATATCGAGCCAAACGAAAGCGGCATCAGCACGCTAGCCGGTGAGCGCCCTGCCTTGTTAGTCGATTGGATAGCGATAGGCATCAGTAGCGCGAGCGCGCCGACATTATTCATAAACATAGATAAAAACGCGGCGATAAATGACAGCACAGCAATATGGAGAGACGGACGCGATGACAAGGGCTCGATCGCGCTGGTGACAAATTCGACAGCGCCCGAACGCGATAACCCAAAGCTTACGATGAGGACGAGAACCACGGTGATTGTCGCTGGGTTACCAAACCCTGCAAAGAGCTGTGACTGCGGCACGAGACCAAAGAGTGCTGCAGTAAAAAGCGCGCCGAGGGCAACAACATCGTAGCGCCAGCGTCCCCACACCAAAAGAATAAGGAGGCAAACCAAGACGAACATGAGCTGTAATTGATCGAGCGTTTCAGCGTCGAACATGTAATCTCCGCTGTCAGATAATATCGAAGTTAAGGGCATTTAATCCGGCGATTTCCCCGCAAAGCTTATCGCCTTTAACTACCGCCGCGACCCCCGCGGGCGTGCCCGTATAAATAATATCTCCTGCCTTTAGCTCAAACAGCCGCGACAGCTGTTCGATTATCTCTGCCACGCTCCAGATCATTTGGCCTAGCAAGGCCGACTGCCTTAGTTCGTCGTTAACCGTCAGACAGATAGGCGTATCAGTCGACGGGGCGAAATTCGCCTTCGGTGTTAAGGCAGAAAGCGGCGCCGATTGATCAAAGCCTTTCGCTGTATCCCAGGGGCGACCATGCTTCTTTGCGATGGACTGTAAGTCTCGTCGCGTAAAATCAATGCCTACACCATAGCCATAGACACACACAGCGGCTTCAGCAAGCGTGAGATCTCGGCCACCGCTTGCCAGAGCGACGACCAACTCGACCTCATGATGCAGATCAGAGGTGGCCTGCGGATAACGAACCGCTTCACCGTCAGTCACGAGCGCCGACGCTGGTTTGGAAAAGAAAACGGGCGGTTCAGACTTCGGATCTCCGCCCATCTCTGCGACGTGGTCGGCGTAGTTACGACCGACGCAATAAACGCGGTGTACTGGAAAACGCGCGTCCAACCCAACGACGGGAACAGACACTTGTGGTGGAGGTGAAATCACATAATCCATTGACTTACTCCGCGCAGCCAAGCGCAAGGCCTGACGTTATTTGTTGGTTTTTAAACACAGTTAACTGAGTGCGATTTTCAATCTCATCGAGCGTTGTGAGTGCCTCACAGTAATGGCGATGACTTTCTGTCGACGAAGCAAAAGCAAACGCGGCATACCGCCCATTGAACACGGCAATTTTAAAGAAGCCTTCTTCTTCAAATTCCGTTGCCTGCAGCGGCCCGCTCACCACAAAGATTGCTTCGCTACGCCCGCTTTCGTCGGTGACCTGTTGCGCAGCCAATTCGTTTAGCGCCTGATCTAGCAGCGACCAAGGCCCCTGCCTTAAATCGCTAGGCAGTCGCGCTCTATTCGACAGAAGATTGAGTTCATCCCAGAAAGGCGTTGCAGAGAAACTGGTCATTGGGGCGAGACGCCCCTGTTCGGCAGCGAGCAAAGTGACTTCGGTGAGACGGTAGTCGCGGTCCTGGGAATCTGTCAGGTCTGGCTGCAACAGACGCGTTCGCGCATCTGCTGCGAGTTGCTGTGCGCGGGAACCTTCGAGCAGCGTATCCGCCGCCCACTCCCGCGGCAGAAGAGACGCAACCCCAATGCCCTCACCTACGATACGGTAAGCGACCCAACGCGGCAGTTGCCCTTCTCCTAGAGAGTCAATCTGCGCGGCAAACAGCTGCCGCACAACAATCTCATCGGCAGCGTCATCGCCCTGCCAAACAGGGCATGAGCCATTAAGACAATGAGCAACAATCGGCTCGAGGCTTGCCGCTTTGAGCCCGACGCTTATTATTCCGAGGACGACAGCGAGCGCACTTGCGTGCACTGCATGAAGCAGTGTTTTACTAACAAGAAAAACACTCGCGTGTGATTGATCTAGCGCGAGAGTAAAATAAACACCCTCCCTGTGCATTTTCACTCAGCATTAACCCATCGGGTAAGGAATGAGCTTGTGCACTTCATCGCACCGCTTCATTACCTCATCCGACAGCGTTACCTCTAATGCCGCTAACGACTCCTCGAGTTGCGCGGCAGTGCGCGCACCAATAATCGTCGAAGCGACGAAATCGAAATTCATACTCCATGCAGTGGCAAGCGTGACCGGCGACATGCCTAAGTCTTTCGCAATCTCGAGATACTTTGCAGTTGCCGCTAGCGTGCCCTCGTTGACAAATCTATCCGCCATCGCCCGTTGGCGGGGGTTGTCGTGATAGTGATAGTCGCCGAAACGGCAGCCTTTAGGCACCTCAGGGACATTGTATTTACCGCTCAGCACACCACCACCGATTGGCGAATACGGGAGTAATGACACGTTTTCCTGACGACAGGCGTCGGCCAATTCGTCGAGGAAACGTCTGTGCAGTAAAGAGAAGTTATTTTGAATCGACTGGAATTTCGCCAGGCCTTCGTATGAGGCAATGGTATTCGCCTTCGTAAGCCCGTAGGTTGTCTCATTAGACGTCCCAAGATACCGAACCTTTCCTGCCTGAACTAAGCGATCGAGCGCCTCCATCGACTCTTCGATTGGCACGATGGGGTCTGGCCAGTGAACTTGATAAAGATCTATATAATCGGTGCCGAGTCGACGCAAACTGCCTTCGATAGCAGTCTCGATATGAAACCGGTCTATAGCAGTCATCCCGTGACGAACCGGTGGCACAAACCAGCCCGCCGCCGCGCCTGCAACTTTAGTCGCGACAATAAGCGAGTCGCGCGGTTTCGTCTGAATCCACTCCCCGACTATTTTCTCCGTGACACCGACCGTTTCGGCATTCGGTGGCACTGGGTAGACCTCGGCGGTATCAAAAAAATTAATACCGCGATCGTATGCAGTATCGAGAATCTTAAACGATTCTTTTTTGTCGCTCCAACTGCCGAAACTCATTGTGCCCATGCAGATTGGCGTGACACGAAGGCCACTCTTGCCGATATAACGATATTCCATAATGTCGTCCTTATTCGTTTCTATAATTCTTTACGCGGCTGCTGCACGCTAATCGCATTGATCACCGAGATAGCCACCACCGCCGCAATAGCCGGCATCTTGTATTTGTATAGCAAGGCCGTCGGGGTCACTAAAATACACTTCAGGCGTACCCCCTACTACGCCTCCTCGATTAGGTTGCCGCAGGCTCACCCAATGAGTCAGCGCTCGGGGTGGCCGTTGTCCATCACTCGGGGCTAAGCCATAAGACGTTAATCGCGTACGAATAGCCTCAACATCGAACTCAGCCACACTCAAACTGACATGATCGGTGCGGCCCGGCACGCTTGGAGACGAGTTATCGGTACCCCCGACATACATCAAAAATTGCAGGCCATCGCCAAGGCTAACAGTTGGCGAAGTCGGGCCTTGATAGGCAAGTATACCGAGGCCGAGGCCTTCGAAGAACAGGCGATTGCCACGCTCGTAGTTGGCCACAAAATTAGTAAAGTGGTTAATGCCCTGCGCCGAAAACAAACCCGCAGCACTTGCTGCGGGGGCACACGCCCCGCAATCGTCTGTGGACATAACCCTGTACACAATGCCCTCGGCATCGGCAAAAAACAGCGCGTCTTGGCCCCATTTTTCGTCGCTCCAGAACCGCATTGCGCGAGTTAAAGGCCTTTGTTCCTGAGCCTCGATAGGCGAAAAACCAAGCTGCGACAATGCTTCGATGACACTTTGCCTATCGAAATTACGCACACCTAAGCCAATCCAAGCAAAGCCAAGCGGCTCATCGCCCTCGGCTTCCGAAAGAATGAAATGCTGATTACTTGTACCAAGTGCATAGGTCGCGCGTTTAGCATCGCGCACCGGCGCTGCGCCAAAAACATCGCTGTAAAATCGAACAGATCTGTCTATGTCGCTCACTCGCAGGGCGAACGCTTGGTAACCAACGAGCGCAAATACGGGTAAGTTTTGCTGCTGCTGCGCATGCACAGAATTCATGCTAAAAAAATAAAGACCAAACAGGCAGCCCAAACGCAGCGGTGCGCAAACTAATTGCAAGAAATTACGCATCGGTCTGTCTCACTCTCTATTTGCGCACTTAACATTCACGCGATTGATTTTTGGCATCGGCTGCGAGGTTCTAGGAAAGCAACTGCTCTATCGCCCCACCTTCGGCCTTCCAGTTCTCCATGCCGCCTTGCATATGCGCAACACCTTCGGCGCCCATTCGTTTTAGAGTCTGAGCGGCAAGCGCAGAGCGCCAACCCTTATTGCAATAAAGTATCAGGCTGTCTACTTCGTCGAATTCACGTCGATAGTAAGGGCTTTCGGGGTCAATCCAAAATTCGAGCATACCTCGAGGAATATGAAGGGAACCCGCAATGCGCCCTTCTCTCTTAACCTCGCGCACATCCCTTAGGTCGACGAGCAGCAGGCCGCCAGTAGACGAATCGAGCGCTGCTCGAACCTGCGCAGGACTCAAGGTCTCAATTTCTTTCTCGGCTTCGGCAACTAGGTCGCGAAAGCTGCTCGTTAGTTTATTCATTACGTGGTTATTCCTTCACTCTCGCGAGCATTCGATTTTCATCATTGGACCGCTCTCATAGAGCAGGTACATTCTGGTTGCCGACGCTCAGTCTCCTCAGCCCCAAGCCAAGCACAAGTGCACCGCCCGCTATCGCAAGCAGAAGCAGCTGGCTTATTCCAAACAATCCGCCTGCGGGAAGCGCGAGAGTAATACCCGCAATACCTACTAAGGCCCGCACAACCCAACTGAGCGCGCCGCGGCCCAAATCACCCAAGCCTATTAAGTAGCCCTGCAGTGCAGCGGAAACTAAGGCGACACCTACTAGCGCAGTTGATAATGCCTGAAGATTCTCGAACCACGACCCTTGCAAGAGAAGTGCAGGATTAAACACAAAGAAGAAAGGCACAAAATAGATAATTGCGCCAAGCCGCATCGCTTCGAATCCTGCGCGCATGGGCGACACCTGTGCCACCGACGCTGCGGCAAACGCTGCCAGTGCAACAGGCGGCGTAATGAAACTCAACATACCCCAATACATCACAAACATGTGGCTCGCGAGAGGATCGAGCCCCGAGTTAGTCAATGCAGGAACCAGCACAATGGCGAGAAAGATGTAAGCGGCGGTTACCGTCATACCAATGCCCAAAATAAAACTGGTAAGCGCACCCATGAGCAGAAGGACAAGCACATTGTCGCCGGCTAAATAAACGAGATCATTAGCAATTGTGCCAGCGATGCCTGTCACCGCGAGGCCACCAATGATGAGGCCGATGGCAGCGAGAATTCCCGCAAGCTCGGCAAGAAGCTTGCCCATAGTCGCCACTAACTCGAGCAGTTTATTCGCGTCGAGCCTGTGCTTGGTAAACTGATTGATAACGAGTAACAACGCAGTCGCATAGAACGGCGCAACAGCTTCACGCTGCATGAAAACAAGCATCCAAATTAAGGAAGCAAACACAGCAATGAAATACCACCCGTCGCGGAATACCTCGCCTATCTTAGGCAGCTCCTCTTTTGGCAAGCCCTGCAAATTATCGCGCGCAGCGTGGGCATCAATTTGCATAAACAGGCCAAAAAAATAAAGAAGCGATGGAACAATTGCGGCGATTGCAACGGTGACGTAACTAATGTTGAGAAAGCTCGCCATGACAAACGCAGTAGCGCCCATAATAGGCGGCATTAACACGCCGCCCGTCGACGCACAGGCTTCGACTCCCGCCGCATATTCGCGCGTAAACCCAATACGCTGCATCGCGGGAATCGACAGTGGCCCGGTGGTGAGCACGTTACTTATAGGCCCACCGCTCATCGAGCCCATGAGGCCGCTTGAAAAAATTGACACCTTCGCAGGCCCACCACGCTTATGCCCGAGCAGTGCGAAGGCGAGATTGATGAAAAAAGGACCACCGCCGGTGTATTGCAGCGAGACGCCGAAAACCAGAAAGCCAAAAACAAGCTGGGCGAACACCTGCATCGGTATGCCAAACAGACTTTCCTCGCCCATTACATGAAACATAGCGACGTCTTGAACGGGAATGCTAAGCGCAGCCATCACGTCGGGCAATTTATCGGCGAAAGTTGGATACAGTGAGAACACAGCAACGATGGCGAAAACTGGCCAACCGCCCGCGCGCCTGCCGGCCTCCATGACGATAACCCATGTCACCAAAGCCAGCCAAACGCCGATCGGCGGTGCTGCATACTCCCACGCTTCGAGCACAATACGCTCGGCATAAAAAGCAAAGTACGAGAAAACACAGGCTATGACGAGCATGATCACGATGTCATACCACGGCACGTGGGTTGGGCTGTGCTTAGTCGCCGGAAACGTCACAAACACCATGCTCAGCATGACCCCAGTGATGAGATACATATAGCGACTGTCGAGCAAAACATAGCCAACGAAAAAGCCTAAATTAAATACCTGATTAATCGCGAGAAGAATCGACACCCCGGTGAGCATCGCCATTACTGTGCGCCATCGAGAGGACAGTGCGCGGTAACGAATACTTGGTACGGGTGCGTCCGCTTTGAGCCCTATGTCACCGCTAACCTTTGGTGACACCGAAGACTGAGTACTACTTTGCTGTTCGCTCATATTGTTTTTCACTTGTTGCTGACGCTATTCGTTTTACGACCCGACCCGAGGCCTGAGAGTTAGCCGCTAGAGGCTGTCTGCGAGGGTGACAAGACCCGCAGCTTCTAACGCAGTGAGACGGGCAACAAGCCACGCCTTCTCAAAGTCTCGATAATCATCCGGAGCTGCGGGGACGAAAGCATCCCATGCTTGTTTCAGTATCGCTTGCCGGTGAAGGTTTTTCGCATTTTGCGCAGCTGCTTCGGGCGTCCATTCACCGCTCTCTTTAAAGTAACGAATTGCCCCCTCATGGAAAGGTAAAAAGGCTTGTTCCAATTTCTGACGCGCGAACGTCCACCCCATCGCGCCAGGCGCGCTGTCTTTATACTCTTCATAGTGGCGATGCATAATTTTGACGGTGCTGTACACCATCGCCTCCTCCGATGTATCGAGACCAACGAGCAGTGGATACGCCGACGTAAACACTTCTAATCCCTCAGCAGGCAATGTCGGACCTTCGAAGGCGATATGTGGAACATACCAAGGCAGACGTTGACGGACACGCGCAATAGCCTCGGCATCATCGTGCGGGAGAGCGGGAAATCTCAGGCCGCGAGGCGACGCATCGACACGTAAAAAAGGCGGTGAGTTGCACGCACCACCGGCCGCATCTGCACGGTTATTAAGAATCGCATCGATCGATGCGTTGTAACCACCCACCTCGACCCGCGTGACGTCGTCCCATGTCAAATTTGCGTAAGACAGCAACGCGGCGGTCGCGTTATTAAGCGACGGCGCGCCCTGCACGAAGGTTACGCGCTTACCCTTGAGATCGGCGACGCCGAAAATATTTGCATCTGCAGCCGTCGCGAAGGTGAAAGAACAGCTGTCCGAAAAATTTGATAGGAGCGCGCGCACCGGTTGGGGCCCCCAAATTTTTGAGGCGAAATTGAGAATCCCTTCTTGCGCGTAAACCGCCTCCGAACCGCCGGCGGAAAAATGCACGCGACCCGCCCGCAGCGTCGCTAGCCGAGAAACGTCATTACGCCCCGGGATCACCCGCAGGTTAACGCCATAGGTTCGCTGCAATATGTTGCCTAGCGCAACGGCCTGACTGTAACCACCCGTGCCAGTCGGATAGGCAGACCATGCCATAGTGCGGGGGAGTTCGATGCCCGACTGCGCAGGTACAGAGCCCACACTCGCGGCAAACGTACTCCCGATCGTAACAAGGGACGTGATTGCAACTCGGATAAAAAAAGCAGAACAGGGTAGAAAGGAAAAAATGCGAGCGGTCATTGGGTGACTCGTCTCCTTTTAAGAGGCATCGAATAAGAGGCGTCAAAGTAACGGCTTTGAGGATCATTAAGGTGCGCCAAAACCGGCCGCGTTAACCTCATTCGAGCATAACCTAGCACCTAGAACAATGCCACACGCTGCCTGATCTCTAACTGCCAATCAGCCCCATAGCCCCTCGCTGACAGGGGGCAAACCTGCGCCGATGATTGCCCCGGACGTCTAGCAAGTTGTTCACGACCATGCATTGCGGTGGCGCTACATATCCTTCTATACTCAGACACAATTCTTATAAAAAACCAAAGCCTAGCGCTCTCAGTCATATGCACCTCGGTGTGGGGTCACAGACCTAGGCTTTACTTTGCAACCGCTTCATCGAGGGAAAACACAATGCCATTTCGCAGCGCACTTCATTCGACATTTTGTCACAACACAAATGAATTTCAAGAGAGCAACGCGCCGGCAGGAATGAAATCAGTGCGCCCAATTGCAGCAGCACTCGCGATTGGCCTCATGTTAGCCAGTTGTGCACCCGAAGAACCCGCCCTGCCCGAACTTAGCTTCGAAGAAGCGCTTCAAGAGAAGCTCATCATGGCGCAGCCGGGCGATGTTATCGAAATCCCCGCTGGCGTCCACGAAATGACTCGCAGCCTGTCTCTGAATGCGCCAGGCGTTACTATCCGCGGACAAGGGATGGATGTTTCGATCCTCTCTTTCAAAAACCAAGCGCAGGGCGCCGAGGGGCTACTCGTTAATGCCAACGATTTTATCCTTGAGGACCTCGCCCTCGAAGACACCGTCGGCGACGCGCTCAAAATTAATCAGAGCGAGAATGTGGTCATTCGCAATGTCCGCACAGAATGGACCGGTGGCCCACTAACCACCAACGGCGCCTATGGCATATACCCTGTCCAATCTAAGAACATTCTTATTGACGGCGCCGTGGCGATCGGCGCCTCTGACGCTGGCATCTATGTAGGTCAGTCGAGCCAAATCATCGTGCGCAATTCACGCGCCGAATACAATGTGGCTGGCATCGAGATCGAAAACTCTACTTTTGCCGATGTTTACGACAACGTGGCGACTAATAATACAGGCGGAATACTGGTCTTCGATTTACCCAACCTGCCTGTTCAAGGAGGCCGCAATACGCGCGTATTTAATAACGAAATTATGAGCAATAATGTCGATAATTTCGCGCCCGAAGGCAATATCGTTGGCACCGTTCCCGCAGGCACTGGCTTGATGGTGCTCGCCAACGATAGCATCGAGATATTTGGGAATCGCTTCGCCGACAATCAGACAACTAACGTGATGGTCGTAAGCTACCTGATTAACGGCCTGCCGATCGATGATCCCAACTATGACCCTTTCCCTGAGGCGATTTATATTCACAGCAATAGCTTCGAAGGCGGCGGCGAAAATCCCGATTCAGAGCCTTTGATCGCATTGCAAACCGCGACAGGTCAGCCCATTCCGGACGTTGTTTGGGGCGGAGCAATCATGCCCGATGCGAACGGCGAGCCTAGCAAAACTTTCGCCGAAATCTTATGCCTAGGAGAGGGCGGTATGAGCTTCGTGAATTTGGATGCAATGAACGGCTTTGCTGCGCCCTCTTTCGATCCCGCCCCGCATCTGTGCGAGCAACCCCGCCTCAGCAAAATCGTGCTGCCCGGCGATGCCGGCAGTGCTGAATAATCGGTTTTAAGAGGAAAGAAAGTGACACACCCAGCATTACGCGCGTTTCTGACCAAGGGGCTCGCCTCGACGCTTCTACTCCTTGCAGGCTGCACCGAGGTGACGCCTAGCTTCGTTGCTGATGCCCGGCCACAGAGGCTTTCGGAATGGAATCTTTTTGATCTGGACACACAGCGTTTACAGCCCTTACCGGTTGTCGAGGTAGTGAAACCAGCTAATCCACTTTTCACAGACTATGCACATAAACTTCGCACGTTGTGGATGCCTGAAGGCACACAGGCAAGGCTTATAGATGATGAGATCGACTACCCTGTCGGGACAGTCCTGAGCAAGACTTTTTATTATCCTGTCGATGATGCGGGCAATGTTATTCGCGTGGCCGATCAGGGCGCTCGTGTAATCAATCTCTCCGACTCTCGCCTCATTGAGACACGCGTCTTGGTGCGCCAAGAAGCGGGCTGGGATGCCCTGCCCTATGTGTGGAACGAAGAGGAAACTGAAGCTTTTCTCCGTGTCGCTGGCGCGAGTCGCCCACTGACTATGGTAACCGCGGCCTCACCCGACACGCCCGAAACCCAGTTCGCTTATTTTGTACCCAATGAAAATCAATGCTCTGGCTGTCATACAACCGAACATCCAGACGGCGGCATGCATCCGCTGGGCGCTATAGCGAGCCAGCTTACCGCCTCGTCGCATTCGGCGAGCGGCGAATTTCAGCCTCAGATAGAAACGCTCGTTGCACGTGGCTGGCTCGACCGCGCACCACAAGGCCCCGCACTTGATTCCTATGAAGATACTTCCCTTCCGATCGGTCAGCGTGCGCTTGCCTACCTTAATATGCAATGCGGGCACTGCCACAATCCAGACGGTGCGGCAGATACCTCTGGCCTTGTCCTCACCGGACGGCATAAAACCGCGGTAAGCATGGGCGTTTGCAAGCCTCCTGTTGCGGCTGGTGGCGGCGCTGGCGATCTGCAGTACGGCATCGTACCCGGCGATCCAGATAGTTCGATCCTTCATTACCGAGTCGCCTCTGCCAAACCGGACGAAATGATGCCCGAGTTGGGACGCTCGCTTGTGCACGAAGAGGGGGTCGCGCTGATACGTGAATGGATAGGCACACTGACTGGAAGCTGTGACGAGCAGAGCGACAGTCGAATTGCAGGCGAGAGCGGCTTCGAGCCTAGTGTGGCGAAGAGAACGACAGGCTAATCGACCATCTAATCGACCCCTAATCAATTACCCAATCGAAATAGGTGTCGGGAAACGGCTCGTCTGCCAGCGTAAAATGCCACCACTCTGTTTCTAAGGGTCTAAATTTTTGCGCCACCATTACCGCGCGCAGCAGCGCGCGGTTCGCTCGCTGCTCAGCGGTCGGCAACTCGCTAGAGGGCCACGACATTAGGTCGAAAAAGTCCCACGGGGTTCCCATGTCGAGCTCAACTCCGGTTTTTAGATCGACTAACGTCAAATCAACTGTGCTGCCCCGAGAATGGCCCGAACGCGCAGCGATGTAGCCGTCGCTAAACAGATTAGCTTTATCGACCTGCGGATAGAACTCGGCTTTTGTCGCCAAGTCATTCAGGTCGCTCGCCCAGCGCACAAAATGATCCACTGCACGCTGGGGGCGATAGCCATCGAACACCTTAATGCCTAGCCCAAATTCCACAAGGCCGGCCTGCACTGCGCCCAATGCCTCTACCGCTGGCTGTGTGAGCAATACTCTAGCGTCGAGATAACCCTCGATCGGCACCCCGACAAAATTATGTGAGCCGGCGTAGCGTGCTTCAACCACGATAGTAGGCAGCGCTGCCGCAAGATCGACAAGCGCTGCGTCGTCAGCATGCGCGCTTCCGCAAACCAACCCCAGCCAAAGTGTACTGATCCGGAGCCAACGGCCTTGGCAAATGAGTAAATAAGCGCTTCTGAGTGAGGTTACGTTAATCATGTTTTCTCCAAAACCGACTATTATTGATCGCCAATAGGACTATAACCGTATACTACCAAACAACAAAAAACCCTATTAAAACTGGGAGTTTACTAAAAGTGACGCCGAGCTTTATCACAGCGTCAGTTGCCAAAGAGACATAGCCTCTTATCCTAATAGCGTCTAGAATGCTCGATGAAAGCAACAGCATAATTCGAACACCATGCTCGACTGAAAATTTGGGGGTATTCCCTGAGTCGAGAGCACGGTTCCTTTTGAGAATAACTGGGAGTTTACCCTATGACCATGCGACAACGATCTATCCGACCCTTTGCAAGCCTTGCACTCGCCACCGCAATTGCCGCGCTGGCACCACTCGGCGCACTCGCTCAAACCGACAGCTACAGTTCAGCCGCCCATGACTTCGAGATCACCACGGTCGCAGAGGGCTTAGAAGTCCCTTGGTCCATGACTTGGCTACCCAACGGCGATATGCTCGTCACAGAGCGTCCAGGCCGCCTGCGTATTGTCCGCAACGGCACCCTGTTAGCCGCGCCGGTAGAGGGCATCCCGGAGGTTCACGCAGTAGGCCAAGGCGGTCTATTTGACGTGCTTCCCCACCCCGATTTCGAATCGAACAACCTCGTCTATCTAAGCTTTTCTAAGCCGTTGCCCGACGAATCGACTACCACGGTTATTCGCGGCACTTTCGAGAACGATCGACTCAGTAATGTTGAAACCATTTTCCAAGCCGACACGATGGGCCGCAATGGTCACTACGGCGGCCGCATTGCATTCGACAACGATGGCTATCTTTTTATCACAATAGGCGATCGCCAAGCGTCTCCCTCAGGAGACCTTCAGGCACACCCTGCTCAAGATCTTGCCAATCACAACGGCACAGTGATTCGACTACACGACGATGGCCGCGTGCCTAGCGACAACCCTTTCGTTGGCCGCCGTGACGCTTTGCCAGAGATCTACAGCTACGGGCACCGTAACCCCCAAGGCATCGATATCCACCCCGTAACAGGGGATGTGTGGACTGACGAGCATGGCCCCCAAGGTGGCGATGAACTCAATATTGAAGAAGCGGGCAAAAACTACGGCTGGCCGGTGATTGGTTATGGCGTAAACTATGGCCCTGGACTTCCTATCCATAGCTCACAGCAAGGTGAAGGAATGGAACAGCCGCGTCACTTCTGGGTGCCGTCGATTGCCACTGCAGGTCTCATGATCTATAGCGGCGACCTGTTCCCTAACTGGCAAGGTGATATCTTCGTCGGTGGCCTCCGCGGCCAGCAGCTCGCCCGCGTCGACCTTAACAACGAAGGCACTATGGCGATGATGGAGGAAACTCTCCTTAACGGCATCGGGCGTATTCGCGATATTCACCAAGGGCCAGAGGGAGCAATTTACATTGCCACCGAAAACCGCGGTATCCTTCGGTTAACGCCAAGTAACTAAGCGCTGACGTGATCACGCCAAAGCCCGCTTACGCGGGCTTTGTGCTTTCTGGGCTCGCATCATCTCTAAAAAGGATACTGCAATGAAGACTATCGGCATGATCGGCGGAATGAGCTGGGAGTCCACCGAAAGCTATTATCGTGCGATTAACGAAGGCGTCAAACGCGAACTTGGCGGACTCCACTCAGCAAAAATTTGCCTTGTGAGTGTCGACTTCGACGAAATCGAACAGCTACAGCGAGAAGGCGACTGGGCGCGCTCAGGCGAATTACTCGCAAGCGCCGCCGTCGCTGTTCAGGCCGGCGGCGCCGATTTCCTGCTTATCTGCACCAATACAATGCATAAAGTTGCCGATATTATTCAATACGCGATCGACATCCCCATACTTCATATTGCTGACGCAACCGCGCAGGCTCTCGTCACCGACAGCCGGCGCTGCATTGGGCTGCTTGGCACTCGCTTTACAATGGAAGAAGAATTCTACAAGGCGCGACTAACCGAAAAGTTTGGCATCGAGGTTGTGATTCCGAGTCCTGCGAGTTGCAACCGCGTAAGCACTATTATCTACGACGAGCTTTGTCTCGGTGTGATATCTGGTGAGTCACGAGAATTTTATCTGCAGCAGATAGCCGATCTCTCAAGCCGCGGCGCGCAAGCAGTGATTTTGGGCTGTACTGAGATCGCCCTGCTTGTGCAGCAGAGCCATACCGAGGTCCCACTCTATGACACGACTGCTATACACGCTGAGGCAGCTATTAAGATGGCACTCACTGGTCGATAGCCTATAATCGCGCGTTCCAAGTCACCCCCACTGGTTGCAAACACAGCATTATGGACGGATTAATCCTAGAGACCTTCACGGTAGGGCTCGCGACATTTTTTGCCACCATTGGCCCTCTCGATGTCGCTGCGGTCTTCGCCGCCCTAACTGCCGACGAGGCACCGAAGCACCGCCGCCGCATGGCTGTGCGCGGGGCGCTTATCGCCACAGGCATTTTGATCACGTTTGCACTCATCGGCGAGTCACTTCTGTTTGCACTCGGCATCTCAATAGCCGCTCTGCGCACCGGCGGCGGCATATTGCTGCTGCTAATCGGCATAGACATGGTCTTTGCCCGCTCGTCCGGCAGTACCTCGACAACGGACGAAGAAGAACAGGAGGCGCTGGGTAAGCGCGATATCTCAGTATTCCCCATCGCAACGCCATTAATCGCCGGTCCCGGCGCCATGGGCGCAGTTATCCTGCTTATGGCAAATACCGAAGGCGAGTTAATTTTGCAGGCGGCCGTGATTGCCTCGCTGATGGTGATTCTCGTGCTTACCTTCGGCATGCTGCTCCTAGCGAGCAAAATTCAACGTCTATTCGGTGTTACCGGAATGCATGTCGTTACGCGCATCTTCGGCGTGCTTCTTTCCGCACTCGCCGTGCAGTTTATTTTCGATGGTATCGCTCAAAGCGGACTTATCGGTAGCCTGGGCTGATAAGAGGCACAAAGAACAAAAAAAAAGGCCGACTAAGTCGGCCTTCAAGCTTCTAGGGACTAACTGAGTTACAGCTAGAAAGGACACATCAGGGAGTTAGAAAGCGGGGGATGGCGTCCGCTTTTCAGTGATCTCGGGAGAGAGTATCCCCGTCCTGACTGATAGAACGCCAGTCCCTCCACTGTAGATCACTCGTCTGTTTGCACTTTTTTACACCCTATACCCTATGGCTAGTCGCACTCTAACAGGCTCGCCTCATGGGATTGAAGAATCTAAAAAACCATTCTAAAACTTAGAACGTATGAAAGATTATTCCGGTAATTAAATTATGCACAATAGATTCAGGCTCACTACTATGGGTAGAACACCGCGTTCACTAAGTTATTCTAAAAGCCAGCAGGCTAGAGGCTCTCTCCAGCTCGTTCAGGGCGCGCTGCTCTCGCTTTTCCTCATCGCAGCGGCCGATAGCTACGGATTAGAAACGCCAGAATATGAGGTGTTGTACACCGAAGGAGATATCGAATATCGCCGCTATGAAGCCTATTTAGTTGCCGAAACATCAATAGCGGAGGTTGGGGATTGGGGTAAGGACACGCGCGACGGGTTCATGCAGTTATTCGACTATATCACCGGTGACAACACGCTCGAAACGAAAATTGAGACGACGACGCCAGCCGTACAAGGGCAAAGCACTAAGATTGCGATGACCGCACCTGTTGTGGAGTCCTCGAGCAACGGCGTAAATCGCATGGCATTTATGCTGCCAAGCGAATATCAACTCGACAACGCGCCACGCCCAACCAACCCAGCCATCACCCTTAAGGAGATGCCGGTTAGGCTAATTGCTAGCATTCGATACTCGGGGCGATGGACAGACAAAAACGTCGCTAAATACAAAGCGCAACTCGAACAACATCTCGCTGCTAATAAGGTTAATGTGATCGGCGAATTCTCGACAGCCGTTTACAACGCGCCATTCACGCCGCCGTTTATGCGCCGCAACGAAATTCACTATGAGATAAGCGCGTTACCAGAGCGCTAACGGCGCTTAACGCGCTAATGCAAGGAAGCAAAGCAATGCAACAACACATACTCATTAGTGGGGCTAGCGGGCTTATCGGCAGCGCTCTTAGCACTCATCTTGCTGGCTTGGGATTCGCCATTCATCGGCTCGAAAGGGATAATGCAGCGGCACCATTCAACTACTCATCCGCGTCGAAGCAGGTCACGCTCGATCACTCAATCTCTCTTAGCGCCGTGGTAAACCTTGCCGGCCCCAGCATAGCCGATGGCCGCTGGACAGCTCGCCGCAAGCAAGAACTTCTAGAAAGCCGTGTGGATATCACCACAGCACTCGCCGCAGCACTTGCCGCAGCGCCACAGCCTCCGGCCTTGTTTTTATCGGCCTCTGCAGTAGGTTTCTACGGAGAGTCGACCCTCCCGCTCAATGAAGAAGCTCCAGCGGGCAACGATTACCTTGCCTCGCTTGCGACTCGTTGGGAAGCAGCCACGGGGCCTGCGCGGCGCGCCGGCATTCCGACCGTACATCTGCGCTTCGGCGTTGTTCTGAGCACCAAAGGCGGGGTGTTAGGTAAGCTCATGCTGCCTTTTTCGCTCTGTGTTGGCGGCAGACTCGGCAACGGCTATCAACCGATGAGTTGGATCGCTCTTCCCGATGTCTTGAATCTACTCACCCGTATCATTGAGGCTCCAGACCTACTCACGGCACATGCCGACAGTGAAGGCGCCAGCGCACTCAACCTAGTCGCCAGCGAGCCCATCACTAACGCCGTTTTCACCAAAGCCTTGGGTCGCGCGTTACATCGGCCAACGCCCTTCCCTCTGCCAAAGTCTCTGATTCGGCTTCTGTTCGGCGAAATGGGCGATGCCCTGTTGCTAGGACATTCGGCGGTCATCTCGACCCGCCTCTCAACTTTGGGCTATACCCTTAAGTATCCGAACATAGACCCCGCCCTCGATTATCTGATTGAGCAAAAGGCCTGAGTGCAATTGACTCTATGGCCTGATGGGGTAGTCTGCGTAAATCGCTAAATTTGATCCTAAAACAAGAACGAGGAACGCCGTGAACACAACCTGCTTTGAAGTCTCTATCGCCGACCATATCGCACATATCGTGCTCAATCGTCCTGAAAAACGAAATAGCATGATTACTGCGTTCTGGGACGAACTGCCCCTTGTGATCAGCGCGCTCGAGCAAGATGACAGCGTCCGCGTCATCGTGATTTCCTCGACAGGCCCCCATTTTACAGCGGGCATAGACACCGCTGTGTTCGCCAGCAATGAAACGCCCAACGAAGACCCCCGAGAAGTTGAGCATCAGAAAAGACGCCACGGTGCCCGTTTCTACGACAATGTGCTGCGCATGCAGCGCACGTTCAATTGCCTAGAAGAGTGTCGTGTTCCTGTACTTGCAGCGATACAAGGCGGCGCAATCGGTGGCGGTGTGGATCTTATTACCGCCTGCGACATGCGCTACATGAGCAAAGACGGGTTTCTGACCATTTTCGAAATCAACATAGGCATGACCGCCGATGTCGGCACCTTCCCGCGTATCACCAAACTCATTCCCGAGGGTATTGCGCGCGAGCTTGCCTACACTGGCCGGCGAATGAGCGCTGAAGAAGCGAAAGACATCGGACTCGTGAATGCGGTCTTCGATACCCATGAAGAACTGCTCGCTGGGGTTATGGAAATCGCCCGTGAGATTACTAAAAAAGCCCCTATCGCTATTTATGGCAGCAAGCGCCTGATAACCTATTCTCGTGATCACAGCACAGCCGATAGCCTCGATTACATCAGCATCTGGAATGCCAGTATGCTGAACTCAGCCGAGGTGCGCGAAGCGATGTCGGCAGCAGGCGAGAAGCGCGAGGGGGATTTCGCCTCTCTGCCACCCAAAAAGCACACAATGTCGACGACCGTCAGCTAGCATTGTCGCTTTGAATTTGTAATAGGGTTAAACCGAATGAATCGTTAGGCTCGGGCTTAGCGTTATTGATAAGAATGAGAGGCGCACCAAGTAGGATGCGCCCTAGACAAAGGAATGGACTATGCTCAAACCGATAATTGCTATCGTAGTAGCCGTCACACTCAGCATGCTCATCGCTATAGCGGGCAGTAACAACAGCGCCCTCTTTGATGGCATGCCTATTTTCATGCTCTGTGCCTCCGTTGGATTCGTCCTTCACTGGCTCGGTTTCATCCCTGCCTATCTTTTCCAAACCGAACACTACTTCGATCTCATTGGGTCTATCTCCTATGTCGCGACTGTCGCCCTCGCCTTATTGCTGGTGCCCTCGTTCGATGCCCGGGGCTTAGTAGTCGCGAGCTTAATTTGCGTTTGGGCGATACGACTCGGAAGCTTCCTCTTCATTCGGGTAAAAAAGGCTGGCCAAGACCGACGGTTTACACTGATAAAGCCGAGGTTTTTCCGGTTTTTGCTGACCTGGACACTAGGCGGCACTTGGGTTTTCATCACAATAGCCGCAGGGCTCGCTGCAATGACCTCCCAAACCCAGGCTGAGATCGATGCGTTCTTCACATTAGGCGTCGCACTCTGGGTCGCGGGCTTTAGTATAGAGGTCATCGCCGATCGGCAGAAAACAGCGTTCCGTAAAAACCCAGACAACGCAGAGAAATTTATCAGCAGCGGGCTCTGGTCAGTGTCCCGCCACCCCAATTACTTTGGTGAAATTATTCTCTGGATCGGCATTGCCGTCATCGCTCTTCCCGTTTTAGCCGGCTGGCAATGGGTCACCCTCGTCTCACCCATTTTTGTCAGTTTCCTGCTTCTCAAAGTGAGCGGGGTGCCGATGCTCGAGAACAACGCTGAGTCTCGCTGGGGTAACGACCCCGCATTTAAAAAATACAAGGAAAACACCCCAACCCTCATCCCCTATTTCGGCAAGCCAGATTTAGGGTAAACTCTGCGACGTATAATAATGAGATCATCGAGGATTAACACCATGTTACAACGCCTAACCAACGCCCTAGCGGCCGTCACCCTAGTCGCGGCCTCGTTTGCACTAAACGCCCAGTCTATCGACCTCGGCCGAGGCGAGCTGCCCATTACTGTCCCCGCAGGGTATTCGAGCGAGAATCCTGCCCCCCTAATTGTATTGCTCCACGGCTATACTTCGAGCGGCGCGATGCAAGACAACTACATGGGATTCAGTAAACTAGCCGACCAATACGGTTTTTTGTTGGTCGCCCCAGATGGTAACCGCGAGCCAGGTGGCGATGAAAACCGCTTCTGGAATGCGTCTGACGCCTGCTGCGACTTCTTCTCAACAGAGGTTGACGATTCGGCCTATATCGCTGACATCATCAAAGAAGTGAAAGCCCAATTCACTGTAGATAACAATCGCATTTATCTCGTTGGACACAGCAACGGCGGCTTTATGTCTTATCGTGCAGCCTACGAACATTCGAATACGATTGCTGCCATTGCGAGTCTCGCGGGTGCAACGCATATTGAAGAGCGCGACGCCCCAGCGAACCCTGTTCATGTGCTACAGATTCACGGCACGGCCGACGGAACGATCGCCTACGAGGGCTCGCACATACTGCAAAACTACTACCCCTCTGCGCTTGAAACAGTGCAGCGCTGGGCTAAATACAATGGCTGTAAAGCTGAAGGTGAAGCCCGCGAGTTACGCGATTTAGTAAGTACGCTCGAAGGCCATGAGTCGTCTACAGTCGTCTTCAAGCAAGGTTGCAAGGCGGGTGGTTCTGCCGAACTTTGGACAATAGCCGACGGTTCTCACGTGCCAGCTTTATCTCCTACGTTTACAGCTCAGGTCGTTGAGTGGCTGTATGCCCATCCGAAGACTGTTCCAAGCTTCGCTGACTAACGATCTTTTAAGCAAAAAAAACGGGAAGCTCTTGGGCTTCCCATTTTTTTTGCCGAGATCGAATGCTATAGCAGTGCTTCGATCCTATCCATCAAAGACTTCATTCTCCTTAAGACCGGCGCATAGGCCTCAGCAGTGGTCATATCAAGCCCCGCCTCGTCACGCAGAATATTATGTGCGTAGTCTGAGCCTCCAGCACTTAATACGCGAATAAACGAATCGCGAACCTGCTCGTCACCCGCCAAAAACTGCTCGGCGAACCAAGCTGCGCCGGTTATCGATGTCGCGTATTGGAATACGTAAAAGTCGTAATAGAAATGTGGAATAAAGGCCCATTCGGCAGCGTATTCGTCATCGATTGTCAGAACGCCAAGCTCATGGCCATGATAGCGCTTCAGCAGCTCCCCATACATTTCAGACAATTTGGGGCCCGTGAGTGGTTCACCCGCCTCTACTGCTTCGTGCATTGCGAGTTCGAACTCGGCGAACATTGTTTGGCGAAATAAGGTGCCGCGTATATTTTCGAGTGCGCCACCCAAATAAAACAGTTTTTCCTCATCGCTACGCGCATTTTCGATCATGTATTCCTGCAAAAGAATCTCGTTAATCGTCGAGGCCATTTCCGCCGTGAAAGTCGAATAGCTCGCCGTCTCATAAGGGTTTTGCTTCTGTGCCAGGAGACTGTGTACTGCGTGCCCCCATTCGTGTGCAAACGTCGACAACGATTCATAGTCGTCGTTGTGATTGAGCAGAACAAACGGATGCACATCGTAAATGGAGCCGTTCATATAGGCACCCGAGCGCTTGCCCGGCGCAGGATGACTATGCATCCACTCGCCATCCAATCCTTGTTTTAACAGCGCGAGGTAGTCCTCACCGAAGGGCTTAAGCGCCTCAAATGTAATGGCCGCAGAACGCGCTAAGTCGAACTCACCGGTATCGACCTCGACCAGTGGCGGATAGATGTCGAAATACCTTAGGTCGTCGACGCCGAGCATGCGCCCACGTAGCGAAAGATAGCGGTGAAATAGCGGAAGCGATTGGTTTACCTGAGTGACTAGCTGGGTGTAGACCTCAGGCGGAAGTCCATCATCGAAAAGGTTCGCGGCAAGCGTAGAGTCATGATTGCGAACCTTCGCACCGAATACATTCGACTGAATATTGGCCGCCATCGTCGCACCCATGCCATCGTTATACTGATTCCACGTTTGCCAAAAAGTATCGAATACTAGTTTGCGATCATCACGATTCGGTGCCGCGCGCCATAGCGAATACCCCGCTTGCGAGAGTGTCACCTCTTGCCCTTCGCTTAATGTTACCGTCGGCCAAGGAATATCGGCGTTCGCATAGCTTTCGTATATCTGTTCCGACGCGCTCAGCGCAAGACTCGCCTGAGCAAGAATTTCCTCGGTTTTTGCATCAAGGGTATGCGGCGCACTGCGCAGTGTATCGCGCAGGAAAAACTCGTGTGCCGCAAGCGTCTCATCGTCACTAATAAATGCTTCTATGCGAGCGTCGCCTATGGCGAGTATTTCTGGCGCAAGCCATGAAATCGATTCTTCGAAATTTGAGTATAAAGTCCGCGACCGGCCTATTCGCGCTTGCGCGTCTGCATCGCGCTGGTCAGAATCGAAAATCAGGCTTGTATACACATAGAGTCTAGCAATCTCTTTTTCGAGCGAGGAGATTTGGTTAAGTGCTGCACTCAGCGACGCTGAACTATCGCCTAAAGACCCTGCCAGCTTGGGTAGTATTGTGATCTCATCTTGCGCTGCCTCTAGGGCTGACTCCCACGCGTCGTCGTTGGCATAAACGCCGGTCAGATCCCACACGACACTCTCCGATGCTTTTACAGGTGTTGAAAGCGATGCGACTGCGAGTGTCAGGCTTAGTAAGAGCGCTTTTTCGGTCAGGGTGCGGACGTTCATGGGTGTGCCTCACAGAGTTTTAATTGTAGGGAGCTGAACCTGTACTCGTTGTTCAGCTCTCAAATTTACCAAGGTATTTCGCTGCCATCCCAGGCGACGAAACGTGCCGGGGGTCTTTTCCTATTGTCGCCAGCCTCTTCCTCGACCGGCGCAAGCGCCTCGCTCAGGCGCGCAAGCAAGGAGGCCGCCACGAAGTCAGGAGTGAACAGCTTACCCTCCGGTACAGACCGCTGAAACGGCTTACTCAAGGGAGTATCTGTTGTGCCTGGATGAAAGGCAATAAACCGGAGCTCGGGTAGCGTGCGTTGGTATTCTATGGCGCTAGTTTTAAGCAGCATATTCAGCGCGGCTTTAGAGGCACGGTAGGCATACCAGCCCCCCTTGCCGTTATCTTCAATGCTCCCTATGCGAGCACTGAGCACAGCAATAACGGCGGGGATTTTTCCCTTCAGATGAGTTTTGAGCAGCACTTTAAGGTGTTTTAGCCAGAGTGCAGGAATGACCGCGTTACTTTCGAACACAGCATGGAGCGCTTCTCGGTCAATCTCTTCGATTCGCTTTTCAGGACTGATCGTTGCGTCGTGTAAACGGCCATTACAGATGACTAAACGACTCAGCGTTCTTTGCTTCTCAGCGAGCAAATCAGTGCAGTCCTTAACCACCTCGCCCATCTGCTTGTCGCTGTAGTCGCAGCGCAGCCAAACTAATCGTGCACGTTCATCAGACACGTGCGGCCAAAATACATCGGGGCAACTGCTGCGACTTACCGCGATCACCTGAGACTCAGGCTCCTCGGCTAACACCCGTCCGATGAGCGCTTGACCTATTTCGCTTTGAGCACCTATTACCAACACTGCGCCGCTCATTGCTTTTGCGTCTCGGTCTGCTCTGCCAGCGCGCAACTTTCGGCGCCTATTTCGGCGCAAGGCTCACAGCGCCTTTGACCGGTCAACACATACGAAATGGTGTAACGATAACGCGCAAAAAACAAATAGCCTAGATCGCTAAACCAGCGCATAACCGGCATTCTCAATAGCCCAAGCCAGCGCTTCTGGCCCACGGCGCGCCAAGATTGATGTGCGACGTCTAAACCATAAATCAAGCTGCCATCGGCGTAGAGCCCATGCATTATCTTATTCGCTGCAACGGGGTCTATGTGAGGGAATCGAGTGGAAAAATCCTCGACGTGAATATCTTCGAAACGCAGGTTGCCTGATGTATCTAGCTTTGCGAGCTCTTTCATTTCGGCGCTGCAGACAGGGCAATAGCTGTCGAAAAAAAGCGTCAGAGGATAGTGGTTCATAGCAAAGGCCTTTAGAGTCGATCGGATTACAGTAAAAAAACAGCGCTGAGCTAAGTTTCTAGTCGCTTAAGAGTAAAAACACCCCGTGAAGCAGCAGCACAGCGATGGTCAGGAAAGCGCGAAAAGCCGAGTAGCGGCGATGCACGGCGTGATCTATTGTCGGCATCGACGCCGCTTCTACCAAAAACAACAGCACAAAGCCGGTAGTGAGAATAATAAACGGGTAGAGGATGTTGCCATGGCTTAACAGGAGCGCAGACCATGCGAGTAGCGCAAATACGTTGCTCGCCACCAGTGCGAATAGCCCTGCCCCCAACTCAAGTGTCTTTCCAGACGAGAGAAGTCTGCCCCAGTGCGTTCCGCCCAGGAACGACAAAATAATCGCGCTGTAACTCAGAAACAGCTGGCTGGCGCGAGCCTCTTCGCCGGCGTAAAGTAAGCAACAGGCTACAACAAAGGGGGTAAGACCTGCGTAGCCAAGCGCTGAAATTACCTTCTCTGCTGGTGTCATGTCACCCTCCGATGGTAGTTCCTAATAGTACGGTCAATGCAGGCTTCGAGATTGGTCTAGCATACGGTAACCAGCGTTATTTATTAGTTGCCTCTCAGCGCCGCGCGCGATCTGCCAGCTAAGCGTTGGCATCAACTAACCCAGGAGTCTGGCCCCCACTATGCTTCTCGAAAATACAGTGACAGTCCCATCAAACACGAAACGAATTCGCTGGATTCTAGGCGACCAACTCGCGCTTTCACACTCGTGGTTCGAACAGAAAGATGAGGCGGTACTGTATGTAATCGCCGAACTGCGTCAGGAGACAGATTACGCCCCGCATCACAGCCAAAAAGTCTGTGCGTTCTTTGCCGCCATGCGTAACTTTGCCGACAACCTAGCGAGTCTCGGCCACCGAATCTTGCACCTAGATCTCGATGCGACGGCGCCATTTAAAGACCTCCCCACGCTTATCACCACTCTGTGCGCAAACAGCTCTATCGAGCACTTCGACTACCAACGCCCAGACGAATATCGGCTACAGCTCGAACTGGAGCAGCTTAGCCTTCCTTCGCACTGTACAAAAACATGCTATGAATCGGAACATTTCCTCCTCCCCTACCCAGAGATCGAGAAGACTTTTACCGCTAATAAAGCCGTAAGGATGGAAAACTTTTACCGCAAGATGCGTAAACGCTTCGATGTGCTCATGGAAGGCGATCAGCCTCGCGGTGACCGCTGGAACTTTGACGCCGAGAATCGTAAGAAACTTAAGAAGCAGGACATTGATGCGCTACCCGCCCCTCTAGTTTTTGCGAATGATGTGAAAGCGATTATTTCAAGACTCGAGCGTCATAAGGTGAAGACTATTGGCGTTAAAGCCGAGTCGATAATGTGGCCTATTAATCGTGATCAGGCGCTTGCCCAACTTAAATTTTTCTGTGATACCTGTCTGCCTCACTTTGGCACGTTTCAAGATGCAATGACTTGCAACTCGCCACATCGCTGGAGCCTCTATCACGCGCGCATTAGCTTCGCACTGAACTGTAAACTGCTGAATCCACGCGAGGTCATCGACGCTGCGATCGCAGCTCTCGATTCTCGCGCAACCGAAATCGACCTTGCTCAGGTCGAAGGCTTTGTAAGGCAAATACTCGGTTGGCGCGAATACATGCGCGGAATATATTGGATTAACATGCCTAGCTACAGCGAAAAAAATGCACTGGATGCTCACACAGCACTGCCTGAGTTTTTCTGGAACGCACAGACATCAATGCGCTGTATGAGCGAGGCTATTGGCCAATCTCTAGAGACAAGTTATGCGCACCATATTCAGCGACTAATGATAACAGGCAACTTTTGCCTGCTCGCAGGTATTGAGCCTAGCGAGGTCGACGCGTGGTACCTCGGGATTTATATCGACGCGATAGAATGGGTAGAGATGCCCAATACGCGAGGAATGTCGCAGTTTAGCGACGGCGGGCTTATCGCAAGCAAGCCGTATGCGGCAAGCGGTAATTACGTGAGCAAAATGAGTGACTACTGCAGCAGTTGCCATTACGACGTTAAGCGCAAAACTGGCCGCGGCGCTTGCCCTTTGAATAGCCTCTACTGGCGTTTCATGATCAAACATCGCGACAGACTTGCGAAGAACCCCCGCATTGCCATGTTATTCAAAGGATGGGACAAACAGGGCGACGCAGAGAAAAAAGCCGTTTTGGATTATGCCGAAGGGCTTCTCGCTAACCTCGACGCTCTTTAACGGAAGCAATTTCTGCGATGTAGAGTGTAAGCAGGTGATTGCTGCCTAAAAATGGGCGCGGCGGGAGGATTGCGCGAGTAGCGAGGATTGAGAGGATTGAGAGGATTGAGAGAATGGAGAGAATGGAGAGAATGGAGAGAATGGAGAGACCGGGAAACTAGTTCACCAGTCTCTCACAACCAATCACTATGCGGCGCTTGCGGCGAGCTGATCGATTTGGCTTAACAAAGTGTTCACGTCACTGCATTCGAATGGGTCAGTTTCGCAATTATCGACTTTGCCCGCTTCGGCGTTCAGCAATTTAATCACGCCGTTGTCGACTAGCATCGAGTAGCGCCACGAGCGCTCTCCAAAGCCGAGATTTTCTTTCTTCACGAGCATGCCCATTTTGCGCGAGAATTCACCATTACCATCGGGAAGCATCTGAACTTTTTGCACCTGAAGCTGCTTCGCCCATTGAAACATTGAGAAAGCATCATTCACACTAATGCAATAAACCTCGTCAACGCCCTTCGAGCGAAGCTCATCATACTTGCTTTCAAAACCCGGTAAATGCGTGCTGCTGCATGTGGGTGTGAACGCGCCTGGAAGCGAGAATATCGCAACGCGGCGACCGTCAAAAATCTCTTCGGTTGTCACGTCCTTCCAGACAAATGGATTGTCGCCGCCGACTGATTCGTCGCGTACACGCGTCTTAAAGACAACCTGTGGCACTTTGTCGTTCACTGCTAGTGCCGGGGTGTTAGCCTGCTCGTTCATGTCTGGTCTCCTGCGCTCATGCGCCAATTAATCCATTAGACCGCTGCAGGAGAGAACCCCCTATCTAGCGCCGGCGGCAGTGTAGGTGCAAACAAGTAATCGGCAAAACAAAATAAAAAGATAAGGATAATCGTAATTATCGATTATTTGATAGTCAGCAAATTCAGTTACTTAACGGTAACCGGCTGCCATGTTTTGTGCCTAGACATCACCGATTCGACACTGTGCTTGCACACGCCGGCCTGATTAATCAATTTGCTTTCACACACGTCGCAGCGCACACACTCCTTAAAATTAACTTTTTGCATCCGTATCGCGCCCGTTGGGCAAGCATTTTCGCAGACCTTGCACACCTCACACTGCGGCACCCGCTTAATTCTCCAGAAGGCAGCAAAGCTAATCACGCCGAGCGACGCGCCAAGTGGGCAAGCATAGCGGCAATAGAAACGCGGTACGAAAACACTGCCAACCACAAAGAGAAACAGAATGGCCCAAAGGAAAAACGATTGGCTCTGGTAGAAAAGCGTGCCAAAAGGCTCGAAATACTGAAATACAGAGAACTCAGAGAAGTTGACCGCCGTGACAAGTATTCCGGCGAGAATGACGTATTTAAGCCAAAGTGCGCGATCGTGAAGCCACTGCGGCAGAGCGCGTCGCCAGCGCTTGGGGACGATCCGTTCGAGGATGTCCTGCAAAGCACCGAATGGACACAGCGAAGAGCAAAAGACCCGCCCCCAAAACACTGTCGTCACTAATGTAAATACGACAAGGATAAGCAAGGGCAGATCGTTTAGAAACAGCCCCGGACCCTGTTTGATGAAATTTGTTAGATGGGATATCGAAAGGAAAGTGCCGTTAACAAAGCCGAGATACACAAACGTAAACAGCAATGCTATCCAGCGCAGCCGCGCATTTTTGAGCAGAAATGCGGTCATCGCCACACATAAGAGGAGCACAAGCAAGGCGATCTCGCTCCACGGTGCACTGTTGAGTAATGCCTGTATGCTTGTCTCGACAGGTAAATCGGCAAACTGGTCTTTGATATCAGGCAGAAATTCGGCCGGGACCTGCCGCCCCTGCGCCAACGCGAGCGCTATCGGCGGCACCTGATAGACGACCTGTTCGAGCTGATCGATGCTGTCGACTTCTATGCCAGTGTTGTAAAAAAGCGTAAAAGGCTCAGCGATGTCGGCCTCGGGAGGCAACACGATTGCTCCGGCGAACCGCATTTTATTGCGGCTTTTCCCCTCCTCCGCACTGCCGACATAGACGAACCGGCGCCGTTCGACCTGATAAGTCCACTCGCCCTGTTGCAGCGCCAAATTCTCTTGTCTGAACGGCGAGGAAGCGTTGCCGGCAATACCAATCAGCAAAAGCGTGCCGGCATTCACCCGATTGCTAGCCTCGCGTTCCGCGCGTGAATAATCTTCGCTCCCTACAAGCATTTCGCCGAGTTTCTCATTACCCATAAACGCAACAGTCAACTCGATCTGCGAGCCATCTTCTAGCGAAACAGGCCAAGGCTTTACTAGCCCATCGTCGATTAGCCCCTCCCAGGAAAGTGGCGCGAGCAGCGATAAGGCCTGATCTTCGAAACTCGCATTGGCGAAAATTGCAGCCTCGCCCAAGTAAGCGCTGGCGACTTCTCGGGCGCTGTTGCGAATACCTCGCGAAACGGCCCAGCTGCTTATGGTCGCGCGCGAAACACCATCGATATCGCGGCCTACGCGAAAGCCCTCGGAGACACTTTTGCCTGCAAATTGATTGGGGAAGCGTTCGGAGTTTAAGAAGTCGCCGCGAATGCTCTTGTATGATTCACGATAAAAAAGGATTTCAATACCGGCCAGTTCACCTTCAAGGTCGATGCCTACCAACACCTCGATAGGAGCGCTGTAGCCAATTTCCTGCGGCTCGAAATCGGTTGTCTCGAACGCATAGCCAACAATCTCGGCGTCTTCTGCACTAGACGCATAGCCAATATAAACAGGCGGCTCGCCCTGTTTCGTGGAAAAACGCTCAGCTTGCGGCAGCACCGCCGTAAGTTGCTCTTCCGAGATCTGCGCAGACTGGCCGAGTGCCGCTAACGCCCAGCAAGACGTCGTTAGCGCAAGCAAGGATCTGAAAAAAAGGTGAAATGAGGCGCGCATGTAGGGCGGTACTCCGTAGTTTTCTTATTTTCATAGCACGCATGAATAGCTTTTTTTACTCTGTTTGCGGCCTAGGCAAAGCGCATTAGAACAGTCCAATTGATCATGCTCAATAAAGAATCACAATTTGGAACGATCGAGCGGGAGATATTAACTAAGATCTGCTCAGTCTAGACAAACTAAGCGCTTGGTTATCACTAAAATACGCCCCGAAAAAGCACGCACCGTACTTATTAAATTGCCTGAATATCAATAATTTATGTAGAAAATGGCCTGTTTGAGAATAAACGCACCATTACGGGGCGTCGAGGAGGAATTATCTAATGTCATAATTAGGTCATTATTGGACTTTTGCCGCCAAGGCACTTATCCTTCACGTATGTCGTGGCACTTGGCGCGGCGTTCAGCAGTGGTTAAAAAACTGTGAGACGCGCCTTTGAGCTGTGGCTGAGTTAACTCTTAGCCTGTTCGCAGGCAAAACACAGCTTACTTCTACAAGGGGAAAGTAAAATGATAAATAGACCTAAAATGGCACGCAGGGTTCTCCCTACGGCTATCGCGCTTGGTCTGCTCGTTCCAGCTGGTTTCGCACCACTGGCACTAGCACAGCAAGCCGACGAGATGGTTGAAGAAATTGTAACGATCGGTTCGCGCCGCCCACAGCGCAGCAATACCGATTCATCAGTTCCTGTCGACGTGATCAGTGGTGACGAGTTCGTCAACATGGGCTTCGCCGATATGGATGATATGTTGAAGACGGCGATTCCTTCTTACAACGTAGCGCGTAACGAAATTTCAGACGCAGCGACAATTGTTCGTCCCGCTAACCTCCGCGGACTGCCACCCGATAACGTACTCATCCTCGTTAACGGCAAGCGTCGTCACCGTTCAGGCGTTATCGCTGAGCTAGGCGGTTCCTTGTCATCTGGTTCGCAAGGTGCGGACATCAGCGCGATTCCTTCGATGGCAATCAAGCAAGTCGAAGTGCTCCGTGACGGCGCTGCAGCTCTTTATGGCTCAGACGCGATCGCTGGCGTGATCGGCTTCCAACTCAACGACGCTGCCGAAGGCATGTCACTTGAAGTGCGCACCGGCGAGTCTGGCGAAGGCGACGGCGGTCTTACTCAGGTTCAGGGAAATATCGGCCTACCACTCGGTGATGACGGCTTCCTGAACATTACCGGTTCGTGGATGGAGCAAGACCCAACAAGCCGCTCTCTCCAACGCACCGACGCGATCAACCTCCTAACCAATGGTAACGCGGCGCAAAAAGCAAGCGTCGCATCTCCATACGCACAAGTTTGGGGAGCTCCAGAGCAGATAGACAACTACAACATATTCGTTAACTCTGGCATCGAAGTCAGCGACAGCCTAGAAGTTTACGCGTTCGGTAACTACGGCTCGCGCGAGACTCTCGGTGGTTTCTACTACCGTAACCCTAACTCACGTGGCGGCGTTTACACTAACGGCTCTACACGAGCTGTGGTTGATACTACTATTCGCAACCGAGCGACTGGCGTTACCTCTAACTGCCCAGCCCTCACGAGCCCAGGGTCAGGCGGTAACGGCGTTCCTCTAAACCAAGCAGCAGTAGCAGCAGACGCGCTGGCGCTGGCAAACCTGCCAAGCAACTGCTGGGTAATGAACCAGCCGACGCCAGGCGGCTACACACCACAGTTCGGTGCGCAGCTAAAAGACGCGAGCATCGTCATTGGCGGCCGTGGTGACATTACGCCTAACCTCAGCTACGACATTAGCGGAAGCTACGGCCGTAACGCGGTTAGCTTCCTACTAAACAACTCTTGGAACCCTTCGAACGGTCCCGACGGATTTGTTAATGGCGAGCTACAGCGTAACTTTGACATCGGTCAAAACGTCCAGTCAGAGACTAACTTCAACATAGACATGAACTACACTATGCCTGTGGATGGACTTGCCTCAGACCTGAACATCGCATTCGGCGGTGAGTGGCGCGATGAGCGTTTCGAGACTATCGTTGGTGAGAAGAACTCATGGGTTGCTGGACGCTTCGCGTTCCAGAACGTTGACGGTTCTAACACCTACAGCGATGGCGTAACGCCGCTGCCTAATCTCAGCATTGGTGCGCACGGTTTCGCGGGCTTTAGCCCTGAGCAAGCTGGCTACTGGGGGCGTTCTAACTACGCGGTCTACACAGACTTCGAAGCTGATATAACAGACTCGTTCACCGCTGGTCTAGCCGTTCGTTACGAAGATTTCGAAAGCTTCGGCGACACGACTAACTTCAAAGTTTCAGGTCGATATCGCTTAACCGACGCCCTTGCAGTTCGTGCGTCATACAACACTGGTTTCCGCGCCCCGACTCCTGGTCAGGAAAACGTAACAAAGCTTTCAACTATTACTGTTGACGGTGAGTTACAGCAGCGTGGTCAAATCCCACCAACCAACCCAATCGCTGGTGCTCTTGGCGCTCAGGCCCTCAAGCCTGAAGATTCAAAGAACTACTCGCTTGGTATGGTTTGGGATGTTACCGGTGACATCAACGTAACCGTTGACTACTTTAACATTGAGATACAAGACCGCATCGCGGCGACTGGAACTATCGATATTTCCAGCCGCAGCGCTATTGCGGGTGTTGGTTGTCCTGCTGCCTTGGCAGCCGGAAGAAACCTCGCTCTCTGTTTGCAAGAAGCGGGCGTGCCTGGCGCGGCTGACTTGAGCTCTGTCTCGTTCTACACCAACGACTTCTCGACCACTACACAAGGTGTCGACTTAGTTGCTACGTGGAACCTCGATTTCGGCGACATGGGGAACGGCACACTAAACGCCGCATGGAACTGGACTGAGACTGAAGTTGATAACGCAGGCCAAGAAGTTAACCGAAACCGTGTTGTAGGTCTGGAAAATCAGAACCCACAGAACCGTGGCGTGTTTACTTATAACCACTTCCTGAATGATTTCCGCTTCCTCGCGCGTCTTCGTACGTACGACGATTGGATTGACTCGGGCTGGAGCGGCGACACTACTTCTCGAGGACCAAACGGCCTTGGTTACACGATCAACTGTGGCTTCAACACTGATAACTGCTACAGTGGCGAGAGCGTAGTCGATCTCGAAGCCGCCTACACTTGGAACAGCAACTACACCTTCGTAGTTGGCGCGAACAATGCGTTCGACCAAGATGCAGCGATCAACCAAAATAACCTCGACGGCACTATCGGTGATGGCAGCTTGTACGCAGGCAGCACACCATGGGGCACAGAAGGTGCATTCTACTACGCACGAGTTCGCGTAGACTTCTAAGTCGCTTAGCCCTGACTTTTCAGGGCTAGCAACAAAGAAACAGAAAGGGAGACACGGAAACGTGTCTCCCTTTTTTATTTTGCATTGTCCCAGGCACTTCCCATAGTCGCACCGCTCTCTTTGCAGGACTCGCCTCCAAAACTCTTCAGAGTGATTTAGTGTTACGCCCCTCCCTGCGCAATGGCTAACTCCCCTAATCTAAGCGAGAATCAGGCATTAGCTCTTTTGGAGAAACTCTGACCATGCGATTCTTTTTGCTTTCACTTTCATTCCTTTTAAATCCGCTCCTTTTACACCCCCTCGGGTTGCGCCCTTTCGTTTTAAGCTCGCCCATTCTAAGCCCTCGCCTTGCAGTCAGATGGCTCGCGTTAGTCAGTCTAGTCACCTTGCTATTGGGCTGCTCGAAACCTTCACCGATGATGTCGGATACGCTGGCCGCCGAAGTCATTATCGACAATGCAAGAATCTATACTTTTGCCTGGGGAGAACCCGACGGTGAGGGCAATCCGACAAGTAGGGCACCCATTATTGCAGGAAATTGGAGCCCCGACGCGACGGCAGTCGCGATCAAAGCCGGCGTCATTGTGGCCATAGGCTCCAGCGCAGATATCGCCCCTCTCAAAGGGGAATCCACCGAAATAATCGACGCAATGGGCGCAACTTTATTGCCCGGATTCACCGACTCGCACACACATATCGAAGAACTCGGTGCGACGCTCGATGACGTGAACCTAAAAGGTGTGATCGACGAGGCAGAGGCGATCGCGCGCGTAGTTGCGCATGTCGAAGCTAACCCCGTACCCGCGGGCCAGTGGATTGTCGCGCGCGGCTGGGACGATGGCCTGTGGGCTGACCGCTATCCCTCACACAACGCACTCACCGCGGCCTTTCCTGACAACCCTGTGCTCATGGATGGCACCAACGGTTTCGGCGCTTGGGGCAACAGACTCGCCATGGACGCCGCTGGCATAATAGGCGGTGCGCCCGACCCCACCGGCGGTGAAATTCTGCGTGATGCTAATGGCGAGCCGACGGGCGCTGTGCGCAATCGCGGCGTAGCACTCTTCAGAAATGCAGTGCCGCCACTTAGCGATGAGCGCCTGCAGCGACGACTGAAAAATGGTCTTAAACTCATGGCCGACGCAGGCTACACCGGCGTGCACCATGCAGGTGTCGACACTAGTTTAATGGCAGCCTACGAGGCACTTGCCGAGCGCGGAGAGCTGACGCTTCGAGTCAACGCTATGATAAGCGGGCGCGACAAGCCGCTTATGAAGGCGTGGCTTACGCGCGGCACACAACGGTTGGGGGATGACAACAAACTCTTCGTGCATTCGGTTAAAGGCTATTACGACGGCTCCCTTGGTGCGCGAGGCGCAAAGCTCTTAGAAGAGTACAGTGACAGAGAAGGACATATTGGTGTGTCCGGTGAGGAGTATGGCTTCTTCACCGAAGAAATAAGCGCGATGCTGCAGGCAGGCTTCCAAATCAATGTGCATGCTATTGGCGACGGCGGTAACCGCGAAGTCTTGCATTTCCTCCGTGATAATTTCGCACGCAACCCTGAACTGCAGAAGAACCGGCATAGAATAGAACATGCACAAGTTGTGCACCCCGATGATTTCGCGCTCTATGACGAGCTCGATGTCATCGCCTCAGTGCAGCCTCCCTTCGTCGCCGAAGACAAAGTATGGACCGAAGATCGCATCGGTCATGCTCGCTCCGCCGGCGCTTATGCTTGGCGCAGCTTTCGCCGCAACAATACGCCACTCGCCTTCGGCTCGGATTTAATGGGCTACGATTGGAATCTCTTTTACGGCTTACACTCGGCGATAACACGCCAAAGCACCGACTCGCAGCCGCCTGGGGGCTGGTTTCCCGAGGAAAAACTCACCACGGAAGAGTCTATCCGCGGCTATACGAGTGGCGCTGCCTACGCAGCCTTCCTCGAAGAGGAGACGGGCACGCTCGAAGTGGGGAAATGGGCGGACATGACTCTCGTCGATATCGACCCCTTCGAGACCATTGCCCGCGAGCCTGCGGCACTATTAGACGGGCGAGTTTTGATGACCATTGTGGGCGGGGAAAAGGTTTTCGAAGCGGCGCGCTAAGCGAGGGGAGATTCTGTTATCATGCGCGCCCAACTCTAAGAGCGCACTCTCGTGTCACAGACCCCTCCTTCTAAAAGCCCTAAACCCGCTAACAGCCCCAAAACCGCTAGCAGCGCCGATATCTTATCGAGCTTTGACAGCCTGCCTCTGCGGGACGAGATTCTAGCGGCAGCTAAAGCTCTGGGTTACAGCGTAATGACGCCGGTTCAGTCTCAAAGCCTACCGACGCTGATCGAAGGGCGAGACCTGATCGCGCAGGCTAAAACCGGCAGCGGCAAAACTGCAGCGTTTGCGATAAGTCTTCTTAACCGGCTCGACGAGACGCAATACCATACGCAGGCGCTGATAGTTTGTCCCACTCGCGAACTCGCCGAGCAGGTAGCTGAGGAAATACGCCGTCTCGCGCGCGGCATTCCTAATGTAAAAACCCTTACCCTCTGTGGCGGCCGTCCGATGGGGCCGCAGCTCGCCTCGCTAAAACGCGCACCGCATATCGTGGTCGGAACACCCGGTAGGCTGCTCAAGCATTTAGAGAAACAGACACTCAAAATTAACAAGGTTGAGACCCTCGTCCTCGATGAGGCCGACAGAATGCTGGGTATGGGTTTCATCGAAGACATAGACGATATCGACGACTATCTCCCGACGACGCGTCAGACGCTGCTTTTCTCGGCAACGTATCCCGATGAAATTGCACAGCTAAGTGCAAATTTCCAGACTGACCCTGTAGACATACGTATCGAATCCGATACCCCCAATGCGCAGATAGAGGAGAGTTTTTACGAAGTCGATCGCGTAGATAGGCTGCAAGTGATCCTCCGCCTTCTCGCCCTGCATAAGCCCGAGTCGACGCTCATCTTCTGCAACCAGAAACATCAGTGCGAGCAGCTTAAAGACGATCTCTGGGAAGAAAAACTCCATGCCTCGGCGCTGCACGGCGACATGGAACAGTATGAGCGCGACCGCACGCTGATTCAGTTTTCGAACAAGAGCACGTCGATACTTGTGGCGACAGATGTAGCCGCTCGCGGCCTCGACATTAACGAACTCGACCTCGTGATCAATTTCGAACTCAGCGCAGATCCCGAGGTTCATGTGCATCGAGTTGGTCGAACGGGTCGCGCCGGTCGCGCAGGAACAGCGGCAAGCCTCGTTATGCGCTCTGAAGAAAACCGTCTCGCGGCGATTAACAACTACCGCCACACGTCTCACGAAACCCTCTCTCCGGACATTCTTCCTGCGTGGGGCAACGTTAAGCTCTACCCACCTATGGTGACTCTGAGCATAGGCGGTGGCAAACGCGATAAATTACGCCCAGGAGATCTCCTTGGCGCACTGACCGCGAGCAAAGAAATAGACGGCATCTCGATTGGCAAGATCAATGTTCTCGATAAAATTACCTACGTTGCCCTTACTCAGGAAAGTGCCAAAACAGCACTAGCCCTGCTTAACGAAGGCAAAATCAAAGGCAAACGCTATCAAGCTAGACGACTGCGCTAATCGCCACTTAGCGTTATAATAACCGCCTAATAAGGGTACAGTTACCCTGAATATTCACTTCACGTTTTGGAAGGTTCCATGGCTACTATTACTGTTTACACCAAAAATTTGTGCAGCTTTTGTTCGGCAGCTAAACAACTACTCAAGAATAAAAACTTCGATTACAAAGAAGTGAACATGGAAGGCAATCAAGCACTCATGATGGATGTTATGACCAAATCGGGCCAGCGCACTGTGCCACAAATTTTCGTAGGCGATGTCTCTGTCGGCGGTTACCGTGAACTTACGGCCGCCATGTCGAATGGTGAGTTCGCCAAATTAGTTGGCAAGGGCTAAGCAGAGAGAAACCCCCCACTAAAGAGGCGCCACTTGCAGAAGAACGAGCATTTCCTACGCCTTCGCTCACAGAGCGTCGCCCTCGGACTTATTGCCCTGATGCTTGGCCTCCTCGCGAGCGTCGCCGTGCTAAGAGGCGACGACTTCGGCCGCGTTAACCTCCTCTACTCCTTAAGCCTGTTTGCACTGCTGCCGTCGATTGGCCTAGTCGTTACCTTGCTATTGCTTTTCTTGGGACGCCGCAGCGGCATTGCAGCACTGCTTATCGAACTGCCTCTTGCGCCCAAAAAACTTACCTCATTGCTTCTCACCCAACGAAGCGGCGTGCGCCGTAAAACGGCACTTTTCTCACTCAGCCAAAGCCTTACGCTGTCATTCGCGACGGGCAATCTCGTGGGCTTTATACTGATGCTTTTAGCAACTGACGTCAGTTTCGTTTGGCGCAGCACGTTACTCGACGCAGCCACCTTATTCCCGATTCTCGATACGCTAGCTTCACCCTGGGGATTCTGGCAAGCAGCGCAGCCGTCTTTAGAGATGCTAAATCAGACACAAGATTTCAGGTTGCAAGGGGCGTCATTAGAGGGAAATTACGTCGGGCAGTGGTGGCAATTTCTGTTGGCCGCGCAGCTCTGCTACAGCATCGTTCCGCGCGCCCTTCTTTGGTTGTTCGCAAACAATAAATTCAATCACGCCGCGCAGCTTCAAGACAGCGGGCAAAACCCAAGCCACCACCTTACAGCCGTAACACCCCCGCCAGAGTCGGACAAGCTAGCGGCGTCGGTAAGCGTGATTCCTGCTAATGCCGTGCTTTTCGATTGCGCACATACCTCCGACGCTCTGCTGTCGAAGATAGAGAAAAGCCTGCGAGTCTCTGCTAGCGTCAAAGCCCCTGAGAGCTTTGACTTAAAGCTCGACGGCATTAGCCCGACGAGTAAATCGCCTCTTGTTATCGTCGTTCGCAGCTGGGAGCCTCCCCTTGCAGAACTTGCCGATTCGATACTCGAAGCCTTTTCGGCCGAGCAACGCCAGAATCTCTTCATCGCGCCGATAGATTGGGAATCGAATCAGCAGCAAGGCGACCATTTAATACAACCGGTCGTCGCGCATACGCAGGAATGGCGGCGTTTTTGTGCGAATGGTTTGGGCTGCACTCATCTTGCGCTTTTTGAGGCAAAGGCATGACTAGCACGAATACGCCGAGGTTCGCAGTAGTCGGACATCCTAACAAAGGCAAATCGTCGATCGTTGCAGCACTTGCGCAGAACGACGCGATCGATATTTCCAGCCGCAGCGGCACGACTCTGCATGCAGATCCGTTCGAAATTACCATCGGTGATGCAGCCTATACGCTGATAGACACGCCTGGATTCCAGCGTCCTCGCCGCGCACTCGAATGGCTCAATAGGTATGCGACCAGCGCGGATCAACGCCGCCAAGCAATCGCGCGCTTTGTCAGTTCCGACGACTGTGCCAAGCAGTTCCCCGACGAGGTTGCTCTGTTAAAACCAATTTCAGAGGGCGCTGCGATACTCTATGTGGTTGATGGTTCACGCCCCTACAATCCAGACTATGAAGCCGAAATGGAAATCTTGCGCTGGTGCGGCCAACCTAGCATGGCGCTTATCAATCCTATCGAGTCAGGCGATCATATCGAGACGTGGCAGCAAGCGCTGTCGCAATTTTTTAAGGTCGTGAGGGTCTTTAACCCAATGCTCGCGGACAGGCTGCGACGTGATGAAATTCTCGAGGCCCTCTCTGTCATCGCACCCGAGTGGCGAACGCGAATCGACCTTGTACGCATCAACTATGCTCAGCAAGATCGCAGACGAATCGCTGACGCAGGCCAATTACTCGCAGAGACTCTCGAACGGCTTTGTTTCTATCAATTGAATCAGCAGACTTTGAGCAAGTCCCAGGCCGAAAAACTCAAGCCAGTTTTGAAAGCGCGCTATTTCGCCGAAATGCGTGCCATCGAGTCGGCAGCGCACAGCCGCTTAAAAGAACTTTTTGACTATCGTCATCTCGACAGCGAAATAGCAGACCTGCCTATCGAAGGCGATCTGTTCGATACAGAGAAATGGGTTGTTTGGGGTTTAGATCGCAAGCAGCTTGCACTCACAGCAGGCATCGCGGGCGCCGGAACTGGCGCGATAGTTGATGCTGCGACCGCAGGCACAAGCCTCCTGCTAGGCGCGACAACAGGTGCTTTACTCGCCGGCGGCAGCGCGTGGTTTGGCGCCGACAAGATCGCAAATTTCAAAGTCATGGGGCTGCCACTCGGTGGTTTCGAGGCGCGACAGGGGCCTAGCGCTAACCGCAATTTCCCCTATGTCATTGCAGGAAGGTTCTTAGGGCTGGTAGAGGCATTGCAAAATAGAACGCACGCACAGCGCGGGCTACTTACGATTGCGGACGCGACACTCCAAGACAAAATCGACGCCTTGGGCAGTCGCCAACGCAAAGCGCTCGCAGCTGCGCTTCATCGCTTGAGTTCACAGAAAGTGGTGGACGATTTGCCGAATGCACTCGGCCCTCTTCTCGCAGAGACACCCCAGACGACCCCGCAGTAACGCAAGGCGCAGGGTTAGTATTGCGTTGTTATCGAAGCACCGCCACCGATTTAATCTGCGCCCAAACTTGGGAGCCTACGGCTAATGCAAGATGTTCCGCTGAGCGGCGCGTAATTCGCGAGAGCAGCATCTCGTTGCTGTCCCGAGTAGCCTTTGATTGCTCATCTATTGCCTTCGACTCGTCGAGTGCCGCAGTAGACTGATGACCTAAACCAAGCTTAACCAGCACTGCGTCCTGCGACGGACACGCTGAAATCTCGATCACAGTTGCCGGCAAGGCATTGAGAATACTTGTGTCGGTGTGCTGGGACAGCGTAAGACTGACATCACGCGCGTCGACTCGTACGCGCAGAGTCTCCCCTTCGGCGCGTCCATTGTCGGCGAGTAATAATTCACCCCCGATAAAACTAACGCGCATAAGAGCCCACTGCGCCTCGCGCGAGAGTATTGTCGTCTCGAGTACAACACCCGCATCGTCTAGCTGCATGGGCGAATCTAAGGCTGTCAGCACGTCGGTAAGGCTACCATTGGCAACGACGCGTCCCTGATCGAGCACAACCACACAATCGGCAAGACGCGAGAGTTCGTCGATAGAATGGGTAACATAGACGATCGGTATCTTGAGTTCGAGGCGGAGTTTCTCTAGATACGGCAGTATCTCACGCTTAAGTTGAGTATCGAGAGAGGCGAGCGGTTCATCCATCAATAACAATTCGGGCTGGCTGAACAAGGCACGGGCTATTGCGACACGCTGTTTTTCTCCGCCTGACAGTTGATTGGGCTTTCGCTGCATGAGGTTTTCAATACCTAATAGCTCAATCACTTCTTTGCTACTCAGCACACCGCCAGAAGAGCCTGCTAAATCGACTCTTTTCTGCGCATAGTTCAGATTGCCTTCGACCGTAAGATGCTCAAACAGACTAGGTTCCTGAAAGACATACCCAATCGGCCTTTTATGCGTAGGTACAAAAAACTCATCGCCCTGCCATTGCTCGCCGTCGACACTCAACACGCCTCCTGGCGCATGCACAAGTCCTGCGAGGCAGCGCAGCAGAGTGGTTTTTCCCGAACCTGACTGCCCGTACAAGACCGTCACCCCTTTCGCAGGCAGTGCCAGGTCAACGTCTAGAACGAAATCGTCATAACAGTGCGTGAAGTGAGCGTCTATTGGCACGCCTGTGTCGCTAGCCATGCTCTAAACCCTCGGCCCGACGCTGCTGCTCGCACGCCTATTAAAGGTGTAAAGCGAAAACAGAACAACGAAACTAAACAGCAGCAACGCGCCAGACAGCCAATGCGCCTGCCCGTAGTCGAGTGCTTCAACATGATCGTAAAGCTGTACCGAGACGACTCGAGTCACCCCAGGAATATTGCCGCCTATCATCAACACCACACCAAACTCGCCGACCGTATGCGCAAAGCCTAGTATCGCCGCCGTGATAAATCCTGGCTTCGCGAGTGGCAGGGCGATACTCACAAACCGGTCCCAAGGGCCCGCTCGGAGAGTTGCTGCAACTTCAAACGGCCGCTCGCCAATCGCTTCGAACGCGTTTTGCAGAGGCTGCACAACAAACGGCAGCGAATAAAAACAAGACGCGATGACAAGTCCCCAAAAGGTAAAGGGCAACAGGCCAATGCCAAGAGATTGCGTCAACGCACCGATTGGCCCGTTAGGCCCCATAGTGAGCAAGAGGTAAAAGCCGAGCACGGTGGGGGGCAACACCAAGGGCAAGGCGACGATCGCAGCAATAGCGCCCTTAAACCAGACACGCGTGCGCGCAAGCCACCAGGCGATTGGGGTGCCGACAAGCAACAAGACCAGCGTGACAGTCGCGGCGAGTCGCAGCGTTAGCCAAATAGCCGCCAGGTTTTCATCCATCCGTTTTCTCCACAGAACCCAATGGCCCGAGCGCGTCACTCTCTACCGAATAGCCAAAGCTATGAAGAATACTGACTGCCTTCGCACTTGTTAAAAAGGCCATAAATTCTTGTGCTGCGCTGTTGTTTAGGCCTCTTGTCAGTAGGACCGCATCTTGGGCAATCGGCGAATGCAAAGTCTGCGGCACCCGCCACAGCGATCCTTTAACGAGCTCGCCATCTACTAAAACCTGTGACATCGCAACGAAACCCAGCTCGGCATTGCCTGTTGCCACAAACTGATAGGCCTGCGAGATGTTCTCTCCAATTACCCGTTTCCCCGCCAGCGCCTGCGTTAAGCCTAGGCTAGCAATCACCTGCTGTGCAGCCAAGCCGTAGGGTGCCAGTCGAGGGTTCGCCTGCGCGAGCCGGACGAAATCGCCTGCTCGAAGCGTCTCTGCATTAATAATAACGCCGTCATCGATAGTCCATAGTACCAGCGTGCCGCGCGCGTAGGTTCGCTGCGAACCCTCGATAGCGAGTCCTTCTTTAACAAGCAGCGCGGGTTTTTCGGTGTCTGCCGAGAGGAAAACATCGAAAGGCGCGCCATTGTAAATCTGTGCGTAAAGTTTACCGGATGAACCTTGAGAAAGACGGACGGAATGATCGGATTCTTGCTCGAAGGCGAGCGCAATCGCGCGCGCAGGCGAAGAGAAATTGGAGGCAACGGCAATGAGTGCCTGCTCGGCGAAACAGCTTAAAGGCGCGGAAGTCAGCAAACAGGCTGCGGTCAAAAACTGTATCGTAAAACGCCTCATATTCACTGCTCGGAAATAGGAGGCGTCAGTTTAGTGTGATTAGTCCGAGCGGGCAATTACTAGCCTAAAGTCTCTCTCGCTAGTAATTGCCGTACAGCATCAGTCTGGCGCGTTTGCAAGGTCTTCGCGCAGCGTGCGGGTCGCGAGCACAAAATGGCAAGACGACCAGAACAACGCTGCCGGAATCAAGAAGACCATGGCATAACGGAGAGATTCAACACCGTAGGTAGGCTCGAGATAATCGCTCAGGAATCCTACCGCGCTCGGCCCCATTCCCAATCCAATTAAGTTGAGAATAAAGAACAAAATAGCCGACGCCATCGCTCTCATTCTCGCGCCCACTAATGCATGCGCCGTGGCTATAGAGTTGCCGAGATACACATTAATCAATAGGCCTGGGATACAAGATAAAATGAGTGCAGTGTATTTTGACTCGGTAAGGAATACCGTGATGAAAAAAGGCACACCAATGAAACCTACTATGGCGGGCACCCACAGATACCAGCGCTTATCTCGCGGCGCAAGTTTGTCGGCAATCATACCGCCGCCCAAAATACCAATCGCACCTAACAAACCAGACGACAGCGCGAGCCATGTGCCTAGTTCGCCAGTGCCCATTTCGTGGCTACGAATAAAGAACGACGCTTGCCAATTTACCGTGCCGTAAGCGGCGAACGCGTTGAGGCCCGCAGCAATCGCCATATGCCTGAACGAGCGGCGGCTCCAGAGTAGTCCCAATACGTCACCCAAAGGCGCAACGTTAGTATTAACCACTCTGCCCTCTGACAACCCGCGTATAGGTTCTTTGAGCGTGTATCGAATAACCAGGGCGATAACGATCCCGGGGGCACCAACGACTGCGAAGGCCACGCGCCAGCCGAAGAACTCATTCAGCCAACCGCCGAAGAGAAAGCCAAAGAGGATGCCAATATTTACGCCTGTCGAGTAAATAGAAATGGCTGTAGCGCGCTTCTCAGGAGGGAAAATGTCAGAAATAATTGAGTGTGATGGCGGGCTGCCACCAGCTTCACCGATACCCACGCCGATTCGAGCGAGGAATAACTGGAGATAGTTCTGAGCCAGACCGCTGATCGCGGTCATAAAGCTCCAAATGCCGATTGCGTAGGCGACGATATTACGGCGATTGCCTCTATCAGCCCAACGTGCAATCGGTATACCAGCGGACACGTAAAACATCGCAAAAGCGAATCCGGTGAGCAGCCCAAGCTGACCGTCCGACAGGCCAAGATCGGCCTTAATAGCCTCTTGCAAGATTGAGAGCAGTTGCCTATCGATGAAATTAAAACAGTAACCTACGGTGAGCAGACCAAGCGCATAGTTTCGTGTCTTGTTGCTCAGGTAGGGATTATCAATTTTTGGTGAAGATTCTGTCGAATCTAAAGGGGTCGATGGTTCGGCCATAGTGGATTCTCTTCCGTCTTATTGTTGTTATGCCCCAGCGTTGGCATTTTCCTATTTAGTACTTGGCTCGCAGAGCGAATGAACGCCTAGCTGCAAACTCTGTATAGCAGATCGAAGACGAGAAGTGTACTCGAGAAGTGATGCGGGATGGTTATCACAAAGCCTTTGTGACGCTGGAACTGCCGA